>Ga0181535_10000286_pt1 | contig 77808 bp, 73 predicted proteins | sample PEATcosm2014_Bin_44_FD_119774 | JGI IMG/M metagenome (GOLD analysis project Ga0181535, IMG submission 119774) | Peatland microbial communities from MTU Mesocosm Facility, Houghton, MI, USA - PEATcosm2014_Bin17_30_metaG | ecosystem: Environmental > Terrestrial > Soil > Wetlands > Peat | place... | reverse complement strand
GAACGTGCATGGTCACGCGCGCCTCATGACCGTTCACGAGCTTGAGCGTCGCATCGTGAATCTCCTTCACTTCGCCCTCCGGCAACAGCCGCATTCCATACACAAGAGTCAAATTCGCCATGTTCGTCATCTTTACATAAGTGGAGCCCTCAGCTGCATAGACGTGTCGGCTTGTGGGAATCCCGTACGAATCTGCGCCTGGCACGCGCCGAGTCGAGCGCAGGAGCCCATTGCGGGTCCCCACAGACAGGTCTTGGTCGGTGGGGTGGAGTCTACAATCGACACAGGAAATTGCATGACAGAGACTCGTGACACCGTCATTCTTGGTTCCGGCTGTGCCGGACTCACCGCCGCCATCTACACCGCGCGCGCCGGACTCAACCCCATCGTCCTCGAAGGCCATGAGCCGGGAGGCCAGCTCTCCATTACCTCGCTCGTCGAGAACTTCCCCGGCTGGCCTGACGGCATCCAGGGCCCTGAACTCATCGACAACATGAAAAAGCAGGCCGCACGCTTCGGCGCGACATTCCAGCTGGCGCACCTGAACTCGATCGACCTCAAATCACACCCATACAAGCTCAACACCTCGGCCGGCGAGGTTGTCACGCGTACCCTGATCGTCGCCTCAGGCGCCAGCGCGCGCTGGCTCGGCATCCCCAGCGAACAGGCTCTGATCGGCCACGGCGTTTCCAGCTGTGCCACCTGCGACGGCTTCTTCTTCCGCGGCAAACCCATCGCCGTGGTCGGCGGCGGCGACTCGGCCATGGAGGAAGCGCTCTTCCTCACGCGCTTCGCCACCAAAGTCACGCTGCTCCATCGCCGCGATGCCTTCCGCGCTTCCAAAATCATGCTCGAGCGCGCCATCGCTCACCCCAACATCGAGCTGCGCACCAACACCGTGGTCGAAGAGGTGCTTGGTGTCGAAGAAAAAGAAGTCAAAGGCCTGCGCCTGCGCGATGTCACCAACGGCGCCAAGAGCAACCTCGATGTCGAAGGACTCTTCCTCGGCATCGGCCACGAGCCCAACGCAAAGATGTTCCAGGGTCAGATCGATCTCGACGACGAGGGCTACATCAAGACCCGCAACAACGTGCTCACCACCCTCAACGATGTCGAGGTGCCCGGCGTCTACGCCTGCGGCGACGTGCAGGACCGCCGCTACCGCCAGGCCATCACCGCCGCCGGTTCGGGCTGCATGGCCGCACTCGAAGCCGAAAAGTACCTCGAAGAGCACGGCCACTGAGCATTGCATGCAGCGGACCATTGCATGGGTGCCCCATTCTCCCGGTTTTGGAGACATGGGAAACCACGAAGCATCAGGGCTATGGATCGAGCCGCACGCACATGGGTGCCCCATGACCCGGTATTGGAACATGGGAAGGCACGAAAGCGTCAGAGCAAAGCTTCCATCCGCACGGCAAATATGAGATGACGACGCTCCAAGAAAATCTCACCAAGCTCGAAGACGCCATCGCAGCCGCCTGTAGCCGCGCAGGCCGTTCCCGCTCCGAGGTTGAGTTGATGGCCGTCTCAAAGACGTATCCGGCCTCGACCATCGCCGAAGCTGCCAGTCTCGGGCTCACGCTCTTCGGCGAAAACCGTGTGCAGGAGTTCGCTGCCAAAGCAGTCGACCTCGCCGCTCTGCGCTCCGCAGGAAGCGTCGCTGCCCCCGAAGCATGCATCCGCGTTCACCTCATCGGCCACCTTCAGTCGAATAAGGCTGCACGTGCCGAAGAGATCTTCGACGCCATCGATTCTGTCGACTCGCTCCGCCTGGCAGAGCGCCTGAACGACTGCGCCTGCAGATCCGTGAAGCGCCTTCCCGTTCTCCTCGAAACTAAGCTCAGCCCCGAAGAAACTAAGTCTGGCCTCGATCCCACCTCCGTCGAAGCCGCGCAGATTCTAGAACGCATCCCCGATCTAGGCCATCTCGAACTCCAGGGCCTCATGACCATTGCGCCCTGGGGCGTCGCCGAAGAAGTCACCCGCGCCTGTTTCCGCGACCTTCGTACTTGGCGCGATCGCTGGGCCGCTGCACATCCCCGCCTCAACCTGGGCGTACTCTCCATGGGCATGAGCGGTGACTTTGCCATTGCGATTGAAGAAGGCGCCACGCGCATCCGCATCGGCACCGCGCTCTTCGGCAAGCGCGCCCCCTATGCCGGTGCGGCGGAATAGGACGTGTCGGACGCGAAGCACTGGGTGCCCCATCCTAGCCGAGGGTTTTTGTGGCTAGGGTGGGAAAGCAACGAACTTGGAGGGAGCAGCGGCCTTCAGGCCGCTGAAAACAGGCTCCGAACATGAGCAGGGCTTCAGCCCCGGGAGGCGCTAGCGATGCCATTGGCGGGACCACAAGCCTTCCTCCGCCCCGCCTCCACCGGCGTCACCCTCGCCGTTCGCGCCCAGCCGGGCGCAAAAAAGACCGCCATCGTCGGCATCTACGGCGAAGTCAAAACCGCCCAGCTCAAAATCGCGGTCCAGGCTCCGCCCATCGAAGGCCGCGCCAACCAGGCCCTCATTGCCTTCCTTTCCAAAACATTCGACCTGCCCAAGTCCTCTGTCGAGCTGATTAGCGGCGACCTCTCCCGCAGCAAAGTGTTTCTCCTGCGCGGGCTCAGGCTGGATCGCGCTCAGGCAAAGCTCGCCGAATGATCCTCCCCGGTTGCGAAGAATTTCGCTCGATTCGGGCACAATCAAACCAGCGATACAGAAAAAGATCGTCAGGGAAAGAAGGACTACCCCTACCCCCTCCGAAATCTGTGGTTTTCCACACCGATTGTGCGAAGAATATAGCGGTTCTGTGATCGCGCTCTTAGCGGCTAACTCCGCCGCTACGCGCGGAGCGCGGCGAACACCGCTAACTCCGCCCTACAGCCCGCACGCCGCCAGCGCCTCTTCCGGCTCAGGCCGCACTCGAAAATCCGCATGAGCTTCGGCATGGACGATCTTCCTGTCTTTGCCCACCACGTACGTTGCGGGCAAGGGAAGTCGCCAGCTCTTCTCGCCGTTCACGAACGGAATATTCACCAGGATCGATAGGTAGTAGGCGCGGTGATACTCGGGCACGGTATACACCAGCCCGAACTTCTCCGCCACTTCGTTATTGGTGTCCGTCAGCACCGGGAACGGAAGTCCATGCTGCCCGACCATGAAGTCCGATTGCCGCTGAATCTGCGGCCCAATCGCCACCATCACCGCGCCGTGCTCGCGAATCTGCCCGTAGAGATCGCGCCACGCCTCGAGCTCGGTCATGCAGTAAGGGCACCACCGCCCGCGAAAAAACTTGATGACCAGCGGCCCGGTTTCGATCAGCTCCGCCGACCGCACCAACTTCGCATTGGAGTCTCTCAGCGCGAACTCCGGCGCCGTCGCACCCACCGGGAGAATCCGTTCTTCGATCCCTGTTGCAAACAGCTCTTCGACCGCGCGCTCGCCCACCGCCATGCGCTCCGCCTGCACCAGCTTGCGTGTGTTGGAAGTGATCTCGTCGAGCTGATCCTGAAGGCTGCTCATGCGATCTCTTCTTCTATTCTGCCGTTACACAGCGTTCAGGATATTTGCGGGCATAGATTGGCCACGACTGCAGGAGTCCTAGCATTGGCGCCCGGGCGCAATAGGCCAAGATGAAATCGTTTTTCTCATTAGCAAAGTCTTCCGCGCCGATTTCTTCGAGCCAATCCGTGAAATCCCTTCCTCCAAGATCACCGCTCTGCAGGGCATACCTGTGAGGCTTCATAAAGTTCCACATTTGCTCAAACATTTCTGCAATTTCGGGAAGTTCCAATTCTCGCAAACCGTTCAAGGTTTCCTGTAGATCCCGTTCCTCATTTTGATTGCCAAAGTGCCACGCCAGACTATCGAGAGTCATGGTGACATCGAAGAAATGCGTTCCGGCCATCGCGCGCAGACCGCGGGGCAAACGAATCCAGGGTCTTGTAGTACCAATCGCGACCTTCCTGTTTCTCCGGAGGCAAAAGACCTTGCAGTTCTTTAGATAGAAGTCCACACAGTGCTTCATCGTCTTCGGTGGCGCGAATCGTTTCAACCGTGAGTGCCATCGCAAGTTTTACCGCCCAAACTTCTGCTTGCCGCCCAGCCCCAACCCACCCAGCCCGCCGCGCATCATGTTCCTCGCCAGGCCGCCCTTGCCCATCTGCTTGAACACCTTGCTCATCTGCGCGTACTGCCGTAGCAGCTGGTTCACGTCCTGCACCGTCGTTCCCGAGCCCGCCGCAATGCGCTTGCGCCGCGAGCCCGAGATGATCTCGTGATTGCGGCGCTCATGCGGCGTCATCGAATTGATGATCGCCTCCAGCCGCACAAACTGCTTCTCGTCCACCTGGCTTGCGGCCTGCTGCATGCCCGCGAACGGTCCCACCGAAGGCAGCATCTTGAGAATCGACTCCATCGAGCCCAGTTTTTTGATCTGCTTCAACTGGTCGCGGAAATCCTCCAGTGTGAACCCATCGCCGAGCAGCGCCTTCTTCGCAAACTCCTCGGACTTCTTTCGATCGAGCGTGGACTCGGCCTTCTCAATCAGCGAAAGCATGTCGCCCATGCCGAGAATGCGCCCGACAATGCGATCTGGATGAAACGGCTCAAACGCGTCCGGCTTTTCGCCGACGCCGATAAACTTGATCGGTTGCCCGGTGACGTGCCGAATCGACAGCGCCGCGCCGCCGCGCGCATCGCCGTCCATCTTCGTCAGCACCACGCCCGTCAGCCCAAGGCGAGAATGAAACTCCTGCGCCGAGTTCACTGCGTCCTGGCCCGTCATGGCATCGGCCACAAACAGAATCTCCTGCGGGTTGAGCAGCTTCTTCAGCCGCTCCATCTCGCCCATCAGGTCCTCGTCGATATGCAATCGGCCCGCGGTGTCCACAATCAAAGTGTCGAAGCCGAAGTTGCGCGCCTCGCGTCGCGCCTCGCTCGCTAGCCGCTCCACAAGGGCTGATCCCGGCGCCTCGCCCTTCATGTCGCCCTCATAGATTTTTGCATCGATCGACTTCGCCACCACCCTCAGCTGCTCACGCGCCGCCGGCCGGTACACGTCCACCGACACAAGAATGGGTCGATGTCCACCCTTCTTCAGCCACGCCGCCAGCTTGCCGCTCGTCGTGGTCTTGCCCGAGCCTTGCAGCCCGGCCATCAAGATCACCGTAGGCGGCTGCGAGGCAAATTTGAAGCGCGCCGTGTCGCGGCCCAGCAGTTCGATCAGCTCATCGCGTACCACCTTGATGACCTGCTCGCTCGGTGAGAGCGCTGTCAGCACTTCGGTTCCCACGGCCTTGGCACGGATGTGCTCGATCAGGTCCTTCACGACGTTCAGGTTCACATCGGCTTCCAGCAGCGCCACGCGAATCTCGCGCAACGCCTCCTGGATGTTCTCTTCGGTCAGCGTGCCCTGGCCGCGCAGGCTCTTGAATGCCCGCTGCAGTTTATCTGTCAGATTCTCAAACATATGTTCAATTCAAGTGTATCGTGCGCGCACGTTTCCGATCGGCCGCATCCCCGCTCAGTTCGCTGGTTCCACCAGATACTGTTCCAGCTTGCCATCGGGATAGGTGTACGTCGTGAGGTGCAGTTTTCTCGTCGGGTAGACAATTTCGAACGAGCGAAACGTCATTCCGCCGCGCTCTTCCTCGTTTGTCTGCTTCAACGAGAGCGGCTCTCCCAGCGGCGCGAGACTGTCGCGAAAATCGGCCACTGTCTGGTCTGAAAAATAGTCATTGAGATTCGGCGCCAGCAGGGGACGAGCGATCAGTCCTCTCTGCAGTTGGCGATAGATCGCCAGCGCCTGCCTCTCCGCGTCCGTCTCACTCCCTTCGCCCGTAATCGCCGACGCGATCAACTGCCCGATCTCTTCTGCACCACTCGCCATGTGATTCGTCAGAACCACAACCGCCGCATGATCATCCGGCAGCACGATGTTCTGCGACACAAACCCGGTCACCTCGCCGCTGTGCTCAATCTCGCGATGCCCGTTGACGTCGCGCACAAACACGCCAAGCCCGTACTGCGTGCCCTTGCCATCCTTCAGCTTCACTTCCTTAAACATCTCGTCATAGCTCTTGGACCAAAGGATCGACCGGGAGAGAATGCTCTCGTCCCACAGCGCCAGGTCGTGTGCGGTCATCGCCAGCTCGCCCGCGGCAAACATCCAGCCGTGTCCTTCCTTCGGCGCGACGCGCAACGGTCCCAGCGCCGCACGCACATAGGGTGTGGCGTCGGTCGCGGTTAGGCTGCTCTCCGTCGAATCCCACACCGACGTCATCTTCAGCGGATGAAAGATGTGCTCCTCGAGAAAATCCATCAGCTTCTCGCCGCTCACCTTCTCCACAATCAACCCGGCGATCACATAATTCGTATTCGAGTATTGCCACTTCGTGCCCGGCTCAAAGTCCAGCGGCTTCTTCGCCCACGCATCCAGAATCTGCTGTGCCGTCTCCGGCTTCATCATCGGCGTCATCAGGTAGTCTTCCGGCCAGTAGTCCTGATAGCCCGAGGTGTGCGAGAGAATCTCGCGTATGGTCACCTCGTTTCCGCGCGTCAATCCCGGCACATACTTGCCCACCGCATCGTCGAGGCTCAGCTTGCCCTGCTCCTGCAACAGCAGAATCGCCGCAGCTGTAAACTGCTTCGAGATCGACCCGATCGAGTAGCGCATCTCAGGCGTAGCCAGTGCAGGCGGATCGATATGTGCGAGGCCGTAGGCATGCGTGTAGACCAGCTTGCCTCCCTCGACCACAGCGATGCTCGACGACGGCATCAGGCGCTGCTCCATCACACTGGCAACAATGTGGCCGATCCGCACTTGCTCTGCGCCGCCGATCGCGGTCACGGTCTGGCTCCCGGGCGGAACGGCCTGCGTTCCACTCTGTGCCGAAGCGATTGCAACGGCACACCACACCGCCAGGCAGCCGACAGAATTGCGAAACTCTCTCACAGACCCTCTCCTCTCACGTCTCACGGACCAACATAGCAGGCCCAACCGTTGCTGTAGCCTTGTCGAGGGCAGGGGGAATAGCCCCGCAAGAATCGGACCGGCCTATCCGGCGGAGGCAAGCAGTGCAGAGACTTATCGAAGGACACAAGAAGTTTCTCGCCGAAGTCTTTCCCGCGCGGCGCAGCCATTACCACCTGCTCGCCGACTCGCAGGCGCCGGAGTTTCTCTTCATCACCTGCTCGGACTCTCGCATCGTCCCCGACCTCATCCTCGGCACCGAGCCAGGCGATCTCTTCATCTCCCGCTGCATCGGGAACGTCGTTCCCATCACCAACAATGACGTCGACGGCGTCACCGCCACCATCGAATACGCCGTCGAGGTGCTCAAGGTGCCGCACGTCATCGTCTGCGGCCACTCGGACTGCGGAGCACTCAAAGCAGCGCTGGACCGCAAGAATCTGGTGAATCTGCCCAAGGCCAGCCGCTGGTTACAGCACGTCGAAGCAGCCTTCAGTCATCGCCAGCCGCTCAACCCCGCCGACGGCGCCCAGGCCGAGCTCTGTTCGCTCATCCGCGGCAACGTCGTGGCTCAGCTCCAGAACCTGCGCGCCCAGCCCGCCGTCGCCCGCGCGGTCGTCGAAGGCCGCCTCACCGTGCACGGCTGGTACTACGACATCCTCACCGGCAGCATCGAGCGCTACGACGAGCAGGCGCGGCAGTTCGTGCCTCTACTCGGATGAACTAGTTGATCAGCGAGGGGCTCGCGTGGCAGGCTTCGTTCCGCCCTCAATGCACACCCTCCGGCGCCTTCGCATGCTTCGGCGGCTTCCGGAACAGCCATACCGCGATCGCACAGAAAAACGCCAGCAGCGCCGTCCACCGGAATACATCCACGTACGCCATCAGCGCGGATTGCTGCTCCATCAACCCGTAGACCAGCCCCATCGATCCCGGTCGCGCTTGCGCGTGCCCAAGTTGGTGTCCCAGATACGCCGACATCATCCCCGACTTCTGCTGCAGCACCGCGCTGGACGAGGTTAGGTTCGCCCCAATCTCGGTCTGGTGCAGTGCTGCCCGCCGAATAATCGCCGTCGTCGCCATGGCAATCCCGATCGATCCACCGATATTGCGCAGCATGTTGAACAGCCCCGTCGCGTTGCCCATCTCTTCCCGCGACAGTGTCGCCGTCGTCATCGTGGCCAGCGGTACAAACACGAAACTCAGCGCGAAGCCCGTTAGCGTGATCGGGATCAGCAATGTGTACGGTCCAATGTCGAGGTTAACCCTCCCGAAGTACAACGCGCATACACCGAACCCGATAAACCCCAGACACAGCAGTTTGCGATTATCGATCCGCGACCCCAGAATGCCGATCACCGGCGAGCCAATAAACGATCCAACCCCGCGTGGCCCCACCACCAACCCTGCCGTGAACGCCGTGTACCCCAGCACCTCCTGGTAGTAGAGCGGAAGGATCGTGATCGTGATGTAGATACACATTCCCAGCAACGCAATCAAAAAGCAGCCTGTCCTGAAGTTGCGGTTCTTCAGCACGTGCAGATCGACAAGGCCGCGAGGGTTGGTCCACGAGCGCCAGATCCACCCGATGAGCCCCACAATCAGCGCCGCCACGGCCCAGCGCACCCACAGCGCCCCGAACCAATCGTCCTCCTGGCCCTTGTCCAGCACCACCTGCAGGCAGCCCGTCCACACAATCAGCAGACCGAAGCCGATATTGTCGAACGGGCCTACCTTGGCATTTTTGATATACGGCGGGTCGTGCACGAAACGCGCAATCATCAGCACCGCCAGCACGCCGACCGGAATGTTGATGTAAAACGCATACCGCCAGCTGAAGGTGTCCGTCAGCCACCCGCCCAGCGTCGGCCCCAGCACGGGGGCCACCACAATCCCCAACCCATACGCCGCCATCGACAGCGACCGCTTCGCCGGAGGAAAGCTTTCCAGCAGGATCGACTGTGACAAGGGCTGCAGCGCTCCGCCGCCCGCACCCTGCAGAACCCGGGCCAGCAGAATCACCCCCAGCGACGGCGCCGCCCCGCAGAAGAAAGAAGCAGTCGTAAAGATCACTACGCAGGTCAGCAGGAACCGCTTGCGCCCAAACCGCCGCGCAAACCAGTTCGAGGCGGGCAGGATCACCGCGTTGGCCACCAGATAGCTCGTCAGCACCCAGGTTGCCTCGGAATTGGTCGAAGACAAGCTCCCGGCGATGTAGGGCAGGGCCACCGAGGCGATCGCTGTGTCCAGGACCTCCATGAAGGTCGGCAGCATCACCGAGACGGTGACGAGCCATGGGTTGACGCCCTGGGTGAGGGGATAGCGCTTTTGGGCCTCGGCGGTAGTCATTCTTCGCGAACAGACGAGAGTAAACGACCGGAGCTTGGGCTGATTGTGACCCATGCCGCCCGAGGGTAGACCGGTAGACCGGAGCCGCCCCGGACAGCTTCCTGATCGATGAGGGTTTAGGTACTTCTCGGCGACGATTTAGGCGAACTGCCTCAAGAAAAGTTGACACTAATACACTCAATCATGCATCTTATGTATGTCAGCACTTTACGCAGGCAGGAACCCAAACCATGGCAAAAATTATTGGAATCGACCTTGGCACCACCAACTCGTGCGTCGCTGTCCTTGAGGGCGGCGAGCCGAAAGTCATTGCAAATGAAGAAGGTGCAAGGACCACCCCCTCGATCGTCGGCTTCTCCAAGAGCGGCGAGCGCCTGGTTGGCCAGGTAGCCAAACGCCAGGCCATCACCAACCCCGAGAACACGATCTTCTCCATTAAGCGCTTTATGGGCCGTCGCTACAACGAAGTCGACAGCGAGATGAAGATGGTCCCCTACAAGGTCGTGCAGCAAGGCGACCACGTCGCCGTCGTGGCCCAGGGCAAGGAGTACACGCCACCCGAAGTCTCGGCCATGATCCTGCAAAAGCTCAAGAAAAGCGCCGAAGCTTATCTGGGCGAGACCATCACCGAAGCCGTGATCACCGTCCCGGCCTACTTCAACGACGCCCAGCGCCAGGCCACCAAGGATGCAGGCAAGATTGCCGGCCTCGAGGTCAAGCGCATCGTGAACGAGCCGACGGCAGCGGCGCTGGCCTACGGCCTCGATAAGAAGAAGGACGAGACCATCGCCGTCTACGACTTCGGTGGCGGCACCTTTGATATCTCCGTCCTCGAAGTGGGCGAAGGCGTCATCGAGGTCAAATCGACCAACGGCGATACCCACCTGGGCGGCGACAACCTCGACCAGCGCATCGTCGACTGGCTCATCGCTGAGTTCAAGCAGGAAGAAGGCCTCGACCTTAGCTCGAAAGGCAACGAGATGGCTCTGCAGCGCCTCAAAGACGCCGCGGAGAAGGCCAAGATTGAGCTCTCGACAACCATCGAGACCGAGATCAATCTGCCCTTCATCACCGCCGATGCCACCGGACCGAAGCATCTCGTCCGCAAGCTGACGCGCGCCAAGCTGGAGTCGATGGTTGCCGACCTTCTCGAAAAGTCCATCGGCCCCTGCAAGCAGGCGATGTCCGACGCAGGCGTCACACCAAGCCAGATCGACGAGGTCGTCCTCGTCGGCGGCCAGACCCGCATGCCCAAGATTCAGGAGCTGGTGAAAGAGCTCTTCGGCCGGGAGCCCCATCGCGGCGTGAACCCGGATGAGGTTGTTGCCGTGGGTGCAGCCGTGCAGGCAGGCGTGTTGGCTGGCGAAGTGAAGGATCTGCTGCTGCTCGACGTGACGCCGTTGACCCTGGCCATCGAAACGTTGGGCGGCGTGGCGACACCGATGATTCCGCGCAACACCACGATCCCGACCAAGAAGACGGAGACGTTCTCGACGGCGGCCGATAGCCAGACAGAAGTTGAGGTCCACGTCCTCCAGGGTGAGCGCCCCATGGCGGCGCAGAACCGCACCCTGGGCAAGTTCAAGCTGGCCGGAATTCCTCCGGCGCCACGTGGCGTGCCGCAGATCGAGGTCACCTTCGACATCGATGCCAACGGCATCCTCAACGTGAACGCCAAGGACAACGCCACCGGCAAGGACACCCGCATCACCATCACCTCCAGCTCCGGCCTCAGCAAAGAAGAGGTCGAAAAGATGGCCAAGGAGGCTGAGGCGCACGCGGCTGAGGACAAGGACAAGCGCGACGAGATCGAGGCCCGCAACCAGCTCGACGGCATGGTCTACAACATCGAGAAGATGTTGAAAGACGCCGGCGACAAGGTGCAGAGTTCCGACAAGACCGACGTCGAAGCCGCTCTCGCGGAGGCCAAAAAGACTCTCGAGAGTTCGCCCACGACGAAGGACATGCGCGCAGCCTACGACAAACTGACCGCGGCGAGCCACAAGCTGGCCGAGGCCATGTACAAGGCCGCTTCGCCTCAGGGTACGCCGGGTGCGGATGCTGGCGGACCAACGCCGCCGGCTGACGGCGCGGGTGCCAGCGGGCAGAAGAAAGAAGGCGAAGTCATCGACGCCGAGTATGTCGACGTCGACGACAAGAAGTAGGTACCTGCGATGCGGCCGTCCCGCTTCGCGGCGGAATGACAGAAGGGGTGGGCGAACGAGAGTCGCTCACCCCGATCTGCATTCGGATCTCGTTATCCCGGACACAGGCCGGTTCATGTTCGACGTGTACGCTGTTTTGAGAAGCTAGAGAAACATGGCGACGACCACCAACAAAGACTATTACGCAACACTCGGCGTCAAGAAGACGGCCACACCGGAGGAGATCCGCAAGGCCTTCCGCAAAGCCGCGCGCAAGTACCATCCCGACGTCAATCCCGGCGACAAGCGCGCCGAAGAAAAATTCAAAGAGATCTCCGAAGCCAACGACATCCTCAGCGACGAGAAGAAGCGCAAAATCTACGACCAGCTTGGCTTCTACTCCGATCAGATCGATCCCGCGCAGGCCGAGGCCTACGCGCGCCAGCAGCAGGCGGGCGGGCGTCCTCCCGTCGACTTCGGCGGCTTCGACTTCTCCGGCTTCAGTGGCGGCTCGGGTCCCGCTCCGCAGGCCGGGTCCGGCTCCTCGACGTGGGGCAGCTTTAAAGACATCTTCTCCGGCATCTTCAGTGGCGCGCACGAGCAGCATCCGGGTGGTCCGCAGCCCGGCAGCGATCTCGAATATCAGGCGACCGTCGACTTCTGGTCCGCAATCCGCGGAGGCCAGGCGCGTCTCCAGATTCACCGTCAGGAGACATGCCCCACCTGTCACGGCCAGGCTCATACGGGCGGCCTCGTGACATGCCCAGAATGCAACGGCTCCGGCCAGGTAACACAGATGGGCGGCCGGATGAAGTTCAACATTCCTTGCCCACGCTGCAACGGCACTGGCCGCACCTCGAACGACTGCCCCACCTGTAAAGGCGAAGGCACCATCGCCAAAACCGAGACCGTCGAGTTCCGCATCAAGCCCGGCACGCGCGACGGCCAGCGGATTCGTCTGCAAGGCAAGGGCAACTCCGGCGCGAATGGTGGCGCGAACGGCGACCTCTTTGTCATCGTGCGCACCGGCACCAATCCGGTCTTCACCCGCACCGGCGACGACATTCACATCACCGTTCCTGTGACCGTGCCGGAAGCCTCGCTTGGCGCCAAGGTGGACGTGCCGACGATCGATGGTCGCGCCCAGCTCAAGATTCCGCCGGGCACGCAGAGCGGTCAAAAGCTCCGTATGCGTGAACGCGGTGTCGAGAGCGCATCGCACCCCGGCCAGCGCGGCGACCAGATTGTCACCGTCGACGTCGTAGTTCCCCACTTGCAGGACGAGCGCAGCCGCGAGATCATGCGCGAGCTGGCCAAGTTGAACAATCAAGACCCGCGCGTCACGCTGTTTGATAAGCTGTGAGCGCCGGGCAGGTAGATGAGAAAGTTGTGGGGCCATGGGTTCCGACCGGAAAGCCAAGAACGGAGATGAGATTCAGAGGCTGGATTTCGAGTCGCATCCTGTCAAAGCAGCAGCGAATCTGAAGAAACACAAGGTTTCCTTCGACGAGGCAAAGACAATATTCGGGGACAAGAAGTATCTTGAAGTTCCCGATCGTGAACACAGCTTCGGTGAGTTCCGATATCTCGCCATCGGTCGATCGGAGCGAGAGCGTCTTCTTACCGTAGTCTTTACTGAACGCGGAAACAGATTTGCGGTTGATCAGCGCCCGGATCGCAGAACCGTGGGAAAGGAGGGTATATGAAAACACAATCGAATAAGAGCGAGCAGGCATTGCGAAGCAGCTTCGATTTTTCAAAGGCTGTTCGCGGAAGACACTCGGATCGGTATGCGAAGGGCCGTACCGTGACTCTCCTTACGGGTGCGCCTGAGATGGACGACCCTCTTGCCCCAGGTGAAATTGATTCGCAATTGGTGGAGATTGCCGGCAAACACTTATTGATTTCACGATTGGTCGCCGCACGATACGAGGTTGCCGAGCCATTGCGCGACAGGGGGATCGATCTGATCGTTTACCGGGACGAGAATCAATTCAACGCTTTCCCGGTTCAAATGAAGGCTTCAACTCAAGAGTCATTCTCTCTGGATCGCAAATATGAAAAGTTCTCCAATCTACACATTGCCTACGTTTGGAATGTAAATGCCGGCGACGGGGGTGAGGTTTACTTGCTTCCCTACGATCAGGCATTGAAGGTGATGGATGCGAAGGGCTATTCCAGGACTGATTCTTGGACCAAGAATGGCAATTACTTCGTTCGCAACGCTGGCAAGGAACTGAAAGCTCTCCTGAAGCCATTTCGAATGCAGTTGCAAAACCCGAGAGAAAAGATATTGGCGGCTGGGTGATCGGATCGTCATGGCCACAAAACGCAAATCCAAAGGCGCATACATGATCTCGGCGGTAGCCGAGATGTATGAGATTCACCCGCAGACGCTGCGCCTCTACGAGCGCGAAGGCCTGCTCAAGCCCTCGCGCACCGAGGGCAACACGCGGCTCTACACCGACGAAGACATCGAACGGCTTGAGTTCATCCTGAACCTCGCGCGCGATCTCGGCGTCAACATTGCGGGCATCGCCATCATTCTGCAGATGCGCGAGCGCATGGAGGAGATGAACCGCCAGATGCAGAGCTTTGTCGAATACGTGCGTTCCGAAATGCTCACCCGCTTCCAGCAGGCCGCGCCCAGCTCTGCCGGCGCGATTGTTCCCCTGCGCAAGCCCTCGGTCGTCCAGCCGCGCACCTCTTCAAAGCGGGACAGCTAGATCGCTATTTGCTCCGTCCCTTCGCCGAGCTATGACCATTTGGCCATCCCTCTCCGCGCCCTCCGGCAGGTATTCTTAGTCCTGCATGTCGTACGTTCTGCTTGCCCTGGCTGGGTTCGGACTCCTCACCTCAACGATCTTCACCGGTATGGTGCTGGTCGCAGTACCGCAGTTTCTTCGGGAGCGCCGCGCTGCCCTGGCAAGACTCGCAGAACGAGCAGCCTTCACTCCTCCCTTGACCCTGTTCAAGCCGCTGCACGGCGCTGAGGCCAATCTCGAAGCCTACCTCGATACTTTTTTCAGGCAAGATTATCCCGCATACGAAATCCTCTTCTGCGCGCGCGACCTTGCGGATCCTGGTATGGAGATCGCCCGCCATGTCGCCGCACGCTATCCGCACATCCCCACGCAGTTCCTCGCCACCGGCGGGCAGCCCGACTACATCAACGACAAGGTCATCTCCATGGAGCGGATGGAGACTGCAGCAACCCACGACACCCTCGTCATCAGCGACAGCGACGTACGCGTGACGCCGGACTATCTCCGCGCCGTTGCGTTGCCCTTTGCCGATCCGCAGGTTGGCGCCATCACCTGCCCCTATCGCGGCGTCGCAGTCGACGGCGGCCTGTGGGCGCGACTCGAGGCCGTCGGCATGAGCGTCGAGATGACCGCCGGCGTTCTCGCTGCGCGCCTCACCGAGGGCATGCAGTTCACCCTCGGCCCCACAATGGCGTTCCGGCGCGAAACGATTCGCCGCATGGGCGGTTTCCGCGTCACCGCCGACTACTGCGCCGACGACTTCATCCTTGGCAACGAAACCCGGAAGCTTGGACAGACCGTTGTCCTGAGTCATCACGCGATCGACCACATGATCATCAACACCAGCCTGATCTCTTCTCTTAAGCACCAGGTCCGCTGGATGAAATCGACGCGATTCTCTCGCCCGAAAGGACACCTCGGCACCGCGCTCACCTTCAGCATGCCGTTCGGGCTACTTGCTCTTGCGGCGTGCGTGTCCCTTCATCGTCCTGTTCTGGGGATCGCTCTCTTCGCGTGGGCACTTGCGACACGCCTCGCTCTCTCGCTCGTCGTCGGCCGTGCCGTCGTGCGCGACCAAAGCTGGTTCGGACTTCTCTTTCTCTATCCGATGCGCGATCTGATGGGATTCTGCTTCTGGGCCGTGAGCTACTTTTCCAGCACAATTCTCTGGCGTGGCCGCATCTTCGAGCTTCTGCCCGGCGGCAAAATGCGCGCCGCGAAACAGTGAGCCTTCAGCCCTGCCAAGGCGAAACCGAAGTCCCGGGCTCCATGAACTGACAACTGTGAACTGCGAGCTGTTTTTACCTCAGCGGCCGATCGGTCCATAACGTCTTATCGGCGATCGACTGCACCGGAATGAGCCGTCCGGCCAGAAGCTGCTCTGCCTTCGACTGATTCATGTCCTGCGCAAACAGCCACTTCCGCTCGCCGGTTCCCCACATCTTCGACAACGCATCTTCACTCAGGAAAATGTTCGGCGCATCCGGGTAGCACGACCCCCAAAGCAACGATGAGCCGTTGCCATGCGGCGAGCACGGCTCAAGCACCAGATACGCAGGCTTGCGCAGAAAGTCGTGCGTGTAGAAGATCACCGACGATGCATCCGACTGGTCGCCGTAGATGACGAACGAGTCCGACGGAGCACCAACACGGCGAATCGTGTCCGCCAGCGGCTTCGAACTCAGCATTGGCTCAAAGCGGGCAAAAGCAATGTGCGCTGCGATCAGAAACACCGCAGCCGTCATCGCGACGCTCACCGTCGCCGCCACATGCCGGCCCTTGCGGCGAAGCACCCATCCCCATATTGGACCGATCAGCAGAGCAAGCAGCGCCAGCCATGCCGGCAGGCGCAAGGCCGCAAACGACGGGCCGGTCAGATCGAACAGATGCGACATGGAGAGCGTGTAATCGCCCACGGCGCGATGGGCGAGCAAAGTCCCAATGTCCGCGACAAACGGCAGAGTACGAGACTCCCATAGGCCCCAGCCAAGCGCCAGCGCGGAGAGCACTCCAGCTACTGCAAACACAACCTGACCGCCCGTCAGCCACGCCGTCGACAAGGTTGCCTGGCCACTTCCGTTGCCCTCTTCGATCGTCGCCACCACGCTCGTGATCAGAATCAGCAGCGGCGGCCAGCACGGGAACGTGTAGTACTCCTGATTCGTCGAAATGCTGAAGAACAACAGCGTGAAGACCGAGAACAAGCTCAGCAGCCAGATTGTGCGTGCGCGAAACTTCACACGCTGCACATACGTAGCCACGTCTTCGCGTGCCGCGTGATCCAAATAGAAATCCACCGTCTGTCCGGCATCGCGGCGTAAATGCTGCATCCACTGGCGCCGCGTCCGCCACGCCACCACCAGCAACGCCGGCAGGAACAGGCTCCACGGAAAGAGCCACACCAGATGCAACAGCCAATACCCAACAAACGGCAGCTTGTTGTAGTCGTGAGGAAATCTCTCCCCCAAAAAGCGCAGGAAATGTTCGTTAACGAAGTAGAAGTACCAGAAGCCGTGCACATTGCCCGGTGTGGGGTGGTTGCCCACCGGATGTCCCTGGTCCGGATTCGCCAACCCCGCCAGAATGTGCCATGGGGCTGCAATCAAAAGGAACAGCAACAGTCCGCTGAAGGGCTTGTACTGCAACCAGCGCCGCCACTGCCCGCTCAGCAGCATCAGAGGAATCGCCGCGCCCGCAAAAAACACGGGTGCAATCAGCCCCTTGGTTAGTGTTGCCAGGGCCAGCGCTGCCCACATCACGTAGAACCGGCCAGGCCGGTGCGACTCCATGCCCGTCAGGAAGCAGTAGAGCGCAAGCAAAAACAAGAAACTGAGCAGGGCCTCGGGAATCGCGAAGCGCGTATACAGAAACGGTCCAATCGCCGTCAGAATCGCCAGTGCTGAATAGAGCGCCGCGCGTCCGCACCACGCCCGATTCGCCCATAACCAGGCAATCCATGCACAGCCCAGTAGTGCCAGCGCATTCGGCAGATGGGTCGCGAACGTATTTTCCCCAAAGACTCGATACAACGCCGCATCGATCCAGTAGGGAAGAGGCGGTTTCTCCAGATAGCGAATTCCGTTGATCTTCAGCGTGATCCAATCACCGCTCTCGGCGATGTGCTGCGCGGCCTCGGCATGGTTCGCATCGGCATCGTCCAGCAACGGCGGAGTGAACAGCGCGGCCAACTGAACTGCTGCGAACATCGCGAACAACAATACCCACGCGACAAACGCGGATGGCGTTGAACGCGATTGACTGGAAGGTTCAGTTTCGGTCTTGAAGGTCAAAGTACCGAGATCTCTTTCTTTTTGGCGTGAGCAGGCACTGCGCTCGTTTGTCGGGGATCGAGGGTCGAAACGCAGCCCAGAGTAGACGGAACTCGCCGGAAACTATGGAACTGCGTGGTTGCGACAGATTCCCGCGGAAAGGCAGGGCGTCACCACTGGTCCGCGCAAGACGCATCCACTGAAAGGATAGCAGCACTCGACAACCGCGGTTTCGGTTGGCAGGACGCACCGTCCAGGGCCTCTTGGGGCCTGCGCGCATCTGCTCCGGAGCGCCCGTTTCTCTACGCCAGATCGATGGCGGCTTCAGTCCCCCGTCAGCGCCATCGGGAGTGCAACAGGCTTGATCGCGCGGAAGACAATCTGCGGCCAGACCTGCTCCATCGAAAGCCCGCGATTGCGGATCATCTCTTCCACTGCCAACGTCGCTCCTGGGCATGTTGGCTCCAGCGCGTCGTCTTGAACAATGTAGCCGCCAGGCGTCATGTAATCCCATGCGATGTTCTGGGCGATGACCGAGGGGCCGTAGAGCACAACGTCGATATGGGCTAGCCCGATCGAGCCGAGCCTGCGACAGGCGCCGGGCGCCGTGTCTTCAATCAGACCCTGAATAAACTCAAGATTGTTAAGACCCAGGGATCGAGCAACTGCCCGCGTTTGTGCCAGGTTGACTTCGAGAAAGTCCTTCGGTGGCTTATCGACGCCGGCGGTCAGTTCGGGCAGACCCGCAAATGTGTCCAGCGAAAACATGCGCGCCTGCGGGTAAAACTCCTTCAGCAGAGTGGCCATGAAGACCGCGCTGCCCCCCTTGAATGCGCCGAATTCGACGATGTTTTGCGAACGCAACTTGCACAAGAAAAATTTAATCAGAATGAAAAGATTGATGAATCGCGTTTGAACCACCATCGATTCGACTGCCGGCAAACGTGACGCCGCGAGGGCTTTACGATACACAGGATCGCGCCGGACTTCCTCTCCGAGTGAACCGTACTTGAGCGGGGTCGAGCGCTGATACCCCTCGTAGAGGCATCGACCCCGCTCCAACACGCGTTCCATATCCGGAACTTCGGGCAGCGATTCAAGAACCTTTGGAGAAGACACGCGCCGGCGCACGGCGCGAAGCAGGTTGGAAACTTTGGCCCGCATCGATCTAACCTCTATCTAATGGAAGGGATCTAAGTTTTGCTTATCGTCCCTCAGAAGCTCTCCGCGGTCCATAACACTTTTGTGAACCACCCCGCCAAACTGTTGCAAAATAGAGGAAGAAGGTTAACGCCAGATGAATTTGAGCTCCGCCGATCTTCGTTGCAAGGTAGCTTTGTCGCCCCGACGCGATTGGCCCGTGCAACTGGACCGGTGGTGCGCTCTGCTCGCGGAGTGTAGCCAGAAGCCGACCCGCAAACGCGTCCACCTTCTGCGCGTCGCGACTTTGCGCCTTCAGGCGCAAGTTCAATACTGGCTCGATAGGCGTGAACCGGATGATTCTGCTGCGCAAGTTGCCAGGCGCTGGAATAAATTAGCGCGGCAGCTGCGTCGCGCGCTTGGCGCGGTGCGCGCCTTCGACGTGCATCTCGCCAATTTGGCCAGAGTGCGGAGCATGCTCACGGCGTCGTCTGGCTACGCACCCCGCTCCTCCCGCGCGAGTTTGCGGCAGGTCGAAGCACTGCAGTGCCGGTTCAAGCGGAATCGAAAAGCCGCCGCCAAGGATCTGATGGAGATGCTTGTATCTCGCCACGATCGCCGGCAACACGCTGTAGCCGAGATGGCTGCCGCGCCGGTTCTGCAGCGGTCCTTGGTTCCAGCGATCTCATCGAGCCGGCTCTCCGAGTTGCTCGGGGCGATCGTGTCGGCGTTCCCTCGGCTCGATGCGCAGTCTCTCCATGACTTCCGCAAGCAGCTGAAAAACGTGCGTTATCTCGGAGAAGTAGCTGCGTCCGGCGCGGCAGCGCGCGAACTGGCCGGAACCGTAAAGTCGATGCAAGGCGCCATCGGCGAGTGGCACGACTGGGAAGAACTCGGTTCAGAAGCCAGGCGCATGTTTGGCGATCAAGGAGATCTGGCCGAGCTTCTCAAGACTTTGGTCGAAGAATCTCTCGAACGAGCGTTGGCTCGTTGCAACAGCCTTACGCGCGAAATCCTTTCGACTGCGCCTACCGATACGCCGGCGTTGCCTCCCAGGAAACCGATGCAACGTGCCGAGACTTCTGCTCCTCGCCGGCAATTGATCTCCGCCTGAGTCTTCTTCTCCAGAACTTCGACACCGCCCTCAACTCCCTCCTGAATAGCGTCGTGTATCTTGACCGCAGGGTGAGTTTTTCTCGTCCCGGAGACTGCCCGACCCATCTATGCCCACGTTCGCCGCTATCGATGTTGGTTCCAATTCCTGCCGGCTCAAAATCGCACGAGTCGTTGCCCATCAACTCAAGACGGTGCATGAAGACCGAGAGGTCACGCGGCTTGGATCGAGCGTCTTCGATTCCGGTCTCGTCTCGCCTGATGCGATGGCTGCGACCCTCCGCGCTCTGAAGCGATTTCAGCGCGCAGTGCAGTCGCACGGGGTCGACCAGCTCCGAATTGTCGCCACCTCAGCCATGCGCGATGCGCGTAACGCGCCCGCCTTCCAGGCCTGGGTCAAGGCTGAAACCGGCTGGAATATGGAGATCATCTCCGGGCTCGAAGAAGGACGCCTGATTCATCGCGGCATCATGCAAACCGAGCCTGGCGTCGGCGGCCGCGTGCTCCTCGTCGATCTGGGAGGCGGCAGCTGCGAGATCACACTCTCCGAACACAAACGTATTCGAGAGACGGTCAGCATGCCGCTCGGCGCCGTTCGGCTCACCGAGGAGTTTCTGCAAGAGGATCCTCCGCCATCGGACGGCATCAAGCGGATGCGCCAGCTCATCGGTCGCGAACTGCGTCGCGCGCATCGCAGGATCAGTGCCGGGCAAGTACCCGTGGTCATTGCCACCTCCGGCACCGCTGCTGCTCTTTCAGAAACCGTTGCTGCCGCTCGAAAACCCGGCTCAAAGTCGACTTCAAGGAAATCGACAAAAGACACGGTCGGCTTTACGCCAGCGAAAGAGGTGCGCAAGCTCGCCGCGCGTCTCGCCAAAATGACCCTGCCCGAGCGCGAAGCAATTTCCGGAATCGGTCCCCGGCGCGCTGAGATTATCGTGGCCGGCGCACAGGTCTTCGCCGAGCTTCTCGAGAGCTTCGACTTGAATGGTTTTCGCTATTCGCCGCTCGGTTTGCGCGATGGGATGCTGAGCCAGATGCTCGCCGAACAGGATGCGCGCGCCGCAGTGCATCGCGAACTAGAGCACGAGCGCTGGCTGAGTGTGCTGGCAACCGCAAAGCGGTATGGCGTCGACCCTCGGCAGTCAGAGCCGGTGCGCACGCACGCGCTGCAGCTCTATCGCGACCTGAGGCCCATGCACGAGCTTCCGTCTGAATACGAAGGCTGGCTCAGCGCGGCTGCCGTGTTACGCGATACGGGAAAATTCGTCAACCATCAGGGGCATCATCGTCACACGCAGTACATCATCTCCAGCTCCGAAATGTACGGCTATACCCAGGTTCAGCGCACCATCGTCTCGGCCCTGGCACGCTACCTCGGTAAGAGCCGCCCGCAGCCCGGCGACCGCGCCTTACGCAACATCCCCACCGAAGAACACAAGAATGTGCGCCGCGCCATCCTTCTCCTCCGCCTCGCCGTCGCACTCAATCAGGATCGTGCCAGCGACGTGCTGCGTTTCGTTGCGCGCGTCTATCCGAAGCGCATCTACCTCGAGGTGCGGCCAGGGCGCACGGGCGCTGAGCTCGAGCTTTGGTCGCTGCGTAAAGAAGCAGACTACTTTCGCGAGGTCTTCGGGCGCGAACTCTTCGTTGCGCTCGCGTAAATCGAGCGAGCCATGCGCGGGTCCACCAGCCACTGCAGCAGCGGCGGATGCTTCGACATATCGATCCGCGCCACTGAACCCTTCCGCATGCGCACGCCTGCGCCGCCGTTGCCCGTAATAAGCCTGCCAAGAAACTTGAATAGGTTCGGATTGTGACCGACGAGGAGCACGCCCTCGCGATCGGCGTATTTCTCGATCAGCTTTTGAAAGGTCGCGAAGTCTGCGTCGAGTCCCAGTGCGGAGCTCACCTCGACCTTCGCCTCGTATCCCAGTTCGGTGCCCACAAACTGCGCAGTCTGCAACGCTCGCTTCAATGGGCTTGAAACGATCACATCGATCTGCACGCGCAATGCGCTCAAGGTGCGTGCCATCAGCATGCACTGCTCCTTGCCCTCTTTTACGAGCGCGCGCTTGTCATCGAGTTTAGGATTTTCGCGCGGAACGCCGGCATCGGCATGGCGCATCAAGTAGACAATCATCAGGTGAGTTCAATCTATTAGCGGAGACTGTGCCAATCTCTCTGGGGGTCGATTTTAACACGATTGTAACAATTTATCCGGTGCGGCCGACCAGACCTCGGTTACCAGACCGCCGCCCAGCAATGCCTGCTTGCATTCACATCTAAACCCCTGTTTAGAAATGGCTTCTGCGTAGTTCGGAAGCTGCTGGACTCGCACCCCCGCCAGCAGCCGAAATGCCGCATAGAGGCCACTCACAATCGGCTTCGCGACCAGCCTTCCAAACCGGCTTTCCGGCACCGCAAACTCCGAAATCAGCCACAGGGCCTGCGGAGAAAGGGAAGGGCGCAGCCGGCGTGCAAGCTCCGCGACTTCCGTCGTGGTCAGGCAATCGAGAAAAAAGTGGGAGACGACCAGATCATACCTGTGCCCCGCAGCTTCCCAGACGCGCACATCGGCACAATGGGTCCGCAGGCGCTCTCTTCCAACGACGGCTCGAGCCTCCAAGGCACGCAGCATCGCTGGGCTTGCGTCGACCGCGTCGATCTCGATCTTCGGATTTATTTCCAGCAGCTGCGCCGTGAATCGACCGTCTCCATCGCCCAGCACCAGCGCGCTGCGGCACTCGCGTACCTCGCCGAGAAAGTGGCAGCGGCATCGCCACAGTGCCGGGCCAAAACTCGCCACTTCCATCCAGCGATAAACCCGGGCCAAGTGATCGAAGTTCGGCGCAGGATTCATCGCATCCAAGAGACGATAGGAGTGAGGAGAACAAGATCGGCCGCACAACGCAAAGCCAGAGGTGTCAATCGACCGCGTTGTCGATCGAGCCACGCCAGCAGCAAGGCACTGGCGGCGCACGCAGCGCACAAGAGTGAGAGACGCGGGTCAAACCACGTGTACAAGAGCGCGAATAAGACGGCTCCAGCAGCAATGAGCCCCGCGGGAAGCGCAACCTTGGAGCTGTCGCCCGACTCCCAGCGGTCGATCGCCGCACAATTCAACCAGGCCAGCGCCGCATAGAAACCCATCGCCAACAGAAGCCCCGATACGCGACCTCCCGTTGCCGCGTGCACGCGCGTCAACGTCGGCAGTGCGCAGCCGGCAGTGAATAGAACCCCAACTGCAAGTTCCTTCGACTGCAGGCGCGAGAGCCACTTCGGCGGGCGCGCACCCGGCGCGTGGACACCGGAAAAATACGCCAGCGCAGCCAGTGCCAGCACCGAATCATGCTCGCGGACCGTGGCCGGCATCTGGCCAACGATGATGGCTGCTGCCGCTAACGCCGCGCACGCCGAAAGCGGAACCAGCACTCGCCGAAAACGCCAGTGAAAGAAGTGCCGCTCACGCAAAGAGTCGACCTTGGCCGCCCTGAATGCCCGCCAGGCGTCCAGAATGCGATCGCCCACATACACACACCAGGTCCCCAGCGCGACCAGCACTGGCACCCAAAGCGGCAGATGCACTCCTGTTGTCCGCGCAAAGCTAAGCGACCAAAGCACTGCCACCGTCGGCGCATCGAGGCTGGCTAGGTGCCACCAACGCAACAGCACAGGCGCCTCCACATCGGCGCGAGAGCGTCGACCATCTTCGTAGGTAGTCGCGTTTCGCGCCAGGGAAAGTGGCATGACTTCTTTATTGTAGTTTCGGTCGCTGCCCAAATCTGGCCCGCACGTCCGCTACTCTCGCCCTGGTCCTCAGGACTTCCAGAATGGCGACGGCCCGACATACTCCATGTCGTAGTGGCTGAAATACGCCGCCTGATCCGGCGCAGGAAGATGCGCATCGGCGGTATCGCGGAAATACTGCTCCATCTTGCCCGCGGGCGTGAAGGCGATCAGCATGTGCCCCGGCGTCTCGCCCACCGATGAAAACGTATGCGGAACCTGGCGCGGCGCGAGTACCGACTCGCCGGGATGCAGCTCCAGCCGCCGATCGCCGACCTGAAACACAACCCTGCCCTCCATCACGTAGAACCACTCATCCTGATGGAGGTGGAGATGGAGCGCCGGCCCACCCGGGGTCAGATTCTTGTGTTCGATCACAAAGAGTCCGCCGCCAGTTTCGCTCGGCATCACCTTGAACAACAGGGAACTGAAGCCCATCGCGTGCGGATGCCCAAAGCGATCCGCCCCCGCTCCCACCATATGCAAGTCCAAACCGTTCGTTGGAGTTTCGTGCGTAGGGCTCGCCTGGCAGGCAAGAAGGTTGTGCATGCCTTTCGCTGGCAAGCGCGTTCAATGGAATGTGCAAAGGGAGCGCGTCTTGTGGATAAAGCGGGCGGATTTTGAACGAAGAATGCTAGTGTGCCGTCTCTGAAATACACAACATAAGTAAAGGTGTCATTCTGAGCGAACGGGGCCCCGAACGTCCTTCATGGGGTCCCCAGGAAGTGATCTTTGCTTCTTGGGGCAGAGTTCGGGGGTGGTGAGCCGAAGAATCTGCATTTTCACCATTCTGGATTCCGTGAAGAACTTCTGGGACACCGCACTAGTCGGCGGCGGCGGCCTTCTTTGCCGGCCTGCGAGCGGCGTTGCTGACCGTCGCCTGAATCAGTCCGGTCTTGGGAATGGCATCCAGGTCGGCCTTGCCTTCCGCCAACTGCATCAGAAAGTCCTGGCTCGAGAATGCTGGTGCGTCCTTGTCCAGCTTTGTTGCGCGCTGATAGGTCCCGTCCTGTTGCTGAATGCGGGCCTTGATCGTGTCGGCAAGATACGCAGGTAGGATCTCGTCGTGAATGCGCGCCCTGGCCGCCGCATCGCGCACCGGGAAAATCACCTCGCAGCGCTCGAAGAGATTGCGTGGCATCCAGTCCGCCGAGCCCAGGTAGATCTCGTCGTCGCCTCCATTGGCGAAGTGGAAGATACGAGAATGCTCCAGGAATCGCCCGACCACCGAGCGCACCCGAATGTTCTCCGAGAGCCCCTTCACACCAGGCCGCAGAATTGAGAGCCCGCGGATGAGCAAGTCGATCTACACACCCGCCTGCGACGCCTGGTAGAGCGCGTCAATCACACTCGGCTCCAGCAATGCATTCATCTTGCCAACGATCCGAGCCGGCCTGCCCGTGCGGGCATGGTCGGTTTCGCGCCGAATCAGCCCCAGAAAACTTTCGGCCATCGTCAGTGGGGCTACCAGCAAGGGACGATAGTCGTCCATCTCCGCATGAGCCGTCAGGTAGTTGAACACCATGTGCACCCGCTCGGTGATCTGCGGATCGCACGTCAGCAGGCTCAGATCGGTGTAGAATCGCGCCGTCACCGGGTTGTAGTTGCCCGTCCCCAGATGGCAATAGCGGCGGGTCACGCCGTCCTCATCGCGGCGCACCAGCATCGCGAGCTTGCAGTGGGTCTTCAGTCCCACCACGCCGTGGAAAACCTGCACGCCCGCATCTTCCATACTCCGCGCCCAGCGAATATTCGACGCTTCATCGAAGCGGGCCATCAGTTCCACGACAAGCGTGGCTTCCTTGGTCGCCGCAGCATCAATCAGAGCTTTGAACATCGGCGAGTCTTCACTTGTCCGATAGAGCGTCTGCTTCATCGTTACGACAGCGGGGTCCTGCGCGCCGGTCTCGATGAACTCCACGACCGGATCGTACGAATCGTAGGGATGATGCAGCAGAATGTCGCGATGGCGCAGCTCGTCGAAAATATCCGTGGATTTGCGGCTCAGGTGCAGTGCTCTGGGCGTGAACGGTGGAAACTTCAGCTCCGGCCGTTTCACATCGCCGTAGAGAAACATCAGCCGCGAAAGATTCACCGGCCCGTCGCTGCGGAAGACTTGGTCTTCGTCGAGTTCGAAGTTCACACGCAGCCGCTCCACGATCTCCGGATCGGCGCCTGCTTCGATCTCCAGCCGCACCGCATCGCCTTTGCGGCGGTTGTGCAGCTCAACGCGAATCGTCTCCAGCAGCGAGCGCGCTTCTTCCTCTTCGAAATAGAGATTCGAATTGCGCGTGACCCGGAATGCCGTGTGCCCTTGCACTTCGTAGCCGCGATACATGCCGGAAAGGTTCTGCGCAATCAGATCCTGCAGCAGCAGGTAGTCGTAACAACCTTCGCCGCACGGCACCCGGACAAAACGCGACAGTGCACGCGGCACCGTAACCACGCCGAGCACCTGCGGGGCAGAGCTCTTGCGCTTGCGCCGCAACAGAAGCGCGAGGCAGAGCGCCTTGTTCAGCACGCGCGGGAACGGGTGCGACGGATCGATCGCGATCGGCGTGAGCAGCGGGTCCACCTCGCGCTGAAAATACCCCTGCGCAAAGGCTCGCGCATCTTCGCTCAACTCCGCCCACTCCAGCAGCCGGATGCCTTGCTTGCGCAACTCTGGCACCAGGTGCTCGTTCCAGCAGTGATATTGTGCCGCTACAAAGCTGTGGATCTCGGCGGTCAGCGTCTCGAGCGACTCATCCGGCCGCAGCCCGTCGTAGCCAGGCTCGCGATAGCCATCCTCAATGCGCTGCATCAGGCCGGCCTGGCGAATCTCAACATACTCGTCCAGATTGGAGCCGGTGATGGCGAGGAACTTCACCCGCTCCAGGACCGGGTTCGTCGGGTCCTCGGCCTCCTCCAGCACACGGCGATTGAACTGCATCCAGGAGAAGTCCCGGCCGTTAAACATCTTTTGTTTTTGCTTGGGCAAGCTGCGGGCCATCGAGTGCGTCCAGTGCGCTGTGTTCGCCAGTCTATCGCGTTTGCGTGCGGTTCGCACCTGCGCGCCAGGTGTCGGTCTGAACCAGCGTCCTATCGAAACTCATACTGCAACACCGTTGAAATCGTGTGAACAGCCGCTGCGCAGGCGCAATTCCCAACCGTGTACGGGGCTATCTGACTCTGTCCGCCGCGTTCTCCAGCACCACATTCGATAACACACCCGTGTCCACCGTCGCCGGCTGGTGCGAGCAGAGGCCAATCCCCACGTAGAAGGGCTCCTCAAAGTGGATCTGAATCGGCGGCCCGAACTGGTGCATGGGCTCGCCCTGCAGGCTGACGAAGATGGCCACCGAGTCTCCGCGCTTCTCGATTCCGATCCGCTTGGCCAGCACGCCATTCAGTCCGCCCCCAAACCGGTACTGCATGTCGGTGATCATGGCGTTCTTCTCTGGCCGCTGTGCCAGGTGGATCATACCCGTGCCGTGCTCCCCCAACATCGCCTCTTTGGCATCGTCATCGAGCGACTGCCGGATGATCAGCACCACCTTGCGATCGCCATAGCCGTCCGGAACAGGAAAACCCGCATCCGCGGCCAGCGAGACATCGCCCGACATTCTCTTCCAGAGAAATCGAAACTCATCCCGCGTGTACCAGATGTTGTACCCAGCCGACCGGATCGTATACGCCTTCGTCGCCGGATCATACGACGCACTCCCCGGCGCAACCGCAGAGCCAACATCCGACTGCCCGTCGAAAATCCCGATCGGAGCAATTACCGTCGTCGCTGGCCGGTGGAAATCAAGTGGCGGCGGCACCTGTTTGTGTGTCGCGGAACCGGGAAGCGCCCAGTCCGGTACCGTCGGCGTCTGTGCCGAGGCGGAGCGGGCAAAAACGACGAGGGTGGCAATAAGAATGGCGCCGAAAAACTGCGAACACCTGCGAACACTGTTCGAATCCATAGCCATGCACTGTAGCAGAGCCGCCGGCATGAAAGCCCGAGCGGCCGGTTCGTCACAAACGCGTACCTCGAGCGCGCCTCCGCCCCACTCCTGCATTGACCCGCCCCGCCGGCCGGGTTGAGGATAGAGCAGGGTCACCCGCCGTCCCCGTCCCCTTGAGAGGAGTCTGCAATGCCCCAGGAATCTGTTTCCGTCTCCGAAAGCCTGCTTCCTCCGCAACCGATGCCCTGTGCCGCGCCCGCCTTTGCGGGCCAGTTTCTCGGGCTTCTCGACGGGCAACCGAAAGACGACGCAACCGTCAATCAGGCATTCGCGGGCCTGGATGAGATGTTCGACGTCATCGCCGCTGGGATGTACAGCCTGGCATCAATGCTGGTGGGCCAGGGCGAAGACAGCGTGCAGCTCGTCGAGACCGCCATTGCGACAGCCGACGTCTCCGCCTGTACCAGCGCGGACAAGGCGCGCAAGAGTAGCCGCATCGCGCTAAGCCGGGCCGCTCTCGAGTTGCTGAGCCGCCGAGACCCAAACTGTCTCGCTGCGCCGAACAACCTGGTGCCAACCAGCACCTGCATTCAGGACGACGATCTTGACGCGGGTGGCATCTCCAGCGAGGAGTTGGCCAAGCTGATGTCGGGCCCTCAGAAGGAGCGCATCCGCGAGTGGCTGGCCAGCCTTGCTGTCGAGTTCCGGGCCGTCTTCGTGCTCCGTGCCGTGGCAGGCTTCACCTCCCCCGAGGTCGCGGGCTTGCTGACCGCCTACGGTGGTACGGCTGCTGCCGGATGGACTGCCGCGGACGTGCGCGAGGTGTTCCGTCAGGCGCTCTGCTCGCTGGCCTCGCAGGTCATCCACGCCACCACAGCACGTTAACCAAAGCCGCTGTTCTGGTGAGGATTTCTCGCTCTTGAGCCTGGATCCGATCCGGCCTTCCACAGATGAAGAGGAGTCTGCAGACGTCTCCCTGTCCGGTCGTCCGTTCGATACACTACATTTAGAAGCCGGCTGCCCGGTTCGGGCATCCATGTTACGTGCAACTCGTTCCGGCGACCCGCTCGCCGGCGAACATTGAAAGACGATCGGTACGATGCCCTCAAACAACTCAGGGAGAAATTCGGAATCGTTCTGTGCCTTCGCCCTGCTCGTTCTCTGTCTTGGCGCGGCCTCGCCCCTGATTTGCGGTGCGCAAGCTGTGCCGTCGCAGGCACTCGGTCAGTCGTCAGGACCCACGGCTCAGAGCTTTCAGGGCAGCGTCGCTCAGGGAGAAGCCTCGGCACAGCCACTCGATTTGTCCCTCGATGACGCGATGCAGCGCGGGTTGAAGAACAACCTGGGCATTATTTTGAATGGAACTCAGCTCGCCGGTGCGCGGGGTCAACGGTTGAGCGACCTTCAGGCCCTGCTGCCCGAGGTCGATTTCAAGGCGCAGGAGAGCGTGGCAGAGGTCGATCTCGCCGCAGAGGGTCTCCGCATCCCTGGCTTTCCCACCATCATCGGGCCATTCGGCTACACCGATCTGCGTGGTTCGGTCTCATGGTCGCTCGTCGACGTGCCTTCGCTTCGCAACTATCTTGCGGCGCGTCACAACTTCGCCGCAGCCCAGTTGTCTCTCCAGGACGCGCGGGATTTCGTCGTCCTCACCGTCGGCAACGCTTACCTGTTGGTGCTGGCCGATGAGGCCCGCGTCAGCAGCATTCAGGCGCAGGTGGCCACATCGAAAATCTCTCTCGACCAGGCGGTCGCCAATCATCAGGCAGGCACGGCGCCGCTCCTCGACGAGCTGCGTGCGCGCGTCGACTATCAATCCCTGGAACAGCAGCTGATCGCGGCCGAGAATGGCCTCGAAAAGGACAAGCTCTCGCTGGCTCGCACCATCGGTGTTCCGCTCGCGCAAAAATTTAACCTGACCGACACAGCGCCGTACGCAGCATTCGATCTGATCGACATCGACAAGGCCATTCGCGATGCCCATGCCAACCGCAAAGATCTCGCCGCGATGGTCGAGCAGACCAAGGCGCTTGAGGACCAGCGAAAGTCGAAGACCGATGAGCGGCTGCCGAAGGTCGTTTTTTCAGGCGACTACGGCGACATTGGTGTCAACGTCGGCCACTCCCACGGCACAGGCGATGCGCAGGGCACTTTGTCCGCACCGCTGTTCGAGGAGTTCGGGCTTCGTGGCGAAGCGCAGATCGCGCAGGCGCAGCTCGATACCGACAAGGCGCAGTTGAGTGACCTCAATGCACAAGTCGACGCCGATGTTCGCGATGCCCTGCTCGATATAGCCTCGGCACAGAAGCAGGTGGAAGTATCGCGGTCCAGTGTCGACTTGGCCAACGAAGCGCTGAGCGAAGCACAACAGCGGTACGCAAACGGTGTAAGCGACAACCTGGCAGTGAGCCAGGCGGAGCAGTCGTTGGCCCAGGCCAACGATCAATATGTCGCGAGTCTTTACCGGCACAACGTTGCCAAGTTGAGCTTGGCGCGCGCTTTGGGCGCGGCCCAGAACTATAGGAACTATTTGCAGCGGAACCAGTGATGCGCCGAATGCGCGAGGCCGCCAAACAAATGGCGCGCGCAGGCCGAAGCAACACAGGTTCGCAATGGAGGAAGACAGGTGGCTGAATCAACCACAACAACGATCCGGCGCGAGACGTCGGACGAGAGCACAGAGATCGAGCAGCCCAAGTCGCGGCGCAGAGGCGTCATCATCATCGTCGTGGTGCTGGTCGTACTGGTGGCGCTGGGACTATGGTGGCGCTCCACCTTCAGTGAGGACACGGACGACGCCCAGATCAACGGACACCTCATCCAGATCAGTCCGCGCACGGGCGGGCAGGTCCTCAAGGTCGACGTCGAAGAGAATCAGATCGTGAAGGCCGGCGATGAGATCGCCCAGCTCGATCCGCGCGACTATCAAGTTGCAGTCGAGAATGCAGAGGCCGCTCTAGCCAGCGCGCAGGCGGCCGCAGTTGCCGCTCAGGTGAACATTCCCATCACCTCCGTCAACACCGGCAGCAATCTGCGGTCGGCAGAGTCCGATGTGAGCGGCGCGCGCGCATCCATCGAGCAGGCGCAGCAACAGTTTGAGGCGGCGCAGGCGCGTGTGGCGCAGGCCGACGCCAACAACATCAAAGCCCAGGCCGATCTCGCTCGCTACACGCCGCTGGTTCAGAAAGACGTCATCAGCAAGCAGCAGTACGATGCCGCCATTGCGTCCGCCGATGCGGCCAAGGCTGCTCTTGCCGACGCCAAAGCCAGCCAGCAGGCTGCCGCCGACGGGGTGCGCGTCGCGCGCGACCACGAAGCTCAGTCCCAGGCGTCCTACAGGTTCGCCCAGACCGGCCCGCAACAGGTGGCTGCACAGACCGCCCGTGCCCGCCAGGCCGAGGCACAGGTGAAACAGGCGCAGGCCCAGCTTGACCAGGCCAGGCTCAACCTCAGCTATACCAAAATCCTCGCGCCCGCGGATGGCATCGTGACCCGCAAGAGTGTCGAGATTAACCAGAACGTCTCCGTCGGGCAGAACCTGCTCACGCTGGTCTCCCTCGACGATCTCTGGATTACCGCAAATTTCAAGGAGACGCAGCTACGCCACATGGGACCCGGTCAGCCTTGTGATATCCACGTCGATGCCACCGGCAAGGATTACAAGGGGAAGGTGACGCAGATTGGCGGAGCTACCGGTTCGGTGCTTTCGCTCTTCCCGCCCGAGAACGCGACCGGCAACTACGTCAAGGTTGTGCAGCGCGTTCCTGTGCGCATCGATTTTACGGATTTGAAAAATGAAGACCCGAACCATGAACTGCGGCCCGGGTTGTCGGTGGAACCCAAAGTGAGGGTGAAGTAGGGTGACGGAGCCGGGAGCTATTGCCCGGCATCTTCTGTCTTGTTCTCAAACACCGTGAGGCGTGTCACGACCGTGAGACCCGGCAGGTGCGTCTTCTGGCGGACTTTGAGAGTGGGAACGACCTCGGCGGCGCCAATTTTGCGTCCCAGTACTTTCACAACCTGCTCAATTCGGTCTTTGCGCATATTCAGTGGCTCGATCTTTCCAAAGCGGTTTTTGAGTTCGAGAGAGGCCTCGGCAAAGGCAGCGCGATACATTTCTGTGTTTTCGTTATCCATGATTCTTGCCCTACACAGACATTCTGATGCCTCAGCCCCTGAATCCGTGATTCCCCGATGGTTGTATCGGCGTACAACTGTCCGGCAACATCTCTGGAACCGCTTCCGTTACTTACTCTTGAGGACGATCCCAGCCGTTTGATCGGGGACCCTGCAGGTGCCGGTGCGGACGCCCCCCAGAAAGCTGTGGATTGCGCCCATTAAGATGAAATGAGCCTCCATGAAAGACGCGCTCCATGTTTCAAAGGAAAACTACCTCAAAGCCATCCTCGAGGCCGAGGCCGAAGGGCATAGCGTAATCCCCGCGACTCTGGCCCACTGGCTTGAGGTCTCCCCTCCTGCCGTCACCATGGCGCTCAAACGGCTCAAACGCGACGGGCTCGTCAAAACAGGCGACGACGGCATCGTGCGCCTCACCCCCGCTGGCCGCGAGACGGCCTATCGTACAGCGCTGCGTCATCACCTCATCGAACGCATGCTGAGCGAGGTCTTCGGCATGGAGTGGGACGAGATCCACGAAGAGGCCGAAAGGCTTGAGCACGCCGTCTCGCCTACCTTCGAGGCCAAACTCAAGGAGAAACTGGGCGAAAGCGGCGCCTGTCCCCACGGCAACGCCGTCCTTCCTGAGAAGCCTGCCACACGAAAGAAGCGCGGCGAAGTGCGGCTCTCGGAGGCCGTCGAGGGCAAGAGCTACACCGTAATCAGCCTCCAGGAACGCGACCCAAAACTACTCAAATACCTGCACCACGTCGGCGTAGGGCCCACCTGCGGCCTGCGTGTGGTCAAGCAGAACTACGATCAAACCGTTTCAATTGAGCTGCCTGGCGGCGTTTCAATCCTCGGAAGACCGGCCGCGGATGCCGTCTGGCTGCTTCCATCCGATCGCAAGTAATTCAATCTAACGAAAATAATTAACCATAATTAACAACCCCTGTGGCATACTTGCTTGGAAGTCGCTCCGGGCTTCCCCGCCCTATGGCCACAGAGACCCAAATGACCGCGACTCCTCCCGAGCCCTCTTTACCCGAGGTGCACTCCAGCGTCAGCGTGTCGCGTTCGCCGCAGTACTGGCGACGCCTTCTTGGCTTTCTTGGGCCGGGCTTTCTGATCTCCGTCGGCTACATGGACCCCGGCAACTGGGCCACCGACATTGCCGGTGGTTCCCGCTTCGGCTACACGCTGCTCTTCGTCATCATGCTCTCCAACCTGATGGCGATTCTTCTGCAAAGCCTGTCGCTCAAGCTGGGAGTAGTCACCGAGCGCGATCTTGCCCAGCTCTGTCACGAGATCTACGGAAAGCGCGTCAGCTTCGCCCTCTGGCTCGGTGCCGAAGTCGCCATTGCCGCCTGCGATCTGGCCGAAGTCATCGGTTCAGCTATCGCATTGCAGCTCTTGTTTCACATCCCGCTCTTCTATGGCGTACTCATCACTGGCCTCGATGTCCTGCTGATTCTCCTCCTGCAGCGCTGGGGCTTCCGCTGGGTCGAGGCCCTGGTCATAGTCCTCATCGGCACCATCTTGGCCTTGTTCGGCATCCAGGTCTTTCTCTCGCGTCCCGAATATCTGCCCATACTGCGCAACCTGTTCATCCCGTCACCCTCCATCGTCATTAACCCTGACATGCTCTACATCGCCATCGGCATTTTGGGCGCCACGGTGATGCCACACAATCTCTACCTGCACTCCTCCATCGTGCAAAGCCGCAAATACGAGCGAACTCCCAAAGGGAAGCGCGAAGCGGTCCACATGGCGAACGTCGATTCGGCCTTTGCCCTGACCGTCGCGCTCTTCGTCAATGCGGGCATCCTGATCGTCTCCGCTGCCGTCTTCCATCGCAGTGGCCACTTTGAGGTCGCTGCCATCGAAGACGCCTACAAGCTGCTCAGCCCGCTCTTGGGCGCGGCCGGGGCCAGCACGCTCTTCGCCGTAGCTCTCCTCGCTTCCGGCCAGAACTCATCCATCACCGGCACCCTTGCCGGTCAGGTCGTGATGGAGGGCTTCATCCACCTCAGAGTCTCGCCGTGGTTGCGGCGTCTCATCACCCGCAGCCTGGCCATCATCCCCACCATCATCGTCGTCGCGCTCAACGGCGAGCAGGGAACCGAGAAACTCCTCATCCTCAGCCAGGTGATTCTGTCTCTTCAATTGAGTTTTGCAGTCGTTCCCCTGGTCATCTTCACTGGACGCCGCCGCCTGATGGGAGAGTTTGTGAATGGCCGCGCCTTGCAGGTCCTCGCCTGGACGACCGCTGTCGTCATCGCCGGCCTCAACGCCTGGCTGCTGATTCAGACAGCTCTCGGCCACTAACTCCCCTTTTCCCCTTTTTTCTCGGAGGTCAACGATGCAATGCTCGAGCATAGTTCGACAAACCCTCCTCATTTTTCTGCTATTAACTGTAATTAACGTCCGCGCATTGGTCGCACAGAGCGGCACTTCGAGCGCGATTTCCGGGACCGTGATGGATGCGACTGGAGCTGTGATTGCCAATGCCTCGATTGTGGCGACCGACGTGGATACGAAGGCCGCACGGACAGGAAAATCCAACAGCGAAGGGCGCTTTCTTTTTTCGCAGGTGAATCCAGGGAACTATACCTTGACCTTAAGTGCGTCTGGTTTTGCACAGCAGACCTCGCAGCCCATTCCCGTTGAGGTGGGGCGTACGGTGACGCTGGGTTTCAACCTCGCACCGTCTTCCATTGCCCAAACAGTCGAAGTCACAGCCCAGCAGACGCTGCTCAGTCTTGAGAATCCAAACACCACTACCACTCTCGAAGCAAAGACCATCGCCAGCCTGCCCAACGCTGGCTCGGATCTCACCTTCGTCGCCCAGTTTGCCCCTGGAGCTCTGATGAACACCGCCGGCTCCTCCAACGATGCCAAGGCCGCGGGCGGGTACGGCAACGTCGAGTACAACGGCCTTCCCGCTACCTCGAACGGCTATATCCTCGATGGCTACGACACCAACGATCCTTGGCTTGGCCTCAACATCGGTCTTTCTACCAACCTGGTCCTCGGTCTCGATGCCGTCGATCAGGCAACCGTGAACACCAACTCATACTCCGTCGATCAGGGCCGCTATGGCGCCTCGCAGGTCAACTACTTCACGAAATCGGGAACCAACCGATTTCACGGCGACGTCTACGAGCTATGGGACGGCTCGCTCTTCAGCGCAGAAGACTATTTCCTCCACGCCAATGACACGCCCGGCAACATCACCCCCAAGCCACGCTCCAATGTGAACCACTTTGGCTATGCGGTCGGCGGCCCCATCCGAAAGGACAAGCTTTTTTTCTTTACAGCCTATGAGGGTGTCCGGATCGCGCTCCCCATCGTAACTCAGGCTGTCGATCCCTCTGGTGCCTATCAGCAATACGTGCTGAGCCAGCTTGCCGTCGGCGGCGTTGACCCGATCACCGGAACTCCGCTCCCCGCCGAGCCTGCTGAAGTGCCGTTCTACCAATCGATGTTCAGCCTCTACGGCAACACCGCCGGAACTCCCGTCCCGGTCAGCTCCTGTCCGCTCGATGCAAGCGGCGCGCTGCTCCCGGGCACCCAGACCAGCGGCAATCTCTTCAACGGCGCGGGCTGCGCCAACCAGCGCGAGGAGTCGCTTCAAAACAGCGACCACGAAACTGTGTTCGTCCTCAAAATCGACCACACCATCGACGCAGCCAACACCGTCTGGTACCGCTTTCAGTCGGACACCGGCCTGCAGGCTGCATTTACCGATCCCATCAACGTCATCTTCAACGCATATTCTCCACAGCCGCAGTACACACTGGTCGTCGGCTACACCCATATCTTCCGTCCCAATCTCGTCAACCAGTTCAATCCAGGGGCAAGCTGGTACTCCAGCATCTTCGAGCCAAACAACTTCTCTCAGGTCCAGCAGACCTTCCCCATCGTTCTTGCCGCGGGCAGCAATCAAGCTCCATTTACCACCATCGGCGGCAACAACAACACCTATCCCCAAGGCCGCAGGGTCACGCAATGGCAAGTCAACGACAACCTCGACTGGATACGCGGCAAGCAGGAGTACAGCTTCGGAATCAACACCCGCCGCATCGATGTCAGCGACTACGATCTCGGCGAGGGCAGCGTACCCACAGCGCTTTATAACGATCTTGCCGAGTTCACCTACGGCGCGGCCTATACCGAGAGCTGGACATTCCCAATCTCGTTCAAAGAGCGAATCGCCGTAGGCAATCTTGACCTCTACGCAATGGATACGTGGAAACCCACTGCGCGCGCCACCTTCATCGCTGGTATGCGAGCCACATGGAACACCGACCCCGTCAACCAGCAGCACCTCTTCGCGCGCCTCGTCGAATCGTTCCTCGATCTTTCGCACAGCGCCAGCCAGCCGCTCGACCAAGCCATTCAACCCGGGGTGAGCACGCTCTTTCCCTCGACTCCTCTGCTGGTCTCGCAACCGCGCGTCTCGCTTGCTTACCAGGTTGCGAAGGGAACTGTTGTCCACCTCGGCTTTGGCGCCTTCAACGACATCATTCCCGCTCAGATTGCCGATCTCGCCGCCACCAACGCTCCCTACGCGCCTACATTCGTTGGCGGCATCGGCGGCCAGGTCGGCGGCCTTGCCATCGCGCCCGGCGTCGCCAACAGCGCTGCAGATGCGGACTTGAGCGCCAATGCTCAGTTCCAGTCGCTTTTTAAAGCAAGTGGCCCGGCCTGCGCCGGAATCGCTCCTGGTGCCCCAACCTGTCCTCTCGCCGTCAGCCTCAATACCTTCCCCACCGGCACGCTCAAAACGCCCTACAATTACCAGTACAACTTTGGCATCGAGCAGAAGCTGAACGCAAACGGCGCAGTCCGAATCGACTATGTTGGCACGCGCGGTCTCCACGAGCCGTTTCAAGTTGGCCTCAACGGATACCAGACTGTCTGCGCCGGGTGTTTCGCTCCTTACCCCTACCAGCAGCCGCTCGACCAGCGCTTCGGCAGTGTCAACGAATTCCGCACCGACGCCAGCAGCAACTACTCCGGCCTGCAGACCAGCCTTTCCGAGCAGCTCCACTCCCTCACTCTCCGCGCAAACTACACACTAAGTCATTGTCTCGACGAGATCTCCAACGGCGGCCTGCTCCCCTTTTCCACCCAGGGCATCCTCACCCCGCTGCCAGGAGAACTAAGCCGGCAATACAGCAACTGCGACTACGATGTCCGCCACAACCTCTCGGCATACGGCGTCTACCGGATTCCTTTCGCGTCCAGGCATCTTCTGTTGCGCACTCTCTTCCGCGGCTGGTCGCTCTCTGAAACAGCCTTCCTGCACTCCGGCCTTCCGTTCACTGTCCTCAGCCAGCCCTACACGGCTAACGGCCGCGGCCTCTTTCAGGCCAATGGACCCCAGTTTGCCCGCCGAGTCCCCGGCCAGCCGCTCTATCAAAAGACCCCCTACTCTGGCGTAACCGTCGCCGGAACCAGACAATGGCTCAACCCCAACGCCTTTGTATCCGTCGTCGACCCCACTACGGGCGCCTGCACGGGAGGGGACTCCGCGGCTAATTGCCAATTTGGCGATGCAGGGCGCAACACGGTGCGCGGTCCCCATTTCACGGATTCGGACATCTACGTGATGAGAAAGTTTCGGATGACGGAAGCGGCGTCCCTGCGCTTCGACGTGCAGATGTTCAACGCCTTCAACCACCCCAACTTCGCCTTGCCTGGCAGCGTGGAAGCCGGCGTTCCCGGTACGTACATTCCACCCAAATTCGGAACCCTCCAAAGCACCATCTCACCGCCAACCGGTCTCTTAGGTGTCGGATTAGGGGGCGACAGCTCCCCACGCATGATTGCCTTTCAGGCCAGAATCGAATTTTGAATACAGCCGTGTCGGCAGTGCGCTGGCTCCTCATCCAGACCGCGTTGGGTCACTAAAGCCGAAATCTGCTGTGTCCGGATCGCATCGGAACGGGCCCTGTGTCAGGGCCGACAGGGTCGATCCCGAGAGGATCGCTGCCCGCCTTCACTTTACCGCCTTGGTTACGGAAGAGTTGGCCACGACTCGCTCGGAACTAATCGCTCGGAACCTCAAACGGTCTTCCAATCTGTTTGCGATGTGATGCGCATGGCGACAATTTCCATGAACGACCGCGCCTCTGGTGTCGGACTGCGTGGATAGAGCAGTATGCCTTTCACCTCTCCGCTAAAGTTGCTGATTTCTGAGAGCACAAGAGACCTCGACACACTCGGAAGTATTCGCGGAAGAATAGTGGCGGCAACTCCGGCCTTGACTATCGCAATGATGGTGCGGGACACATTACGGCACGTTCTTCGGCGTTCCGGCAACGGGAAGGAGGATCGAAGTCCGTGCGATGAACTTCTATCGACTTGCCGACGGGAAGTTTGTGGAAGAATACGGTCAACCCGACCAGCTCGGCTTGTTGCAACAAATCGGCTCGATACCGATGTAGTCGAAGTTCCGAGTGAGTCACCCTCTATCCGTCAGGTCCAAATCAAGCAACATTCCACCGCTTCCTCGAGCTGTGACCACCGTGCATCGATCTCCGCGCTCCCTTTGCGAAGTATTTCCTCTTGAACGCGCACGCTATCTCAGTGTCCTTGTTCATCGGAGAATCGTATGTCCGAATGCACTCTCAAGACGAGAGGATTCTTCATGCCCGTCAAAATAATCGAAGCCCTCTGTTAGGGTGAGCCAATGTCTCGATCAGAAAACATAGCAGTCGTAGAGAGTTATTTGAACGGTCTCGCGCGCAAGGACCTATCGTCTGTGCCCTTCGCGCCCGGCATAACGTTTGAAGGGCCGCTGATGCCCAAACTGTCAGGCCGTGAGACGATAGTGGGCTTCCTCATCAGCATCTTTCCGTTCATCAAGGGCATAGAAATAAAGCAGCACCTGGTCGATGGCGATTACGTCGCGACCGTCTTCGATATGGAGACGGTGAACGGTGTAGATCATGTTGTGGATCTCTGCCTGGTTGTCGGTGGGGAATTGACACAGGTTCGCGCATTTTATTACCCGAGCCAGGTTCCTCGATAAGCCCGTGATGCTCACCGGGCGTCGCAGCCTGATGGGTGAGTTTGTGAACAGCCGCGGCCTGTCCCCGCTCCTCGCACGAAATACGAGGAATGCGAGCCAAGGGGTCAGTTCGCCGATTGACGAATCCAGGGCGTCTCTCGGTCCGGCTGGAACCACCAGGAGACCAACGTAAGAAAGGTGAAAGCCAGTGGCGCGGCATATTTGCCGATGGGATCGCCGACCAGAACATGAGATGCCGCCGCGCCCGACATCTCAAAGAAGACTCCTGCATAGGCCCATTCTTTGAGTCGAGGGAGTCGCGGCCACAGCAGCGCAGCGGCTGCGAGAACCTTCCAGATTCCGACAATGTACAAAACGTAAGTTGGATAGCCGATGGAACGGACGTCCAGTATGACATAGGGAAGGTGCGCAAGGTCCATGAAAGCCCCCACCAGGGTCTCCAGGACGAGAATGGCGGTGCTTGTCACGTAAATGATCCTGCTGTTCACTCGAGGTTTCCTTCAGGTGCCCCTGGATTTGGATTCAGTCGGTATTACGCGAATCGTGGCTGCCTAGTTACACGGTGTTGACCCCATTGCGGTGGAAGCTAGACCACGCCTGGATCCCGAGAGGACTACAGCAGCCTGCCCTTTCCGAACCGCCTGGTTACGGAAGAGTTGGCCACAACCCAAGGCAAAGGCGAGATCTTCTCAGGAATGGACGCCGGGAAGGCCTTCCGCCTGAACTTGCCCGCCCTCGATAGTGTCGAGGTTGTGCGCGACTTCATCGCCTGTGTCGCGCAGGGCATGCTTCTCGGCGCCATCACCGGTGCGGACGGCACTCGTCTCGTCAACGCCGCTCAGGTCGCCGACACCAGCCTCCGCCAGAGCAGAAAGCAATTACCGCCTGAAAATACCCCCGGGGGGTGCGATTCACCCTCCCTTCGCCTTTGTCAATAAATGCGCAAAAGCCCATCACCACCTCCGTTACCAATGTCCGCTAACCCGCTGACTACCCGGGTGCCCCATCCAAGCTCTGCTTGGGTGGGAAAGCGCAAAACCAACCCAGCCACTCCCGCCCGAGTCAGTACCTGTCAATCGTCCGAATAAACTCCTGCGCCGACCCATACGAAGGATCGACAAACGTCACATCCGACGGATCGCGCCGCGGCGTATCCACGCTGAAGAACACCAGCGGCCCTTCCAGAATCTGCGGAATCCCGTGCACCGTATTGCGCCGGAAGAACAGCACCTGCCCCGGCCCAAGCTCCACGGGATCGTTCCTCTCCACCACAAAGCGCGCGCGCCCCATCACCACCTGCAAATACTCGTCGCAGGTCGTGTGATAGTGCGCCGGCACGGGGCGATAGACACGAAACAGGCGCGAACTCGCCGCCGATTCGTCCGTCAGTCGTACATCCAGAAGCATCGTCTCGGCCGTCGGCGGAAACTTCGCCGCCAGCGCCTTCAGGTCGAACACCGAAGAGTTCAAAAGTGGAGAAGACTCGGACATAGCTCCATCCTAGCGGGCTGCGCCGCTGAATCGAAACCGCCCCGCGCAGGGCTACGATAGAGAACATGCAAGTTCTCTCGGCTGCCGAGATGCAGGCCTGCGATCGCGTCACCACCGAAAGCTTCGGCGTCCCCTCCTTGAAGCTGATGCGCGCCGCCTCGACGGCCGTGGCCAGCTTTGCCCGCGAGCAGTTTCTCAACGCACGACGCGTCACCGTGCTCTGTGGCCGTGGCAACAACGGCGGCGACGGCATGATGACCGCCCGCATGTTGGCCACCGCTGGCCTCAAGGTCACGACCATCCTGCTCGGCTCGCCCGAAGGCATGGCCGGCGATGCCGCCGCGGCATGGCGCGACCTCGCCAGCCCCGCCCACGGTCTCATTCACGTGGTAAAGACCGAGGCAGAACTCGCCCAGTACAAAGCCGCCCTCGAAACCGACCTGATCGTCGACGCCATCGTCGGCACCGGCTTCACGCCCCCTCTCCGCGGCCTGCCTCTCGCGGCTCTCGCCTGGATCAAAGACTGCGCTGCGCCGATCCTCGCGATCGATCTGCCCTCCGGCTGGCCAGCCGACTTTTCCTCCAGGCCATTTGACGGCCCGGTCTTTCCTGCCGACGCCGTCCTCACCTTCACCGCGCCCAAGCCCGCACACGTCCTTGCTCAACTGACGCGCCGCTGGAATCAGCCGATCGTCGTCGCTCCCATCGGCTCGCCCGACGCTGCCATCCTCTCTGATCTGCGTCTCACCTGGGCCGGGAGCTCCCACGCCGTTCTCCACACGCCCCGCCCCGCCGACTCGAACAAAGGCAATTTCGGCCACGTGCTCGTCCTTGGCGGCTCGGTAGGGAAGTCCGGCGCACCCGCCATGACGTCGCTCGCCGCTCTGCGCGTGGGCGCCGGCCTCGTCACCGCCGCAGTTCCCGCACCGATCCTGCCGCAAGTCTCCGGTATTACTCCGGAGCTGATGACTTCTCCACTGCCCGCGAATCCAGCGGGCCAGCTCGCCGCCCGAGCGATCACATCCGAACTCATCGAATCCATCACAGCGGGCAAGACTGTCATCGCCGTCGGTCCCGGCCTCGGCCAGGGTCCCGGTATCGTCAAGCTGCTCAGTCATCTCATCGCTGACACCAACCTCCCCTGCGTCATCGACGCCGATGCGCTCAACATTCTCGCTGCCCATCCCGATCTGCTCGCCAAACTCGCCAAGTCCGGCAAAGCCGGCCGCACCATCGTCCTCACTCCACACCCAGGAGAGATGGCTCGCCTCGCCAACACGAGCATTGCCGAGACTCAGGCGAATCGCTTGCAGGCAGCCCGCGACTTCTCCGAAAAACATGCCGTAACGCTGGTCCTCAAGGGCGCACGCACGTTGATCGCACATCCTGATGGCACAGTCGCCGTCAGCACTACCGGAAATCCCGCGATGGCCAAAGGCGGGAGTGGCGACCTGCTCACCGGCATCGTGGCAGGTCTTCTCGCGCAGTATCGAATCGATACAGCGCGTGCTGTTGAAGCCGCAGTCTACTTCCATGGTCTCGCCGCAGATCTTGCGGTGCTCGACGTCGATGAGCACGCACTCCTGGCGACCGATACGGTCCACGAGTTTACCCGGGCTTTCCGCTTCCGTTCACGGCGTCCCAACGGTTATGTTTGGTTGCAGGGGCATTGCACGCAGCTGCCCCCAGAAGCGTGATGAACGTCGCACCACAGGCGCTTCCGAACGGTTATCCTTGATGGAAGGCAATACCCACCCGAAGACCGAGGAATGATGAGCGCAGCGCCCACCGCAGAAGGCCGAATTCACGAATTCACGACGCAGAGCGGCGCGGACACGATTGAAGTGGGACGCAAGCTCGCCCGTCTTCTCAAGCCGCCGCAACTTCTCTTGTTACGCGGAGACCTCGGCACCGGCAAGACCACACTCGTCAAGGGAATCGCTCAGGCGCTCGATGCCGCCGAGCCCGACGAGGTCACCAGCCCCACTTTCACTCTGCTTCACGAGTACGACGGTACCCTGAACGGCAAACCCGTCAAGCTTTATCACATCGATGTCTACCGCCTTGAAGGCGAGCGCCAGCTCGAAACCCTGGGCCTCGACGAGCTGCTCACGCCCGACGCACTGGTTTTCGTCGAGTGGGGTGACAAGTTCAAGAGCATCCGCAAGAAAGCTACTGGCGAGATTGCGATCTCCTCGGCCGGCGGGGACGCCCGCAAGATCACCGTGACTCTGAAGGAATAGCCGTCTGCGGTGGGTCTGATCCCCGGCGTCACGCCCGACGCGAGGATCCATTCCACGTCCTCTGATTCCTAACGGTACACACGTCTAGGCACTTTCGTTTTATAGACGCGCTTCCGAACCCCAGCTATACTCATGCGCACAGGGGAAACTCATGGGCTCTTTTCGCGTCGCAGCTTGCGCTTCAGCTCTGCTGGTGTCGACTCTGCTTATGGCCGAGCAAGCGCCAAAAGCCACGCCCGGACACGCGAAACGCAACGGCTGTCGCGGAATGTCGATCACGGTGTTCAATGGACAACCGGGGCAGACTTTCTGTTCTGATGGCCGCTCCCTGACTTCATTGCGGGGCGCTCGACCCATGTACGCGGAGAAGACTCCCGCCGACGGCGTTGTCATCTACAACGGCAATCAGAAGCAAACCAAAGTGTTCAACGCTTCAAGCGACCCGAGCGCTCCTGTCCACAACTTGCCTCCAGCGGTGATCGCGATCGTCACCGCCGGATCGAAGAGTGAATCAGCCAAACCGGTTGTCGTCGGCATCTCGTCGAACGCGGTCAATACCCAGCCTGTCGTACTCAACATTGCATCGAGCGGATCGAGTACCCAGCCCGTCGTGGTTGGTGTCGCGTCCAGCGGATTCCAGACCGCCGGCGCAGTCGAACCAGTCGCGATCTCGGTTTCCCCGCGCCCCGCAAAACGCGCGCCCTACCGTCCCGCCGCCCTCGACCAGCAATAGGCCTGCGCTCTCCCTTGAGATGTGCGAGTCCTCAGCTTCACCGGCGTTATGCTGAAGGGCATGGACGAAGCTCAAATCCGGCGCCAACTCGTGCAGCAATATCTCGCGGCTCTCGCTATGTTGCGAAAAGCGATCGAGTCCTGCCCGAATGTCCTCTGGCTCGACGACAAATACACGAACCGCTTCTGGCACATCGCTTATCACGCCGTCTTCTACACGCATTTCTACGTGCAGGCTTCAGAAGAAGATTTCCATCCTTGGGTGCATCACCAGAAGGGATCGAATTATCTGGGCGCGCGCAAATCGTCGCCCGCCGAGCCGGTGCCGCCGATCACGCCCTACTCCCGTCCCGATGTGCTCGAGTATTGGGATCTATGCCGCGACCAGATCGCCAAGCGCGTGCCGCACGACAAGCTCGACGCAGAATCGGGGTTCTCTTGGTTGCCCTTCAACCGTTTCGAGGTGCACCTCTACAACCTGCGTCATCTCGCACATCACACCGGGCAACTCGCCGACCGGCTCCGCATCGTCGCCAACACTGGCGTGCCGTGGGTCCGCCAAGGCTAGCGAACATTCTGATCTGGCGACCGGGGTCCCTACGAACAGGTCTTCGTTCGTGGGGTGGCTAGAACCCCATGATGTTGTAGCCGCAGTCGACGTAGATCGTCTCACCCGTGATTGCCGCTGAGAGATCGCTCGCCAGAAACAACGCCAGACCGCCTACTTCGAGCTGATCCACATTGCGATGCAGCGGAGAGCGTTCCATGTGGCTCCTCATCATCTCGCTCAGGTCTCCTACGCCACGCGCAGCCAGTGTCTTGATCGGTCCAGCGGATATTGCGTTGACGCGAATGTTCTTGGGGCCGAGACTCCATGCCAAATAACGCACCGCCGACTCCAGGCCGGCCTTTGCAACTGCCATCACGTTGTAGTTGGGAACGACCTTCTCCGCGGCAAAATAGGTCAGAGTCATAATGCTGCCGCCGTCAGTGAGCAGCGGAACTGCGCCGCGGCTCACCGCAATCAACGAGTAGACACTTACCTCCATCGCGACGCGGAACCCTTCGCGGCTCGTATTAATGAACTCGCCCTTCAGATCGGCTGGAGGCGCGAAAGCCACCGCGTGGACCAAGATGTCGAGCTTGCCGTACTTCTCCTTCAGCGTTGCGAACAACGCATCGATCTCATCGTCGACGGAAACATCGCACTGGAACCCGCTGGCGCCGGGCAGTTCGCCGATCAGGCCCCCGGCCTCCAGCTTCATGCGCTCGTTCTGATAGCAGATCGCCAGTGTGGCTCCCGCGGCGTGCAGCTTCTGAGCAATGCCCCAGGCAATGGAACGCTTGTTGGCCAGCCCAAAGATGACTGCCGTCTTTCCCTTCAGATCGATCATGCGCGCGAGTTCCCTTCGTGGCGCCAAATGCGTCGTGAGTGGCGCTCAAGCCGTTTCCTAGAATATCAGCCGCCCAGGTCCACCAGATCGACGTGTCCCACCGGCCGGCCGAGAAAGCGCGACCCAAGCCGCTCGAATTTCTCTACCGAGTCTGTCGCGAAGCACCTGATTGTGGGTGCCGGTTCATCTCCACGAGCCTGAGCCTGCGCTCCATGATTGATCAGCTTCACCGCGGCGTCCGCCGCAGCCTCGGCGGAGTCGATCACGCGCATTCCTGGCGGCGCAGCGCGTTCGATCAGCGGGCGCAACAGCGGATAGTGGGTGCAGCCCAGAACCAACGTGTCCGGCTTCATGCCCTCATCCGTCGCCGCGCGCAACAGCTCGTCCAGATAAATGCGAAACACCTGTTCGGTCACCGCCGCCTGCGTTGGAGCAGGCGCGGTCTCTACCGCAGAAGGTCCTGTAGCGACCGCAGGAAACGCTAGCGGGTCCGTCCATCCCTCTTCGACCAGCGGCACGAGCAAAGGGCAAGCTTTCTCCAGAGCACGCAGCCCAACTGCCTTGCATGCGGCGGCATAGGCATGGCTCTGCACCGTGGCATCGGTCGCGATCACGAGCACGTCGCCGGTACGCGAGGCTGCCTTGGCCGTTGCCGCGCCCGGTTCGATCACGCCGAGCACTGGTACTGGAACGGCATCCTGAATGGCATCGAGCGCCAGTGCGCTTGCGGTGTTGCAGGCAATCACCAAAAACTCGGCGCCTTGCTCCCGCACTAGAAACTGCGCGCTTTCGACGGCGTAGCGTGCAATGGTGCGCCGTGACTTCGATCCGTAGGGTAGCCGGGCCGTGTCTCCAATGAATGCGAAGCGTGCATGAGGCAAACGAGCAACAAGCGCGCGCAGCACCGTCAGCCCGCCAAAGCCCGAATCAAATACGCCGATCGTTGGAGCTGTTGTGCGCGGAGTATCCTGCGGTGCGTTCACTGGCTGCTTCCTCCTGCAACGGGCGCTGCATCGGTCGTCAGATATGTGCGCGTCAAATCGGCGTGTCCAGCGAGATTCGGCCGCTGTTGCCCATCCACAAGGAAGCGGACCTGAGTCACCTGCGGCAGATTCGCATGCAGAGTCCCGCAGATCGAGAGCACCGTAAGCGTCTCCGTCTCCAGCCCCGACGGATGGCTCGCCACGAAGTTGCTGGTGAGATTCACCACCGCAAGCTCATCGCCAGAGCCGCTCTTCCCTCCCGCAGCCGGCATCAGAAACACCTGTGCAATTCCAGAAGCGCCGCCAGCCACCGGATGCGCCGCGTCCGGGGCAGCGTAGACATCGAGAAGATTGCCCAGAATCACGCGTGCGCGCGCGCCTGGGTCGGCAGGCAGGGGCAACGAACGCGCCTGCGTCAGCAGGGAACCATCGGCATCGTTGGCAACCAGCAACATCGCCTGCTCCGTGGGCGCCACCTCCGGTGCTCGTGTCGGCGCCGAATCCTGTCCTTCCAGCAGCCGCTCATGCGCACGTTGGCGCAGGTGCCAAAGCACACCCGCCATCGCGAGCGCCCCAACCAGCAGCACGCCGAACAGGATTTTCTGGTAGCGGGGAATCATGGCTGATGGGCCTCGAGCCTCCACGCCAACAGTGCCGTGGCCAGGGTATTCGCGAGGTGCGCCTGATAGTCCGCATCGTCGGCCTCGGCCGTCACCTTACCGTCCGCACCGCGCAGCGGCGCAATCTCGATCGCTAGCGCCGGGCACGTCATGTTGTCGACTCCGATCAAATCGGTGCGGCTGAGCGTGACATTGAATCCCTCCTTCAGCAGCGCGGAGTTCAGCGCCCCAGCCAATGCCAGGCTTCGTGTGATCCACCCGGCCTGCGCCGTCTTCCACGGGACAAACAGACCTGGTTCCAACGGTGCAAGCGATGACGTAAAGATGTGAATGCCTGCGCCGCTCTCCGTCGCATGCAGGCTCAGGCACGCCGCGGCCTTCGCGTGGTTCGCAATGTCCGCACGCTTTTCAGGATCGACTGTCATGTCAGATTCGCGCGTCGTTACGACGGTCATGCCGCGCGCTGCGAGGAGCGACCGCAGCCGCACACTGAGCGCGAGCGTTGCTGCCTTCTCCACCTGCCCGCTGGCGAGCCGGCCGCCCGCGTCGTCCCCACCGTGGGCCGCATCCAGAACAACCACAAAGCGCTGCGCAATCATCCCATTGGGAGAGCTCTGCGCACCGGCGATCGAGGTTGCGAGGAGCGCCGCTAGAACTGCAATCGAGGGAATGACCATGAGTCCCGACGGGACTCTAATCCAGCGCATAGATTGCCAGACCGCTCAACAGTTTCGGATAGAAATCGGTCGACTTCTGCGGCATCACCGATCCGGCAAAAGCCACCTCCCGCAACTGTTCCATTGTGACGGGATTGATGAGAAACGCTGCGTCAGCCGCACCTTGCTGCACCTGCTCGACCGCTTCACTCGCATCGCGCAGATAGCGAATATTGGTCTGCTCGCGCACCTTCTCGGCATCCAAGCGCAGCAGGCGGTCCAGCACGATCGTGTGCAGCGCGCTTAAATCAAGCTGCCGCTGATGCTCCGGCAATCCAGCCAGCGCCTTGGCCGTCGGCTCGGCTTTCGCACGCAGCAGATAAGAACCCAACTTTGTCGCCGAGACAAACGCCGTGCCCGTCTGCGCTTTCAGCGTTTCGATCAACGCCCCAGCGTCCGCCGCACGGACTGTTTCAACGGTGAAAAACTCTTCCGCAGCCCGCAAAAACGCCTTCGCATCGAACCCCGCCAGATCGTGAACCACGCGATGTGTCGGCAGAATCACCAGATCGTCCGAATCCATGTTGACGAACGTCATCATCACTGCGGCTTCGGGATATGAAGGTTCTGGAAGCTGGTTTGTGCTGTGCTCGTTCTTTGCCGGCGCAGCCGCCGCATGCTCCTTCGAGTAGTTCAGCGCCGTCTCATAGCGGTGATGCCCATCGGCGATAATCAGCTTCCTGTCGGCCATCGCTGCCGCCAGCAGCCGAATCGCAGCCGGATCGTTCACCCGCCACAGCCGGTGCAACACGCCGTACTCGTCGGTCACCTCGACGTCCGCGGTCCCGTTGCCGTCGTACAGGATCTTCTCCACGCTGCCCGCCGGGTCCGAATAGAGCATGAAAATCTGCCCGAAGTGCGCGTGCGTCGCCTTCAGCAGGTTCAGCCGGTCGCTCTTCGGTTTCGACAGCGTGTACTCGTGCCGGAACACCACCTGGTCCGCATAGCCATGAAGCTTGCCCAGCGCGATGAACCCGCGCCTTTCTTTCACCTCGCTCGAACCCGGCACTTGAAAGCGCTGCGCATACGCAAAAACGCAAGGCGTTTTCTCCTGGAGCAGTACACCCTGCTCGCGCCACGCCTTGAAATCCCGCGCCGCCCGCGTATAGACGCTCTCACCTCGTTCGGCATCGAAAAGTTCTGGCAGTCCAAGGATGATCCTCACCAGGTTGTAGGGGCTGCGCTGGTAGTAGCCCTGCTGCATCGCTGGTGAAATCTTGTCGTAGGGCTGCGTGACAACGTCTTCGAGCCGGACGGAGGAAGGGTTATAGCGCCAGGCGCGAAATGGATAGATCGTGGCCATCGGATCGGACTTGCTCCGCGTTGAATCAGTTGGATTTGCGCTCGAATCTCGGACCGGTCAACCCGCCCGCCACTCCCCGCGCACAGGCTTGATTGTATCCCAGTGACATATCGACTTTTCCCCCGTCTCATCAGATGGTTACGTGTTGACAAACCGATGACACCCCTGTGACGCCAGCCCTTTGCCAACCGTGCTAATATCGCGTTCAATCTTAGGTATCCCCACATGCGTACGCGACTCCATCGGCGCAGTGATTCGTACCGCAGGCGCCGGCACTCAGGTGCGCCGAGGCTTGCCCTTTTTGTTTTTGCGCTCCTTGGGTGCGCATCCGCGTCTCGTGCCCTGGCGCAAGACGATCCCCTCAATAAAGTCCACGTCACACCGCCTCCGGCCGCCACGCCGTCCACCACCGCGCCTGCCGGAGCTCAGCCCGCCGCTGTAACCGGCGCAGCCGCTGCCACAGCTCGCCCCGGCGCACTGATCCGCATGAATGTGGACATGGTCCTCGTGCCCGTTACCGTCACCGACACCATGAATCGCCTCGTGACCGGCCTCGAAAAAGAAGACTTCCAGGTCTACGAAAACAACGGCGAGCAAAAGATCGCCAGCTTCGCCAGCGAAGACGCGCCCGTCTCCATCGGAGTCGTATTCGACCTCTCCGGCTCCATGACCTCCAAGCTCATCCGCGCCCGCGATTCCATCCTTCAATTCATCAAGACCGCCAACCCCGAAGACGAATTCTTTGTCATCGGATTCAACGACCGTCCCGAGCTCATCGAAGACTTCACCAGCTCTGTCGAAGACATCGAAGCCCGCCTCGCCACCGTGCACAGCGGCCATCGTACCGCGCTGCTCGATGCCATCTACTACGGCGTCGAAAAGATGAAGGAAGCCAAGCATCAGCGCAAGGCGCTGCTCGTGGTCTCCGACGGTGGCGACAACCGCTCCCGTTATACCGAGGGCGAAATCCGCTCGCAGGTCAAGGAATCCGACACTGAGATCTACTCGATTGGCATCTTCGACCCCTACGCCGCTACGCCCGAAGAGCGCACTGGCCCCGCCCTCCTCAACGAGCTCTCCGAAGATACCGGCGGTCGCCTTTACCGCGTCGACGACATCGCCGAAATGGGCGACATCGCCGAGAAGATCTCCACCGAGCTGCGCAACCAATACGTCATCGGATATACCCCCAAGGACATGAATCGCGACGGCAAGTGGCGTAAAGTGAAGGTGAAGCTCAATCCTCCGCCGGGATTGCCCCAGCTCACTGTTCATGCTCGTACCGGCTACTATGCGCCCTTGCAATAGACTCCTTAGCGTCCTATCTCTTTTTCTAACCGCACTGCCGCTGGCCGCCCAACAACCGCCAGCCCGGCCTGCGCAATCTGCTGCGCCCTCACTGAACGAGGACAGCGACCCTGTCCGTTCGCCCGACCCCGAACCCGTCCCTGGCGCTCCTGCCGCAGGCACACTCAAAAAAGAGGGCGAAGGCTACATCCTGCGCCGTGATGTTGAAGAGGTCGTCCTCAATGCCACTGTCCTCGAAGGCTCCCGCATCGTCCAGGACCTCAAGCGCGAAGACTTCACGGTTTTCGAAGATGGCGTGAAGCAGAGCATCATCAGCTTCCAGCACACCGATCTGCCCGTCTCCATCGGCCTCATCGTCGACAACTCCGGCTCGATGTCCAGAAAGCGCCCCGCCGTCAACAAAAGTGCCGTGGATTTGATCGAGGCCTCCAACCCTCAGGACGAAGCCTTCGTCGTCAACTTTTCTGACGAGGCCTTCATCGATACGGACCTCACCGGCGACGTCACCAAGCTGCGCGATGGCCTCTCCCACATCGAGTCACGAGGCGGCACGGCGCTCTACGACGCTGTCGTCGCGTCTGCCGACAAGTTGGTCGCAGACGCCAAACGGCCGAAACAGGTCCTGGTCATCATCACCGACGGCGAAGACAACGCCTCCACTTTGTCCCTGGAACAGACCATCCGCCGCGTCCAACAGCTCTCCGGCCCGGTCATCTACTCCATTGGCCTGCTCTTCGGCGACGAGATGACTCACTCCGAGGTCCGCCACGCGCGCCGCGCCCTCGAGATGCTTTCCACCGAAACCGGTGGCATCGCCTACTTCCCCAAATCCATCGAGCAGGTGGACCAGATCGCCGCCGAAGTCGCCCACGACATCCGCAGCCAATACACCATCGGCTACCACTCCACCAAGCCGTCGAGCGATCCCGGATTCCGCCGCGTGCAGGTCGCCGCGCAGTCCGCCGCCGCCGGCAAACTCGATGTCCGCACCCGCACCGGCTATTTCCCCTCGGTCCGCGCGCCGAAGAAGACCACAACGAAGCAAGGGAATTAGCGTTCAGGTAGCTGGCTCTCCGGCACCACAGCAGCGGTGCCCCGATCCGCACAAACATGGGTGCCCCAGGTCTCGATTTTGAGACCTGGGAAAGAATGTATCTAAGAGGCCGCGCGGCTTCCCACAGACATGTTCTCGACCACCATCCAGAAGATCACCAGCCCATTGAGCGTGATGATCGCCGCACGAATCCAGTGCGTATTCATGGCGAGCGAGTACATCGGATCGATCGAGCCGTCGGGCATAACCGCGAAGCGTGTTTTTGCCTGCCAGCGCGCCCAGAAAGCAGCCGTCGCAGCGTAGGTCACGATCTGCAGTCCAAGGTTCAGCCACAACGCCACCGCCGAAACGCCCGCAGGCCGCAAGCAGAGCATCGCGATCGATCCCAGGAAGGCAACCGCCGCGACAGGGAAGATAACCGGCTTGATCATCGCCCACCACGCGAGGTGATACTTCTCGAAGTCGCCCGGCGCGACATACGGCCAGAGACGCCAACCGAACTGCGTCATCCAGATCGTGCCGACGTTGTAGAAACTCGCTGCGAACGACGCGAGCAGAATTCCTTGAGCTCTGGTCATGGCTTTTTCCTCTGTTTTGGAGAAGTTTTCAGCGGAGTGCCTGGCTGGAGTTCGAGCCGCTCAGCCCCCGGCAGGCCTACCGCGAATGCACCCAGCAGCTCAACCAGTTCGCGGCGGTGCGATTCCTTCATGCCTGCGAGACTTTGCACGAGGGCGCTGTCGGCGTCCATCGCGGGGATTGCGGCGAAGAGCGTAGCGCCCTTCTTCTCGAGCAGCAGCGGCTCGCGGCGGCGGTCTTTAGGGTCTTTGCCGCGTCGCACCAGCTTGCGCTTGACGAGCCCATCGACGACATAGACGAGCGTCGACGGAGCAACCCCCATCAGCCGGCTGATTTCGGCCATCGAAGTGATTCCATGCGAGAGGTGACGGAGAATCCCATGCTCGATGGAGCTGATGCCGGAGCCGTGGGTATCAAGGTGAGATTGCAGATCGGCGCGCGCGACCTTGGTGATGATCGAGCACAAAAGCCGTATCCGGTTCGCTAGAGCGACGGTGTCGGGGGAAGCAGGAATTTGGACTATATTGTTCATTTCGAATGATTCAAAATGAACAATATCTCCAATCGGACGCTGCTGTCAAGAATTGGCCATCCAGGCGCAGGTTGAGGCTGTGTGCTTCTTCCCATCCGTCCGTCCGCCCGAGAAGACTGCCAAATCCTCCGGCAACTGAACGTTTCGGCGGATTTCTCGGTTGCCGAGCCCGGACGCGAACAGGAGGCCGCCCTGCGCCTGGGTCGCATCGGTTTCGATCACGTGAGGGGATATCTGCGTGGAGGTATGGAAGCCTTGGCCCAACGGCCCGATCTGGTTTGGCCGACCGAGCGTGTCGACCCCCATATCATCGCCGAGGAATCAGCCGCTTCAGCGCCACAGCAGTCGGTTCCGCTGATTCTGGACGTCAGAAATCCGCGCGAATGGGCAGCGCGGCACATTCCCGACAGCGTCAATATTCCACTGAATCACTTGCAGGAGCGCATCGCTGAGGTTCCTCGCGATCGCCGCATCGCAGTTCACTGCGCCGGCGGCTATCGCTCCTCGGTTGCTGCCGGCATTCTTCACCAGCACGGGATCACGAAGCTCATCGAGTTAGCTGGTGGGCTCGCCGCGTGGGAAGCCGCAAAACTTCCCGTAGTCGCTCAGGCCTGACTCTCCTCTTTGCGGAAATCGAGCCCCGCATCGAGCTCCGACAATGGTGCGTAGAATTTCCGCACTTTCCTCACCGCGCGTGCAAATCAGGCAATCGTTGGCGCAAAGGGTTCTCGGTACTCATCCGTCCAGATTCTGAAAGAGCCGGCTTTGCTGGAAGGCGGCAGCATCGCAATACCGCCCAGCGGCTTCCGGGGACTACCCCAGCATTTCAAGAAACTGGCGTACCTCAACCGGCGCCCGACAGGCGACGACGGCCTTGCGCCCCCACGCCAGCGCCTCGTCCAGGTCAGCGGCCTCCAGGATCCAAAAACCACCCACGTGCTCCTTGGCTTCCAGATACGGCCCGTCCGTGATGAGCACCTCGGCCTTGGGCTGCGCTCGCAGCGTCTTCGCCCGGGCGGCGGGCTGCAGGCCGCCAGCGAAGAACCTCGCACCAGCAGCTCCCATCTCCTCGTTGAGTACATCGATATCGCGCATCATCGCTTCACCCTCGAGCGAGGGGTCGTAGTTGTCGGGGTGGTGAATCGCAACCAAATACTGCGGCATGATTTTCTCCTGTAACGAGGCCGAGCCGGTTTCGCTGGTGGGGTGCTCACGGCTTTCGCTCGTGTTGGCGCGACGGGTGAGCAGTGCCGCTCGGCAGGCTGCTGTATGGGATCTCGCGCACCTCGCCTGACACCCGGCAGGCGATGGCACTCTTGCGGGCCCACGCCAGCGCCTCGTCCATGTCTTCGGCTTCCAGTATGCAAAAACCACCCACGTGCTCCTTGGCTTCCAGAAACGGGCCGTCGGTGATGCGCACTTCGCCATTAGGCTGTGCCCGAAGCGACTTCGCGCTGCTGGCTGGGGAGAGGCCGCCTACTAAGAGCCTGACACCGGCAGCGATCATCTCCTCGTTGAGCACGTCGATAGCGTGGACTGTAGCTTCGTCCACTGTGGACGGATCGAAGTTGTCGGGGAGGTAATTCACAACCATATACTGTGGCATAACTTCTCCTTTTATCCAGTCGTGGCCTTCGGGCGGGCTGCACTGGCCTGCCTTCACTATAACGACGAATGGACTCACCCGAATTCTACGAATGGTCTGAGATTTTCTAGCCCTGGCAAGAAGCTGTGAAGCTATTGAGGAGAGCGAAGACCTCGAAGATGAAGCCGAATAAACCCAGCCGCACAGCGCTGATGATCGCCCGACAACGAGCTGCTCACCAGGTGCTCGATCATGGCTCAATCCTCGATGACCCATTTGCCATGAACATCCCGCGTGCAGACGAAAAGGACGTGCTTCAATTTGCGAACCAACACCCCCTGGCCAGCATCGGACGTCTGTTCACCGCTGCGCGCAGCCGGATTGCGGAAGATGCTTTGTCAAGAGCTGTCGCAAGAGGGGTTCGGCAGATCGTGATCCTTGGCGCCGGACTCGACACTTTCGCTCTGCGGAATCCTCATGGCGGACTAGAGATCTATGAGGTGGACCACCCCGCGACGCAGGAAGGTAAACGCGAGCGCCTGGCCGAAGCTCAAATCGCGCTTCCGTCCTGGCTTATCTTCGTGCCAGTCGATTTCGAGCAGGATGATCTGGAAGCGAAGCTCGCCGCTGCAGGCTTTCAACAGAACTCGCCCGCGTTTTTCACCTGGCTCGGAGTTGTGCCCTATCTGACAGAGGACGCCATCGGCCGCACTCTGGATTACCTGTCTTCGATCCAGAACTCGGAGGTGGTCTTCGACTACACGGAACCTCCCGAGGCATTCTCAGAAGAGCTGAGGCAAATTGAAAAGGCGCGGGCGGAGCAGCTTGAGAAAATGGGTGAGCGTTCGGCCACCCGTTTCGAGCCGGCTGGCATGGCGGCGATTCTTCGCGCGCACGGATTCTGTGACCTCGAAGACATCGATTTCCAGGAGATCGTGTCCAGGTTAGGCAGCGCCGTTCAAGGACTCGCACCCGGACATGCTGGTCTTCATGTTGTCCACGCGAAACACTAGGACCGAATTCGTCCAGTCGATTGCACCGTTCGGTCCACCGACGAAGCCATCGAGCTACATTAACACTTCATTCGTTGGAATCGTTGACAGTTGCTTAAACCTGATTCTCGTGAATGCCAGTGATGAGGAGCCACGCGGCTGAAATGAAAAAGGCGAAGGAGAGTACCATCGCTGCGGAGGCCACGTAAAGTCCGGCAACATATCCTGAGGTAAGTAAGACCGAACCGATGATCTGAGCTACGTAACAAGATGTCCCCACGATGAAGCGACCGATGCTGAGCCCCACGGAGCTTCTGCCCATTTTTGTAGCCTGGACATATACCCGTATGTAAGTGATCGTCGGAACGAGTGTAACGACCAACCATTCAACGCCGATCCATTGATAGCTTTGCTTCCCAATGAGGGCGAATGCACAGATCATGAAGACGGCAGTGAAGCCCGTCAATGTTGCTATGGCACGATTCTTATGGGTTGCATCCCGAGTGATGATCGAAAGATTCATCGACATGGCTATAAACACTAGGCCCGCGAGAGCTGCCGCTCCGCCTCCTACCATCACGAAGAAATTGTTCCATTGGTCGATACCCATTGCACTTTACGATACTGGAAGGCAAATAAATCGGCTATCTTCTTCGTTCCGGCAGCCCTTTAGTTCTAAGCACAAATCAAACATCTTGCCTCACTCTCGGTATCTGCTCTAGTTTTCTCGACAGCAATTCGTGCTCCCGGCGGTTCTCCGTCATCGCAATGGCGCGTTGCAGCTCTTCGCGAGCTTCGCCATATCGTCCTAGCTTCACAAGCAGATCTCCCCTGACACTGGGGAGCAGATGATAGTTGGCCAGCGCGGGCTCAGCCGCAATAGCATCCAGCGCATGGAGTCCAGCGGCCGGTCCGTATGCCGGGCCGGATGCCATGCCGACTGCCACTGCGCGGTTCAGCGCCACAATCGGAGATGGGCTGACCTGAAGCAGGGCATCATAGAGAAGAACGATACGCTCCCAGTCGGTCTCCGCTGCGGTCTTGGCTCGCGCGTGACAGGCAGCAATCGACGCCTGCAGGGCGTAACTGTGGGCTCCGCCACCCAGCTTCTGCGCCCGATGGAGCGCAGCCATTCCTCGCTGGATCTGTGCGTAGTCCCACAAAGAACGGTTCTGTTCCGACAAGAGAACGGCTTCTCCTGTTGATCCGCGACGCGCCGCGGTACGCGACGCCTGCAGTTCCATAAGCGCCTGGAGACCATGGACCCCAGACTCTTCGGGTAGAAGCTCCGCCAGCATGCGCGCAAGCCGCAGTGCCTCGTCACAGAGTTCAGCCCGCATCCACTCCTCTCCAGAGGTTGCGGTGTATCCCTCGTTAAAGATCAGATAGACCACGGACAGTACAGATTCAACCCGCTTTCTCAACTCATCGCCGCGCGGAGTCTCAAAGGGAATATGGGCTTCGGAGAGTGTCTTCTTGGCTCGAAAGATGCGTTGTCCTAGAGTCTTCTCCGGCACCAGGAAAGCTCGCGCAATCTCGGCTGTTGTGAGGCCGCAGGCCAGGCGCAGCGTCAGCGCAACGCGCCCTTCGACGGCCAGTACCGGATGGCAGGCGGTAAAGATGAGGCGGAGAACGTCATCGTCGATGACCTGGTCCAGAGCTTGATCCATTGCTTCACCGAGCCTCTGCTGCTGGAATTCCAGCTCTCGCTCAATCTCTCCGTGCTTTATTTCAAGCATCCGCACGCGACGCAGAGAGTCCAGGGCGCGCCGCTTCGCGGCAGTCATCAGCCACGCGGCAGGTTTTTCTGGAACACCTTGATCCGGCCATTGTTCGAGAGCTGCAACAAGCGCATCCTGAGCGAGTTCCTCTGCAATGCCGATGTCGCGGGTAACGCGAGCGATCCCGGCGATGAGACGTGTCGATTCGATCTTCCACACCGCCTCAATCGTCCTGTGGATGTCGCTCATGCTTTGCCGGCCGCCGCGTTTGCAAGGTCATTGAAGCCCTCCGCTGCCTTCTGTACGTCTGCAGGGAAATCGGCCGTCTCGAAGATTTGGCGTACCTCGATCATCTCGTGGTTCGACATCGGTGCTCGCTTGGCCCATTCGATCGCCTCTTCTCGTGAGCGTACCTGGATGATCCAGTAACCGCCGCCGATGATCTCCTTGGCTTCGGCAAATGGGCCATCTGTCACTGTGGCCTTGCCATCGGTGTAGGCAACGCGAGCCCCGGTCGAAGGGGGAAGCAGTCCATCGAGCGCGAGCAGCACGCCTGCCTTCTGCAGGCTCTTGTTGTACTCCATCATCTTGGCCACTGCCTCCGCGCTGGGGACTGCGTCCGGGGCCGCCGCCTCATACCCCTTCGGGATCACCATCATCATGAAACGCATATCTCTCACTCCTCGGCCTTGATTCGAGCTGCATTGCCGTTCTATATGCACGTCGAACGGGCTCCGACAATTTCTACCACTCAAGCATAGAAAAGCTGCTCCGAAGGATGCCTGCAGGGTCAGCTTCCGTCGAGCGTCGATACCCCCGGAACCTCTCGCTCAGAGCATCGTCATGAGTTGTGGGTAGTTGGCGAGTCGGCGGCCTTGCCCTTCAACTGGCTTCCGCAATAGGCAGCGCACTTTTCACAATTCTTCTTGCGAAGAATTTCCCCTCGTCGGCGCATCATCGGTGAATGAGCCTCCTGCGCGACCTCGCCGCTCGACAAAGCGGAGGCGCAGCGGACCGATCAGGAAGGGCTACCCCCCACCCCTCTCCTACCACCGACCTCCCTGGGATGACCGATCCGGAAGGGAAGGAAACCGACGAGCACTTCACCACATGCTGTCCGCTGGTCAAGAAGAAATATCTGGAAAGCGAGCAGGGAAGGGAAGTGGTTTGCACTTCAGCGAAGAAATACGTATGTGATTGATGGAAATATAGTTAACATGGATTTTCCGCGCAACGTGCCCGCGCTGCGAGCGAAAGTAGACCGCTCTCGTCTCGTGCGAGCGAAGCAGAAAAGGCCTTCAAAGAGCCATTTCGCTTTCTCGCTATTTTTGCCAATCTATCGGGATCGCGCCAGGCGGGCTTTTCGCTTCAAGATTATTTATCTAAAGAATATTGAAATTGCGCCACATCGTGCGCAAAATGAATGCGAGGCCTCAGCCTCGCGTTCCACTCCCTCCCTGATCCCAATTCCGTGCGATTCCGAACCCCTTAAACCCGATCACTGTCCGACTAGCGCCGCGAGGCGATCCGCAATCCGCTCCGCCGCGCCCGCACGCGCCTGCGTCTTCGCCGCCGAGGCCATCTCCGCCAGCCTTTCCGGACTGGCCAGAAGATCGCGCAAGACCGCGAGCAGCGTCTCCGGCGTCGCGAGGTCCGGTTCGGTCAGCATCACCGCTGCGCCAGCCTTTGCCATCTCCTCGGCGTTACGCTTTTGATGGTCATCGGCCGACTTCGCAAAGGGAACTAACAGCGCCGGCTTCCCTGCTGCGGCCAGTTCAGCTACCGTGGAGGCCCCGCTGCGCGCCATCACCAGATGCGCGCGCCCGAACTCCGTGGGCATGTCATCGAGAAACGCGCTGACCTTCCATCGCTGCGCATCGGCTCCGCTCGCCGCGAACGCTGCCAGGGTTGGTTCCACGTGCTTCGCACCGCACTGGTGCAGCACCGTCAGTCCTGGAACCGCATCGAGCAGGCCAGCGATGATCTTCGGCAGCGTCTGATTGAAGAGCCGCGCGCCCTGCGATCCGCCAAACACCAGCAGATGTGGCGCAGCTTTTGGATCGGGCGCGGCGAGCCCGAAGAATCCAGGCCGCACCGGAATTCCCGTCACCTCGGCGTTGCGAAACCAGCGCGCCGCCGCAGGGAAGTTGACCGCTGCAGCCTGCACGCGCTTCCCTGCCAGCCGATTCGCCATGCCTGGCATCGCGTTCGGCTCGAACAGCATCGTTGGCACGCGCATGAACAAAGCTGTCGCAACTCCGGGTCCTGACGCGTAGCCGCCGATTCCGAGCACAACCTGCGGCTTGTATTCCCTGATCAGCTTCCGGCACGCAAACAAACTCGCCGGTATGTCCACGAGCGTGCGCAGCCGCGTCGCGAGCGAGACTTGATTCAGCGGACCGACCTTGATCAGCTCGAGAGGGAAGCCAGCCTGCGGAACCAGGCGGGTTTCAAGCCCGCGCTCCGTCCCGACGAACAGGACTTCGGCCTGATGCCGCGCAACCAGCTCGCGCGCCACCGCCAGCGCCGGAATGATGTGTCCGCCGGTGCCGCCGCCCGCGATGAGAACCCGCAATGCCAAGATCCGCCTCCGCTTCCAGTCTCGCAGAGACAGCGCGGCGCCGCGGCAGGGAATCCAGACCTGCAACGGAGGAAGCAAGCGTTGGAGGCTCGGGACCAGCCAGATCGGGTCGGTATGTCGAGGCTCGTAGGTCAGGCTTCAGCCCTGACAAGAAGGACACGAAAAAGCCCGTCTGCCGAAGCAGACGGGCCAGATGCCTTGTTCAGGCCAGGGGGAACTCGAGAGACTTACCGGTGTCCACCACCACCGCCGCCGTGGAATCCGCCGCCGCCGAAGCCACCGACATGGCCTCCGCTAAAGCCGCCGACATGTCCACCGCCGGCATAGCCACCGACGTGACCGCCGCCGGCATAACCATGGGCTACTCCACCGCCATAGGCACGGACTCCGCCGTTATACACTCCGCCACGGTATCCGCCGTAATATCCACCGCGATAGCCGTATCCGCCGCGAAAACCGTAGCCGCCGTAGCCCCAGCCGCGGTGGTACCAGGGACCAGCGCCGATGAAGAGACCGCCCGCGAACCAGCTCGGCCCATAGTAGCCGTAAGGCGCGCACGCATACGGGTAGTAAGCGTAATAGCCCCAGGCGCAATCCGGGGGACCATAGGCATACGGAGCGGCAACGACCGCCGGACCAACGCCAACGCCGACTGCCACCTGCGCATTTGCCGTCGATGCCAACACAAACGGCACAGCCAGCAGCATTGCCATCAGAACCAGCCGAAACCTTTTCATCAAATTCCTCCTTGTGCTGTCCGCCCTTGCCGGACCTCGGAACCAGAGCGTCGCTCCGATTCAGCACCCGCCGGTCCCGGACTCTCTGTCCCAACCGGCTTCTGTCTATTTGAACAGCGGTTGAGGGTTTTAGTTGCGGTAGTTTTTTCAGATTGATGCGCGGTAATTCCCTACGCGAGCTGATTCTTGCCGAATCCGTCCGGCCCCCAGCGCATCGCGGTGGCAAAGACTTCAACGGATCGACATCCACGCTAAACGCAGAGCGGCCCCTCCGGGGAGGAGAGGCCGCTGTCATCGCAGGTGCCAGCGAGGAGCCTTACCTGCGGAAACGGTCATGATCCCAGTCACGATGATCGCGATACCAATCCCGATCGCGAACGAAGTCGTGACGGTAACCCAAGCCTACAACCGGTCCGCGTACACCGACAAACGCCCAGCGCCCCGGCACCCAATAGCCATTGGCATAGTAGCCGGCGGTCCACTCGTATCCCGGGCCGGGGCAAGGGGGAACATACGCTACCGGCGCGCCGACGTACACGCCAAACTCGGCGGCCTTCGCCTGTGTCGATGCCATTCCCAATCCGCCCGCCACCAGCGCTGCACCCAGCATCCATGTCTTTGTGCTGAACATATCTCCTCCATACCACCCAGCCCGATCTCGCATCGGCTAGTCCGGTTTTCGATCTCGCTTCAGGTTTGGATCCTGCTCACCCTCAGCACGCCGGTCATGTCCCGATTGAACAGTGGATTCAACTGGGTGTTGCGGTGCCAGCGCGAAAATAAAGAGCCGCAACTTTGGCGCCGCGCAGTGTTTATCGCGCTCTGAACGTCAACCGAAAGATGGAGAGACGCGGATGGTAGAGTGATCTTTTCGACTCAATGTTCACGACGTCGCAGCACGCGCACTTCATCGGAATCGGCGGCATCGGCATGAGCGGCATCGCCGAGATTCTGCTGAGCCTCGGTTTCAAGGTTTCCGGTTCCGATCTCCGCCGCAGTCCAGTGACGGACCGTCTCGCCAAGCTTGGTGCGACGATCTACGAGGGCCACGCTGCGCACAATGTCGTTGGCGCAACGGTGGTCGTGACCAGCTCGGCGGTTTCGGCTACGAATCCGGAAGTTTTGGAGGCGCGCGAGCGCAAGATCCAGGTCATCCAGCGCGCCGAGATGCTGGCCGAGCTGATGCGTCTCAAATACGGCATCGCGATTGCCGGGATGCATGGCAAGACGACGACCACCTCGATGGTGGCGGCGGTGCTGGCCGCGGGGGGCCTTGATCCGACGGTGGTTGTTGGCGGACGCGTCGACGCCCTTGGCTCTAATGCGAAGCTCGGCGCGAGTCAGTTCCTCGTGGCCGAGGCTGACGAGAGCGATCGCTCCTTTCTCAAGTTATCGCCGATCCTCTCTATCGTGACCAACCTCGATCGAGAGCATATGGATTGCTACCGCGACATGGCCGATGTCGAACAGGCCTTTCTCACCTTCATGGATAAGGTGCCGTTCTATGGCGCGGTCACCGCGTGCCTCGATAACCCGCAGCTTGCTGCGATGCTTCCTCGCGTACATCGCCGCGTCCTTACCTATGGAGTCGCTCCCGAGGCGGACTACAGCCTCGAGTTCCTGGAGTCTCAACCGGATAGTTTCAACTGTTTCCGTGTGGTTACGAAGGGCGGCGCGCTCGGCCCCTTTGAACTGCATGTTCCGGGACGGCATAACGTGTTGAATGCAACGGCGGCCGTGGCCATTGCCCATCAGCTTCAAGTGAGTCAGGAGAAGATTGCCGAAGGACTACGTAGTTTTTGCGGAGTGGATCGACGTTTTCAGCGGCGCGGAACCGTGCACGGCATTACCGTGGTCGACGACTATGGCCATCATCCCACCGAGATTCGCGCGACCCTGGCTGCGGCGCGCGAGGCCACCCACGGACAGATTCATGTTGTTTTCCAGCCGCATCGCTACTCGCGGACCCGCGATCTGCTCGACGAGTTTGGTGCGGCGTTCACGGATGCAGACTCCGTGGTCGTGCTGCCCATCTACGCGGCGAGTGAAGAACCGCTTCCCGGCATCACAGCCGAGTTGCTCGCCGAGCGCGTCAAAGGGCCTCGTGTCCAGTATGCGCCGGACTTCCCATCCGCGATCTCGGCTGTCTGCACCGATGCCAGGGACGGCGATCTGGTCCTGACCCTCGGCGCCGGGAGCGTGAGCCAGATTGGCCCGCAGATTCTCACTGCGCTGGAGCAGTCCGCTCTATCCTGAAATCAGAGCTCGATCCATTCGTCAGGAAATCGTCGGACACCCTGCTCAATCGTTTCACTTGCGTCATCCTGCCCTGCTATGATGCGGCGGGTGTTTTTGTGGGCCTGAAGGTTGTCTAGGGCACAAGGGAGCAGCTATGGGGAAGAGTTCACGCAGAGGGTTCTTGAAGTCGGCCACTGGAACAGCAGCAGCTATGGCACTGGCGAATCGCCTGCCGGTATGGGCGCAGGCCAGCGGGTCGGTCAAAGTTTGGAGCACCTATCGCGACAAGAGGCACGTAGAAGGCGCGCCTCTGACATGGAAGCCTCTGGGCGATGTGAGCGCTGAAGCGATCGTACTGAATCCTTCGGCCGTCAAGCAAGCGGTGCTCGGCTTTGGCGCGGCGATGACCGACTCCTCCTGCTATGTGTTGAGTCGCATGAGCGATGCCGAGCGTGCGCCGCTGATGCACGAGCTCTTCGATCCGCAAGAACTGGCGATGAATGTGTGCCGCACCTGCATCGGGGCGAGCGACTATGCGCGCAACGTCTACAGCTTCGACGACAGCACGGAACCCGATCCCGAGTTGAAGAAGTTCTCCATCGACCACGACAAAAAGTACATTCTGCCGATGCTGCGCGAGGCACGTAAGGCGAATCCGGATCTGTTTCTCTTCTCGTCGCCGTGGAGCCCTCCGGCATGGATGAAGCCCAACAACTCCATGCTGGGCGGCGCCATGCGCAAGACCAGTTTCGCGCCCTATGCGCAATACTTCGTCAAGTTCCTCGAAGGCTACAAGGCCGAGGGCGTTGCCATCGACGCGGTTACGGTGCAGAACGAGACCGACGCGGAGCAGGAAGGCAACATGCCCGCCTGTCTGTGGGCGCAGGAGCAGGAGATGGATTTCGTGAAGAACCATCTCGGGCCGGCGCTGCGCAAGACCGGCGCCTCGACCAAGATATGGGTTCTCGACCACAACTACAGCCTGTGGGGAAGAGCCATCGACGAACTCAGCGATTCCGGTGTCTACGAATACGTCGACGGTATCGCCTGGCACGGCTATGTTGGTGAGCACTCTGCGATGACGCGCGTGCACGCTGCATTCCCGCAGAAGAACGCGTACTGGACCGAAGGCGGACCCGATATCAACCAGCCAGACTACGAGACCGACTACACCAAGTGGGCCGAGGCCTTTAACGGAATCCTCAACAACTGGGCGCGTTCGATTACTTCGTGGAACATCGCACTCGATGAAAAGGGCAAGCCGAATATCGGGCCGTTCTCGTGCGGCGGTCTTGTCACAGTAGAGGACGGCAGCCATAAGGTGACGCGCAGCGGTCAGTACTGGGCCTTCGCGCACTACTCGAAGCACGTCAAGGTCGGGGCACACGTGTTTGCGAGCGATGGTTTGGGCTACGACGGTGCCGGCGGCTCCGTGTCGCACGCAGCGTTTCACAACCCGGGCGGCAGCAAGGTCGTCACTCTGGCCAACACAGGCGAACAAAGGCGGGTGCAACTGGTGCTTGGCGCGAAGATGCTGGAGATCGACGTGCCTGCCGACTCCGTACATACGCTGGAGTGGGCGTGACGGACTGAAGAGGTAAACCAAGCCACGAGAATGCGTGGGGTAGCTTCACCGCACCTAGACGTACGCACATCTTTGGGACCGTAACGGTGCGGATTCCCCTTGTCGCCGGGCCCGGAAAACCCACACAACCGCGCTCTATAGTTGAGGCTGGCGGCTCATACATAGGCGTGGCGACTCACGGTAGTAACCGAACTCGGTCCTTCGTTTGGGAGGATGATGCGCCTGCGGAATCCCGCTTCCGCCGCGTACAGCAAGCTGCGCCTTCGGCCAGCCGCGGTCTGCCTTTTGAAGTCGACGACCTTGATGGCGACGAGCCCCGCAAGCGTCGTTCTTCTCCGCCGGGGAACCCGTGGTGGCGTCCAGCGACCACTTGGGGCCGTGCTTTCCTCGGGTTCGGATTCCTTGTCGTTGCCTGTGCCTTTGCCTACGCCTATCACGAGTGCAAGGTCTTCTTCGACCATGATTCGCGCTTCCGCATCGCCGGGACAGCCAATATCCAGGCCGTCGGGCTTGCCGATGTGAATCGATCTGAGATTCTTTCGGTCTTCGGCGAAGACATCGGGCGCAACATCTTCTTTGTGCCGCTTGCGGAGCGCCGCACGCAACTGGAGCAGATTCCCTGGATTCAGCAAGCCACGGTCATGCGCCTGCTTCCCGAGCAGATTCGCGTTTCAATTGTCGAGCGCCAGCCGGTGGCCTTCGTGCGCCACGGCCAGCAGATCGGCCTGGTCGATAGCAACGGCGTTTTACTGAATATGCCTGCGGGGCTGATGAGCCAGCACCACTACTCGTTTCCTGTTCTTGCGGGAATCGATGCCGGCGATCCTCTGCCCTCACGCAGGGCGCGCGTGGAACTCTATCAGCGCTTGATGAGTGAGCTCGACGCCGGTGGCCAGCACTTCTCCGATCAGATCTCGGAGATCGATCTCACCGACCCTGAAGACGCGCGGGTTCTCATGCCGGAGCAGGGAACCGACGTGCTCGCCCATTTCGGCGAAGATCATTTTCTCGAGCGCTATCAGCGCTACAAGGCGCACATTGCCGAGTGGCGTCAGCAGTATCCGAAGCTTGCGGCAGTCGATCTCCGCTACGAGCAGCAAATTGTGCTGGAGATGAAGCAGGGGCAAACCAGTGCGCAGCCTGCGCTCAGCGCGGAGAAGCTCGCGCCGGTAGCGCCCAAAACCATTGACCAACCTGCCCAGAGCACGAAGCCCGATCCGGCCAAGCGCGCCAGTGTCGATCCGCCGGCTCCAAGCCAGGCCGTCAAGAAGCCGGTATTTGCGCACGCTGTCGTCGTCCATCACCCGAGCAGTAAAAAGCTCGCCAAACCGATGAAAAACGCCGCCGCGAAGAACAGAGACAAAAAGCACGCGCCGACGAAAGTGGCTGCTCGCAAGCCGACCCAACCGAAACCCTCAGCCAAACCCCATACCCCCGCACCGGCGGCCACGGGGCAGTGAGTTATGACGATGAACCGCAAGCCGGACGACCTGATCGTTGTGCTCGACGTAGGCAGCGCCTGGACGCGCGTGATTGCCGCCGACCTGAATGAAAGTGCACTGCGCTATCGCGGTCACGGCATCGTCGAATCAGCGGGCATGCGCAGGGGGCTGATCTCGGATCTGGGGCCGGCTGCCAAAGCAGTGAAAGCGGCCAGCGAGCGCGCCGAATGGGTCGCCCGAGCAAACATCGACGAGTGTGTGGTGGGCGTTGGCGGTCCGCACATCCGCGGCCTGAATACCAACGGTGGCTTCGATCTCGGCAGCCGCATGCGCGAAATCACTCGCGAAGATGTGCGGGTTGCGATTGACCGCGCACGCGCCGTCGAACGTCCCCCGGATCGCGAGATCCTGCACTTGTTGCCTCGTCAGTTCATTCTGGATGAGCAACCGGGCATCTTCGATCCTGTGGGCATGGTCGGGGCGCGGCTCGAAGTCGACCTGCATATTGCCACCTGTTCCGGCAGCGCGCTGCAAAGCATCGTCACCTGCGCCAACCGCGCCGGCCTCGAAGTCACCGAAGCCGTTCTGGAATCCGTCGCCGCCGCGGAAGCCACGATCTCGGCCGACGAGCGGGAACTCGGCGTCTGCCTGCTGGATATCGGGGCGCACTCGAGCGACCTGCTTGTGTTCTTCGAAGGCGCCGTGGTGCACACGGCATCGGTTCCGATCGGCGGCGCGCATTTTACGAATGACCTTGCCGTCGGTCTGCAGATGCCCACAACCCAGGCCGAAGACCTGAAACGCCAATTCGGTCATTGTGTCGTGACCGCTGTTCCACAGGAAGCGGAGATAGAGATCGCTAATCCACAGCCTCAGCGTCTTGCATTGCGCGATGTTGCTGAGATACTGGAGCCGAGGGCGCGCGAACTGATGCACTTCGTCAAAGAGAGCCTGCGCCAGGGCGGTGTGGTGGACGCGCTCGGAGCTGGTTGCGTGCTGACCGGCGGCGGAGCTTCGCTACCGGGCTTGCTGGATGTGACTGAGACCCAGCTCCGTGTTCCCGCGCGTACCGGCATGCCGGTGCGCCTTTCGAATATGCCCGGAGAACTGGTGAATCCCGCTTTTGCGATGCCGATCGGAATGCTCTTGTATGCGCACCGCACACGCGTGACCCGTGCAGCAGAGAGCAACAGCCTGCGCGCAAAGCTGCGCGCGGTTTTTGCAGCGAATTTCTAGGGGGGACCATGCCACGCGCCAAGAGGGAGGAGCCAGCCGCGATGCAACAGACCAACGAAGCCGGAGAGATGCGCATTCAATTTCACGATGAGAGCGTGCGCGGAGCCCACATCAAGGTAATCGGAGTCGGCGGCGGCGGCGGTAACGCTGTCAATCGGATGATCCAGGCCGGCCTCGAAGGTGTAGAGTTTATCGCGGCCAACACCGATGTACAGGCGCTCAAGCTCTCGCAGGCCCCCATCAAGCTCCAGCTCGGCGTGCGTCTGACTTCGGGCCTCGGCGCCGGCGCAAATCCTGATGTAGGCCGCCGCGCAGCTCTCGAAGATTCGGAAAAGATCATCGAGGCGCTCGAAGGCGCGGACATGGTCTTCGTTACTGCCGGACTCGGCGGTGGAACCGGCACCGGCGCGGCTCCGGTCATCGCATCCCTCGCCAGCGAGATGGGCATTCTCACCGTCGCGGTCATCACGCGCCCCTTCGCATTTGAGGGTAAGCGCCGCCTCCAGCAGGCTGAGCGTGGTCTCAAGGAACTGCTCGAGAGCGTCGACACGATGATCGTGATTCCCAATGAGAAGCTTCTTGCGGTAGCCAAGGATACGGGCTTCTTCGAGAGTTTCCGCATCGCCGACGATGTGCTGCGCCAGGGCGTCCAGGGAATTTCCGACATTATCACCATTCCCGGCATCATCAACCGCGACTTTGCCGACGTGAAGACCACGATGGCCGGCATGGGCCACGCCGTGATGGGCACGGCGGTCCGCTCGGGTGACAATCGGGCCGTCGAGGCGGCGCAGGCTGCTATGGCTTCGCCGCTGCTTGAGGCCGGTGCGATCGACGGAGCCCGCGGCATTCTCATCAATATCACCGGTTCGAGTTCGCTGAAGCTCTCTGAGGTCAACCAGGCCTCGACTCTTATCCAATCCTCGGCCCATGAGGACGCGAACATCATCTTCGGCGCGGTGCAGGACGAGCGTATGGGCGATGAGGTCAAAATCACCGTGATTGCCACCGGTTTCCGCGATCAGATGCCCGAGCGCCGCGCGCGGATGCTCAGTGTCGAAGAGGCACCCGTGGTCTCCGTCCCAGTGATGGCTCCGGACGGCTGGATGCGCGATCCCTCCCAGACGGTAACGGTTTCATCGGCGCCCGCAGCGCCTCGCTTCATGAGCGAAGACGAAGACATCGGTTCCGAAGAGGAAGAGCCGGCGTTGGTGGCGGCATCTGCCGTTCCACGCAAGGCGCGTGCTGCCGAAGAGACAGAGTTTGTCTCCGCCGCGGCCCGCCCCAAGTTTGCCGAACTGTCCGAGCCGCCGGCTCAAGAGTACGTGTCCGAGCCGGAGATGAGGACCCGCTCTTCCGCTCCTGCGGACGATTGGGCCGCGCCCTCCGCCGGAGTGCGGATTACAGAACCGGACACCGGCACGGAACGCGATCTGGATGTCCCGGCGTTCATGCGCCGCATCCAGTTCTAGAATCTGCGATAGGCGATGGCGGGCACCCCAGGGCCGCCTTTGCCGAGGGGTCCAGGCGACACGTATCATCTGGTTCTTCGGTAACCTGGGTCACTGAGGGGATTCTTGTCCCGCTCAAAGAATAGGGGCAGGATTGAATTACGGCCCTGCTGTGGCCGATATCTTTATTATTGATTCGATATTTGGGAATTTCAAAGAATCGGTTATCGTAGAGCTACGTCATTGCAGCGCCAGGGGAAAGCCGTTTCCGGCTGGCTTGCTGGACCAAAGCAAGCCGCAAGAGACAGAGGTCGGAGGATGTTGAGTAGATGAGATTGTCTCGTGTGCTGGCCGGTGGGATCACTTTGTTTGGGCTTACGTTAATGGCGGCAGCGCTGGATGCGCCGCAAACCCTCCACCACAGCCGCTCGGGCACTCAGCACCTGACGGTAGCCAAACACCCCAGAGCTCACCATTCGGCGCATCATTCCACCTCGACAGCTGCCGCAGCCCACGCCAGGGGGACCGCAACGAGATTGCATGCGACTGTGCGCCGTGCCTCCCTGCGTGTTCATCGCCATCGGTATTACGAGCGCTTTACCGCCAGCTCTTTTGCATCCGGCGATATCTTCGCCGATGACATCACTGCTGGCGAGAACCCGATTGTTCGGCAAGCCGCCATCGACGCCCTGGGCGACATGAACGGCACCGCCGTTGTGATCGACCCGTCGAATGGCCGCATCCTGGCGATGGTGAACCAGAAGCTGGCCCTTTCGCCCGGTGCCGAACCCTGCTCGACGATCAAGCTCACGGTCGCTCTGGCCGCGCTCTCCGAAGCGATCGTAACCCGCGATACTATGGTCCATTTGCCTGGCTTCCGCATGAGCATGACCCAGGCGCTGGCCCACAGCAATAACCTTTATTTTGAAGAGCTGGGCCGCGAACTGGGATTCGACCGAGTGCGCCATTATGCCACCCAGTTCGGCTTGGGGGAATTGGCCGGCTATAACATCTCCGGCGAACAGCTGGGGGTCTACCCCGACGAGCCCATCCCAGCCTCCGAGGGCGGCGTGGGGCGCATGTGCAGCTTCGGCCAGGGCGTTTCGCTGACGCCTCTGCAGCTCGGCGCATTCGTTGCTGCCATCGCCAATGGCGGAACGCTCTACTACCTGCAGCATCCCACCTCTCCGATGGACGTCGCCAGCTTCGAGCCCAAGATCAAGCGGACTCTGGATATCGCGAAATTCGTCCCCGATCTTCAGGATGGGATGGCGGGTGCCGTCGAGTATGGAACCGCACGCCGTCTCCGCGCCAATTTTCAAGAGTTCCCCGTCTTTGGCAAAACCGGAACCTGCTCTGACAGTGGGACCCGGTTCGGTTGGTTCGCCTCCTATTCGCAAACGCCTCTCGGTGCTCTAGTCACGGTCTTCTTCCTGGAGGGCGGTCGTCCAACGTTCGGACCCCGCGCCGCCGAACTTACAGGGGAGTTTTACCGGAACCTGGAGGATCGCAATTACTTTGCCGACAAGGGCTCGACCGCCTCTGCGGCGGAACCGGCATCAGCGCCGGCCGAACCGATCCAGCAGCAATAGGGTCCCCGACAGATTCAATGAGCGAATAGGCCGCCTGGTGGCGGCCTTTCGCTCTTGGAGCTCCGATCACAACTTCGGGTGAAGCCAAATTCAATTTGCGTCATCGTATACTTAGCTACCCCCGCGCGGGCTGAAGCCGCGCGAGTCAATTCCCTTATGGCGCTGCCAACGCACATCCTCCTCAGCTATGGGTACCTCCTGCTCTTCGTCTGGGTTTTGGTCGAGCAGCTAGGGATTCCTCTTCCCGCCACGCCGGTTCTGCTCGCTGCAGGCGCTCTCTCCGCTGAACACTCACTCAGCTTTCCTCTCGCTTTGCTTGCCGGGGTTTTAGGTTGCGTGACTGCGGATACGAGCTGGTTCTTGATCGGTCGGCGTTTCGGCCATCATGTATTGCGTATCCTTTGCAAACTTTCGCTCGAACCGACGATCTGCGTGAGGAAAACGCAGGACTCCTTTGGAAGTCGGCGCGAAGGTACGCTGATGATCGCCAAGTTCGTGCCGGGCCTCGCCACGCTCGCACCGCCCGTAGCGGGCCAGCTGGGCATGAAGTTCGACCGCTTCCTGCTCTTCGATGGCATCGGGGCCACCCTGTGGGTGAGCACGGTTCTTTTTGCGGGAAGGCTCTTCGGGGATGCGCTCAAGCGCGATCCCAGCCTGCTCAATTGGGTTGGCCGGTTTTCAGGCGCGCTGCTGGTTCTCGCGGTCTGCGCATTTTTGATCGGCCGGTTGATGCGGCGGCGGACGTTCATGCGTAAGCTGGTTCAGTCGCGTCTGGAACCCGACGAGCTGAAACGCCAGCTCGATGCGGGCGAGTCGGTCTTCATCGTCGACCTGCGTCATCAACTCGAGCTGATGACCGACCCCTTCACGTTGCCGGGCGCGCTCCACCTTTCCCCCGACGCCCTTACCACACGGGTCCATGAGATTCCGCGCGATCGCGACGTCATTCTCTACTGCACTTGCCCCAGTGAAGCAACCGCCGCGAAGACAGCTATGACTCTTCACAAGTTAGGCATCGAACGGGTGCGTCCGTTGCGTGGCGGCTACGACGAGTGGAAACGGTTGGGCTACCCGCTCGATGCCGTTGCGCCCGCCATGCCACTCGTGCAGGTCATGCCTGCCACGAGCTAAGGCTTCTTCGCCTGCGGTGTGGAGCTTCCTGCACCCACAAAGAGCGCCGCAATCTTTGTCCCGATTGGCGATCCGATCCCGGAGCAGGGATCAGGCCCGGGGCCGGCCTTATACATACCGTTGTCTCCCTGCGTGATGTCGTTGAAGGCGCTCTGATTGTTCCACAGAGTCGGACTCACGAAGCCCAGCTTCTTTCCAAAGCTGGCAAATAGTCCGGCGTAGAGCGGCGCCACGGCGCTTGTCCCCCCGACAACCGCTGCGGCTCCATGCACGAAAATCTTGTACCCGGTCGGGGGATCGGCATCCGCGCAGACGTCCGGAACCATTCGACCCGTCCCAAACTGAGTCCCAGCCGGCGCAGGCGGCGCGCCAATCTGAAAAGCCTGCACTGGAAAGACCGTCGAATAGCCGCCACCCGTTCCCTGGCCGTCCGAGTTGCCCGGATTGTCGTTCCATACAGTCTCGGTTGTTGACGTCTTGTTGGTTCCGCCGCAAGCCACGACATGCGGGCAGGAGGAGGGAGCGTCGACATTGGCCGGTGTTGTACCTCCATCGCCCGCGTCATTGTCGCCGGCGGCTGCGAAGATAGCCATGCCCGCGCTGGTCGAACTTTCCGCCACTAACTCCATCGTCTTGACGGCGCTTGCGCCCCAGATCGCTTCGTCACCGCCCCATGAGATGGAGCAGATGTCGCAACCGTCCGCGGCTGCCCTCTGCACGGCATTACCGATATCCTGCGACCAATAAACCCTGATCACGGCGGGGTTTCGCGTGGCCGCGTAGTAGGCTGCTGCAGCCACCTGAAGATCGAGCGCCACCTCGTAGTCGGGATCGTCTGGCGATCCGACGCTTTGGTTGGGATTGTTCTTGGTGGTGTCCACGGAAATGTCGGTGATCTGCGGCGGTTGCTGGCCAATCGACTGGAAGTATGCCGTCATATCCGATTGCACCCATCCGCCACCCAGTTCGACAATCGCAATGACTCCGCCTCCCGCCAGGCCGGTTGGCCAGTTGTACGCCGTGCAGAGGTCGGGGACGCTCCAGGGGCCCGCCGCAGGCGCTGCCGTCGCCGCGGCCTGGGGTTCGAGAATCTGAAAGTAGGTTCCGTGCTTACATGCGTGCCTGTGTCTGCGGATTCTTTGCATTGAGAGCCTCCTTAGGGTGAAGGGCCGAATGAGATCACTCGTCCGCCAGGGACCGAGTATCGTTAGAGCAACAGCATATTGGAGTAAACGGATTTGGCCTACAAAGACCTTCGCGACTGGATCAAGATTCTCGAAAAAAACGGTGAACTCAAACGGATTCGCGAAGAGGTTTCGCCCGAGCTTGAAATCACCGAAATCACCGATCGCGTGTCAAAGATTGGAGCTCGGGGGCATTCGGCAGCCGAGGGCAACGCCACTTCTGGCAATTATTCGCCAGGCGGCCCGGCGTTGCTGTTTGAAAGCGTCAAAGGCCATCCGGGGTACAAGGTGCTCATCAACCAGTTCGGCAGCGAGCGCCGCATGGCGATGGCTCTCGGAGTCGAGAAGGTCGAACAAATCGCCGCCCGAATCACGGGCCTAATGAACATGAAGCCACCGGCGGGAGGTTTGTTCGACAAGTTGAAGATGCTGCCGCAACTTGCCGAGTTGGCTCACGTCTTTCCGAAGACAGTGGCAGCGAAAGACGCGCCTTGCAAGGAGGTCATTCTTCGCCAGAATTTCGACCTCAATGCGTTTCCGATTCTCAAATGCTGGCCGCTCGACGGCGGCCGCTTCATCACCCTGCCCTGTGTGCATACGCGCGACCCACGTACCGGAAAGCGCAACATCGGCATGTACCGGATGCAGGTCTACGACGGCCAGACGACCGGCATGCATTGGCAGCGCCAGAAAGTCGCTGCCGAGCACTATCGCAACGCACTGCGCACTGCTGCCGCGGAATCGGCCGACAATCCGCTCAGCGCCGCGGTATCGATCATGGCCGAATCCGCCGGTGGCGCGGTGACGATTCCCGACGGGCCGGTGGGCGGTTTGCCCCAGGTCTCGCTCGGGCCTCTCAAAGGCTCGCGGCTCGAAGTTGCCGTGGCCATCGGCACCGATCCTTCGACCACCTTCTCTGCTATCGTTCCGGCGCCACCCGAAGTAGAAGAGTTCATGATCGCCGGTTTTCTTCGGGGCGAGTCTGTCGAGATCGTCAAGTGCGAGACCGTCGATCTCGAGGTTCCCGCCCACGCCGAGATTGTGTTGGAAGGCTATGTCGAACTGGGCGAGCTGCGCGCCGAAGGTCCCTTCGGCGACCACACCGGCTTCTACACCATGACCGATGAGTACCCGGTCTTCCATCTCACCTGCATCACCCATCGCAAAGATCCCATCTACGCTGCGACCATCGTGGGCAAGCCGCCGATGGAGGATGCCTGGATGGGCCACGCCGTCGAGCGCATCTTCCTCCCCGCGATGAAGATGACCATCCCGGAGCTGGTCGACGTCCATCTCCCCGTCGAGGCTGTCTTCCACAATCTGATGATCGTCTCGATCCGCAAGAGCTATCCCGGCCAGGCGCGCAAGGTGATGAACGCCATCTGGTCGCTGGGCCAGGCCATGTTCACCAAGTGCATCATTGTGGTGGACGAAGACTGCGACGTGCATGACATCCCTGAGGTGGTCCTGCGCGTCGCCAATAACATCGACCCCGAGCGCGACATTCAGTTCACGTTGGGTCCGGTTGACTCGCTGGACCACGCCTCGCGCCTGCCGAACTACGGTTCCAAGATGGGGATCGACGCCACGCGCAAGTGGAAGGCTGAAGGCTTCAACCGCCCCTGGCCCGCCATGATCGAGATGGACGCAGGCACCAAAGCGAAGATCGAGGCGATCTGGGGCAAACTGGGCCTCTGAGACGGGGGGCCGAGCGCGCCTTCAGAGGCTGACCTGCGGCTGCGCTCTGGTATACCTGGAGGCATGGCCGGTGTGTTCCGCGGGATTCTGTTGGGTCTTGCCGCTGCAATGCTCGCTTGTGTCCCACCGCTGATCGCCCAGCAATCTCCCGACAACTTCCACTGGGTCGACTTCCACTCGCAACAAGATCAGGGCGTCGTCATCTGGGTCACACGCTCACTTGAGCCCGAGAGATGGACGGCCATCCGCGAGATCGGTGTCGAGTATGACGCAGCTCTTGTCGTGACCACGTTGCGCAAAACTCCCCAGACCCCGCCGTCTCTCGACACCTTCACAGTTTGGAGCGCGTCGCTGACCGATCACAGTGTCAAGCCGATCATCACCGGGGCGAACCTCCGCATCCTCGACTGGATGCTGTTTGCCGTCGGCTGGCCCCGCGATCTCGGCGCGCTCTACGACGATTGCAACGATTGTGTCGCTTCAACCTTCCTCACCGCCTTCTACTATGACGAGCGGCAACACACATGGGCGGCCCGCTGGATGCGTGGCACGCAGGGCATCCCATTGTCGAGCGCCAGTGCTCCGCAGGGCGTCACCGTTTCGTCGGCCTATGCCGTTCTCGCCGAGGACAACGGGCACGAAATCGTCGGCACATGGAATCATTTCGACTATGCCGGGCAGAAGCCGCTCGAGGACTACGTCTACCAATACGATGTCGATCCGGCAAACTACACGGAACGAATGCAATTGCTGACAGGCAAGAATGCCGATGCGTTGAAGCGGCGAATTTGCGTGGGAACGGGCGCCGTGACCGGGCTTGCCCATGGGCAGGATGCACCGATCTGCCAGCCGTTCAAGACGCCGGCGCTACGCAAGGCCGCACACTAGCCGACGCAAAAGGGAAGCTTTCGCCTCACTGCGCCGGCAGCACGTGAATTGCGATGAGGTTGCGCACCCAGCGCGCTGGGCGTTTTTCGCCTGTGGCCACCAGCTGGAAGAGGCCTTTGTTGCCGAGCGATTTCCCGTCGACCGAGTCGGCGACGAGGACCGTGCCGTCATGCACATCGGGCGTGATCTCCCCTATCGAATAGACGACCTGATAGTCATCCGCGCCCGCGGCCACAACGTACAGCCGGAACTCCTTGCCATGCGGCCTGGCGGACACTCCCAATGGCGTCAAGAAGTCGATCAACGGAACGCCGGAGTAGGTCTGGTTCACCTTCTCATGCTCGTTGTAGACGGTGATCGTCGTGTGCGGCAATGAAGAGAGTCTCTCCGCGGTCCACTCCGAGGTCTTGGCACCGAAGCCGATCTTCAACGGCCCCGGAGCCGGTGCGCTCGCGTGGTGCATCTCCTCCTGCATACGCGACGTGTCCAACTGCGGCGGCGCGCCCATGGGCTGCCCCTGGTTGGAGCCCTGGCTCTGTGCCAAAGCGCAGACTCCCGTGGTTGAAGCGATCAAGATCAGGGCTAACCCCTCTTTGAGCATCAGCAAATCCTCCAGAGGTTCCATCGTATACTGGTCGCATGTCGATTGTGCGCAACCTGGCCGGCATCGCCAAGGGCATGAGCATCACCTTCGGCGAGATTTTCCGGCCCACCGAGGTCGAAAACTACCCCGACGGCCCGGGCCCCCTGCGCGGTGCTGTGTTTCAGTCGCGTTTCCGCGGTGCGCACGTGTTGCAGCGCGACGAGAATGGCCTGGAAAAGTGCGTTGCCTGTTTTCTATGTGCCGCCGCCTGTCCAGCCAATTGCATCTACATCGAGGCCGCTGAAAACACCGAGGAGCAGCGCATCTCCTCCTCCGAGCGTTACGCCAAGGTCTACAACATCGACTACAACCGCTGCATCTTTTGTGGATACTGCGTGGAAGCCTGCCCCACCGACGCCATTACCCACGGTCACGGCTTTGAGCTTGCCACACTCAACGCGACCAATCTCGTGATGCGCAAAGAGGACATGCTTATACCGGTGGCCGCATTGACCGCAACAAAGTGACCGGTCCGGACAATACTCGTCAGCCGTGATCCTGCTCACAGTTCGACCCGAGTTCGCGTCTTACTCTGTATTCAGTCGATGAGAAGATTGCACCAGGCCGTTGCAGTCGCCGTTGCCGGACTGCTTGTAGTTCAGCCGGCTCTGGCCGCGTTCGCCTGCACGACGCCTTCGCATTGCGCGATGAGCGTCAGCGAGATGGGACCGGAGTGTCCCATGGCCCGCTCGCTCGCGGCCGGCGATTGTTCGTCCGACTGCTGCGAGCACAACCTGCCAGTGGCGAGTCAGAACTGGACGGCGCTGGCAAAACCCAGGACTCAGGGCGCAGACTCTGTTTCTCTCGCTGCAGCCCCGGATACCGAATCGGCTTTCGCTACTCCCCGACCCGAACCGCTGCCGCTGAGCTCTCCTCCGCTTTGCGTCCTCCATCGAGTTTTTCGGATCTAAACCACTCCTGACACCTGTGCCAAGGAAGCAGCCCAGCGCACAAACGCACCGGGCTTGGCATTTCCCTGCATTTTCACTGTCAAGGAGATTTCGATGCAACGTACATTCGCACTGCTGTCCATGAGTCTTGTCCTCGCCGTTGCGGCATTTGCACAAACCTCTCAACCCAAGGCACAAGCCGGCTGCTGCACGACCTGTTGCCAGGACAAGTGCGGTCAGTCTTGCTGCGAGAACGGCTGCACGCCCGATTGCTGCCAGGGTAAGTAAGTGTTCCAGAGTCTGGGTCCGGGTCAATCGCAACCCGGACTCAGCCCTCTCTGTACGCTCCTGTCCGGCACCAGCGCGGTGTCATTCCTCGTCACCCCAGCCTTTTTCTCTTGCTCGCTTGAGGGCTTGCGACTCGCCCTGGGTCGGCTCGACTTACGCGCTATCGCGATTCAGCACTTCGCCACCACAATCGCCCCATCCAAGGCGTATTACCTCCGTTCGGTGCTTCATTCGCTGCGATCAGCTCTATCGCCCTTAGAATGATGAAAGAACGATGACAATTCCCCGCCGGCACTCGATCTACGATATTCTCAAGCGCCGCATCGCCATCATCGATGGCGCGATGGGTACCACCATCCGTGCCTATGGCATGGCCGAGGCGGACATGCGGGGGGAGCGGTTTAAGGACGCCACCAAAGACCTGCTCAACAACGGCGATCTTTTCACGCTCACGCAGCCCGAGATGATCGGCGACATCCATCGCAGGTTTCTTGAAGCCGGGGCCGACATCATCGAGACCAACACCTTCGGTGCGACTTCGATGGCGCAGAGTGAGTTCTTTGTCGACGATCCGCGCGAGCATGGCGGCCGCAGAGATCCGGAGTTCTATCAGAAGGTCATCGAGAATCCGTTTTTGATCGGCCTCGCTTCCGAGATCAACGAGAAGTCTGCGCGCATCTGCCGCCATTGGGCCGACCGCGTGGGCCACGAGACGGGCCGTCCGCGCTTCGTGGCCGGGTCGATCGGACCTTTGACTGTCTCGCTCTCGAACTCGCCCGACGCCAACGACCCCGGTTTTCGCTCCGTCACCTTCGATCAGGTCCGGACCGCCTACAAGGAGCAAGTGCGCGCCCTCATCGCCGGCGGTGTCGACTTTTTGCTCGTCGAAACGATCTTCGACTCACTCAACGCCAAAGCCGCGCTCGTCGCTATCCGCGAGGTCTTCGACGAAGACAAGATCGAGCTGCCGGTCATGATCTCGGCTGCAGTGGGCCGCGGCGGGGAAACGCTCATCTCTGCGCAGACCACCGAGGCATTCTGGAATGCCGTCGAGCATGTCCGCCCACTCTCCGTCGGTCTCAATTGCTCGCTCGGGCCCGATCTCATGTACCCATTCCTCTCCGAGCTTTCCGAGAAAGCGAACGTGGCCATCTCCTGCTATCCGAATGCCGGCCTGCCCAATCCGCTTGCCGAGACCGGCTTCGATCTCGGACCCGAGGACATGGCGCGTTCGCTGGGGAATTTCGCGCACGACGGCCTGATCAATATTGCAGGCGGCTGCTGCGGCAACACCCCAGCGCACATTGCGGCCATTGCCAAAGCTCTCGAAGGGGTTGCTCCGCGGCCGCTTGTGCACGCATCAGAAGAAGCCATCGCCGAGGTGGCTCGATGAAGCCTCTCCGTCTCTCCGGTTCGCAGCCCTTCACGCAGCAGCCCGGCGTGTTCATCATGATTGGCGAGCGCACGAATGTTGCCGGCTCGCCGAAGTTCGCCAAGCTCATCAAGGAAGGGAAGTACGAAGAGGCCGTCAGCGTTGCGCGACAGCAGGTGGAGAATGGCGCCAACGTGATCGACGTCTGCATGGACGAGGGCATGATCGACGGCGTCGCTGCGATGACCCGCTTTCTGCAACTCCTCGCCAGCGAACCCGAAGTTGCCAAGGCGCCCATCATGGTCGACTCTTCCAAGTGGAGTGTCATCGAAGCAGGCCTGAAATGCCTGCAGGGCAAGGGCATCGTCAACTCGATTTCGCTGAAGGAAGGCGAAGACGTCTTCCGTTCCAATGCGCACACTGTCCTCAAGTACGGCGCGGCCGTCGTCGTCATGGCCTTCGATGAGCAGGGGCAGGCCGCGACCTATGAGGACAAGATCCGCGTCTGCGAGCGCGCCTACAAGATTCTTGTGAACGAAGTTGGCTTTCCCTCCGAGGACATCATCTTCGATCCCAACATCCTCACGGTGGGCACAGGCATCGAGGAGCACAACAACTACGCACTCGATTTCATGCGCGCCACGCGGTGGATCAAAGAGAACCTGACAGATGCCAAGGTCTCAGGCGGTGTCTCCAACATCTCCTTCAGCTACCGCGGCAACAACAAGGTCCGCGAAGCCATGCACTCCGCATTTCTCTATCACTCCATTGCCGCAGGCCTCGACATGGGCATTGTCAATGCCGGAATGCTGGAGGTCTACGAGGAGATCGAGCCCCACCTCAAAGAGCTGGTCGAAGATGTGCTGCTCAATCGCCGTCCCGACGCAACCGAACGGTTGGTCGAGTACGGCGAGACACTGAAGGACACAGCCACCGCGACCACAGAGAAGAGGGCCGAAGAGTGGCGCAACGGCACAGT
>Ga0181535_10000283_pt1 | contig 78346 bp, 63 predicted proteins | sample PEATcosm2014_Bin_44_FD_119774 | JGI IMG/M metagenome (GOLD analysis project Ga0181535, IMG submission 119774) | Peatland microbial communities from MTU Mesocosm Facility, Houghton, MI, USA - PEATcosm2014_Bin17_30_metaG | ecosystem: Environmental > Terrestrial > Soil > Wetlands > Peat | place... | reverse complement strand
CTCAGCGATTTCTACGACCCCGTGCAACTCTTCAATCTTTCGATGGAGTTGTAACGTGGTCTACGAAGCGACGTGGCCGAGCGGCGCCAAGGTGCGCTGGCGCGCTCCAACCTGGAAGGAATTCCAAGGACTGTACCACTCAGCAGACCCCCGTCCCGTTCGCAATCTCAAATTCTACGAACTCTGCGTTATTGAAGGGCCGCGCCCGGACAAGGTCCCCGCCGGAATCGTGGCCTGGCTGGGCGTGAACATGTTGGACAAGAGTCCCTTCACGGGACAGCTTGACAGCATCCAGCAATACCTGCAACTCTCCCGTTCCTGGTTCCAATCGAGCTACTTGGAGAACGCTAAAGCTCTAATAGCAGGGACGTTCCGGTACACCTTCGAAGAGATCGAAAACTGGGATGCGGAAGTCCTCTTTAAGCGCCTGGCTGCCGCCGAGTTCCTGGTCAACCGCGGTCTCGAACCCGCCGATCCGAAGACGATCAAGCAACAGCAGCAGATGACCGATGCTCAGCGGCGCGAAGCCGCCAAGCGCGGCCGCTATGCGGCCAAGAAGCAGGAAGTCGAGGATCGCCGCCGCACTTGGACCGGCGGTTAGCCTTTCGCCGAGACTAATCAGCCTTTGAGCGCGTATGGATTCCCTTCAGTCCAATCTCGATACCTGGCAGGGTTTGCGCCCTGTCGAAGCGTCGAAGACTGATTGGCAAGGGCTTCAGGAACAGTCCGACTCCCAGCGCATGGCCCATACGGCCATCGGCGTTGGGATCGCGTATGAAGCGCACCATTTAGCCCTCAAAAACCTACCCAATTACGCCGCGCGCGCCTATGATTTCGCGCGCATCGCCGAAAACCGGTTTCCCGGCAAGATCCTCAAGACATTCGGCGCCAGTCAACTTCTGTCCCGGCACCTTCCCGGGGATATCCGGCTGACCTCCGAACAACTGGTCAAAGGGGTCTACGACCTGTCGGGCGAGCGCCACGTCGCTTTCAACGACATGGGCGCGCACCTCTCGCGCATGCTCGGGCCGGACTTTGCGGCCCTGCCCTGGGAGCGCCAGGGATTTGCTGTCGATTTCCGGCAAGAAGGGACTTCGCCGTTTCGCCGCATGTACGTCGACGGCGAGCGATCTGCGCACCAGGTCAGCTTCATCGCGAAGGGCAAGCTTTCGAGCGCCTCGGCGCTCTACAAAGCCCCGTTCGTCGAGGAACCGGATCTGGTTCGGCGTCCCACCAAAGGCGCTTGGGCTGGATTTCAGGACTGGTTCCAGCGCCGGCGCCGCCTTCAAAGCAGTACCGGCGGTTACGGAGAAACCATCCCGTTGTCGCATGCCGGGAAGCTTCTTCATCTCCAACCCTATCTCGGCAAGACGGAAGGCCGGCTTGTCCAGAATCTGTCCACAAATATCGGACAGCGCGCCTTCGTACTTACCGAGCGGCTGAACAGCTTGATGGCGCAGGCCGGCGTGGGGATCAGACCGCGCTCGTATAACACCGCACATGGCCTGGTGGGAGCGCTGCTGACGCAGCGCGTGCTGCCGTTGGCAGTTGGGCTGACGGTCGCCAGCTATGCCGATTACCTGATCGGCCACAAGGTGAGCGATGCAGCCTGGGGCCTGTGGGCTAAAACCCGTATCGCGCACGCCGAAGCGACCGATGATATTCCCGGAGCGCGCGCGGCAACGGACTGGTACGATCGTCACGTTCCAGGCCCCTGGTACGGTCCGCTGGCGGTTCCGCTCAGCCTGGCGTTCGCGGGCGGCATGGTTCACTCCGCCCGGGTCGCGCTCGGAGTGGAGTTCGCCACTTCGAAAGCCCGCAAGTATGCCTTCCGCGGGTCCGCCAAGAAGGGCCTGCTGCTTGGCGCGGCCCTGATCGCGCCGCTGATCCCCGGTATGCTGGGCAGCCGGCAGACGGCCAACGAGCTGCGCGCTCAGTATTCCGGCGAGGAAGACGTCGAGGTCCGGTCCGGACGTTGGTGGGAAATGGGGTCAACCCCATTCCGCGGTAACCGCATTCTCATGCGCCGGCCGCATGCGTATGTCCTGCACAAGACCCGCGCCGAAGACATCGCCCTCTATGGCTCCGAAGAAGAGAAGTGGGCACACAACCCGCTGATCAGCCCGTTGACGTGGCTCAAAGATCCTTACTACCTGGAGAACCGGCATGCTGGCGACCGGCCATACCCGGAGACAAGCCCCGCATTCAGCAATGTTCCACTTATCGGGCATTTGTTGGCCGCTTCTATCGGCAAGATCGTCAAGCCGGTCAAGCGCATGTACTCCGAGGAGTGGAACGGGGAAGATTATACGTTGGCGTCGCCGCAGCTCGAGCCCAAAGGCCCGGGCGCTCTTCCGCCGCTCACGCCCAAAGCGGAGTTCGGGCCCGCGGATCTTGCCCGCCGGAGCTGGAACACTTTCACCGAGATGATCGGTTTGCCGGGATTCTTCATGCGGTCGGCTACCAACAAGTACGGCCCGCAGAGCAATGTTCCCGATGTGTACTACCAGGGTTCCCGGCAGATGACCAGTTTGTCGAGGCGCTATTACGAGCGCGAGCTGGGCGCCATGTCCGGCTTCACCCCGGAAGGCGAGTTCTACGGGTTCAGCGAGCCGATCCGCCGCTTCATTCAGCCGGAGCCGGCCGGCGCGCAGGCCAACGAGCTGCGCAACGAAATGCCTTCCTGGCTGCCGAATGGCGACGAGTACTTTCACGATTTCCACAAAGGAGACCCCTACCTCATCCCGATGGGCTATGCCCGCCTTCCCGGCGCCGGCTACGCCGCGCTGCATCCCGAGGTGGAGGGCCTGAAGCCGGATGAGTATCCCGACATCGTAAAGCTTCGCATCCTGGGCGATGTGGCGCCGTGGAGCGGCAAGTTCCGGCAGCTCAGCGCCATCGTGAAGGCCGAAGCGGGTCGTGACCCAGCCCTGGAGATCGAGTATCGGAAGATCGTCGACGACGCCCGCCGGATGCGCGAGTCGACGGTGAACTTCGACCGCCGCCACACCGGCGAGACCGAGGAAGTGGAAGGTACCGTGGCGGAAGTCTCCGCGCGCGGCGTCGAATTGAAGGAGCACCCCGGCCGGAGGTTCTCCTTTTCGTCGATCGGCATGAGCGCCGCTGACCTGTCCAGCCGCGTCCTGGGAGAAGAGAACCGCAGCCTGGAGGAGGAGACTTCCGAGGTCCAGGCCCGTCAGAAAAAACAGTATGAATTTCTGACTGAAAATCTCGCGCCTGGAACCCAAGTACGCCTGGTCGTACCCAAGGGCGCCCTGGAGTCCGAAGGCTCCGCCGCAGTGGTTTACGCGGGCGGCCAAAACATCAACCGTGGGTTAGCGGATTTGGGCTTGGCCAAACTCGATATGGAGAACGCCGGTCCTGAAGCGCAGGAGATGGATGGTCCCGGAGGGCGCGCTTTCAGCAGGTACGTCGAAGGCTTGGCCTTCTCCGGGGACGAAGCCTGGTACAACCCACTGCGCTACGTCCCCAAGCCCATGCACACGAAGCTGTGGCAGGAGCGGACACCGCGCGCCCAGTACGAGCAGCAGGAAGTGTACGGCGTGCGCCAGCGCCGGTGGCAGAAACCCGTCCACGATATGATCACGCCCTGGCTGCGCGGCATGGTGAAGCGCCTGACCGGAGACGTCATCGTTCCGGCGAAGACCCACGAACGACGCGATCTGGATACCCTGGTCGACCAGTTGGAATACCTGCGCGCTGTTTCGAAAGCATCGCAGGAACCGGAGCACCGCGGACGCTGGGCCATGAAGGCGGCGCAGACGGCCATCGGTTCCAACCTGTTCGCCGACAGTTCCGATTACATCGCCCGTACATTGCCAGGACGCGATCGCCGCTACTACGAAGCATTCCGCGGGGAAACCAACCCGGAGGAGCGCGAACGGATCGTGAAGGTCGTCTCGCCGCAGATGGCCGACGCTCTCATGGCGCAGTGGACCAAACAGCGCGCTATGGCCGCGCGCGCCGAAGGAGAGCAGGTTCCCGGATTCAGCGACAGCGGCCGCTTGGTTTCCGAAGAAGACATCGTCAGGGGCGAAGAAGCCGGCGTGGCGCCGGGAGACGCGCAGCGGGCCGCGGAGATCGCGCAGTTCTTCAGCCGGCGAGGACTGCGGCTGCCCAGTGCGGATTCCCCGGTTCTCGACGAGGACATCGACTACGAGGACCTGAAGTTGAAGATCATCCAGTGGGAAGGTCTCGACTACCACGATTTCAATGTTTTCGATGATCGGGCCAATATTCTGTGGCGCAAGCCGTACCTGGATGGGGCTGTGCGTGAGCTGACAGCCGGCGAGGACCGCTCCGTGGATCAGATGGAGTCGGACATCGAAGGCGCCATCGCCATGTCGAAAGGCGGAGATGCGCAGGCCTCCGCCCGTATGAGCCGCCATGCGGCGCGCATCGACCGCAGCAATATCACGGTGACCGTAGAGTCGCAACCCGATGACGAGCTGCGAAAGGAAGTCCGGCGCAATCCGGAGGATTACCAATGAACAACCCGGTCAACCCCGCCGCATCTTCGTTGTGGAAAGCCGCTTCCCGCTGGCCCGGTTTCGCTGCCGGGGCGGCCGCCTTGGGTATAGCCGCACCAGCTATATTCTCGTCCGACGACCGCGGATACTGGCGCACATCGCTGCTCACCAGCCCTGTAATCGCCGCGGGGCTTTCCGCCGCGCCGGGCGTGTGGGAGGGCTTCAAACAATCCCACCAGGATCTTCGCAACTTCAACGCCATGCGGCCGTTCGGAAACGATTTCAAGTACGTCACGCTGGCCGACTTGCGGGATCTGATGGAATCCGGACATCTTAGCCAAAGCGAGGTGACCGCCTATGCCAGCCAGATCTCCAAGCTCTACCACGACATGTCGATCGATTATTACGGCGATCTGCGGCCGCAGGCGGAGACTTCGGTCGCGGATCTTCAGGCCGCCGTGGGTGAAATGTTCTCCAACGTTCGCGATTCGCAAATAGAGAACGCCGAGACCAATCTGAGCCACGCTGTTTTCGAATCGCAGCTCCGCGCGTCGACGCCCAGCGATATGCTTCGCGGCGCTCCCACGGATCAGATGCTGACCATGGAAGGCGTGGCGGCTAGCATCGAGAACGCAAAAGCCTTTCCCCAAGACCAGTCGCGGGCGTTCTTCGAGAACATGAAGCGGCGCCTGACCGAGATGCAGCGGCTTCATGTCGGCGAGGAAGTGAACCCGGCGGCGCACGTGGCGGCCGCTTCGCCGCAGACCGCCGTTCGAGCGGACACCGCCGCGGGCCGGGCGCTGCTGGAAGGCAAAGGCGATATCGCGGCGAATCTGCAAGCCGCCCTTGACAAAGGCTGGATCGCCAGAGCCGAGGTGATCGCCGAAGACGGACGGGCGATCGGCGTCCGCGTCGCGCGTGGGGACGAAGGTTTGTCGTTCGGCCTGGTGGATACGAAAACCGGCAAGGTTCGCATCGGGTCCGACTTTCAGCGCGTTGGCGCAGGCCGGCACGTCCACGAAGGCTTCAACGTGTTCGAACTTGACGCGTACATCTCCGGAAACCTGAACAGCGAGTTCCGGGACTTGCACGATCTCTTCGCCAAGGCCGCCGTGCACTCCGGCCGCAATGTCGACGACGCGTTCTGGGCCCGCACGGTGGAAGGCCTCGATTCGGACGCATCCCTGCTGAGCGATGCGGCGATCCGCCTTCGCTACCAGCAAGCCATCCCCAGCTCGCTTCAGGGACGGCTGCTGGGCAAGACCTTCGGATCGACTGAGATGACCCATGCGGACCGCGTCTCCGTGATCCAGTCGGCCAAGGGTTGGGCCGTCAAGGTCGGATCGGAATCGAGTCTGACGGATTTGGTGCTGGAGCTGCGGGACGCAGACAAGTACGCATTCGGGCAGTTCGCTTCCAATACGCAGCAGGATCCGACGTTCCGGTCCATGACCAAACCGGTGGAGATCGACGCGGCGACGATCCCGGCGGACCGCCTGGCGTCGGTGACCACCACGCAGGTACTGGACGCTTATGGAGGGAAATCGCCGCAGTTCCACATGACAGTGGGCGGCGTGACGCCGGCGCAAAAGAGCTTGTTCGGGTATCTGCCGGCCGATGCGGGCAAACTGCGCGACCCGGGCGTCGAAGCCGAAGCCGTGCAGAGCATCATGAGCGACATCCGGATGTCGAACTCCGCCGATCTGCGCGGGCTTTCCAATGCCGAACTGCGCCGCCGGGCGTTGGCTTCCTGGGAAATCATGCGCAACGAGATGGAGGCGAACCCTCTCAAGCTGCACGCCATGCGCAAGCTCGGGTCGCTGGGTGAAGGCGATTTCCTGGTCGCTCACGGGCTGACCTTGATGAAGACCAAGGAACGCGGCATCGTCCAGCTCAAGAGTCTGCACCTTGATCCCAGCAAGCATCGGTTCGGCCAGGCCGGCGCGGCCGCATTCGGTCCGCGGGATGTGATCGGGTACGACGCTTCGGGCGCCGCAATCACTTCCGGAGCGTCCGAAAACTGGTTCACCGGCCTGACCTATGATGCCGGCACAGAATCCTACAACTTCCACTTCCTGAAGCAGGAAGGCATGAGGACCGGGGCCAAGCTCGATTCCAACGGAATCAAGGGTTTGGCGACCGGGCTCGAGCACGGCGAGCAGACCATGATCTCCGACATGCTCAACCTGCTCTACGAAACCACCGGCCGTGGCCGCCCGGTGATGCGCGCCGACGCGTTCGCCAACATGGCGTACTACGGCGCCAAGATCAAGGACCCCGCGCGCGCCATTGTGGAGGACGCCGCCTTGGTGGCCAGCCGGTTTGCGCAGCAAAGCTATGAAGACGTACCTCAGGTAACCGGCATCCTGGCGCCGTTCCTCGAACGCATGGAGGCCATGCACCTGAACTACGACGTCGACCGGCGCGGGTTTGTGGAAGACAGCGAAGCCGTTGCCAAGGCGTTCGCTACCGAGGAGCAGCGCGCGCAGCGGCTCTCCGACATCGAAGGCGTCGTGGACGATTTCTTTGCGCAGACCACCGCCATGCTGGACAAATACCCCGACCTGGTGGATGCCGACCGGTTGTTCCAGGCCTTCCAGTCGCAGCGCCAGGCCGGCTTCGACAAATTCCAGCAGTTCCTCCAGTTCCACTACCAGGGCAGTTCGGCCTGGGTCTGGAACCACACCGGCCGGGATACGCCTCGGCAGGTGAAGACCACCTTCGATCTGTACGGCGATCTGCACCGCGCCGGCGAGCTCGAAGCTGCCAAGGAGATCCTGGAGGGATCCCACATCCTGCGCGGCGACACCCGGCAGGCCTGGCAGTTCCTGAACCGGCTGGAAGAGGCTGACTTCTCTCCTACGGGAGCGGTTGTCAATATCAATGACATCCCCGATGACTTCCGCTTCGGCAATGACGGCGCCTTCGCCGGCAGCATCTTCGATCCCAGCAACCCGGAATTTCGCGACAACTTCTCGATCAAGCTGGACAAGCCGATACGCCTCACGGTGAACGGTCGCGAGGTCGAAGCCGGCTACATCCCGGTGCGCGGGTCCGGAACATTCAAGGCCGGCGCCAATGCGTATGGAGCCGGGGAACGCGCCGCCACGGAGTACCAGCGCGACCTGCTGAAGCTGATCCAGGCCGCCAAAGGAACCGGCGAAGGAGCCGAACAGCGCGCCGCCGCTCAGTTTGCGGCGCACATCGACCTCAACTTCAGGGACTTGCTGGGTAAGGACGGGTTGATGCGCCCCGAAGCGGTATATCCGCATGCCATGGCCGGCGCCATCATGACGCGCCCCGCCACGGAAGTGATCCGGCCGGCTGGCTTCGACGCCGCCGGCGCGGCCATCCCTGCCGTGCGCAACCCCTTCGAAGCCGTGATCTCCGAGGACCTGCTGCGGCACATCCACGATCCGGAGCTGCTCGCCCAGATCCGCGCCGGCGAAGCGATCGCCATTGGCGCGCGCCATCCCATCTCCGCAACGCCGTTTCTGAAAGTCCGGGTGGCCGGCAAGCGCGACTTCCTGGGCCCGAACACGGTGGGTCTGGACGAAGGTGTCCGTTCGCTGTTCCAGGCCGACGACGACGGCGACATCATCAACCTGATGTTTCTGCGCAACAAAGATCCGCTTGTCAGGGCGCACAAGGCGCTGGAATTCTCCCCCGACTACAACCAGATGTCCGGCCAGTGGAAGAGCCAACGCGTCATGGAGCTGATGCAGGGCAACCTCGAAGACTCCGCCAAGATGAGCGGCGAGTACATGCGCACCGTTCTGGACCAGAAAAGCCTGGCCGCCAATTTAGAAAAAGTGGTGGCTATTTCTAAATCCGCGGGCGGCCGGATGGGCAAGGTGGCCCAGCGCTTGGCGCTCGGATCGACGGGCGCGTATTCGAACCTCCTGACCCAGCTCTACATGAACCTGGAAGCGCACCCGACTCTGGCATTCAAGAGCGGCGACCGGCAGATCGCCGAGAAGCTGCTCTGGCTGACGCGCCAGGCGCCGATCTCCGCCGGCAAGGGCTCCATGGACCTCGGCCCCGACCCGATGAAGCTCTACGGCCAGGTGCTCACCGGTCTGTCCGCCACGGACCGCAACGAAGGCTCCCGGCTGGTGATTGATGCGGTGACCAAGATCGCCGAAGGCTCCCGGCTGAAGACCACCGTGTCGAATGAGCGCGATCTCCTCGACCTGTCGAGCATCTTCGGCGTCGCCAGCGCCGAGTTCGACGGCAAGCGCAGGACTCTTCGGGTGGGCGATGAGTTCAACCTGGCTGCTGAGATCATGCGCAGCGGCAAGGGTGGCGCAATCCTCGAAGAGCTGGTCACCAAGCGCAACCGCGGCGTCGACAATCTGGCCCGGCTGCTCACCAAAGGGGAGATCGGCGCGGAAGAGGGCATGCGGCGGTTGATGCGCATGGGTTATGGAGCGCCCTACCTTCGTGGAGCGTTTGCCGGCGAGCACGCGGGAGCTACCAGCGTATCGAAGCCCATCGGTCTGCTCAACGACGTCCTGAAGGGCGCCACCGGGCAGGTCGCCAGGGAATTCAAGCCGGCCGTGCCGGTCCTGGCCGCAGGATTCGGCGTGGCGGCCATAGCGGGGTTGCTGAGCACGCCCATCGAGGACGATGCGACCCGGGAACGGCGCCCGCAGCAAGCTGTCGCCAGGGTCAGCGGAAACCGTTACCGGCCGGAAGAGAGGCTCGGCGTTTCGGACCGGATCCCCGGCGAAGACGTACCCGGCAGCGCTTCCGGCAGGCCCAATATCCGCGAGACGGTCGCAGCGCCGCAGGTGCAGACCGCGATGGTCGCGCCCATGCGGCGGACGAGCGATTTGGAAGTCCGGGCTTCGGCGCCCAACAGGGAAGCGGCCGCTGATGTGGCGCGCGCGGTCGAGCGTTTGACCCCTTCCGGAGGGTCTTCGAACACCACGGTCAACTACGTGGGCGGATGGCGCAATCGGGGATCCAAACTGCGTATGCGGCAGGAATTGCGCGAACAGATCGATCAACAACCCCAATACTAATCAGGGATAGGCCTTAACCATGAGTGTTCTTCTCGGCAAAAAGCGCGGCAATGCAGACCCCGGCTACTTCCGTATCGGCCATGTCGTTCTGACCGTTCCTCCGGAGCAGATCGGCACGCAGAAGGTCATGCAGAACGAAGAGCTGTCCCCGCTGCGATCGCGCTACGTCCGGTTCAAGAAGACCGGCCATTCCCGCTGGGACGTCACCATCGGTTTCAAATCCCTGCTCTGGGATGGTCCCGGCGGCACGGACTATTCCGACTGGGAAAGCCTGCAACAGATCCTCGCCATGTTCATCGCCGCCCCGTTCGTCGAGGTGGAGAACGCGCACCTGCGGCAGCTCATCGTCGAACAGGATCCTTCGTTCGGCGCCTGCAACCGGATGGCTTTCGGTTTGCGGCAGCTCCGCGTGGACACGCTGCCGGACGTGGCCGACGGGCTGAACGTCTCGCTGACGATGTCGCTGTTCAACTACGCGCCCTATTCCAAAGATTTCGCCTACATGGACGGGCTCGGCGCGAAGGTCAGCGCCAACAAGTCGGATTTGTTCAGGAACTACATCGAGAACTGGGTCGACAACAATCTGAACAGCCCGAAAGCGCGCGCGGCGTACCCGAGCCTGAAGGACTGGCGTGTACAGGAACCGGGGCTTTTGGAACTGCGCTGGAGGAAGTATGGGATCATCCCGCTGACTCCGAATGACAACGCATATTCCTCCACAGCGCCGGCAGCATCCGCCAACACTCCAGCCGGGGTGTATCCGTTGGCTGCGCCACAAAACACCCTTTCGTCCAGCAAGAGCAAGTGGCATGCTTCCAGCTACCCCAAGGACGCTGCGGTTCAGGCGATCATCATCGCCCAGGCGCAGGCCCAGGATGTCGATCCCAATCTGTGCCTGGCGATCGCTCAGCGGGAAAGCAGCTTCAATCCCAATGCGGCGAACCCGCACAGCACCGCCAAGGGGTTGTTCCAGACCCTCGACGGAACGGACCGGGATCCTCATGTGAAGATTTCGAACCCCTTCGATCCCACGCAGAGCGCGCGCGGCGGGATCTCGTATTTCAAGTACCTGCTGGGCTGCTTGAACGGCGATCCGGATGCCGCGTTGATGGCGTATGCGGCCGGTCTAGGCAATTACAAGAAGCTGGGGCCGGCCGGGATTCTGGCCGATCCGACTTTGAGCTGGATCGGGCAGTGGCACGACGACATCAAGACGATGTACAAGGAACGGGTCGCCTCGGCGGCGAAAACCCCTGCCAAGCCGATCCCCACGCCCGTAGCCGACGCCAGCGCAATGAAGCAGGTGAAAGACACCGCGTCCGCCGCTGCGGCGGCCCAGGGTTCCAGCCCGGCCGCTCAGCTTCTGGCCGGTTACCTGGCTCTCGGTTGGAAATTCGATCACAGCACGGAACGCGCGATCTTCATGTACAAGGAGTACGATCTCGAGTTCCAGGATAAGGAACACTCCGGCGCCGACAACCCACTGCGCGCTTACCCGACGCAGTTTTCGGTCCTGCTGGTCAACAACCTGGTTCAGATTCCTCTCGAATCCTTCCAGTACCCGACCTATCAGCACTGCGGCCCCGCGGGAACGATGGTTTCGATCTCCTTCCTGTCCAATGGCGATATGACGAACGGCGAGCCGGAGCACCCCGGGCTTTCACAGGTTGCCGGAATGGTCTCGGTGCTGGAAGACCAATACCACCGGATGAGAAGCCAGTGGAGGTCCGTCGACAGCGTTCACCGCATGCAGGCGGTGGTCGTCGAGAACCAGATCCTCAACATGCTGGGGATCTATGGCGTGATCCCGCAGACCCTTTCCACGGAAACGGTCGGCGAATCCCCCAACCTGGTGCAGGGCGCGCTGCTGTGCAAGCAGTACGAGAACGTGTTCGAGAGCATCTACCCCTTTCAGGTGAAGGGGTCGGCGATGTACCAGGCGATCTACGACAACATCATCAACAAAGGCAACTGGCCGGCGAGCGCGAAAACGAACCCGGCTTTTCAGCCCCTGATCAAATATCAGAAGAACCGCGCCGCGCGCGCTACCGCGCCGATCTACACCTACCTGATGGCGATCAAGCCGAACTGGCCGCTGGCGCCGATGCCTGTCGGCGTCGCCCTGGATACGACGACCCGGAAAACCCTGCTGGCAGCCATGGATGTAGTCCCCGCCATCACTCAAAACACGGAATGGATAAGCGTCGGGGGCGCGCTCACTCCGGTGAAGGAGAGCACCCCATCGCAGACGTTCGCAACCGCCAACCCCGACGCCGCCGCGAAGATCCGGGGAGACAGCACGCTCAGCTATACGGACTATTTGATCCTCACCAACAACCCGCAGATGCATACCGCCGCGGTGGCCCAGATTCAGGCGGCTGTCGATGCGCAGGTTACCAAGGCCATCTCCGCCGGTTCGCTGGATCCTCTGTCCCAGCTTTACGATTCCTATCTGGGATGGCTGATCGACCAGGATCAAAAGACCGCGTCCGCCGTCAGCCAGCTCACCTCGTCTCCGGAAGTCCAGCAGCAACTGAAAGCCTCGATCGACCCGAACGGTCCGGGAAATCAGGACTCGAACGGCGACCACTGCTGTTATAAGGATCTCGGCCTGCAAATCTCCGACTCGGCGCCGGCCGGCTATTTCTACGACTACAAGCAACAGTTCCAAACCGAGCTGACGGCTTACGCCAAGATCGCCGCGGCGGACGTTCTCAACACGGCGAAGCAGGCCAACCCGATCATGGGAGCAAACGTCGATACGCAGTCCGGAGACTCGCTGATTCCCGTGCAGTCGGCGCAAACCCAGCAGGATAACGTCGAGAGCATTCTGAACCGCACCGTGATTCCGTTCAACTCCATGTCCCGGGCCTACCCAACCTTCAAGTTGTTCCTGATCGAGGAGGACAACTCCGGGGCGTTCTTCATGTACGACGACTTCTACAGCTTCGCGAGCGTCCTGAACATGGAGGTCATCAAGGGCCAGGACGGCAAAGACACCGCCGTCGTTCAGGTTTCTAACCTGGCGAACCTGCTCTCCCACAAGCTTTACGATGGGTCGACCGAAGGGCGCTACGAGTATTCCAACGATCCGCAGATGAAGCAGCAGAGCCAGAGCGCCAGCAACGGCGTCGCCATCCAGACGCCGATTGGAACCGATGTGCGCGCCCAGCGCAGCCGTTCCGGGATCACCCGCGACGGCTGGGACTTCACCCCGGGCCTCGACAACTCCCTGCGGCCGCCCAACCTGCAATACTACGCCCTTCAGACGGGGTCCAAGATCCAGATCCGGATGGGCTTCAGCAACAATCCGGACGAGCTGTACCCGGTCTTCTCCGGCAAGGTGACGCAGATCGAAGAAGGCGAGATCATGACGATCATCGCGCAGGGATTCGCCATCGAGCTGATGGACCCGGCGCCGGACGATATCAGCACCAACGGTTACACATTCTCCTGGCTCGGGCAGGCCGCGGAATCGCTGCTGGTGGGCGTGAAACAGATGCTCGTCGGAAGCAACGGCGTACCGTCTCCGGGGCAGGGGCTTGAGTTGATCAAAGGCGCGCTCGGCCGCGGGCCGGCGTACGGCGGCTTCGCCATCATGGGCGACACCGGCAACACGACCAGCGTCATTCAGTCCATGCTGCGGTGTTCCACGGCAAAGCACTTCGGCCATTGGCAGGTCGGCGTGCCGGTCGAGGAAACCCTGAAGGGTTACGGTTACGCCAAGATCACGGCGGACCTGGTGGATTGGTTCAGCCAGACGTTCGGCCAGCAGAAGAACGCGTCCGTCAACTATTCCGGCGTGTCGGCGATGCTTCAGAACGGGTACGACCGTTCCGGCGAGAACGTGTTCATCTCGTTCGTCGCCGCCGCGGATGGGACCGTGAACCAGACGCACCTTATGCGCGACTTCCTGATGGAAGCCCCGTTCAATCTCCTGCCTGCGTCGTATTACGTTCCCAAGGACGCTGCGATCACTCCCTGGCGCATCATCCAAGACGTGCGCCGCCGGTATCCGGAATACATCTGTGCCGTGAAGCCGTATGGTTTTCCCTATGGCTGCGACGCGACGCTGGTGTTCGCCAATCCCAACGATTTCTATCTGGGCCGCATGCCCACATACAACGAGGCCGAGATCGGCGCGTTGAGCGCCTCGGACATTACCCCCTTCCTAGCCTGGTGGAAGCTCAACAAGAAGACGTTTCAGAGCTTCTGGGATCGGTATCAGGGGTATGACTGGCCGGGCTATGCCTACAGGTCGATCAACGGCCAACCAACCACGGCGCGCGGGTACCTTTCCGGACAGAATGCGATGAACGCTTTGGTGGCGTCCATCGAGAATGGCAGCAACCCGACGGCGGCGTTCACCAAAGTCCTGACTGCTTGCATTGCGACCATTCAGGACCGCCAGAAGCAGCTCACCGGTTTTTGGAACACCGGCGCTCCCGACAGCACCGGCGGCATCAATATCCCGTTCGTTACCGGCCGTTGGAAGGCGGAGGCTAAGAATCTCCAGGCGGAGATGGTTCGGTTTCTGGCGGCGCCGCCCATGGCAATGCAGGCGCTGCGATCCAAGTCGGACGGTCTTTCCACGGAACCGCGGCCGAATGACCGGATGCAGCCAGTGCGGAAGTGGCACCTGGTCACCTATTACAACATCATCCACAACGGCATCCAGCTCAACGGCGACATCTACAACGCGGTGCGGGTGGATGAGAACACGGTGGCAGCCAACGACTGCATGAGCGCCTTTGCCGCACATTTGAAGGTGCTCGATTGCGACGGCCTCATCATCGATCCGGTGAACAATGTCCGGCGTCCTAACCTGTACCGGTCCTACGCCCAGAGTTTTCTCAAAGACGAACTGAGCAAGATGTACCGCGGCGAGCTGGTGCTGTCGGCCATGCCGGAAGTCGAACCGTTCGATATCATCCTGCTGGTCGATCCGGAGAACGGTATGATGGGCCCCATCGAAGTCGACACCGTGATCCAGGCCTTCGACTTGGAGATGGGCCACATCACGATCGTCAAGCCGAAGGCCGTCATCCTGGTCAACGAGGCCATGACCGCCGGGCTGGGCGCCGCCATTTCCAAATTCTTCGGCAACTGCGTGGACGAAACCAAGAGCGCAATTCACAGCCTGGTAGCCGCTCCCGCGTCGGCTCAGGTCACAATCGGTACGGGTGCACTGGCAACGACGGCGGGGTCTGTCATCGCCGTCAATACCGTCGCCGGGGCGGCAGCCTGGGCGACGGGCGGGGCTGTTACGGTGGCGGCCGGTCCCGCGGTGGCCGGGTTGGCCGTGGCGCTCTTGGGCGTCGGGATGGTTTGGATGGCGAGCAAACGGCAGGATCTCAACCCGGTCATGCTGGCACCCCTGTCGCGGTACGGCATCCCCTGGATCGGCGGGGTGGACGGCTGGCGTATGGCGGACATGCATTCCTGGCTGGCGGCCGAGTGGAAGACCTTTAACACCTACGAGCTGCAGCCGACGCTGAAGGGCGCGCGGGATCTGTACGGCATCGGCAGCGATTTCAATATTATGCCTTCCCGGTAGTGCGGCTGCCTATACTATCCAGCCATTGATGAAAGCCACGTCCCAAGAGCTTCTGCAAATCCTGAAATCTGGCCAGGAAGCAGGCGGCCCGCGATCGACGATGGCGATCGTAAGTCCTTGTTCGCGTTGCAAGAACAACCGCAGTTACGCAGCCAATAACCTGTCGCCTTGTCCTCGAAGGCACTGGGATGATGTAGCCCAGCAGGCTGCCAGCTCCGCCGACCCCGCGCCGCCGGCTTACCTGACGCGGCATAACAAGGCGAATACGGGCCAGCAGCTTGAGAACCCGGTTTACATCAAGGACCTCAATGTGATCCTCGTGTGGATCGCGGCGGTGGAAGAGAATCGGGAGATTCTGGATCCGAGCGGCGCCCAGGTAAACCCGTCCATCCTCGAGATGAATGTTTCCGGCAGTGGAACCGGGGCGTTCGATACCAACTACATCACCTGCCACCACTTCCCCTGCGTCCCGGCCCTGCACAGTACGTCCTGGTTCCAAGGCGGCCAGTTCAGTGAAGGAGAGCGCCTGGTACTGACGCAAACGAAGATGCAGCAGCTGCATCCCGACGATAACTCGCCGGTATCCATTTCGGGATTCGTGCAGCGCGCGTCCATCCTCTACAACGCGAACGTCGACCGCCCCACAAGGGACGTGAATCAGGCGGGAACATAGCATGCCGCAGTCGGATACGTTAGACGAACAGTTCGATGAGACGCACAATCTCCTGCTGCACCCCGGCGCCGAATGGACCGGCCAGCCTTACGTTTTCATGGACGACGAGAGCGTTGCGATCGCTGCGGGCGAAAATGACCGGCCGGACCGGGGCATTACGGTCACCCATACGTTCGGTACGCAAATTAGCGGACCCATGAGTTTTGCGGAGATGCCCGAGAACATGAGTTTCGGGTGCGGGTACTGGCGCCTGAACCCGATGGTTCTCTGCTGCATCGGCAGCTCGGCCGCGCTGCCAGTTCCGATGTTGGTATACGGTTCGCCGCGCATTTTGGCAGCGGCACAAGACATGGCGCATATCGGCGCAGGAATCGGCGTATGAAAAACCCCATCTACATCGTTGGCCGCATCATCGATGACACCGACAAGCAGAGGATTCACTGGCTGCTGCGCGGGGTCTTCGAGCTTGTCGAGAAGGCGGAAGACGCCTGCGAGACGATTGACGATTTCGTGCGCCCGGTGCCGCGCAATGAAAAGCTTCCCGAAGTCGGAAAGCGGCCGAACCAGATCTACTTCCCCATGGTGGAGGATTGAGTGGTCGATTTCTGCTGGCAATCCCAGGGCGGCGTAATGATCGACGGGACGGGCGATATCGCCTGCACCGACGATTCCACCATGGACAGCGTTGTTGACATCGTGCGCAGCCGGCTGAAAGCGGCGTTGAACGGCTGGAAGCTGTACGCCATAGGGGCGGACCTGCAATCCGCCGTCGGCCAGGCGATCCATCCGGAGTTGGAGCTGACGCTGCAACGGCAGGTAACCCAGAGCCTGTCGGATGGGTTTCTTTCGCAGAGCCAGTTCCAGGTGACGACGCTGGTCACCGGCAGCAAGATCCTCGTGCTGGTCTACCTGGATAGCCAACTCATTGTTCAGGCCGCCGTATCGCCTGCGGGGGTAACCCTTTCATGATTCAGAAGCCCTACACGTCCACGCAGTTCCAGGTCGACATCCTGCAAGCACTCGCCAATACGGGGATCACGCAGCTCACTCCGGGCGGCAAAGCGCGCGCCTATGGCGACATCGTAGCCGACAAACTCGGACAGATGGAACTGCGGGAGTTCCTCAACCTGAGCGAAACCCTGCTGCCCTTCGCCACCGGGGCCAACCTGGACCTCATCGGCGAAATCTTCGGCGTAACCCGCATCGGCGCCTCCGCGGCCGGAGTCGCCGCCACCGACCAGAACTTCGAGTTCTACGTCCGCACCGGGACCTTCGGAGACATCAACAATGGGCAAGACATCAACATTCCCGATGGGATTTCCATCTACACCGCCAGCCCTTCGGGTCCGGTGTACCTCACCTACCCCGTCGTCCTGCCGGCCGGTCAATCCTCAGCCTACTTTACGGCCCGCGCCGCAACGCCTGGCAGCGCCGGCAATGCCGCCGCCAGCGTGTTCACCCAGCACAATTTCACGAACTACTCAAACGCAGCCTATGGATCTCTCCTTGTCACCAACGACTATGGGGTCGTGGGCGGCCGCGATGCCGAGACCGATGACGACTTCCGGTACCGCGTCAATCTGAAGCTCCAGTCCCAGTCCGGCGTAAACGAAGCCGCACTGCGCTTCACCCTCCTCCAGGTCCCCGGCATCCAAGACGTAGTCTTCGACCCCCACGCCGGAGCATTCGATTGTTACGTCTACAGCATCTCCCCCCAGGTGGCCACCTGCATCCTCCAGAACGTCCAGCAGGTCATCAACGATAATGTGGCCTTCCCCCTCACCGGCAACGCCCTGGCGCCCGATCTGGTGGGCATCAGCCTGACCACCACCCTGGAAATGAACGCCGGCCTGTCCGCGGCCGACCAGCAGGCTGCCGCCGCCAACGCCACCGCCGCGGCCGAAGACTACATCAACAACCTGGCGATCGGCCAGACCCTGGTGATCAACACCATCGCCGACAAGATCCTGGGCTCCGACAGCCGGATTCTGGACGTCGGCGACCCCGACCAGCCAATCGCCGAAATCTATATCTGGAAGAGCCGCCCGGACGGCAGCCGGTATAGCAGGTTTCTGCTGGGCAATTACACCCCCGCGGCCGGGGAGCGCATCGTTGGCGAGACGAATTCCAGCCTGGCGAACCCCATCAATCTTCAGGTGGCTTGATCTAAACGTTTTCTGAAAGGGGACTTATGCTCAGGTTCTTTGACGGTTTCGAAACCAAAAGTTATGCTACATGGACAACCCACAGCATTGGGGGAGGGGGGCCTTCCATCAGTTCTCAGGGCAGATTCGGGGGAAGTGCTCTTAGTATCTATAGCGCCACTGTGTCAAATGTCGTTGGTAGCCAGTCTTGCTGGACTGTGGGCTTCGCATTACAATCGTCGAACCAATCTACGCAGGGTGCGTTCATGGTGTTGGTTGACGGTTCAACGACGCAGATTCAGCTCGAGTTCTCGACTTCCGGTTCGACTCTACTAGTTCGAAATGGAAATGGCACAATCCTTGGAACCGTTGCAACCAGCGGAGATTTGAATGTGTGGCATTATTACGAACTTCAGGTCGTCTTCAGTGCGACTGTCGGTTCTGTAATTCTCAAGAGGGATGGTGCGACTCTTCTGACCCTCACGAATGTCAACACTATCAGTTCCGCGAATGCTTCAGCGGATACGCTGAGTTTCACAACTGGCTTCGGCTGCACCGTGCTTGTCGATGATATTTACATGTGCGACACTTCCGAAACCATAAACAATACTTTTCTTGGGGACTGCAGGGTGACGCTTTGGGTTCCTACTCAGGACGGCGCGCACAAGGATTTCACTCCTTCCGCCGGGACGAGCCATTACGCCATGGTGGACGACATGCCGTCAGATGGCGACGCGACTTACGTATCGAGCGGTACGGTGGGTGCTATCGATACCTACCGCGCGCCGATGGCCACATTTGCCGGAACTGTGAAGGGTCTCCGGGTTGGTATTACTGCCCGCAAGGATGATGCGGGAGATCGCAGTGTTGGCATTGTTATTGGTGATGGTGTAGATCCCGTCACCCAAATTGGCGGGAACATCGCTTTGACAACGGTATATACACGTCAGACGACCCCCATAATGGAGATCAATCCGCTGACGGGTAGTCCTTGGACTCTCGCGGACATTCAAGCCGATGAGTTTGGACTCGAAGTAACCGTCTGAGGACTTCCATGTCCGCGAGGCTCTCCCAAGTCGATGCCGAGGCTCTGGTAACTGGGGCTCCTAAGGTCCGAGCTTCAGCCGTTGCATTGGAGATCCTCGGCCCTACGACCGTCAAGGCGAGGCTTACGCAAATCGACTCCGAAGTCCTCGTAACCGGATCTCCGAAAACCATCGTCTCCTCGATTTGGATGGAGCTGTTGGATCCCGCCGAGCTTCACGCCTTGCTTTCGTCCTGTGACGTTGAAGCGCTTGCGCAATCTCCGCCCCTAACGACTTCGGCGAGACTTACTGAAGTCGATGCTCAAACTCTTGTTTATGGTCTTCCGAAAGTCCGGGCGACCTTCATCGCATCGGAGATACTGACTACCAATCCGACGCCGCCTTTGCCGCCCTATCCGGCTAGAACTTTGCCGGCAGTGCGCAGTTACCTTACCCAGGATCTTCAGAACTACTTCGACGATTCGGATGCGCGGATTCGCGGATTCCGCAGCACTCTCGATGCCCAGCTTCTCAACGCCGCCGCGGTGCCCATGGAGACGCACGGATTGCGTATGCGCCGGGAGATCGCCGGCCGCTATCCGGCAACCTGCCCGCTCAACCTGGATAGCCGCGGCGTTTATACGCGCGCGCAGTTGCCGGTGGGGTTCGTTCTCGACACGGACGCGGACGGAAACTTGCAGCTTCCCGCCGGCACGGCCGTCTATGGGACGCGTGGAACGCAGGTCCTGCCGCTGCCCGTGTTCGACGACACCCTGCCGGTTCCCACCCGGATCGAACTCGATTCGCAGCGTCAGCCGGTTTCTTTGGCGAATCCGGTTTTGTGGCAGTCGCCCGAGATCGTTTCGGCCAACCCGGTGGCCCCCCAAGTCCTGGAGGGCGTCTCCTTGGAGGCTTCGTTGGGCGTGCTGGGTTTTCCCAACCGCCTCAGCATTTGGGTGGATAACCTGGGTTCCTATCAAGGTTCGGTGACCATCTTGATCGAGGGTGAGCCGACCCCGCAGATTTTGTGGCCTGGCCAGAATGTGGTGAAAACCGAATCCATCGACACCACGACCGAGGGCTTGATTAGGACGAATACCGCATGGGCGACCGTCACCCGATTGCTGGTGTATGGCTTGCCCGCCGGAGCATCGGTGACCGTTTATGGGCTCGATATCGGCCTGCCGCAAATCCCTGACCCGGACCGCCCCTATATCGATCCGCGTTTCCGCGGTGTGGAGTTCGCCAGGTACTGGCAGATCGACTCCGATCCGCTCAATGGCGATTGGGTGAACGAGCTCTACTATCAGAACCGCGACGTCGGGCTGGGCATTGCGCAATCTTATCGCAGCGGACAGGCGCTCTCGCAGTTGGTCATCGAGCCGAATACCTTTGGGATGTTCGGTTTCCGGAAGCGGGACGATGTCCTGAACACGCCCCCGGCGATCTTCTATTTCGATCGGCGGGAGCCTCTGCCGGGTAGTCTCGCCAGCGCGGCCCTCACCCGGGAGCCCTACTTCGGGCTGGATGTCCAGTTCAACGTCTTCCAGCGCGCGCCGCGGGGCGTGCTGCTCTACCCGGCACCCTACAGCGGGGCCGCCAAGACGCAGCAGTGGCGCCTGCTTGTCGAGATTCCAGGCGGCGAGACGGTCACCGTTGCTACTCCATCGGCTTGCCAGGCGTTGTCCATTATCGTTCCGGGATCCGCCAGGCCGTGGCTGTACAGCGACACCCTCAACTCCGGACTCGAATACTCGCGCGATTATGCAAGATCGTTTACCGGTTCGACGCCGACCATTGTGGGTCAAGCCGCCGGCCTGACCTGTATTGAGGGTCGGATTCTGCAAATCGCGTATGCCGGTGGTCTCGTGAACTCGGGCGTTTCGGAGGGGCTTCCCTACGCTGATGCGAACGGCTATCTGATGACCAGCCCGCCTTCGCCGCTTGTCGGAGCCTTGAACGATCAATCGGCGCCGGATTACGGAGTGGCGCCCAGCTACTACATGGACCATTCGAAGTACCCGATCTTGTACATGGAGCTTCTGGGGTGTTTCACCGGTAGCAACGGGCAAGTTGTAGGGCTTCCGTTTCCGATCGGAGATGGTCCGGTGCGGGTGACCATCCCGGCGGGCGCTACACAACTTCAGTTGGGAGTCAATGACTGGCATTACGGCACGAATGTGGGATCCTTCACGGTCAGCATTACGGACGTTACTCCAGCGGCTCCCGCCAGCATTCTCTCCGCAACGGGGCCGTTCAGTTACAGTCAGGATTCCAACGGGGTTTGGAAGCTGGGTATTCTGAACGAGCGACTCTGGCAGACCGGCAGTTTGCCCAAGGAAATTCCCTTTACGCTTGGCGCCGCGGGGACCTACGTCTTTACGCTTGAGACGCGCGGGCCGGACGGTACGGTCACGACCGACAGCTATCCTTACGCCAATCTGGAGCTGACAGGGCAGCCGCCGGCCGGCATTGAACTTCCTGACTTCGTTTTGGAAGGCATCGCGCTCGACTACCGCCAGCGGCTGTGGGGTTGGACGGGCGATACGCTGCTGCCGTTGGCGTTGCACTACGATGCGTTCACTTTCGACGCCGATAGTCTTTCGCTATATTTGACCGATCCCTTCGACCAGGTGCAGATATCATGACCGGCATCGTCACGTTAAACAACCCGCTGATCAACAGCACGACCTACGTGGATCTGCTGGGGATTCTGGTCGGCCTGACGCGCATGCCCGGCGAAGCCTCGGACGTGTTCCTGGACCGTGTCACGCGCGCTGGGGTCCTGAAACGCACCCCGGACTACGTGGGGCTCATGAATGAGCTGCACCTTCAGTTTGGGTTCGATCTGTCGCTGGCCATCTCGGTCGCATGCGCCGATTCCTACACCCTTTCGGTGGACCTGGCCGGTGTGCATTTCGCATCCCCGCGTGCCGCGGTGAACTCGCCTTTGATGACGATCGGGCCGGAGGACTTCTGGGAATGGCGCATGTTCTCCCAGATCGTGGCTGACCTGAACGCTGCGATCGGGGTGACGGCTACGCTGTTGGTCGACGATGCGCCGGCTTTTCAGTTGGCCTACCAATCCAACACGATGCTGGCAGTGGCCGAACCCATCTCGGGAACTCTGGTTCAGCTCGTGCATCCTGGGTTTCAACTTGGCAGCGAATCTTTCAGCGGTCCGGTATCGGGCTATTCCCTGTGCTCCGATTCGGTGCTGGAGTTCAGCCAGGCGGTGCCGGATGGGACGTGCATCAGCTACCGGTACAAGCTGAGGCCGTACACGCTGATTTCCTCACCGGTGTTTCTGCTCAGCCTGGTGGATCCGAATCTGAGCGCGGTCGCCACTACTCCCGACCGCGGCATGGCGTATCAGGTAAAGGAATTCGTTCAGGAGCTGGTGGGACAGGATCTTTCCTATTGGGCGCAGTGATATGCAAATCTTCAAAGACCAAGCTTGCACGGTAATTCCGACGACGACGCGCCCGCTGAAAGCAGTGGCTCCGGCCACCGGCGGCACGAAGACGATTTCGTTTTGGATTCAACTGCAAGATGCCGACATCCAGTCCGGTTGTTTTCTTATGGTGCAGGTCGCCGGGCCGAACCTGTATGCGTCTCCGCAGGTCGTTTCCGTGGCTTTCGCTTCGCTGCTTCCCAATCAGCCTTTCCTGTGCGCCGTGAACGGGCAGCAGCTCTTCAATATCCAGATGCACGTCGCCACGCCAGCCGGCCCCACGGCCGAGTACAACAACTGGTGGATCAACGCCTGTACCTTCGTGGACATCACTACGCCGCTGGCAACTGCCAGCGCGAATTGTTCGGTGGTTCGCATCGACAACTTTCTGACGACCCGGTGCCGGGTTCTGCCGGCTGCCCGGCGCCTGCTGACTGCGCTGCCTGGCTTCCAGTTCGGCACGTATCGCTGGCGGGATCAAACCCAAATCAATGGCGTGAGCGTCGTGCCGACGCAGTGGGACGCCGATGTCGACGCGATCGGAACGGACAAATTCATCGCCGGAATCGGCCAGGACCCGGATCTGGCCTATCAGGATCTGGAGAAAGTCAATCATTCCATTTACGCCAGGATCCAGCATGGGACTTACTTTACCGGAACGGAAAGGTATTTCTGCCCCTCCCAATCCGCCATCCTCGATATCTTCCGCGTGAGCGCCAGCGAGCTGAAGTTTTCTCTATCGGCCGTTCCGCGCGCGCAGTTGCCCGTGTTCATCGGGACTTATGGGTTGGACGACTATGGGTACTACGAGGCGGCGGTACGCTACCGGGATGTGGGCTGCGGGAATCCGTTCGACTTGAGTGGAAACCCTCAAGCATGGCTCGATCGCGCAGGACAAACCGTCACGATCAATCAGCCGCCGGCCGCGGTTCCCAGCGTTGCATTCGCCGGGTTCGCCCCCGCCGACAGCAGCATTACCTTGAACCTTCCCGTATTCCCCATGTGGAGCATTGTTTCGGTTTACCTGGAGACCCCGGATAATGTCTGTGCTTTCTCCGGTTTCAATCAGCAGCAAGGGACCGTGACGGTCGTATTCCCGGCCGACTCCGTGGGGATGCGAATCTTCATCGCGTATGAGCCGGCCGTCGCTGTTTACTACGAAGCGGACATTTCTTCCGATGACGGGACTCTCCTGTTGACGGATGTGGAGCTGAACCCGGCCTTCGCGGGAATTGCGAATGGCTTCATCTACCTGACGCACGGAACCCAGAAGGTCGGCCAGATCGTTCTTTCAGCCGATAAGCCGCGCATCCTGATCCCCGCCACGTACTCCTCCATCGTGGGTCTGGTGGCGTTCGGCCCCGTCTATTATGAGAACGACTATGCGCTGCTGATGGCCAACGTCACGGACGCATCGGGACAGAACCCCATTCCCAACGTTCGTTTGCAGATCATTCCGGGCGCGGACTTCGAAGGAAGCATCAACTACCTCGACCCCACAGCCAGCCCCATCCAGTTGGTGACTGGCGGCGACGGCTCGGCGGCGTTTGTCTATACGCCCAATTCCGCTTACGGGTTTTACCTGGATCCGCCGACGTCGATCACCGGCGCCAAGATCATTCTTCCGAAAGCTGTTCCGTTCTCGCAGTTGTGGAACGCGGACGAACAGTGGGGTTTGGTGCACACCTATCAGGTCAACGACAATCAGCCGTACTTGGGGATGATCGGGGCCAACCCGGCCCTGGGCGAAGTCGCCTGGCAGACTTGGGGCAACGTCGGCAGCGTCGATTACAAGACCAACGGGCAGCGTGTGCTCTGGACTCCCACCGGCAGCACGCTGGAAATCAAACCGCAGCAGGCCTATGACGTTACCGGAACCGCGGCTCTCATCAGCGGAGCGGTGAACCCCGCGTTCAACGGCAATGCGGTGGCGCTCGAATACCCGGTCGCTTTGCCCACGGGTGGGAGCATTGGCGCTTATTTCGTGAGCTTCATCGGCCGCATTTCATTGCAGGTGATGGATGTCGACAGCGGGGTGCTGAGCAACACCATCCTGCTGCAACTTGACGCGCCCCCGGTTGTTCAGGATTCGCCTGGCGTCGCCGGCTATTTGTATCTCAATGCGCTTCAGGGGCGGCTCAACGTCAACCGGCTGGGCGGTGCTCCGCCCCCGGTGTTTGCATTTACAGAATCGAGGTATTAGGACCATGCCCACTCGACCAACCACCATCGACCAGACCAAGTACCGCGAAGTACAGTTCGTCGGCGGCCGCATTCTTGAAGCCCGGGAACTGCAACTGTTCGAAGATCTCGAACGCGATGTGCCGGCGAAGGGGAAGTATGAGCTCGGGTCGCTTTTCGATCCTGGAGCCACGTTGAACGTTCAGGTTCAGATCGCCGCGGTGAGCGGCGGATACTCAATCACGCTGCTGCCGGTCAATACGGCCAAGCCCATGATGGTGTTCGTGCGCGGGGCGTTCGAAGCCTTTACTGCGCCGGTGATCACGTTTTCCGCCCAATCGGCCGGCTTTGTGAACCAGGTCTTCCTGAATTATGTCGTGTGGTGCGTTACCCCCGACGGGGCGGGCGGGACTCTGACGGACTTGTCGCTGGTGGATTCGGTCACCGGGGAGCAGACCGCGGAAATGGGCCAGCTTCAGGTCTACGTGGGCGCCGACGATTCCGGACCGATCGATAACGTCACGATGTTCGACCGCAACACGGTCCCCATGCCCATGTTCTCGCTTGCATGGCAAACGGGCGGGACGCTGGTTCTGACCGCTTCGACGAGGTTTGGATCTCAAGTGCAGGCCGGTCCACTGCAAGCCGGCGTGGTGAAGCTGTCGACGGGGACCAGTCAAACAGCGGTGGCCGCCGACGATCCCAGCGTTACGAATGCGCGGACGCCACTCGACGCCTCAGTGACGACCTCCAAGGTCAAACCGGTTCTTCCCGCGACGCCGGCCACGACCGTCACTTTTACGAATGAGAAGGGTACTACCGACTCCAGTACGTTGGCGGCTGTGGGGACCGGTTCTACCAACGGCGGTATCGGTTCGTCGGCATTGGTCTACGAAACCTGGTCGACCACGGTCAGCGCTGCGATCGGCCTGGTTTGGAGCAAACTGGTGCAGGCCTATGGCGTCCTGCAAGGATTTAACAACCGCATCACGGCCTTGGAAAATACCGTTCCGGTCAACCTGGCTTCGCATATCGGCAAGCCGCTCGGCCCGAACGTCCATCCCGCTTCTTCGCTGACGGATTACATCGCCAATAACTGCGCGTACAAGGTTGTCGATGCCGCTGGAACCGGCGCCATTCTTGGAGAGATCGATGCGACCGGGAATTACCAGCTTCTGAATTCCGCCAACCAGGGTGCGGTGACGACAACCGGAGGTACATGCCTGAAGGACTATTTGAGCCTGGCTGCCGCGGTTGTGGGGATTCTCGAAACTCCGGGGGTCGTCATCCCTGCGTTTCCCACTTTCGCAGGCGATGTGATCGGAGCTGCGACTGCCAACAGCGTGGTTAAGCTTCAGGGAAAACCTCTCAGCAATACCGCTCCGACTGAAGGCCAGGGTCTGATCTTTACCGACGGCACGTGGGCTCCCGGGACCCTTCAGGGGCTTTCGGTGGCAAAGGTGGATGTTCCGGTCGCCGCGCCTTCCAATGGGGTTGGACCGGCGACCATGACCTATTTCATCTTCACCTTCGGCAAGACGCGCGTCGCTTTTGGAAACAGCCAGCTCCGCGGCGGTCACGTAGTTCCGGTGCCCGCGTCGGATTGGAACAGCTCGACCGTTCCGGGAACTTGGGGAACTGTGCAAGCCACCGTCTCGCTCGGCGTCCTGCAATCCGGCGGTTACGGGGTGCAGACCTACCTCGATCAAAACATGACGGTCGTCGTCAACGTCTGGAATGCGGGCTCGGTGTTTTCCGTTCTGAACGGCCAAGCGCTGGGAACCTATGTCAACGTAAGCATCATCGCGATCAGCCAGGACGCCTAGAATGAGTACCCCAGGAATTCCGCACTTTCATTACACGCGCACGATTCCGCCCAGGTCGGTCGGCATCGCACAGGTCGTCGCCACGCCCGCGACGCCAGAGGATCTGGTGGACATCGACAACCTGGTCCTGACGACTGCCCGGGGTCCTGGGGCGTTGACGGTAGCCCCCTACCCCACCGGAGCGGTAGTCAACGCCTACAGCTTGAACAACTCCGTCGAGGTTTCCGGCTTTCTGACGTACCTTCTGGAGAACCAGTTCTTCGAGATCACGTATCTGTCCGACGCTTCAGGAAACCCGTTGTACTATCAGCATCCTTTCGAGCTGTTGAATGTCAACAACGTGGCAGTCTTCGATCTTGACGGGAACGCCGTTACCGGATTCCTGGTCCAGGACAATACCCTATTCCATTCCTTTGACGGGTCGCCTTATTGGGTGCGCTATTACGCCGACGGCATCCTGCGCACCGATCTGCTGTGCTACCAGCCGGCGATGGCGCGCACGACCGCGCCCACGGCGACCAGCTACAGTTTGACGGCCGGCGGGCTGCTGGCGCTCTCCAGTACAGGGTCTTACTGGCTGCGCTTTACGGCGACCAACGCCTGGCAGCTTCTGCCGCCCTACAACGTCCCTTCCAACGATCCCTGGTATCCGCGGGTGCGCTTCAACCTGCGGCCCGTGCCGCTTGAATGGTCCCGGCAGCCGTTCACTCCGTGCACGCCGTACCTGATGGCAAGCTGGGTGCCGGGGAAGGTCCTGGCCTCCAATCTTGTCGAGTTCGAACGGCATCCGACGTATTTCGACGGCGTCAACTACCCCGACATCCTGGTCTACGACAAGAACTGGAACCTCAAATACGCCCTCGATGGGAGCGACTCCGCGGCGAACATCGACAAGGGCTACCTGTTTCCCTGGATGCGGTCGCAGTTCATCAACATCGATGCGGCGCACGCCCGCTGCCAGGTTGCGGTGGCGCTTGCTTCCGACGACCAGCCCTTCGCTTTCTATAACTATGTGGAGAAGGACGTCGTCTTCCGCGACCTCGATATCAACCCGTTCACCAGGCCGCAGATGAAGGACACGCTGATCCAGTTCTATTACGCCGAACGCGGAGCCGATGTACCGCCGCGAACTCCGGAGAATATCTATGAATAGCGATACCACGACCAGTCCCGGCATCGGCGCGTTGCCCGGTGCCTTCTCGAACTATGGCGGCATCATTGTCGACATGCTGGGGACCAACGGTCAGCGTATTACCGCGCAGATTTCTCCCGGTTCGCTGTTCAAGGGGAGCGTTCAGGTAAGTCAAGCGTGGCTTGCTCTGGGATCGGTTTCCGGTTTCACCCAAAATCTTGGGCTGCTGGGAACCGGGATTGCGAAGTGCAATATCCGGGTAACGTTGTCGGATGGAGATTCCGGCTCTCCCAATCCGATCTACTCCCAGGTATTCGGCGCGAACACCATGCCGTACTCCGGACCCTATGCAATGGTCCCTGGAGGCCTTGCTTCAGTTCCCGACAGCGATGCAGCCAGCCAGCCGCCGGGATGGGACTTCGATGCGGGAACGAACTTGTTCATCGGAATCGATCCTGGAAACGGCGTTCCCATCAATTGCGGATACATGGGTCAAACGACGACGTTTCGTCTGGATTCCAACGGTGCGACGGACCGGACCTTTACAGGTTTTCCTGGCGTTTACGCCCTGGATATCACTCACCTTGTGACTCTGGAATCGGACCCTCGTTATCCGGCCGTCTGCGCTGCTATTGCAGCGCTCCCCGCAACCGAGAGCGCGCAGTTCGCCGTCACGGGGTGGTTCTCCGTGCCAGCCGGCCAGTTAGCGGGCATGCACAGCGCGCTGCTTTCCAGCGGGACCTTGACGGTCGGTCTGCACGACATCAGCCCGGGCGACCAGTACTACGATTTCCAGCAAGGCGTCGGACTGACCATCATCAACATTCCGGCATTTGCGCCGTCAGTGCTTACCTTTACGGCGACTCCGTCCACCATTAACGGTCAGACGCAGGTCGTTCTTGCATGGACCACGCAGAACGTGACTTCCGTAAGCATCAACAACAATGTCGGAAATAACCTGGCCGCCAACGGGACTATAACGGTTCTGGTTTCCGCCACCACGACATTCGCGTTGACCGCTGTCGGTTCGGGCGGCTCCACCACTGCGACCGTGACCGTAACCAATCAGCGCCCTGCGGTTTCGATCCAGTCTTTTTCAGCGTCGCCAGCCACCACTCCGTATACCGGACACGCCCTGCTGCAATGGGCCGTCTCGAATGCCGACCAGTTCACAATCGATGGCGTCGTGGTGACCGGCAATTCAGCAATTTCCAGCAACCTCGATACGGCAGGTACGCACGTCTACACCTTGATCGCCACCCAGGGAACCGGCGCGGGGCAGACTTCGGCGACGGCCACCACGACCATGTCGCTGACGGGGCTGCCGCTTTCAATTGCCACCGCTTCGCCGCTCCCCGTGGTTGCTTCCACCCAGCTCACGATTACGCCGATTACCTTCCAGGCGCTTGGCGGGACCGGAGCTTACCATTTTTCAGCATCTGGTTTGCCCTCCGGCTTGGCAATGAGCACCGGCGGCGTTCTGTCAGGAACTCTGCCTGCCGGGCCTTCCACCCAGTACACGTTTGCAGTGACCGTTACGGATTCGAACATTACTCCCGCGACAGCCACGAAAACGTTTTCTTTGCCGTTCGGCCTCTGCCCGCTTCAGATCATTACGACGCAGTCCGACCTGAACGACGTTCTGGCGCGCTCCGGGCAGGCGTATTCCTTTCAGTTCCAGGCGCTTTATGGAATCGGAACTCAAACCTGGACTCTGGTATCCGGTGTTTTGCCGCCAGGCGTAACGCTGTCGTCGACGGGTCAGTTTACTGGAACACCTGGAAAGTTCGGATACTTTGACTTCACGATTCAGGTGGCGGCCGGCAGCGAAACCAATCAGGCGTCTTACGAGCTGATGGTGCGGATGGACTGGACCCTGACGACGCCGTTTCAGAACATCTTCTACCGCGTGTTGGACCAGAACGGGGATGTGGTGATCGGCGCCAACGGCCAGCCATTGACCAACGATCCCTATCCGGACAGCGCCGGCAACGAATACTTCGGTCAGATGGTGGTGGCCTTCACGCTGGGAGCTTCCGATTTCACGGTGACCGATGTGCGCCAGCGCGGCGGCGGCCTTGCTGCGCCATACCAGAACATTCCCGCGGCGGACGGATTCTGGGACTTGGGTTATTGGGACGGCAAACCCTATCCTCTGGGCGGGGGCTTGGCCGTCTACCTTCCGCAGACGATTCTGAATGACCTGACGCGGGACCAGATCGCCGCCAAGCTGACGGCCATCCTTCCGCTGGGAACGCTGCCCGTGGTTCGCTATTACGCCCCGGATGGCGAGGAGTCTTTATGACGATGCCCCCTTTGCACGTGATGTGGGAAGACGCCTCCGGCAATCTGGTTCACGGATTCGACAGCGTGAACGGGGTTTGGGTGGACCGGCAGTTCGCTCTGGGCTTGGCGTTTACCGATGCGCCCGGGAACGCTGTGACGGTTCAGTTCCGGTCTTCGGCTTCTTTCCTGCAATCGCCGGAAAGGCTGATCAATGTGCGCCTCTATCTGACGGGGCAGAATTCGGATACGGTCAGCCTGCTGGCCACGCAATGGCCGCCGGCAGCCGGACTCGACATCAGCTTCGACAATGGAATGAGCTGGACGCGTTTCTCCAGCAACGCCGGGAATGCGAACGACCCCGCCACTTGGATACCCATGCCGGGTGTTGCGGTCAGCAGTGTGGCGCTCGCCGGCCGGATTGGCCCTAATGACGTCGCGAGCGCCATGCTCCGCCTGACGGTCGACCCTAGCGCCACCGAATTTGGCGTTTACCTCTTCCAGATCGGCATCGACTTCGACGTGCAGTGAGATAAAACCATGGAACTGTTGGGAGCATACATATCGAATCTTCCCGAGTGGCATTCCCAGGAACTGCTGAATCTGCTGGAAGCGGGCGTGGCGTCGGGGGACTACGGCGGTGGAGCGCTGGTCAATCAGCAGGTTGCCGCCGATCTGCAAGAGGAAGCGGGCGACTTCACTACCCTGCCTGCCATCTTGGCGGGATCGCGGGCCTTGGCCCAGTCCATCAATTATCCGATGGCTTTGTTGGCCGCGCGCTATGCCGCAATGGTCAGGGAGCAGCAGGATTTTGTTACTCGCATGGGCCAGTACTTGGCGGTCCTGGAAGCGGACGCCGAGATGGTGGAGCAGCTCCTGAATGCCGTCGAGCTGGAAAATTGGGTGCAACAGCAGCCGCAGGTAACCGATGCCAAGACTTTCTGCGCCGACTTCGGCGCCACCCACGGATCCATCGACACCACTCTTCCGCTCACCGACCCGGCCACCAACGTCGCATACGTTGATAGCTCCGGCAATCCTCTCCGGCTGAACGACGTCAGCGCCGTGATTGGCGGATCGTTGAAAGTCGGGTTGGGCGCCCCGTTGGCGTCTTCAAGAAGCGCAGCTCCGTCGAATCTCGACTGGACCCACTCCTACGATCCGGATGATGTGGAAGTGCTTTCCGGTTCGGATTGGGCGAGTCTCACTTTGATGGCGCCCGGGCCGCTGCTGAGCCTGGGCGCGCCTGTCGCGCGCGTCATCCTTCCGGACAGTCAAGCCAGCGCGCAGGTCCTGCAAGTGCGGATGAGCAAGGCCGCAACGAGCAATCTGCCGGTGTTCGTGAACATCACGTTTCTTCCTCGCCCGCGTTCGGATACCTTTGTGGTCGACCCGGCCAACTACGCCACGCAGAGGTTTTCGCTGGGGCCCAACCGCTGCACCGCGGATGGCCTCATCGTTTACGATGCGACGCAATCCTACGAGGAAGGGCAGGACTACCAGCTTGACATCACCAGCGCGCACTGGAACCTCATCCCGATGTCCAGCCTGGCGGGCAAGACCGTCAATGTGCTGGTGACGGAGTATTTTCCGGCCTACCAGTGCAGCATCAACAACGAAGACTGGAGCCCGGCCTTATTCTTCGACGCCAACAACCTGTACCCCAATCCGCAGCAGAGCTTCGTGCCGGTGGCGATCGAACAAGACCCGCAAGGCGACTGGTTCCCGGTTACCGATGAGCTGGGGACGCCGGTGGGTATTTACATGCGGCCGGCGATCTTTCTGGCGATGGAATACCTGCTGCGCGTCGAAACGCCGGGCAATGAAAACACGGGAGTCGGGATGAATGCCGTTCTCGAGGTGGAGCTGGAACAGCCTGGGTACTACACGTCCATCCAGGTAGAACCTTTCACCGCTCTTCCCGCGTACCTGACCCAAATCTCGGTTGAGGGGATCGAGATCGGCCAGATCGCTACGGTGTTCACCGGCAACATCCTGATCGACAGGGCCATGGGTATCCGCATCACTCAGCAGGACGGCACGCCGGTGTACGTCCGTATGATCTATCTGAACTTGGTGCAGAACAACTATTCCCTCACTGAAGAAGTGATCAATCCTGCGGATCAGTTCCGGCGCGACGCTTTAGCGCAGATTCAGGCCGTCATTCCGTTTACCACCCGTCAGATCGAAGCGTCCGTACCTCAGCATGTGATCGGCGCGCAATATGAACTTGGCCTGCGAAACATCTCTGCGAAGAATGAAGTTTTCAACGGAACCGGCGTCATGGTTTCAGGGCCTTTCGCCAAAGATGGCTGCCCGGAGATGGTGCGCGTCGATGTGGACTGTTCCGGGCCGGTGAACTGCTATTTGTACTGCAAACTCTATAACGGGTCCGGCGATGACCCGCAGCCCACAATGGTGGGGCCGGCGCCTTCCGGGTCGGCCATCAGTTTTCCGGACTTCGTCGTCACCTTGGGCTCTCCCACAATCGTCAAAGTGGAATTCTTCCTGAAGTGGGTGATGTCTGATCCAAGCGCGGTCCTGCGCCGTTATCTCTTGCAGGTCAGTTAGAGGAAACCATGGTAGAAATCGATACCGGCTCTCAGGAATTGCTGCAAGCGCGTCTCGCCCAGGTCATGGCGAAACTGCGCGCATATCCGATCGTGACGCGCGAGGACGTCGTCGCCGAGGTGTACAGCGAGCTGAATGCCGTCCTGGCGTTGGGCAACAACGTCTCGCCTCTCTTCCCCATTGCAAGGGGATCGCCCGCCATTGCCGGGGATGTGGAAACGAACTTTACGATCCTGAATCAGGATGCCCAAGGCATCATGCAGCAGTTGCTCGATACCGAAAACGACGGCGCCACCCTATACAACCTGTTCGCCAGCACCCAGAACAGCACCCGCCAGATGATCCGGGAGCGGCTTTACCAGCCATCCCAGCGGCTCTACAGCGAGGAATTCATCAACTCCAAGCGCCTGGACCCTTCGACCACCGCGAAGGTCGACTACAACGCCGGCGTGGCCACCCCGCCGCTATCCAAAAGCGCCGAGGTCACCCCGGATTCGGTGAATATCGGAGTGGCAAGCGTCGGATCCTCGACCATCGATGCCAGCCTGCTGATCGACGGCCGGCCGCAGACGCCTTTCGTATGGAACGGCAGCCAGGTGGAGCTGGTCTTCACTTTCAACACCCCGCAGATCATCAACCGGGTGGCCATCTCCCTGCCTGCGCACCAGGGAATCTCGCTGGTCGAATTCACCTCCACCCCGGACGGCGTCCTGAAAGAAGACCTGGCGGCCGATCTGCCCCCGGAAAACCTGAGCATCGACGGCTCCGCCGGCAAGTACTCCGGCGACTGGATCGCCGACTTCGACCCCCGCAGCGTACAGCAGCTCCGCATAGTACTGGCCGACTTCGTGGGCAACCCCACCATGACCATCCGCGATGTGAGCTTCTTCCAGCGGAGTTTCGGTAACTCCGGCACGGCGCAATCCCTGGAGATCAACGCGCCGGCGGGCACGGTCCTGTTCACCGCGGACCAGCACTACGCGGCCAACCTGACCTCGATCAGCCACCAGATGTCGATCGACGGCGTGCACTACACGGTCATTCTCCCGGGCCAGCGGATCGACGTGGGAAGCGGCGGCTTCTGGTACCGGGCCGTCATGCAACGACTGGACGGGAACTTCGGCCAGGCGTCCGGCCCGCTGACCATGCCCGGCCAGGATCCCAGCATCAATTCGGGAACCATGATCGCCAACATCACCACGGTCGACATGGGGAATGGCGTACTCCAGCGCAGCATCAACCTGACAGCCGCGTCGGGGACGGTTACCTTGAACGAAACTCCGCTGGGCGGAACATTGGTGGTTTACCAGGGGACGGTCGTCTTGTCGCAGCCCGGGTACACCATATCCGGCAATTCGATCACCTTTCCCCAGCCGCTTTCGGGGATCACGCTGTCCTACCAGACTTCTTCCTATGCAAACTCCGGATTGAGCACGCGGCAGAACTTTTTTGCTCCGTACCTTTACGGTGTTTCGTTCAAACGTCTGTGAAGCACCGATACTAATCATCCTTGAGGGACTATGGCGGACATTTTTGTAGACGGAGACCAAGGCAGCCGTTCCGTGTTCGTGGCTGCGCTGGCCGCCTTGCAGGCGCAAGGGCAGTCCGTATTGGAAGGCCTGGCGCAAACCAACCTCGACACGCTGTTGCGGATTCAACAGGATCTGAACGCCCTTAACGGCCGGCGGCAGAGGGCCTACAGACTGCCCGTGCAGGATATCGCCGGGCAGTTTCTGGTATCGGACCTGCTTGATGTCGACCAACCGGCGACCAGTGCAACCGTGCGGGCGGATTCCTCGTCGGTCACCCTTCGGGAACGCAGCAGCCCTGGAGAGCCGGCCGTGCAGTCCACTCAGTTCTCGACGTCGGACGGCTCCATCGAGCAATTCAGCGGCATGTACCGGGTTACGACGACGGATGGAAGCGCGCCCACGGGAACCTTCAGCATCCAGTTCTATTCGGGCGCGAACCTGACGCTCATCATCTTCGACATGGTGATGTCGCCGTCGTCTCCGACGATCAATGTTCAAGTCAGCGCAACCGGAGTGACGTACTCGGCTGCTACGAAGATTGCGTGCAACGGATCCCGCGTGTCGGCGTGGCTGCCGGAAGGCGAAGTGAAGTACGTGCAGATCTCCATCACGCCCAGCCATCCGGATACGCTCGGCGGGTCTGCCTACACCTTCGGCCTGACCGATTTCACGGCCTATATGGTTGATTACCAGATGCAGTCGGAGTTTCAGACCCAGTATATCGACGTGACGCCAGGCAGCAGCCAGCTCCAACTGGCGGCGGACGACAGCGATGGATTGGTTTACTCCCTGTCGTTGGGCGCCGGCGCGCCCTATACCGGTGTAGCGCCCGGGCAGGTGTTGAATGTCCCTGGCGCCGTCGATGTGGAAGCGGGCCTGGTCTCGGTTTCCGGCGTGACGGCCGCAATCGCTTCGGGAACCCCTACTGCCGCGGCCCTCACGGAAGTCGTTTCGGGAAATGCCGCAAGCATCGTGGCTGGGTCCTATGTCGCGTTCGACGATGTTTCCGGCGCGTTCCACGTCACCGGCCGCAATGGGCTCACGCTTACCCTGGACCGCGCCGCACCGGTCGGCGCCACCCTGCCTGTCACCTTGGTCTCGGCGTTCTTGGATCCCAGCGGAAACGGAATGCTCTGGTGGTTGGATGAAACCGGAACGCCGGTGAATGTGCTGCCGGCCAACCTATACGGGGACAGTTTGTCGATTACAGACGCTTCTGGAGCGCCGGTGCGGCGCGCTCCAGGATTAAACCCGGCTTTCGCCAGCCATCTGACAGTTCCGGTATTTGCGTTGTACCAGGGCAACCTGATCTACCGGCCGCTCTCGATGCTGACCGGATCGCCTGTGTTTTCGGTCAGTTATACCGCCGGGCCGGCGACCGTCCCAGCCAGCCTGTTGGTGCAGTTGACCACGCGCGACCGGGCGGTAACGCCTGTATTCCAGGGCGCATCCCTGCAAAACGTCTACTGAGGAAACTATGAGCACCAGTATTGCTACTCTCAATATCGCTTCGATCGAGCTCGTCTCCACGCAGCGCGTGGCGCCCCTGAATGGATCGCCCTCTTCCGAAGATTACAATGACAGCGCGCGCGAGGTCCTCACCGACCTGGCTTCCCTCTCGGAGTTTGTGAACGGCACGGTGATTCCGTTGCTGAACTGTCTGCCGGCGACGTCTCCTCTGCTGCTGGACGGCAGCGCGATCTACGCTTCGACCGCCGCGACATCCGACCCGCTGTTCTTCGATACGACGGCCCACCAGCCGCTCACGATCGCCGCGGTGATCACCCGGCTCAATCAGATCGTCTCTTCGATCCAGACCCAGATGACCAATCTGTCTGCGCAGGTTCTGGCGCTTCAGACCCGGCTGGCGACCACCAACCAGAACGATGTGGCCAAGGCCATCCAGGGCCTTGCCTCCACCATCGCCGCGGTCAGCGCGCGCGTCACGGCTCTGGGAGGATAAGCGATGCCTGCGCCGGGGAAGAAGCCCGTCAAGAAGCGCTGGACGCCGCGGATGGTATCCCGCTTGATGCTCCGGAAGGCGCGCAAGCGCCGGCGGACCCAGGCTTCCGGCCTGGAAAAGAAGGTTCTGGGGTGGCTCGACAACGTCGGGATCGCCTACCGCAAGCAGTATGCCGTCGGACGCTGCCATGTGGACATCCTGATCGAACCCGACCTGGTAATTGAGGTCAACGGCTGCTACTGGCATGGGCATGAACGATGCCAGCCGAAGACGCCAGGGATGGCGCGGAAGCGCGGCAAGGACAAACGCCGGTACAAGTACTTGCTGTCGTGCCGGTACAAGCTCTTGCTGCTGTGGGAATGCGATATCGAAGAAGACGGCGAAGCGGCGACGATCGCCAAGATCAGGCGCCGGATGAATTATGAATACGGGGAACAGGCGGCATAGATGGTAGGCGCGGGACTACTTTCGGGGAAGGGTTGGAAGGGGCTGGCCAGCAGTTGGAGCGGCGGGATGATCCCCGCTGCCTTCGATCTGATGGCGCATCCCTTCATGCCTCAGAAGTACCTAGGGTTCGCCGCATCGCCGTTTCGCGGATTGAAGTCCGGCTACGACATGTCGCTGCGCGGCGCCGCCATTCTGAATGTTCCCTTGGCAGCCTTTTCCATGGCGACTGCGCCGCGGGGACATGCGCTTTCGGCCGGCGCCGAAAGCCTTTCGATGGGTATTGGCGGTTTGCTGGGCGGCGTGATGTTCGGCCCCGCGGGCGCGATTGCTGGCGGCATTCTGGCGGATACGGGCGCATCGCGCGCGGTCGGCAAGGCTTTTCAGGCGCTGCATGACTTGGACCGGAACCTGCACCGGCTGCACATGGGCGGCGATTACCAGGATTCCGAGCAGACGTTCACGATGCGGCAGGCGGCCGTCAAGGAAATGTCGGGGAGTTTGTTGAACGCGCGCGCATGGCTGGGCCGCGAAGGCCGGGCCATGCACGCATAGAAGAGGAAACCCTATGGCGAGAACGTTAGAACAGATCGATACGGCTTTGGCCGCTGTGGAGGTGCAACTTCCCCGCGTTCAGAATGGCCTGACTACCACCGTCCAGCAGGCTACCCTGGTGCTGGAAAGCGAGATCACGGAGCTTGCCGGCGCCGTGGGCGCGCCGGCGGCATCGACTCCTGCGACCGGGTTGTTTGGAGATGTCGCCAATTTGACCACGCTGCTGGCTGATTTGCAGGCAAGGGTGGCTGCGCTCGAGGCGGCCGCGGCGGTGCCTTCCTCGTAGGTTCAGAGCGCGTAGACGAACTTGATCATACCCATCGCCTTCTCCAGGATCATACGAAGCTGAGAGGCTTTCTGGCGCCAAGGCCTCATGGCGATGTCGACCGACTTCGCCGATTCCGCCAGGTGATCGCTGGTGTCAGCCGAGCTGGCGAGGATCTTCTGGATGTTGGGGTCCTCGAGCAGCGTGTTCACGTTGCCGATCGCCAGGTCGAGCTGGTGAAACGTACCCGCCACGTCCCCGCCGGCCGCCATCTGCTTTTCCAGGTCCGCGGAAAGCGTGGCCACGTTCTCCAGAGATGTCTTCAACGGCTGGAGCGCCCCGCTGGCGGAATCGGTCAACTTGTCGAGGTCCGTACGCAAGCTGTCAGAAGTGGTCTTCAGGCTGTCCAGCAGGCTGGTAGCCGCCGGAATGGCCCCTTCATGCTCGACGCCGCGGGTGTCCCGGCCGCCCAGGATATTGGCCCGCAGGTCCTCGATGAATTCCTCGGTCTGCCGGGAGCTGGCCGTCGAGTTGTAGATCATCTGCTGGATGTCCCAGTAGAAGCCGGCCTCCGGGTCTTTCGGATCGTAGTAGTCCTTGCCGGCCCGCTCGACCAGGTTCTTTCCGGCCAGGGTGGCGGCATTGATGTTGGCGAGCGTGCCGTTCAGGTTCTTGAGGGCCGGGTCGATCCGGCTGGCGGCGGCGGTCCCGGTCAGCGCCGGAAGCCGCCAGGCCTGCCAGGACAGAACGGCCAAGAGCGCCGCGCCGGTCACGATGCGGAGCATGCGGAGCCGCTTCTCCCAATCGATGGGCGTCTCACGTTGGGATGAGTATCTCCAGAAGCTCATGTTATGCAGCCACTCCCTTCAACAGTGGAGCAAGCAGCGCCAGGGTTTCGTTGGAGGTCTGGATCGTGCCGTCCGTGATCTGCTTCACTGTTTGCTGGGTGCTGGGGTGCTTTCCGAAGTCCGCCTCGAAGGCTCTGACGAGGCCGACCATCTCCGGAGCTTCCTGGATGATCAGGTTCAGGACCTGGAATACGAGCGCGATGGTTGCTGGCGACATGGCGTCCTACTTTCCAGCGGGTGTAGTAGACGCAACGGGCGCCTGGGCCATCTGCACGATGATTTTGATCGTCGATTCCATCGCGTTGATCGCGGTTACCAGCGATTGGAACTGCACGCTGTCGGCGGCGCCGAACTTCTCGAACTGCGAGGGCGGCACCAGGGACAGGGCGAGGTTCTGGATCTGAATTGCCTTGTCGACCCACGCGGTCGGCTGTGCCAGTATCTGCGACATCCCGGCCGTGGCCTTAGCGATCGCCGTCTGGTAGGTGGCGATGCGGGTCGCGTTGTCCCCACTGATGACGCCGGCGTCTTTCAGGTTCACGACGACCGTGGCGGCATTCTGATTGGCTACAGCGAGGATGTTGACGTACTGCGAAATGCGCACGTCGACCGCCACGGGCGGCGCGGGCGTGCTGATGGATGCGGTTTTCTGGCAGCCTGTCGAAAGCAGGACGGCGGCCAACAAGCCAAGGGCGAGCATGGACGTACGAAGAATTCTGTTCATGCCCCTGATTAGTATAGGCAGCGCTCTCGGGCATTTCCGAGGAATGGCCTGAAGGGATGGGTGGGTGGGCTTTCAGCGCGCCAATACTGGGGTACGGTTTTCGACGGGGAGTGCTTGGTTGGGCCGTTTTTCAACGGAGTACCCCCTTTTTCGACTTCATCGATGGTTTGTGGATCTTGCTGGTAGAGCCCAAAGCCTATCGCCCAAGCGCGCGGCAAAAGGTCATAGCCTATCGGCGGATGTCAGCGGGCGGCGGGTTTGCGCGCGCGCCGGGCAGGCGCTGCGAAGGCCTTATCGACTTCCACGATGCGCATCTCCTGGATCGAAACACGGGGGATGTGCAAACGCCAGCGGCCGGGCCTGACACTCTCGTCTTCGTGGATCTCCATGCCGATCACGACGGCTTCCTCGTTTTCGTCGAGAAGAAATCCAATCTCATGCAGCTCGACCAGTTGCGCTTGGGCGGTGCCGGTAGCGCCACCGGCTTCTTCCGCTACGGCGTCCTTCCAGCGAACATAGGCCAGCTTTGAGTTCATGGGACCTTGGGGGTGGGGAGCAAGTGGGTGATGTGGTACACGAAGGCCACGGTTCCGCTGATGGCGGATCCGATCAGGGTGCTAATGATGGCGATGAGTTTCCAGGCGCCCCGGGCGCCATTCAAAAAGCCTTTGGTTTCTTCCACCGTAGCCTGCAAGGTTTCGATGTCCGCCTTGTTCGCTTTCACCATTCCTTCGATGGCTTCCAGCTTTTCCAGGTGAGCCTGACACAAGGGCCCTTTGCCGGCGATCCATTCGCTGTGCTTTCCAACCAGCTCTCCCAGCTTGTCGAGACGGGTCATAATGGCGCTGTTGTCCTTTGACGCCTGGTCCCGGAAAAGCTCGTTGTCTTTTGCTTGTTGTTCGCGGGACAGCCTCAGCTCCGTCTGCAAGGCAGCGACCGCGGTCAGAATACCGGCCTGCTCTTTCGTGTAGATCGGCTCCGACGTCTCTGCCATTCAGGACTCCTACCAGGACATGAACCCGGCGTGAACCAGGGATACAACCATAAAACAAAGAAAACAAACCAGGTGAGGGATACCAGGGACTCCGCTGGAGCACTCTGGGTGTTCATGGTCTGGATAGTATAGAGGCGGCGGGGGCCGCTTTATCGCAAATCGTGGCCTTCGGGCCTAACTGCCTGAATTCAGGCCGCATTTGGAACGGGCGCAGGCAGGCATTCGCAGGCGTCGAGAAACGCGGTGGCGTCGATGAGGTCGTCGCGGCGCATGAAAGGCGCCCGGGCGCGGTCCGTCAGGGGTCCTTTCCCCGTGCCTCCGAACAGCTCAAAATGAATCATCGACTGTGAAACTGTCTGCATTTTCCCCACGTACCCGACGACCTGGCCGGCGGTGACCTTGACGCCGGGTTTGATGCCGGGGGCGCCAGTCTTGGAGATTTCGCCGTACCGGACGACGCCGGAGGCATGACGGATCTCCACGGCGTCCACGACATCGTAGAACGGGTAGGGCCCAGCGATCACCTCGCCATCTTCGACAGCCAGGACCGGGGTCCCGGCCGGAGCGTATAAATCGCACCCGGCATGTTTCCGGGCACCGCCGGCGCGCGGGCAGCCGAACTTGCGAGGGCTTTCCGTATAAGATTCGGAGGGGCGTTTGTGAAGCGGGAATGTCGACATATCAAGGGCTGGATAGTATAGGCAGGTTTATGCGGCGATCCGCGGCCGCATAACTTTCCTGCGAAGACTTTCCAGAACCTCGATATACCGGAGCTTGGCTTCGCGAACGCTAACGCCGAAGGTGGTGGCGATCTCCGCCCAATCCATCTCGCGGGAGAAAACGCAGAACAGTAAATGACGGTCTCCCCGGCTCAGGTCGCCGAAGAGCCCGTCGGTAGTATGATTGACCCAATCAAGAGAGAGGACGCCCACGTCGATGGGAAACTCCGTGAGCGTCATGTCGGCGGCTACCGCCCTGCCGGTCGCAGCCACCGTAAAATCCCCATTCGTATGGGGGATAGCCGGGTCGCGCTGAGCCTCCCCGGAATTGCCAGGAAGAGCAGAAGCACACAGGCGATGATCGAGCTGAAGAATATCTTCCTTCGCTTCGATCTCGCCCATCCGCCCGTTGATCCAGTCAACCAGGAAATAGCGGAACCACTTCGGAACGAAGTAGCTGACCCCCACGCTGCCCGACTGGAAAAAGGACTCGGGAACCGGCCAGGTCGACGTCCGGCGGTAGGCGACCACCTGTTTCGTTCCTTCTGTAACCGGTTCCAGAAAACCGTGCTTGCTAAGCAGACGAAGGAAGCGAGAGCAGTCATCCATAGCGTACTGGGGATCGTCGATGGCCTTGGAAAGTTGCTCGATGACGATGGTCTTCTGGGCATGAAACTCCTCGCGGATGGTCTCGGCCACCCGCTGCACCTTCTTGTGGTAGTCGGGGTCGTACCGGCTGATGGCCTTGATCAGGCAGATCATCAGCGCGTCGTAAATCTCGCCGGTGTCCATGTTCTTGAACGCCAGGTGCAGCATGCGGCAGGCTTCTCCCAGGTTGCTCTTGGTCGCCGGCTTCCCTTTGAGAAACCATTGCAAGAGCAGGCGTGTATCCTGGTTCACCTCGCCGTCGCGGAAGGGCACGTGGCCCTGCACGATCATTCCCATGTACTTGGTGAGATACCCGTGAAACGCCTGGCAGATCTCCAGCAGCTTCTGCTGCTTCTCCTCGCCCTCAGGCAAACGGGCGAAGCTCTTGCCCATTTCCGTCAGCGCGGAGGGCGTGTGGTGAACCTGAGCGTTCCATTTGGACGCGTAGTGATCCGCCGGCAACGTAATGTTGCGCGGCGCCATCATCCTGCCGATTTTGTGTGACATTGGACCCTCGTCGTCCCCACGTCGAGAGTCCGTTACCCCGCTTGCAAAGTTCTACTTCAAAACACCGACCTGCCGGGCGACCTCCGCTTTGACGCGGAGGGCATTCAGCAGTTCGTCGAACAGGACCATCTTCCAGACCGCCGGCCCGTGCCGATAAACGAACCCGGATGTCGTCGGAAGCGTGTCCCAATACCGGTTCAGAGCATCCCTATAGGACGCGCAGTAGATTGCGCCGCCGTTTCCGCGCACCACCAGCAATGGATCTGGCGCCCGGAGATCCGGATCGCGCGCGACCGCAGCCAGCACTTGGTCGTGGTACTCCCGGATTTCCTGGGTAGGATCGAACATCTGCTCGATTCTGAAGGTCTTGCGATGCTTCATCTCCCCGCCAAACGGGAAGATTTCAAAGAGGCGATCGCTGATCTGAAGGTCGTTGGCACCGGCGAAACGGTGGCCGCCGGACTGCGGAGTCCGGTAACAATCTTTCTTTTCAAAGGGTTCGCCTGCCGCATCAACGATCTTGTGGGCGCACAGCAGCTCGAAGGCGTTGCCTTTCTGCTTGCTGCGGCGGGCCAGCCGTTTGCGTTTGGCTTTTCCTTCCGGGCTGTTGTCGAGTTCTCGTTTCGCCATGCCTATCCTCATAGTATGCTTACTGACTATTGGTTATCAATGGTACCCAAGAAATAAATATCACCATGGCTGCCCAGGCACCTTGGTTGCTCGAACCGTCCTGCGACTGCGGCCGCCCCGTTCAGAAGGCCGGCTTATGTTTACCCTGCTACAGCCAACGCTGGCATTCCCTGAAGCACTTCGGACGTTATAGAGATCTCGTCCTCGATCAGGACGGGCATGCCAGTAGGCTAGTAGGGTCAATACCCTGATCACCGGATCACCGACCTCGAGTCAAGAGCTCCAGGCCGGCGTGAAGGCGGGGCAGGCCATGGAAGGCTCCGCTAACACGATAGCGGGCGGAGGTGCTGGCATTCGCGGCATCGCGTTCCTGCTCACCGTGAGGTGGGAGGCGATCCCCTGGGGCGAAGCGGTGAAGGTCGGTGCGGCTTTGGCGCTGGCCATCATGGGATACTGATGTACCGAGGAGAAACGGAGAAAGCGTTGACACCCCGCCCTTCGAGCTAGACAGCCTTGCCACAGGCGCTGCATTCATAGCGCCCATCCCCCAGCGGAATGGCAAGAACGTCCCTGCCAACATATCGATCAATCCACCCGGGCCCGCGGTCATGGATAGCTATCGTGGACCCTATTTCTAAGAACGGCACCCGCATACCGCAGCACCGGCACGTACGGACACCCCACTGTGCTTTGCAGTCGCCACAGGTGAACTCGTAGAACTTCGCATCGTGTTTATAGCCATTCGCCGTATCGGCTGCGCTGCCACATGCCGGGCAATTCGAAACGTCGCTGTGGTCGGCCAAAATGCGTTCTATCTCGCGCTTGAACGTATCCACCTGATAAAAGGCGGTGCGGGCCGTGCGCACGTCTGCCCTCGACCGTGCGGCATCTTGCGCGAGAGCCTTCCGCTCATGGTGCGGCGTGCGACCTCGCCTCTCCACGCCGTTTAACCGCCTCTCTTCGTCCTCAGCAGTCGCCAGCGTTCTCTTGGCAGTCTCCCAAACCGCGTCGATATCAAAGCCTCGTCGTTCGTGTGGGCGAGGGTGCCTCAGAACGCGAAGCTCATTTCCAACACGGAAAAGCCAAGGCGGCATTGTCGTGAGCGATGCTGGTAGTGCTGCCCTGACGGACGCGGGAAACGAGCGCAACTCCGCTGCCGTCAAAGCCCATCGGAGACATCTTGCCACACGTTCGACACAGTCGATCTCCCATGGTGACACAGGCATTAGCCCGAACTTCCTTCCCGATAACAGAGAGGGCTCATTCCCGACAGTCTGAAGGTACCTGTTCGCAGCCAAGCTCAGTGTCCTGCTGCCCCCAACGAGCGAGGAGAGGTAGAGGACAACTCTGTCCGGACCAACCCCAACACCATGCACACCAGCGGAGACCTGACTTAGCCACAGCTCAAGCTCTTCGTCGGTACGAGCCCGATTGAGCGCCGCGGGCAGCGGCAGGAAAGAGATCATGATCTGACCCTTCGCAGATAGCTCAATGAGGCCACTTGCCGTCACCGACAGTGTAAGATCGGCCTTCGAGAGACGCACCCTTGCGCCAGCACCGAATGCGCGCCTCTCTTCCGGCATCTGCGCGGATATGCCCAATTGGGACAACGCTCGCACCACAAGCAAAAGACAGTAACGCTTGAAGGCATCACAGAACCCGCGATACTCACCGAACACCTGCGCAGGAGGTTTCTGCCTTCGAGCCGTGTTGCGTGACCACTCAAGCCACAGTATCGCGACGTGCCTGTAAACAGGGTCAGTGGCAAGGATGTTGGTCATCTTCAGCGAGTCCGACACGTCCGCTCTAAGCGGGATTGAGCGGTAGAGGGCCGAATCCTTTAGCGCAAGCAGGCGTTGACGTATGGCGATTAACTGATCCAGCGTATTTCGGGCGCGCTTCTCACCCTGTTCTGCGGTGACTGTCTCCGCCCACAAACTGCAAATCCGCTTTGCGCGCCAGTGTGAGCCACGCGTAGATCCAGAGTAATCAAGAAGCTCGGCCAGTATCCGCTGTGCCCTGGACACCTCCGCAATTCTTGGGCCTACTACGCGGAGGAGGTGATCCACTAGGCGAACAGCCAATCGGTTCTCATAGATGTCGAACTCATCCTCCCGCACCTCAGCCAGCACTCGCTTCGGCTGTACAGACAGCAGGGTTGGCCTTTCCCAATCCTCTGTATGAGCTGCCAGATATGACGCGGCCCGCGCCGGCATTCGCCGAGCCTGAGAAACATACACCCGCATTGTCTCGAACTTCAAATATGCTTTTGGACGAGCACACGCTTCTTCCAGGTATGGGAGAGCATGCTGAATTGCACGTTCAAGCGCCGTAAGCTTTATTCTGCTACCCAGATCAGGAACGGCAGGCGAGATCTCCTCCAACTCCTGCCAGGTCCGCTTGGGCGAGTCGCTTACCAATCCGCCGATTGCGGTGACCGTCTCCAGATCGGTACCGACCGGGAGGGCCTGCGGGGCAAAAGCTCCCGTGAGTCGCTGACATCCGTCCTCATACAGGATGGCCCACGAACCACGGCTATCCGGAAGAAGGTACTCCCGTTTAGCTACGCTGACTCCGTTGAGGAACACCTTGCTTCCCCCACCATCGATATCGACCAGCCCGAGGAGTACCGGATGTTCCGGATCCATCAGGGTATCGGCAAAATGGCTGCGCAAGAGGGTGGACATCTTACTCGTCCCCGTCACCGCCCAGTTTCTCGTACTCATCATCAAGCATCGCCAACGAGCGCATCTCTCGGGGATCGGTATCGTGCACCCACTGCTGGTCGACTCTCTCTAGCCCGGCTCGCAGGACGTCGCGTAACTCCTTGATGTGCGCAGGTCGGTTATCATGCCTGTTTCTGATCTTCCGAATGAGCTTCGTTGCCACCACGTGATCCAGGGCCTCACCAAGGCTACCGCCACTCGCCTTCACAACCGGCACGTAGTCCTGGATCTGGCGCTCTAGCCGGTTTCCCCAGCCGACGGCGAATCGCCGCTGCAGGGTGTCGCCGAGAGCATCGGCGAGCTTCGCGTAGGCGGCGCTGGCGGTGTCGGCAAATCGCGAGTGAGCACTTGCGAAGGCGTTCTCCAGAGCCTTCAACGAAAGTGGCTCCTGGAAGGGCAATGGTCGAACCTCGAATGCCCCCGGATGTCTGGGCAACTCCATCACATGAGCTCGATCATAGGTCTTTGGTGCGAAATCCTTGGTCGTTTCATCGTGGTTCGCGGTTCCGATGAACCATATGTTTGGGGGGAGCGGCAGTATCCTTCCCTCCCGAAACAAATGTGGTGCCGGATCGACCGCTTCGGTAGTCAACTCGACGCACCGCCGGTGAGGCTCTTGTTCGAGCTTGGACAAGAAGTCCGCAAAATATTGTTCCGGATGAGACAAGTTCATCTCATCCAAAACGACTATAAACGGCAGGCGCTCAAACTGTGGACACCCAGCACGGTAGAGGGCCAAAAGGAACTCCGACTCATAGAACTTGCGCTCAAACGCGTTGAAGTGCCCAAGCAAATCCTGCCGATCACGCCAGCCGGCCTGGACCTCGATAACCTTACATCCTGCTCCGATTGCCCTTGCGAAGGCAATGGGTAGACTCGTCTTGCCCGTGCCGCTGATACCCTGCAGCAGATGAAGACGGCTCATGGCAAGACCGCCCAAGAAGCACCTTAGGTCACGTTCCGAGTAGTAAAGGCTCTTTCCCGTCTCCCGGCCATCCGCAATGCGGTGGCGCACTTCCTCGACGAATCGTTGCAGATCCACTAGGCTATCGCGGGTCGGGCTGGCCGTCTGAAGCTCTTCATTGGCGTCCATCGCAGCCGACGTCGGGAATGGGCAGCGCCCATCTGAACGCCTGATCCTCTCATTCACGTCGGTCCGGAGTTCTCGCAGCGCCGCCTCAAGCAGTTCGCGACTTGTCTCCAGAGCGGCCTTTTGATCCCTTAAACTTTCAACTTCTGTGACCGCAATCTGGGCTTTAGACAATCGAGCCTTGAGTGCTCGGTTCTCCTCCAGCAGTGATACACGCTCCGTCTGGAAGGCCTCTCGTTCTTCTTCAAGCTGGCGCAGCCGATCAAGGGATTGAGCACCAGGCACGATTGCTAGGCGATGCTGGAGGTCATCCCTCTCACGCGTCAACGTATCGAGAGTCTCAATGATTTCTTCAGGGCTGCGATGCCCAAACCGGAGGTCTGCCTCTTGCCGGAGCGCAAGAGTTCTCACGAGGCGATCCCGATCTTCTCGGGCCGCCTGCAGTTGCTGATTCCGTTCAATGCACTGACACTGCAACGTCTCTATACGAGATGCCGCCAAGTGCTCTACTTTCGTATCGAGCCGTTTCTGATCTTCCGCGAATACCTCCCTCTCGGCGGCCAGCTTCCGCTGTTCCGAGCGGATCGCAGTCTTTTCCACCATAAACAAACGCCGCTCTTGCTGGTATTCCTCGTTACGCTGACTCAGTTCGGCTTCAAGCCGCTGTCGGTCAGCACTGAGAGCCTCTTTCTCTTTGCGCCGAGTCTCGTCAAGGTCATTGCGCAACTCATCTTCTACCCGGCGACGGACGGCCTCCCACGCCTGCCTTTCGGCGATCATTTCCTTTCGGAGGTCATCAAGCTCCTTGCGAAGGGCCGCACGCTGGTCGTCGAATCCTCTTAGCCATCCCTCAAATCTTCCGCTGAACCCCGACTCAGCCTCCGCCTCCAAAGCCCTTACCTGCGCTTGGCGTTCGTTCAGCGCCTGTTCACGTTTTGAGAGCTGCTGCTTTTCTGATTCGAGCCCCTCACGCTGTTCCTTCAGGGTACTGTCCAGCGCTTTGAGTTCAGCCGTTCTGCTCTCGACGCCATCCTCCCGTCTTCCGAGCGATATGCGTTCCTTGTTAAGGCCGTTAAGCATCTCTTCATAACGTGCCTTCTGCCGTTCCAGCAAAAGAATTGCGATTCCTGCCTTGTTCGCTAGTTCTCCGAGTGTGTCATCCCCGGCCGAAGCGCTCTTCGGAGCGGGCAATGCTTCAAGGTCTTCCTCGGTGGCATTGTCAGCCGCTAGGTTGTAGGCCCGTTCTATAACTGTCTGCGGTGGCGTCTGGGCACCTGTTGGCACCTTGGTCGTGGCAGCGGTCGGTGACGAACTCGCCGCATCTCCACCCTGCTGGTGCCTTGCTAGGTCCCTTCGATTGTGCTTTGCCATAAGTTACGTGCTGCCTCCCTCGAGCGACAAGCTCAGCAATAGGCCAACTGCCCTGTAAACAGTGCGCATGCTCAAACGAACATCATCCAACGATCCAGAGAAACCGCCCGCATGGGCAGCATCGCCTGACAAATTCACAACAGCGTTCAGTTGATCAAGCAAGTCGGGCACCTTCTGCGCCGCGACGCGGAGTGGATGGTCAGGAACTTCTGCAGCCCTAAGCAACGTTGCGATTATGAATGCGTTCAATCGCCAGCAATTGTCGTACTCCGCAACAGCCCTAACATGTTCGGGCCTTACGCTTAGTAGTTGCCTCGGCATCTCTGGCGAGAGACCAATGGCGGAAGCCGCCTGTCGATAGCACGCTTGAACAAACAAATAATTGTTGTTCGGTCTGCCGTTCACGTAGAGCCCCAGAGAAACACCTTTGAGTGGGTATCCCGCTGCCAGTTCCCTGAAGAGCGCCTCCAATGCTCGCCGGCACGCTGTTGCGGCGTTGCGGAGGGCATACGCTGACTGGTCTTCCCGCGCCATCTCATACTCCTCTTCCATTTCCACGAGGTGGTCATAGGCCAGGATGGATCGTGCGGCTGCGGTCAACTCCAGGTCAACTTTAAACACCGCGCTCTCGTGCATCCGTTCCCTCCATGCTCGGTAGCCGGCACTGTCGCCATGAACCGACTTTTCGAGGAGCCGCTGCAGGGCGGCACGCAAGCCAGGTGAATCCGTCAATCGGTTCTCAAGGTCGCGTCTGAAAATGGCGCTTGGATCGAATCCGAAGGGCTCACAGACGTACCACTCACTTCCCCCTCTTTCACCACCAGGCAGGTAAAGATAAGTCATCAGGAACACAGGTCGAGCCTGGGACTCGATAAGCCCAATTCTTTCAACGCGCGCAGTCTCTGCGGGGCTGATGGGCTCATCAGGTAAAGTCTCTGATTCTCTCGCGCGCTTCAATGCGCGTCGATGCGCTTCTGCAGCCCGAAGAACCTGCAATGGAGTCGGCCGCGAGAAGGTAGCGTCGCGTGGCGGCAGTTGCATAAAAGCCCGCTGCAGCCAGGGGTCGCCCGTTGAACCGAGCAAAAGTTTGACGAAACCCTCACTGTCCGAATCTGTCTGACAATAGTCTAGGTTCATTACAAACCGTGGCCATAGATCGCCACTCCACAGGTCCTGAAACACCCACCCCACCATCATGGAATCGGAACGGCCAAGATCCAGCAGTGTGAACCTCTCCGCAGCCCGCCCCGAATTACCTTCCCGATCGATCAATCTCTTCCGGCGAAGTTCCTCCAGGATCAACGACGTTAACTGGGGGTGGATGTGCAACTTGCCCGAGATGTCTTCTGGAGATCGGCAACCGGCACCGCACAGCCCAAACACGGCTCGCTGGAGAAAGTTCAAGTCGTCCGAAGTCCCGACAGGGCAAACGACGCGGTATGCTAACGCAGGCCACAGCAGGTACTCGCGGTTGCGAACGGGGACATCGCTGACGTGTGGGCGAGGCTCGAAATTGAGGATTGTAGCATCGGCCCTAAAGTCTAATGCCATGGGCCCCTCCGCACAACTTATAGAATCTCACGAGGCCTGTGACGGCCTCTTCTGCTGCATCGCCCTTAAACATTCCCGCGTCTCCGACCCCTATGAGCAGTCGCTGTTGGCGACTCATAGCTACACAGAGGCGGTTTTCTAACATGAGGTGGCCGAACTTTTGGCGCAGTGCTTTTTGATCACGGGGTTCGATCTCGTTGCTTCGCGTTATCGACAGAAGAACCACATCGAATTCCTTACCCTGAAAGGCATCGACCGTCCCGACGCGCAACCGTTCCTTGCGCGTCCCCGTCGTCTCGCGCCAGGCGTCTCGAATCTCGAAGGCGCCGCCTTCACCGGATTCAGCCAGCCCGAGTTCCACCAGAGCCCTCATGAGCGCATCGCGCTGCCCAGAATAGAAAGTGATGACGCCGAAACTCAGGTCTGGGCGCTCCAAAGCCAGACGGCGCACCTCCGCCGCGATCCACCGCGCTTCGGCGTTCCGGCGCTTGGTGCGACCGCCCGTTTCCCGTCCCTCCGATATCGGTATGTCCACCCACGCAGCGACCTTGCCCTGGTAGCTAGCGAGGCCATGATCGAACTGGCCAACATTTTTCACCGACTCAAAGTCCTCGCCATAGGGCGCATAAAACGTATCAGACACGAACTTGCCCAAGACAGGGTGCATGCGAAATTGGAGATTCAGAGTGACCGTCCGCTTAATACCGTCACGTGACTCACGATTTCGGAGGTCTGTGAACAGGCGCTCGAACAGACTTTTCTTGAGCTGGTCACGGGTCTCCTGCTGAACTGAGCGCTCGATCTCCCTCTCTACATCCGGCTCAAGTATGTGCGGCAACTGGCGATGATCCCCTACCAGCACGATGCGTCGTTCGGCAAGGGCCATTGGCACCAGTAGATCTAGCGGGTTGGCGCGTGCAGCCTCATCGATGACAACGTCCTTGAAGACCATCCGCTGATCTATCTCGCTCAATTGACTCAGTGAGGCCCCTATCCCTTTCACTTCGCTCATCTGTCTACTAGCAGCTTGTTGGCACGTTGCGGCAAGCACGACCGTGTATTCGTTTACGGCCGCACGGATGCTGTACACGTCGTTCTCAAGTGCATCGAGGTACTCCCACAGCACCTCCTGTACGCCGGCGGTCGAGCTCCGTACATTGACAAAGAGGGCCTCGACAATCTCCGATAGTACTTGCTCGACTTCAGAATCGACCTTCGCTATGCCGGACATCTCGCTTCGCGGCGCTAAGCGGTCGATCAGCTCGCCTCTAAGGGTCGCGAGCTGCGGGAGGAAGTCGATGGGCGAGCCGCTCGTCCACTCCGCAGCCCTCGAGAGTAGCTCATCGTCACGGTCCTCCAAGACCCCTATCGCCTGCGCTCTAATCAGGGCCTTCTGGCAGTTATGGGGACCATCGTCTTCAAACGACTCGACCTCGGTTCGTATTCCCCGAACTGCCTGAAGTGCCGCATCTCTCTCGTCAGCTTCGACTGACCGGAAGAACTCCGGTCGGCGATCAAACCGCTGTCGACATTGCAGCAATCTATCGCGCAGGTCCGGAGGCAGGTACTCGGACGCCAGTTCGGCCACAGACCGCAATAAGCCCGAGACATTCTCGTTTGGCAATGCGGAATACCGATACCCGGCGGCAAGACTCTGAACTTGCCTCAGGATCGCACCCGCAGCTGTACCCTGCATACCCGCTAGGTCGGCCCGCAACGCCTCGATTCGGTCCTGCCTCCATCGATGAAAGCCATCGAGCTGGTCCGGTTGATCGCGTCGTTTGCCGATCTTCATCGCGGGCAGGCCGAAAACACTGGTACGAAGAGCCGCATTCTCGACAGCATCATGCTGATAGCTTGTGAGAAGTATGCGGCCCGCCACGTTGGTTCGGCTTTCGTCCAGCTCGGCTAAAATCGATTGGAGAGCGACGATAACACGCGTCTTTCCAGTGCCAGGTGGCCCTTGGATGAGACAAATGTCCGGCGTGTTCAGAGCATCACGGAGCGCTTCAAGCTGCCGAGCCGTTGGCTCCCCACCCATGGCTTCATGAATCAAAGCTCGATACCTGGAATCGGCGGGATCAATATGGCGTGCGCGACGTTCCGGTACGGCCTGCCCTTCAATCAGGAGCCCAAGTTGTGGCATGGCACAAGTCGCAGAAACAATACGAGCCTGCGCTACTTCGCGGCGTTCAAGACGGCGGCGATCACCAGTAAGACTGGGAAAAAGCACACCGCTAGCGGGTGGTTGGGTGCCTTCGTAGTCGCTTGGCGGCAGTACGTCAATCGTGCGTCTTTGCCGATCCGCACTTATATAAGTCCCGGAGAACGCCCGCTCCCTCCGGCGGCGCTCAGGCTGTTCGTCCGATTCTCCCTCGGGCTGCAATTCCGCTGGCAGCGTGGCAGCGACTTCCAATTGAATATCGTCCGCCTCGGCCAGCCGATCAATGGAGGCACTGATATGGTCATCCGGGACGAGCGTGAACCTCCAGTGGCCATTTGGCAGGGGAGTTCGGCCTGAGTAGTAGAGCCATCCAAGAGATCGGGCCCGCCGTATCGTGCTTTCCCGTTCGATCCTGTTGTACTCTTTCCACAGTCCCAAGTAGCTTGTAGACGTTCGCACCAATTCATCAAGCAAGGTTTTGGCTGTCCCTCGGAATTGCCCTGCCACAGTGGAGTCCACAAAACGCACGGCGCTCTCGACGAGAAAGACTGGTCTTCGTTCGTCCAACCGACGCGGACGCTTTGCCTCGACTACCCTCGTGATCCTGAGTTTATCGTCGGCGTCGGCCTTCACATCGATAGCGAGCCCGCGACCGTGAAGGCGAAATGCCGCAAGCGACTGTTGCGAAGATATGGTGCCTGACAGTATGACGCGGGTGGAAAACCCTGGCTCGTTCAAAAGAACCCGTTCAGACAGCCACTCTTTGACCTCTTCAACGCTCAAAAGCCTGCGTCGTTTTCGTCGTACGTCATCGACAACCATCTCGTCTACAGCGAGATCAAGTTGCTCTGGCCAGCCGAGAGATGCCGGAAACTCGTGTAGCCGCAGCGTCAGTCGCTGAGTAGGGCCGAATCTTGGAAAGCGCGCCAATATCCAACAGACTTTCGGAAGGTTTCGAATTCCGACGTGATTGAGGTCAGCGCTATCCGCGCTGCTCGCGCCGGCAACAGCGTAAGCGGCTTCGTCAATTCTTACTAACGCATCGAGGGCGCTCGAATCGAAGGTCAGCACTGCCTCCTTCGCAGTCGGTATCTGGACGCCGAAGTCCTTACCGATTGATGGAACAAGCTCGATCGACGAGATTAGGCCGTATTCCAGATCACTTGCCGTCACGACTTAACCTCGCTTCGTCGTTCAAAGACCGCACACCGATGTAGCTTGTCGAGCGGTCCAAAGTGAAGGATCCAGGAATCTTTCGGTGCGCCGATCTTCATGACTGCCGGCCGGTTCGAGAGGGAGACGCTCCGCTTTCGGTCGGGCGAGATGAGTTGGCACGCATCTTCCTCAACCGCACAGATCCTGACAGTGCTCCCCTGTAGTGCGCAAGATGCAATCTGGCGGTTGCCGCCAACGCCGTCCAGTCCCAGGGCCATCCACGCAGGAATTTCGAGGCTGTCGCCATCCGACAGAAACGCAATTCCCGCCAGGACCGGTCTCTCATCAGGATGCCTGAGTATTTCCTTGCCCTCCCCGACAGATGGGTCCCAAAGATGGAACCTGATTGCTACAAAGTTTGGACGGTCGGCAGAGCACCAGGGACAGTTCCGTTGATTTGGGAAGTACGTGCTCGTGCACTGCGAGCACCTTATCGTGACGCCCGCAGCCTTGTGAAGCTTGTCCACCCACATCGAGACGCCAGGTCTCACCATCGGATTCGTTAGGCCAGGACCAAATGCGTCCTGGAAGAGCTTCTTTAGCCGGGGTGAAAGGACGATCGATCGTTCTATGCCAAATCTCGAGCGGTTCAGGTCGTTGGCCGGATCATCGATCCACGGCAGCCGTCCTTCGAACGCTTCTTGTTCAAGTTCTGGATCGCCGTCGTGGACATAGTCACCAACAAGAGGATGTGTCCCGGTTAATACCTGAAAAGCGAGCACGGCGAATGCGTGTGCCTCTGTCAACGAGTTGGCGGCGCTCCGACCCAAGAGTAGTTCGGGGGCGCCATACCCGACCGTATAGACGTCGCCCAGATGGGGCGCAGACTGGTAGCGGATATTGTCGCAGTCGATAAGGCAGATTTCTTCGCGAGTGGTTTCTGTGGAGACGAAGACGTTCTTTGCGGACAGATCACCATAGATTAGTCCTTTGGCATGCAGTGCGTTAAGGACGTCGGCAAGCCGGGCGAGAAGTCGAAGCCTCCGCCGCAGCCCGCCGCGGCCGCGGTACCATTCGCCGAGGGATGGCTCGGAGGGTAAGGGGGCGGTCAGCCTGGACAACGGCTCCATGCCGGTGACCATTTCCATCACATACCCGACATGCGGCTCCCTTAACATTTCTAGTGGCCGAGCAATCGGCAACTCGCTGAGTTCGAGCCGTTTCACGAATGTCAACTGATTTCTGAGCCAATCTTGCCTGCAGGGCGGTGTCTGATCGATGAGCTTAACAACAAAAGGGGTACCCTGAATGGAGTAGACTGCACCTTGGCCCCCGCGCCCAAGACAAACGCCTAGCTTGTGGCGGCAGCCAGCCGCATCTGTGATTTGCGTCGGAGCACTATTCATGACGTCCTCTCGACGATGAAGACTCCCAAATAACTCCCAGCGCCTTATCATCAGAGTGATTAGGCGTAGGCCACTTACGGAGCATGGCACGCAGTCTCTGTGATCGCTGTCTGGCCGGGAGCCCTCGGAGCTCATCTACCAGCCATGCGGTGAAGAGTCCCGTCTTTTCGGGTATGAGGTCGTCGGAGACCCCATCAGTCGCTATGATCGCAGCGGTCGGAGCGGGGGGCGGAGGAATGGTTACGAATTGCCAGTCGTTCGAGCTCTTAGACGTGCCGAGGCCTACAGTCTCATTCAGGAAGCCTCTTCGCTGACCACCGATGATGTACTTCAACTCGCGCCGGCCCAACCGTATCGCTGCTAGTCCGTCTCCAATTCCGCCGATAACCCACGCGCCGGTTCGTTGTCGAAGCGCCAGGATACACGTAGTGGCACAGTCCTCAGGTGGGTGAGGAGCAATGCGTGACCGCCAAAGTGCCTGTATCAAGGGTGCTAGTCGCTCGGGCGGGCTTAGAGGGTTCATTGACCAGTAGCGAACCGCATCTCTTGCGGCAAGGCAAGCGTTCTTTGAGCCTTGGCTAGCGCGAGTGCGCGATCCGAGTCCATCAGAGACAACTATCAGGCGGCCGTACTGTCCGTTAGAACAGAGGCAAGCGTCTTGATTAAGTTGCCCGTCTTTGCAGTGCCCGGGACCGGTCTCCGTCACCACAAGAGAGTCCACATATCTAGTCACAGATTAGTAGTCCAATTCTTCATCACGTAATTCATTGAACACGATGGCGTTAGGATCGCCGCTGCGGGATCTCGCGGTTACGCTCATCGTTACCCACTGGAAAAACTGCTTGATTTGTCTTGCTTGTGCCGCGCTGAACACCTGACGCGCGGGATCAGCGAGGAAGGCGTTGAGAACGTCGTGATCAGCGTCATCACCAATGGCCATCGCAAACCGCATCGCTTTGGAAGCGCGCTCAGAGCCTAGCAGCTGTTGAAGAGGATTGCGCCAATCGGTTGTTGGCTTTCCGTTTCCACCCGTAGGGTGGCCATCGGAGATGAGGACTAGTGTTGGGCGATATGCGCGGCTCGGGACTTGCTCTCGATCTTCTAATAGGGTTCTTGCAAGATCGAGTGCAGCTCCTAGGGGCGTAGTGCCCTTCGCAGTCAACGGGACCCAGTCGCCAGACACTGGAACTCGGAGGGGGTAGTGAATCTTAGCCCCGCCAGCCCCGAAAGTAATCACTGCAAAGTGGATCTCGGCGCGCGCCGTCTCCTCCTCCGCAAAAGCTGAGATCATGTTCGACACGGCCTCGTTGAGCGCATCAATCTTGCCGTTCTCCTTCATGCTGCCGCTGACATCAGCCAGCACTATTACCGGTAATGGGCGTGCCGTCTGGATTACGAAGTCCTTTAGTTCTGCCATGCCATTCCCCTCAGATCCGACCACCCTCGCAGCCTGCCCTACGATGGAAGGTTGAAACGCCCGCACACTTGGCGGCCTCGCGGCCGCAAGCCGGCTCATAATGTCTTCCTGATAGCTCACCCACCCCATCGTTCTCGATGCCTCCTCTGTGCCTCGACCGGTATTCCTGATGCGCGTGCGCGTTCAATCTCCTAAACCTCAGCCTCGCGGAATGCAATGAAAGCAGCAAGTGCCCGGGCAAGATCGCCGATAACATCTCGGTCAGCCGGGCACCCCGCGTCATCTTCAACGCGGCGGCTTTGTGCTCCGGTGGCTTCGGGTCCGCGGCCTCCGCTTCGATGTTCTGAATCTCCGCGGGCGCTCTGAAGCGTGGGTCGCTCCCAAGAAGCCCGAGCAGTACAGGCGGGAGTAGAACTTGACGGCGTGTTTGTACATCCAATCGGCACCTCCGGCCGCACTATTCATAGTGCAGCTATGCAACCAAAGAGAATACCCATAGAATCAATAACTTGTCCGCTGATCTGCTCGCCCATTGTCAACTTCGATTGATTTCTGCCAACCAGAATTGATGTCGATTAACAAGATCGTTGAGAATCCGCGTGAATTCTGTCTCTTCTGCCAGCCTTTGGCGGTCCTGCGACGGCGATGGCATCACCATAAGCACCTCGCTAATCAATGCCTTCTGTTGTTTTCCCTTGGCTGGAGCTGCTTGTTTAGCGCCTGCGGCGAGATGCCGAGCAGCTTTGCAGCACGGTTCTGTTTCCCCTCTGCGACCTCCATGGCCCGGTCGACAAGGCGGCGGCGAACATCAAAGAGGTACTGCGGCATGCTGAAGCCGTCGGCCGGTTCCGGAAGGCTGCCATCAAGGACACTGGGGTCACCTTCCGCCGCGGCCTCCAAATCGGCAACCTCGATCGTATCGGCGGCAGCGAATAGGGCGGCAGCTTCAACGGTGTTCTGAAGTTCTCGGATGTTTCCGGGCCAGGGCTGCTGGCGCAGCCAGCTCATTGCGTCTTTCGAGATGCGTTTGGATTGCTTCTGGCTTGTGTTGAACCGATCTAAGAACGTCAGCGCCAAGCGCGGAATATCCGCGCGCCGCTGGCGTAATGGCGGGAGGTGGCAGATTGCTAGCTTCAACCGATAATAAAGGTCCTCGCGAAGCTCGCCATGCTTCACCGCCCTGTGGATGTCTACGTTGGTTGCAGCGATGACCCGGACATCCACCTTGTGTCCCTGGGGCCTTCCAAGCGGCTCGACAATTCCCTCCTGAAGCGCACGGAGGAGCTTAGGCTGAGTTTCAAGAGGCATCTCGCACAACTCGTCGAGGAAGAGAGTTCCTTTATGCGCGGCATCGAACTTCCCGACCTGGTTCCCAAGCGCTCCGGTAAAAGCGCCTCCAACATGCCCAAAGAGCGTGCTCTCTACGAGTTCTCTTGGGATCGCGGAGCAGTTGACCGGCACGAAGCGGTCGGGGGCGCGCCCGCTCAAGCGGTGGATCAACTGAGCCAGAAGCTCTTTGCCAGTCCCCGTCTCTCCAAGAATCAGCACCGGGTAGTTTGTAGGAGCGAGGATACCAGCACGTGCGATCGCCTTACGCAACGTGGGATGCTCGCCGATTATGCCTACTTCCCGAACCGCTTCCGTGAGATCCGGCGCCGGTGACTGTTCTTCGCCGTAGGGGGCATAGGAGCGGACGGCCGGAAATGGTGCGGAATAGACGTCAATCTCCGAGACCAGCGGCGTCTCCTTTGTCACAAACTTCGGGGGACGTGTACTGAGAATCCGCGCCGGCAAGTCGCCACTGGCAACCAGGAGCAGCCAGGCTGCATGCATCTGAGGGGTGCCGGACGCTAGTGCTACGCAGTACTCAACATCTCCCTCGCTGTCGGCGTCGGTGATCCGTAGGAGAACGCGCCGCAGTTCTCGAAAGATCGCTCGATAGTCTGTCGGATCGGGCAGTGCAAGATCCTCGATGCGGACATCGAGATCGGGATGACGTTCGCTGATCGCCGACCCAGTCTTGTTTGTGTTCTCGAAAGCGCCGACAGTGCGAAGCAACACCACGCGATCAAAGGGGACCTCCGCCACGACCGTGAGAACCGGACCAAGCTGCGAGTGTTCGGCTCCAGCATCCCGAGAGAAAGGATCATGAAAACCGACAAAGGTCAGGAGGACTTTCTGCATCTCTACTGAACCTCGGAGGAGGATGCCGGTCCAAGCTCTCCCTGAGTGGGCAGCCTTGGGCGGAGCATCTCCGTGAAGCTGAACAGATGGCAACCAACTGGCCGCATATCCCGATCCGAAACCGCAATTCTATCAACCCAGATTGATCAACCGCAACCCTGGTTGATGTATCTGGTTGATGTATCCCGGCCTTAATCTATTGAAAAATAGACCCATTTGTTCGGCCCGTCGGTTGCATTTGGTCTGGCGTATGCGTCCGCTAGGCTTAGGTTAACGATCAAGGGTCCAATCCCAGGTCCGTACGCTGCTCCCGCGACAACCCAGGTTCCGAATTCACCACCCGCATCTCGGACGCCTTCTCGATCGGCAGCCAATCGCCGCGGCGTTTGAGGCCGTCATTGCGCACCAGCCACAGCAGGCCGGCGGCGTCCTCTACAACGTCTCCCTCACAGAGGGTATTGCGATCACGGTCGATCATTCGGTAGTGCGCGAACGCCTGGGAGGATGTTTGCCGAGAAATGTGGGTTCCCGCGGGATATGCCCCGGAGGGGCTTGCTCGGCGTCGATCGAGATTATCTGACCTCGACAATCGAATTCCACGCCGCCGTTCTGGGCCAATTCCCACAGTTTTACGCAGCAGACTATGCAAACGCAGTGTTTGGCCGGGTCGTAGTGTTCCTCGTTGGGATCTTGTACCCCGTGGAAATAGCACCTCTTGGTTGCGGGCATCTCGTCAATGAACCTCCTGCGGTTCGTATACCGCTACTCGGATCTTAGGCAGCGTCGCGGCAAAAATCTTGATCCGCGCGCGGACCGTCGGCCAGTCGAGCTGTCCGAGGCCGCAACCCAAGGCCGGGATGGCTACGCTGGTCAATTCCAGCGAATGGATCGCCCGGCGCAAATCCGCCAATCCCCGTTCGATGTACTCAAGCTTGGACGGATCGCGCCAATGATCCTTGGTGGCGAAGTTGATCACCCACTGGGGATTGGAATCGGCAACTTTCACCGGCATCACCTCGCCGGGGCCAAATTCGCCGGCAATGCAGCGGCGCTTGTATTCGGCGAACATCCGGGGGTACCTGTTCTTGAACTGGAGCGCTAGGCCGGCGCCCATGACGCCATGGGCGTTGGCCGGGTTGACGACGGCCTCGACATCGGCGGCGAAAATATCGCCCGAAACGAATTCGATCATACTGCCCTCAACCGTGAAAGCCTTTGGCGCTTCCGCGGCTTTCCCGCCCTGCCTGCTGCGACGTCGGCTTCGGCCTGGTTCTGGAGGGCACGCTGAAGCGCACCGTCTATGCTCATCATGCCACGGATGCTGCGCATGCCCTTCACCCGGAAGATGAGGTAGCTGGAATGCATCTCGACAATGATCGGGCGGTTCTTGTAGAGGGCTGTGCTTTCGCGGATCGTGGGGCTTTCGGGATTGATTTTGGTCATTGTCTTGAGGGTTTCCTCCGCCCACTGGCGGTTGTTGTCTTTAGCATTTTGGTTTGCCAGGATTCTTTCCAGCCGCTATCGAGGCTGACCATGGAATACACAGTGTAGTCTGGGGCGCGAGCGGCTGACGTGGCCGGTTGGGCAGGCGACGTTGCGGCTTCAGACGGCTGCTGGAGCGCATGACCCAGGTGGGCGTCCCTGGCCCTCATGCTGGGCGGACGGCGAGAACCAAAGTCCGGTTTGGCGACTACACGTTTGGGTGGATCCGATCGCTTGTCAGCCACGATGTCGCCCTGGGCGGTACGTCAGTTCAATTGACCGATCGATGGGCCCTGCAACCTGTCTTCACTGACCCAGACAAGCCGAATTCCCCGGTCACCGGCCAAATAATCGATGTACCATTGCGAGGATGGGGCTTGCGAAAAAACGATCCACAGCGACGCATCCGCCATCGCGTGTAGGAAGCGGTACTCGTACAATTGACTAAGAGCATGCCGAATCTGGTCGCGCTCGTTGGATTCGGTAATGCTTTTGACTTCAAAAATTGCTGGTCCATCGTCGAGGACGGAATAGGCGTCGATGAGCTTGCTCTCCGAAACACCGCGATTGCGGCTTTGAAGATGCGTCTTGAGCACTTGGAGCGTGGCCTGATGGACGTTGTTGGCCCGTTCCATCTTGGCACGTGCTGTTTGCGACACGATGTAAGGGTCATCAACTGACTCGTCCTTGGGCGACCGCTGCCGTGGCGTTGTGGTCACGACCAGGGGTTTGAGTTCAAAAACCCTTGGAGCTTCGGTCGACCTTTCAGGAAGCTCTTCTTCAACTTCTATAACGGCGGGCTGGGCTTGGAGACCAAGGAGTTCTTGCTCCCGGAGCTTGGTGAACTTGCGGCGCCACGCTTCAGCATCTGGGAGCGCCCTAGCAGCGTGCCACGACAGGGCCTCGTCAATCTCGTTTCTCAGGGAGGCGTAGACATCGAACCTGTATGCTTGCTTGAGAAGCGTCGGGAAATCACGGTTGTCATACAAGCGCCTCAGCAGATCCCCGACAGAGTACGGCCCGAACTCCCCGGCCGTGTAATAGCCGCTGAGGATCACTCCGTAGGTCTTGCTCGAATATAGCCGCTCCAGACAATCTCGAAGCTCAGCTTGGAGCGAATCTAGTCGGATATCCCCGTTACGGCATGTTTTCAGCGCTTTGATCAGATCGAGCTTCGCCAGTTGCGCTTTCGCTCGAGCGGTCGACCCCGGAGGTAGTTCTTCCAAATCGTATTTCACCGTTGTCAGGCCCTCGAAGCAGCATATTACCACCGCGTGCCGACCGAGCCTAGAATCCATTCCGCGTGTCGTCGGCGACCTGAACCTCGGCACCAGGTCAGCTGGCAATCCGCTAAATCTTCTTTGGCTGTTCTCACCCACAGCGGACAAGTTGCTTTTTGGAGTTGTTTCTTGGACAGTTGTTTTTGGACGGTTGTTTTTGGACGGTTCGCATCGAGAGTGCGATGTGCTAACATCCGCCCCGAGCTATTCTGCATGAGGAAGAAAAAAAAGCGTTCAGGGCAGAGCCAAGCGGAAATAGCCCGCCAGCGAGCACGGACGATTCAGCTGGGATTGGATGCAAAGGTGCCGAAGCCAGAGCGCGTCTGGTGTGAATTCTGCTGTTGCCGATACTCTGCAGAGGAGTTGCCAATTCATATTCGGCAGATGCATACGGGTCGTCTCCCGATCAGAATTTTCGGAGGCGGTCGCGGCGGATAGCCGCGGCGTCCGAGGTGACCACTTTGCCCTACTGCTATACGTAGTCCCTCCGGATCGGGTCCCGATTGCCGGGCCCCTCGAAGCTGCCTCTCCAACATTAAGCTGACGTGTCACGCCCTGATCGTAGAAATGGATTGCCGGGTTCTGTCGACAATGCTGGGTCGGGACCCGCTGGTTGCCGATCCGCCACTCCGCTGACCAGCGCCTATTCGAATGTAACCGCAGGGGCCGGTTCGTCCGCTTCTCCCTGGACTTGCCGAGCTGGGCGCTGCGGGGTGATAATGCGGAAATGGTGCGCGAATTCGGCGGCCGGGGAATGCAGAGGAAGCGGGCCGATAGCTCTAGGCGGGTGGGTTTTTCTGTAACCGTTTTTGTAACCGTCGCCAGTTGAAACGGGGCAAATAGCGGCCCTCGTGGAATCCGTAACTGACTGAAAAATATACTCCAGTTGACCGGAGGCGAAGCCAGTTATAGACTTAGGATCTGGTCCACGAGAGTGGGTGGAGGTTCAAGTCCTCTCGGCCGCACCAACCCACCGCTACTCGGCGGCTGCCCACTTCAGTTCCAGTTCCTCGATCTGCTGCTTGTACTTCCCGTAGTCAGGGCGGCCCATCAGTCCGTAGGTGAATAACTTGCCCTGCTCGACGCCCGGCTGGTTAAAGGCGTCGATCTCCAGCATTTCCCCGATGAAGGCCGTCTCGAATTCCATCATCTGCAGAAACGCGCCCAAGTGCTCCTCGTCGAGGCGGTCAAGAGTCACGGTACAGTGTGGACGGCCATTCATGGAGAGGGCGGCGGCGGTGGCGCGCTGCTCGGCATGGATCAACTTCGTCAGGTTCTGCCCAGCCAGGTAGTCGGTCGATTCCAGTCCGAAGGCGCGGGCCGGAATGGCGCCGGGCGACGCGAAATTCTCCACCTTCCAGAAGGTGAAGACTTTGTCGTTGGGACCTTCAATGTACAACTGCACCTGGGAATGCTGGTCGGTGGCGCCGAGGGCCGCAACAGGCGTCTGTCCCACGTTCTCCGTCCCGCCCGCGCCCTGCCGGATCTTGCCCAGGGATTCCGCCCAGAGCTGGCGGAACCAGAAGGCGGTTCCCCAGAGCTGGTTAGAATATGGGAAAGCGACCTGGATGGGCTTCTTCTTCCAGATGAGCCAGTGCCACAAAGCTGCCCGCAAGGCGACGTTCTCCGCCAGATCGGGCAGCCAGGAGCGGTGCGTCATCTCGGCGGCGCCGCGGGTGAGGGCGGCGATATCGATGCCAATGAGCGCCGCGGGCAGCAGTCCCACTGGAGAAAGCACGCTGAAACGCCCGCCCACGTTTTCGGGGACGTCAAAAGTCTGGTAGCCTTCGTTGGCGGCGAGCTCGCAGAGCGGGCTCTTATACTTGCCCTTGTTCTTGCCTTCCGTGTGTTTGCCCAATGTGGTGACGGCTGCGATGCGCTTGCCGGCCTCGGTCGCGCCGAGGGCTTTCTCCAACCAGTCGCGGACAATCATAAACGTCGACACGGTTTCGGCCGTGGCGCCGGATTTCGCGACGACCAGCGCCAGCGTCTTGTTGGCGTCCATGGAGGCCAGCGCGGCGGCGGTGAACGAGGGGTCGATGTTGTCGAGAATTACCAGCCGCGGCCGTTTGTGCGATATGGCGCCCTGCACGGGGTGCGGCCCGCGAATGCCGCAATCGAGCGCCCACGCCCCTAGTGCGCTTCCGCCGATGCCCACCAGGCAAACTGTGTCGTAGTCGAAATGGACGGAACGGGCATACGTTTGAATCTCGCCGATCGCATCCTTCTTGAAAGGAAGGTGGGCAAATCCGTAAAGACCCTTTTCACTCTTCTCGCGGAACGACGCCAGTGCGGCCTGGGCCTTGGGCAATCCCTCTTGATATTCCGAACCGGTGACGCCATTGGCCTTTCCGGTCACGCCGGCCAGCAGGCGTTTCTCGTCGAACTGAATCTTCATTGAGGCGGCCTCCGAGTGGGCTCGCGCGCGGGCGCGAGGTGAATTTCGAGCAACCTCAATTTTAACTCAGCCGCGGTGGAAAACCCGGATTGCGGACGCGGGAGCGGTAGGGAACGTACCGGAAATGTGGTCCTGCCAGGTAAGGCTCTCTTCGTCCCATAGCGACCAGAGCAAGCCCACCGCGGTACACACGCTCAGGCACGAACCCGCCAGACGGAGCAGCCTTTGATTCCGCTCCGGAGGAAAGCCGCTGAAGGTGATCAGGCGCAGGCCGCTCCATCGCATGCCGGCCGTTTCGCCGCCGGCAATCGCCCACAGGGCGCTATAGGCGAACGCGATCAGGGCAAACGCTCCGGCCAAGACCAGCAGGTTGGGCCGGTTGAACGCAAACGCGCCGCCCGCCAGCCGGAATACCAGCAGGAACAGGCCGTAGCCGATCACGACGATGCTCGCGTCGAACGCCGCGGCTATGGCGCGGTGCAACCGGGCGGCCACGGGATCGTCGCAGTGGATCACCGCGTCGACGGTAGTGGGCAGAGAGCGCCGCGCGGATTTGGGCGCGGGGCGGAAATCCAGATTGGCCTGCGCCTCAGATGCCGGGCGCGCACGGCGAACGCGGGGCTTGGAAGCCGTCCCCGCCGTAGCCCCCGGCCCGCGCGGGCGGCGCGTTTCCCCGCGCGCCGGGAATTGGATCACGTTGGAGCCGCCTTCGTCATGAAACAGCCGCGCCTGGATGCCCATTGTTACCACCGGGGTCTGGCTGACGATAGGGATGGTTTCTTCTGCCGGCGCCAGGTGCAGTTGGGGCGCCGCGGCTCCACGCACTACCGCGCTTGGCATCAGCCGGTCGTCGGGAGTGCGTCCGCATCGGCGGCAACGATGCTCCGCTTCACCCATTCTGGAGCCGCAATACGTACACGTCATCGCGTCCTATCCTGGCGCCACCCTGCAACCTAGAGAAGTATGGTAACTTTGCGAGTTGAGGCCCTTCCCTAGAAGTTCTCTCTACTTACTTAGCATAAAGGCATTAGCTTGTCACGTAAAATCTTCGGGTATTAGGTATCTTCTTGCGTCTACTCTGCTGGCCGCGTTAGTGTTAGCGCCCGCGCCGGCCTCCGCCCAGGGGACTGCGCCAGCCGCCGCACAACCCGCCGCCGCGCTCCCGGAACCGCCGCCCCCGGCCTCCATACCCAAGAACCAGTGGGATGTCCAAGCCGTGGACCAGGAAAGCGAGGGCAAGCTCCACAAGTTGCATGGAAACGCCTGGGTGGAGAATTCGCGGATGCTGCTTCGCGGCGACGAGATGACCTGGGACGAACAGACCGGAGAACTGCACGCCACGGGGCACGTTTACTTGCGCAACTTCGAGAGAAACGAGCAAGTATGGTGCGACCGCATGGATTACAACACCGACCAGGAAACCGGGCAGTTCTATAACGTACACGGTCAGATGGTGCCGCGGATCATCGCGCGCCCCGGCATCCTCACCGGACACAGCCCGTTTTTCTTTCAGGGCGAGTGGGCCGAGCGCGCCGGCGGAATTTACACCCTGCACCATGGCTACATCACCAACTGCAAGATGCCGGCGCCGTGGTGGCGGCTGCGGGGACCGAAGTTCGTGATTGTGCCGGGAGAGAGCGCGGTGTCCTATCGCGCATTCTTCCTTGTGAAGGGCTTCCCGCTCTTCTTTGCGCCTTACTTCTACCACTCCCTGGAGAAAGAGCCGCGCCGGAGCGGCTTCCTCACCCCCAACATCGCCAATAGCTCGATTGGCGGCATTACGCTGGGATTGGGCTATTTCTGGGCCATCAACCGCAGCTACGATGTGACTTACCGGATTTTGGATTACACCTCCAGAGGCTACGCGCACCATTTGGAGTTTACCGGCAAGCCGCGTCCCGGCACGGATTATTACACCATTCTCTATGGCGTGCAGGACCGCGGCACCGGCTCCCCCGTTCAAAAGTACAGCGGACTCTCCATCAAAGCCGCCGGAAAGTCCAATCTGGGGGATGGCTGGTCGGCGCACACTGAGATCAACTACGTGACGTCGTTCCGTTTCGTGCAGGAGTGGTCGCAGTCCTATAGCGAGGTTCTCGGTTCCGAGACGCACTCGATGGGATTCGCCAACAAGAGCTGGCCAACCGATTCGCTGGACGTGGTGGTATCCCGCCAGGAGAACTTTCAAACCGCGGAAGTCGCCATCCCGGCGGGCGGCACGGATTACGTACCCAACGCGGTCATCATCCGCAAACTACCCGAGATCGATTTTTCGGGCCGGGACCAGCCCATCTTCGGCAACCTGCCGCTGTGGTTTTCCTGGGACTCTTCGGCGGGCCTGCTGAACCGCACGGAGCCAATTTTCAACACGGGCCTGACACAGCTCATCACCCGCTTTCAGACCGGCCAGTTCATGAACCGGGAGAACCTGGCGCCTCACCTTACGGCAGCCTTTCATCTTGGGGACTTCCACTTTATCCCCAGCCTTGGCCTTCACGAAACGTTCTATGGGCAGGGCCAGACGCCGAACCTCTCCGTCGAGGGCCAGACGCAGTACCAGGATGTCTACCAGACGACGGGGACCAACGTCTTCCGCAGCGCGCGAGAGGCTTCCCTGGCCATCGTTTTTCCGACGATTTCCCGGGTCTTTTCGAAGAAGACCTTCCTTGGCGACAAGTTGAAGCACGTGATTGAGCCGCGCGCGACATACCATTATGTGACCGGGGTCGGCGGCGGCTTCGACAGATTCGTCCGCTTCGACGAGACCGAACTCCTTTCGAACACGAACGATCTGCTGCTTTCGCTCACCAACCGGGTCTACGCGAAGCGCGGCGACACCGTTCAGGAGATCTTCACCTGGGACCTGATGCAGAAGCGGTATTTCGACCCGACCTTCGGGGGAGCCTTGATTCCCGGTCAGCGGAACGTCTTCGAAAGCACGGCCGACGTAGATGCCTTCGCTTTCCTGACGGCCCCGCGAGGCATATCGCCCGTGGTGTCGTCCGTGCGGGTCAGCCCGATCAAAGGCTTCGGCGTGCGCTGGCAGGCCGATTACGATCCCCACGTGCACGGCCTGGTGGACAGCACGGTGGCCGTGGATTACCGCTGGAAGAGGTACTTCGCCTCGGTTGCCAACAGCGTGGTTCGTTTGAACCCCCTGCTAACGCCCACCGCCAACCAGTACGGATTCCGGGCGGGGTATGGCGATGTGAACCGCCCGGGTCTGAACGGCTACATGGTGGTTAATTACAATCCCCTGACTCACCTGGTTCAGAACTCGACCCTCCAGGTAACCTACAACACCGATTGCTGCGGGCTCAGCTTGCAGTATTACCGGATCAACCTGGGCTTGCGCGATGAGACGGGATGGCGCGCGGCCTTCGCCATCGCCAACGTCGGGACCTTCGGCACGCTCAAAAAGCAGGACCGCACATTCTGACGCCGGCGCCGGCTGGTTTTTCTCCCGGGCCGCATTTTCCGCTTGCCACGCCGCTTCATTCCGAAGGAAACTGAAGGAGTCTCAGGGAGAGGCAAGAGTTGGAAAGAAACGGCCGCAAGGGCTCTTTGGTGATGGAGCCTGCCGAGCGATGGAGCGCCCAGCGGGCCAGCGATCTATACGACGTCGCGAGCTGGGGCAAGGGCTATTTCTCGGTTGGCGATAACGGACACGTCCGCGTCCACCCGGAGAAGGACCCGGCGCGGTCCATCGACCTCAAGGAACTGGTCGACACCCTGGTGCTGCGAGGCATCGACCTTCCCATCCTGATCCGCTTCGCCGATATCCTCAAACATCGCCTGGGAGAGCTTCACGACGCGTTCCAGAACGCCATCACGGAGCACAAGTACCAGGGCGGCTATTGCTGCGTGTACCCCATCAAGGTGAACCAGCAGAAGCAGGTGGTGGAGGAAGTGCTGGAGTTCGGCAAGCCCTACCACTTCGGCCTGGAAGCCGGCTCGAAGCCGGAGCTGATGGCGGTGATGGCCCTGGCCGACAACGAAACCCCCATCATCTGCAACGGCTTCAAGGACGATGAATATATCGAAATGGCGATGCTGGCTCAGAAGATGGGCCGGCGCATCATTCCGGTGGTGGAGAAATATACCGAGCTGCGCCTGATCCTGAAATACAGCCAGAAGGTGGGCGTGCGCCCGGTGATCGGACTGCGAGTGAAGCTGGCCAGCCGCGGCTCAGGCCGCTGGAAGTCCTCGGGCGGCTATCGCTCCAAGTTCGGTCTCTCCGCCACCGAGGCCGTGCGCGCCTTGCAGGAGTTGAAGGACCTTGGCATGGCCGACTGCCTGAATCTGCTGCACTTCCACCTGGGCAGCCAGATCACCAACATCCGGCAGATTAAAGGCGCGGTGAACGAGGCGGTGCGGGTGTACGTGGACCTGGCGCGCGCCGGGGCCGGCCTGCAGTACCTGGACGTGGGCGGCGGCCTCGGAATCGACTACGACGGCTCCCAGACGGATTTCGAATCGAGCGTCAACTACACCCTGCAGGAATACGCCAACGACATCGTCTATCACGCGCAGAACGTGTGCGACGAAGTGGGAGTGCCCCACCCCACCATCGTGACCGAGAGCGGACGCGCCATCGCCGCCTACCACAGCGTGCTGGTGTTCAACGTTCTGGGCGTCTCCGGCATGGGAGAGCCGGATGTGCCGGCGGAGCCGCCGCCGGAAGCCGAGCAGCCGCTGGTCGATCTTCAGGAGACCTACCGCGGCCTGACCGCCAAGAACCTGCTCGAAAGCTACCACGACGCGCAGCAGGCGCTCGACCAGGCGCTCAACCTGTTCAGCCTCGGCTACCTTTCGCTCGACCAGCGCTGCATCGCCGAAAACCTCTATTGGGCGATTTCCCGCCGCATCGAAAGGATGGCCGCGGACCTGGATTATTTCCCCGAGGAGTTGGAGGGCATCGACGCGATGCTCTCCGACACCTACTTCTGCAATTTCTCGCTGTTCCAGAGCATGCCGGATAGCTGGGCCATCAAGCAGCTTTTTCCAATCATGCCGATTCACCGGCTGGAGGAGGAACCCACGCGCCACGCCGTGCTGGGCGACATCACCTGCGATTCGGACGGCAAAGTGGATGCCTTCATCGACCGGCGCGACGTGAAGCGCACGCTGGCGCTGCACGCGTTCAACGGCGGCGATTACTACCTGGGCGCGTTCCTGCTGGGGGCCTATCAGGAAATCCTGGGCGACCTGCACAACCTGTTCGGCGATACCAATGCCGTGCATGTCCGCCTCAGCGAAACCGGCGAAGTGATTTTGGATTCGGTGATCAAGGGCGATACCGTGCGCGAGGTGTTGAACTACGTGCAGTTCAGCTCCGACTCGCTGGTGACCAAGCTGCGCCGCGACATGGAAGCCGCGCTGCGCGATGGCCGCTTAAGCTACGAAGAGAGCGGGGCATTGCTAAGGTTCTACGAAGAGGGCCTGCACGGGTATACATATTTGGAGGACGTGCACGAGCAGTAGGGGGGCGTGAATATGAGCCGCAGCCTGCGGGCGATAGCGCACGCGTGATTGACATTGGTAACGTCGATGCGGCGGACTTTTATATTCGCCTCGGCGAAGGTGTAGGCGAGCCGCGGGCGTGCTGGAGCAAGCAACGTCTGCGCGATGCTCGGCGGGACGACTGGATGCTGGTTGCGATCGAACCGCCAGTGATAGGCCAACCATTCGGTTTGGGTGGCGAAAACATTTACCTCCTGCTCTTGGCGGCCCGTTTTCAAGGGCAAACGCTGTTTCCGGTCTCTGTTTGGCCCGCGCTTGTCTACGTTGTTCGCCCGTTAAGCAAGTCGATTCTCAGTTGTACACAGTTCGACGATACGCAGGCGCAACTCATAGACTGGGGCGTGCTCCATCGAACGTACGAGGACGCTCTCGCGCGAACATAGCGTACTGCTGTTATACGCTTCCCGGCTCCCAACCGCCTCCGCGCATCGTCGGGCGCGCGGAAATTGGGCCGGTTCCGGCCGGAGGACACGTGCGCCGGTAGGAAGTAAACTTGAGGCATGGCAGCCTTGCCGAATTCGCCCCTGGTACCGGTCGAAGAGTATCTGAACACCATCTACGATCCCGACGTGAGCGCTGCTCGCCGCACCCAAGACAAGATACTTGCTGGACGCCGCCTACCTGGTGGTGGAAGTGCTCTCTGAGAGCGACGCGATGAGCGCGGTGATTGAAAAGCTGAGAGAGTACGCCAATAAAGGCGTCCGCAACATCTGGCTGATCGACCCGCGCCTTCGATTGCTGTGCGTATACTCCGGCTCGGCGCTCGTCGAGATCGAAGGCGAAGTCATCGCGACGGCGGACGGCGCCGTGGAGCTGTCTCGCAGCGAGATCTTCGCCGAGTAGACTTTCCGTCCTTTTGGGACTGGCCGACGATGCGCTCGTGGCGGGGCTGGCGCTCGCAAGACGGCGTCTAGCGCATCGTCCAGGGCCGGTTCCCGATAAGTTCCGCTTACATCGCCGATAGGTGCTAGAATACGCCGCCGGGAGGCATGTGGCATTATGCAAAGGTCAGCCTATCTCACCGTATCCGCTCTGCTCCTGCTTGCGGCCGCCGACGCCGCTGGGCAGGCCAAACCACCGGGACAGGGCGCTGACGCCTGCGCGGTCGTATCGAAAGCCGAAATCGAACAGGCGCTCGGCGTCAAGCTGACGGATGGTGTGAAGGACCCCGCCCAGCAGACCCCGGGAGTCGTGTCCACCTGCAGTTACAAGACTTCCGACGGCGGCCGAGTCACCATCGCCATCCGGCGCAGGCCGATCAAATACGAAGGATCGGCGACCGTGGGCCCCAACAAGCAGGTGCAGCAGGGGCATATCCAGGGCCTCGGGAGAGATGCGCTCTTAACCGAGACGTCCGCCGGGGAAACCAGCGTAGAAAGCCTGAGCATCTTCCGCGGAGATTACGACAATATCAATATTGTGTTTATGGGCTCCAGCCCTGTGAAACCGATTTCGGCCGCCATCGAAAAACTGGGACGCCTCGTGCTCGATGGTTGGAAGTAACGAATCCTTGGGAAAGCCGCCCACCTAGGCGCGCCCGGCATTTCTCGATAGGCTGGGACGAACCAAGGTTCGGGTGTCAGGGATCGAGATCCTCGGGGCTTCACCCGCTGAGCCGGCAGAGGTGTGGCAGGCGCGCATAGGGAGCGCCACAATGTCGGATTGCGGAGTTCCGGCGCTTGAAGTACAGTAGGTGGAACGAACGGAGGCTTTATGGCTTTTTGTGTGAATTGCGGCGCCTCGGTGACGGGCGCATTTTGCGGAACGTGCGGCGCACCGGTGAGCGCCGCCTCCGGGCAGGCCACTGCAGGCGCCCCGCCCACTCAGGCTCCCCCAACGCAGCCTGTCGGCGGCCCAGCTTCAGCAAAGCCCCAGACGAGCCCACTGGTTTGGGTTTTGGCGATTGTCCTGGGGCTATTCGTGCTCGGCGGCATCGTCACGGTAGGCGCCGGGTTGTTCGTCGTGCACAAGGCCCGGCAGGCGGGTTTCGATGCCGGCCTGATCGGGCGCAACCCCGGTCTCGCGATTAGCAAAATGATCGCCGCCGCCAATCCTGACGCGGAGGTGTTGAGCACGGACGAAGGCTCTGGCAAGATCACCATACGGGACAAGAAGACCGGCAAGGTTGTCACCATGAGCTTCGATGACGCGAAGAAGGGCAAGTTCAGCTTCACCGCGGAAGGCGACGACGGTAAGACCGCCAGCCTTGAGATTGGCGCCGGGGCGGACAAGCTGCCGTCGTGGATTCCCTCCTACCCGGGAGCGAAGGTGGGGGGCGCCTTCTCCGTTAAGGGAGACAGCAGCGAGGGCAACGGCGGTAACTTCTCCTTCGAGACGGCGGACGCGCCCGCAAAGGTGATGTCTTTCTACCAGGCCCAATGCCAGGAATTGGGGATCAAGATCAAGATGACGACCACCACCGGCGCTGGCGGCGTGATCAGCGCCGCGGACGACGACAATGCGCGCGCCCTGCAGGTGGTGGTCGGCAGCAGTTCGACGGGAACCACCGTAAACGTAACGTACGGGTTGAAGAAGTGAGTCAAGACGCCATTTTTCCCGGCCTCCTAGAGAAAAATGTCGCCCCCTGTCACGGGATGACGCCTGGTGGTATACTCAACCGGACCTGGAACTCCAAGACAATTCCAGGCAGAGTGGCGCAGGAGGTTTAAATGGCGTTCTGTCAGAGTTGTGGCGCTCCAGTAGAAGGCAGGTTCTGTGCGAAATGTGGCGCGGCAGTCCCGAGCCAGGGAGGGCCCCCGCCCGGCTTGGCCGTCCCTCCGCCGCCGGTGGCGGCCCCAATGCAGAATAACGTCGCCTCGGCGCTGTGTTATGTGCTGGGGCTCATCACCGGAATTATCTTCCTGGTTGTGGCGCCTTACAGCCAGGACCGGGCGATTCGGTTTCATGCGTTCCAGTCGATATTCCTGAACGTAGCGGTGATCGCGGTGGATATCGCGCTTGGCATTTTCTTCCGCACTGTTCTCTTTACGTTCGGATTTGCGGGCCTGCTGGTGGGCATTCTGTGGCCCGTGTTCGGGCTGGCGTGCCTCGGCCTGTGGGTCTACCTGATCGTCTCCGCGTATTCGGGTAAGACGGTTGTGCTGCCGGTGATCGGGCCGCTCGCCCAAAAACAGGCAGCGGCCTGAACTCGACATGCACTCAACTCGCACGCATCTCACGCCGCCGCGCCGGTAAGCGGGAAACGACCGATACGGCAATCCGCTGGCGACGAGCAGAGCGGTCGGCATTTACCGCTGGCCGAACGCTTCCGGCTTCGACTGGAACTGATTCACAACCGTGATGCCGCCGAACTTACGGCCTCAACAGGTACGCGCAGCTTGTGGTTTCGGCGGCGGCGACGATCAGGCTGTCCCAGTACGGGCCCCTCGGCCTTGTCTATCCAATGCCACGCGCGATGGAGCATGCCTACTGAAGCTTGCCGGATTCCACAAGGAACAGGTTTAGACCGTGCGGCGGGCAACTGGGGCGGGCGCATTGGCGTAGTACTCGTTCAATACCTGCCAGCTCACGCGGCCGGCCTCTCGTTCCCACAACACACCCAGCCAATCGTGGGCGGCGCGACGCTTCGCGGGCTTCCGCTGGTCGCGTTCATAAAGCAGAACGTTGGTGTCGACGAAAAACGTGTTACCGGCGGTCATAGAGTTGGTCGCGCTTTGCCGGTACGCGGGCACGGTTCCGGTCCGCCACGGAAATGCTACACTCACCCCTATGGCAAAACATCCCGACCGCATGATCGACTACATCGAATTCCCCTGCACCGACATAAGCCGCGTGAAAGCGTTCTACGGCGAGGTTTTCGGCTGGAAGTTTCAGGACTATGGACCAACCTATACCAGCTTTCACGACGGACGGATCGGCGGGGGGTTTACCACCGATGCGCAAGTCTCGGCGGCCGGCACGCTGGTGGTGTTCTACGCTGCGGATCTTGAAGCCATCCAGTCGAAAGTGCTCGCCGCGGGCGGCAAAGTGGTACGCCAGACGTTCGATTTTCCCGGCGGGCGGCGCTTCCATTTCGCGGACCCCGAGGGCAACATCCTGGCGGTTTGGTCCGATCCCCTCTGATATCGCGCGCCGGTCACGCGCGAACGCTACCGCCGCGGGCAACCGGCAGCGTCAGCAGCGCCGGCTTCAGGCCTTCCGCGCTGGCGGTCAACGAGAGGCTGCCGGGAGTTTTCGACGGCCGCAGAATGGCCAGCGCGGTCCCGTGCCACGTCCAGCGCCTGGGACGTTGGAAGCTGTCGACGTTGTGCGGGTTGCCGTTGCCGGTCCCGGCCAGCGCGCCGGCGCCGCCAACCTGGAACGAGACTTTGACGACTGCGTCCGGCACGATGCGGCCCTGGACGTCCACCACCTGGACCAGCACGTGCGCCAGATCCCCGCGGCCGGTGGTCAGCGATTTGACGTCGGAGGTGAGGCGGAGCGCGGCGGGCTTGCCGGCGGTGGTGAGCATCTTGCGGCCGATTTCGACGCCTTTCCGCGTCGCGACGGCGGTCAGCGTGCCCGGCTTGTAGGGAACCTTGAAGGTGGCCACCCGCTTGTCCGCCTCCGCGAGCGTCTTCGTTTCCAGCGGCGCGCCGTTGAGCAGCAGCGCGATGCTGTCGCCCGAGGAGTAGGCGTGGACGGTCATCGCCTGACCCTCGGGAACGTCCCACGTCCAGCTCGGCAGCTCGTCGTAGTAGGCGTACATCGCCACGAACTGTTGCATGTCGGGCGGAGTTGGCCGCTCGACCATCACTTCCAGCGGGCTGATCCCGTTCACCACCGCCCGCAAGTAGTTTTGCGGCTTGCGTTGGCCGATCAGGTCGATGTCGCTTAGGAAAGTGTTGAACCAGGGATACGGAATCTTCCCCATGACCGCGCCCATTGCAAGGGCAGACGCCTCCGCCGCGGTGCGGACGACAGGCGCGGGGCCAGAGCCGGCCTCGCCGATGTAGTCCCACGCCGCCCAGACACAGCTCCCCACGAACCATGAGCTGTCCTCGGCGAGCTTCCAGTCGTCATAGAGCTGCGACACGGTGTCTTCGCTCTGGATAAACGCCTTGTCCGGATGCGCGGCGTGGTCTGAGGCCTTGGGAGCGCCGTGATAGTCACCGATATCGACATACTTCCACGGATCGCCGACTCTGCCCACATTCATGCCGCCGAGCGTCACCGGCCTGGTCGTGTCGAGCGTGCGGACGAGCGCCGCCAGCTTTGGGCCATAGTTGTTGGGGTCCTCGAAGATCTCGTTACCAATCGACCAAATGACGATGCTCGGGTGGTTGCGGTCGCGCAGCGCCATGCTCGTCAGGTCGCGCTGCCACCAATCCACAAAGTAGCGGTGGTAGTCGTCGGCCATCTTCGCGACGTCCCACATGTCGCTGAACTCGTTGTAGACCAGCATCCCCAGCCGGTCGCAGACGTCGAGCAGGTAAGGAGAGCGCGGGTTGTGCGACGCGCGGATGGCGTTGAAGCCGGCCGCCTTGAGGACCTCGATGGTGCGCTCCTCGGCGCGGTCGATGGTGACCGTACCGAGCGGCCCGTGATCGTGGTGGATGTTGCCGCCGTTTATCTTGTACGGCTTGCCGTTGAGCAGGAACCCGCCGGTTCCGTTGAACGCCAGCGAGCGCACCCCGAACGCCGTGGTCACGGCGTCCACGGCTTTGCCGGCCACCAGAACCTCGGTGCGGAGCCGGTAGAGGCTCGGAGCCTCCGGCGACCACAAGGCCGCGTCCGGGATTGCCAATTCCGCCCCGTACGTTTGCGTGGCGCCCGGCTCCAGCGTCTGCACAGGCGCGGTCTGCACGGCCACCTGCCGTGCACGCGCGTCCAGCACGGCCATCCGCACGCTCACCGCGGCCCGTTCGCCGGAGTTGCCGACCTGCACTTCCACGCGGGCCACCGAGCGGCGCGCTTCCACCACGGGGGTGGTCACTCTCACGCCCCAAAGCGGGATGCGCACCGGCCCCGTTACCGTGAGCCACGTCTGCCGGTAGATGCCGGACCCCGAGTACCAGCGGCTGGTCTTGCCGCGATTATCGACCCGCACCGCCAGCAAGTTCTCCCCATTGGAATTCAGGTGCGGCGTCAAGTCGTACGCGAACGATGTGTAGCCGTTGGGGTGGAACCCAAGGTGGACGCCGTTCAGCCAGACGTCGGCGTTCTGGTAGACGCCATCGAAGCGGAGCTCGACGAACTGCTTAGCGGCGCCCGCCAGCTTCGGCGGCGCGAAGCGCTTGCGATACCAGCCGATGCCCGCCACGGTGTAACCCTGGCTTCGGCCGCCGGGGATCAAGAGACGCCCGAACCCAGGGAAATTGATGTCGATATCGGAGGCTGTATCCGCATTCGCGTCGAACGGCCCGATCGCCTGCGGTGAACTCTTGGGCGTCCACGTCGCGAAAACGGAGGGGTCGGCGGTCGCGCTGCCGTCGTCGGAGGCGGCGTTGGGCAAATCCTCGATGCGCCAATCGTGCGGCACGTCGAGCTTTCGCCAGGCGCTATCGTCGAACGACGGCGCCTCCGCCCCGCCCGCATCGCCGCGGTAAAACCGCCAACCTTCGTCGAAGGACTGCTCCAAACGAGCGGCCGGCGCCGCGGCGGTCGCCACGGAATTGGAGATCGCCAACGTCACAACCGCAGCCGCGCCCGCTCCCAGGATCTCGCGTCGCGTCACAACCGGCTCATTCGCCACAACTCCCTCCTTTGGGAAGGCGTAGTACGGCCGCCGGTCTCTGCCGGCGGTATCGCTACCCCTTGAGGTCTTGAAACGCTTCTTCGATTTCCTTCTTGGCTTCCGCGCCGGGCGGGGTCAGCGGCAGACGTGGAATGCCGCCGTAGTATCCGTTCAGATCCATGGCGTACTTCAGGCCGGGAATGCCGTACTTCACCGTTACCAGCCGGGCGGCGTGCGCGATGCGGTTCTGCCAGTCCAGGCCGGCGGCTTCCTCGCGCTTCAAATGCGCCTCCCAGATAGCGATGCAGGAATAGGGCGCGGCGTTGGCATACGCCAGGATGCCGCCGCACGCCCCCATCAAGAGGGACGGCCACAGCGTTGGCGCGGAGCCGACCAGCACGTTGAAGCCGGCCTTGGTCTCGCGCACCATTTGCATCACCTTTTCCAGGCTGCCGGAGCTTTCCTTGACGCCGATAATGTTGGGGTGCTCCGATAGCGCGGCCACCGCGGCGGCGGGAATGTCCACGCCGGTGGTCTGCGGCCAATTGTATATGATCACCGGGATGCGAACCTGGTCGGCCACCGCCCGAAAGTACAGCATTTGGGCTTCGGGGCGGCTGAACGCGGCCTTGTAATAGTGCGGCGTGCGCACCATGGCGGCCTTGTATCCCATTTCAGCGGCGGTGTTGGTCAGGCTGACGGTCTCGCGCACGCTCTCGACGCCGGTTCCGGCGATCAGCAGCTTCTCCGGCGCGGCGTAGCGCGCCACCGTCTCCCAGACCGTGGCCTTCTCGCTCGGCGTCAGCATCACGCTTTCGCCGGTGGACCCCAGAACCACGTACCCGTGGAGCGCGGTGAGGTTCCACTTCTCGACGTTGTGCCGTATTTTGGCGGCATAGATCTCGCCATTGTGGTCGAATGGAGTGGCGATTGGTGGGAAAATACCTTGTAGCTTCATTGTTTTCGTCACCACCATCATAATCGGGATACACGCGGGGAATCCCGCCGAATGGAGATCGATGTTTTCTTTGGAAATCGAATGCGCGCCGGATGAGCGCGATTTTCTGATCGCCGAATTGTGGGAGCAGGGGTCGGCCGGAATTGCCGAGCTGAACCCGCGCGTGGTGCGGGCGTTCTTCGACGACGGCGCCCGCCGCTCGTCGTTGCTTAAAATGTATCCCGGCGCCCGGCTGCGGGAGGAAGATTCGCGCGATTGGGTGCAGGCCGCGCGCGACCTGCTGCGGCCCATGTCCGTGGGCACGCGATTCTACCTGGTGCCGGTCTGGCGCGACGATCCGGCCCCGGCGGGTCGTTTGCGCATCGCCATCAATCCCGGTTTGGCGTTTGGCACGGGAGTGCATGAGACCACGCAGTTGTGCATGGAAGCGCTCGAGGACTACCTTGCGCCCGGCATGAGCGTACTCGACGTGGGCACGGGATCGGGAATTCTGGCGGTCGCGGCCCGGTTGCTTGGGGCGGCAAACGTCACCGCCTGCGACACGGACGCCGTCGCAGTGGAAATCGCCGGCAAGTTGGAAGATCCGCCACGCCTGTTCGTGGGATCGGCCGACGCGGTGGCTTCCGGATGCGCCGATGTGGTCCTGGCGAACATTAGCCCCGAGGCCATCGTTCGCTTGGGGCCGGATCTGCTGCGCGCGCGGCGTCCGGGCGGCGTCCTGCTGGCTAGCGGCATCGAGAACAGCGAGGTGGCCGGGGTGCAGGCGAAGATGCCTGAGCCGCGCGAGATACGCCGCAAGGGCGATTGGGCGCTGATGGCGTTCTGACGTAATTGAATCCCAAGGAGCATGTTGTTACCATTGGCGCCATGAAGCGCATGGTTCCCGCCGCCTTGTGCGGCCTTGTGTTCGCGTCCCTCCTTTCCGCCGCGACGAAAACCCTGAATATATGGGAGATCGATTCGGAGGGCGCCAAGTCCGAGCTGATCGTTTCTCCTTCTGGCCAGTCGATGCTCATCGACACGGGCTTCCCCGGAAACAACGGCCGCGACACCGACCGCATCCTCGAGGCCTGCAAAGCGGCCGGCGTGACGAAGCTCGATGTGTTGGTCATCACGCACTACGATATGGACCACGTGAACAACGCGCCGTCCGTGGTAGCGAAAATCCCCGTCGACCTGTTTGTGGACCACGGCCCGGCGTCCGTCACCGACCGCGGCACCACCACCGCCGTCGCCGCGTACGACAAGTTATGGCCCAGCGCCAAGCACCTGGTGGTGAAACCGGGCGATAAGATTCCGTTCAAGGGCGTCGATGTGCTGGTGCTCACCTCGAACGCGGAGGCGCTGAAGACGCCGCTCAAAGGCGCCGGCAAGCCCAACGCCGCCTGCGCCGCGACGCAGCCCAGGACGTGGCCGGCCAGGGACGACCAGGACGCCTCGGAGAACGGCCACTCGCTCTCGCTGCTGATCACCTACGGCAAGTTCCGCATGATGGATATGGGCGACCTCACATGGAACCGCGAGATGCAGTTGATGTGCCCCAACAACCCCATCGGGTCGGTGGATCTGTTCGTGACGGGCAACCACGGCAACGATAACGCCAGCTCGCCTGCGCTAGTCAACGGCGTGCAACCCCGCCTGATTGTCATGGACAACGGAGAGCGTAAATTCGGCGCCGTGACCCCTATGAAGACGCTGAAGGCCGATCCGGGATTGCAGGCCATGTACCTGATGCACTGGTCCGCCAACGCCCCCAACGACAATCCGCCCGACGAGTTCATCGCCAACCTGCACGGCACACCAGACGGCAAGTGGCTGAAGATCAGCGCCGACCAGAACGCCGCGATCACCGTCACGAACGCGCGGACCGGCGATTCCAAGACCTACAAGCGCAAGTAAGGTGGGCCGGGCCGGGGCGCCCAAAGCGTTTGTGGGCCCGCCTGCCTTCTTCTTCCGCCGTGAAAATTCCTCTTGCATCGCCTACTATTCCGTAGTAGCATCAGTTACGAGATAGTAGACGCACATGCCGCAGCCGAAGCTAAGCAAGCTCGAACTTCAGATCCTGGAGGCCCTTTGGTCCCAGGGAAAAGCATCCACTCGCGAGATTCAGGAGACCTTTCCGGAGCCTCGCCCGGCCTACACCACCATCCAGACCACCGTATACCGGCTGGAGGGAAAGAAGGCCTTGCGTCGCGTCCGAAAGATCGGTAACGCCGATATCTTCGAGCCGGTTGTGGCCCGCGATGTGACGCGAAACCGGCTGCTGGACGAAATTCTGAGCTTCTTCGGAGGGCGGGCCCAGCCCATGATGGCGCAATTGGCCGAGGCCGGCAAACTCACCCTGGACGACGTTCGCGAACTGGAGAAGACAATCAAGAGGCTGGAGGCGCGACCAAAGTCAAGAAAGGACGCGTGACTTGAAATGATCGGTCAACTGACGAATCATCTCTGGCAATCGACCTTGTTCGCAGCCGCGGCGGGCCTGCTGACGGTAGCCTTTCGCAAGAACGGGGCCAAGGTTCGCTATTGGCTGTGGTTCAGCGGGTCGGTCAAGTTCTTCGTTCCGTTCGCGCTGCTGATGAGCCTGGGAAGCCATCTGGGGTGGGCGCCGGTGGCGAAGGCGGTCGCGACGCCGGCCGTCTCGCTGGCGGTGGAGCAAATCGCCGAGCCATTTCCAGATGCCTTTCCCGCGCCCGTCGCGCCAAAGCGCGCCGATTGGATTCCCATCTCTCTCTTCAGCCTGTGGGTGTGCGGGCTTGCCTCCGTGGCGGCG
>Ga0181535_10000282_pt1 | contig 78561 bp, 70 predicted proteins | sample PEATcosm2014_Bin_44_FD_119774 | JGI IMG/M metagenome (GOLD analysis project Ga0181535, IMG submission 119774) | Peatland microbial communities from MTU Mesocosm Facility, Houghton, MI, USA - PEATcosm2014_Bin17_30_metaG | ecosystem: Environmental > Terrestrial > Soil > Wetlands > Peat | place... | reverse complement strand
TCGCGACGCTGGCTTCGGTGAAAAACGGCTACGGCAATCTGATGCTCACGCCGGAGATCCAGGCGGAGTTTCTCGGCGAGCGGCCGGACTTGTTCTTGCCGGTGCACGGCGGATGGGGACGCAACGGTGCGACGCACATTCGACTCTCAGTTGCAGATGAGGCATCGCTGCGCGGCGCATTGCATGCGGCATGGAAGCTGCGCGTGGAGAAGAACAGCAAGACATCGCTGCGGCGAGCAGGTAAGTCAGCGAAGCGTAAGTGAACTGGCGACCGTGCTCTCCCCGGTCCCAGAATCGGGACCGGGGGCACCCGGCGAATTGAGTTGGGGCAGAGTTGCCTTCTATTGACGTCTCATCGTTTCTCAACAAGTTCTTAGGGCAGGGCAGCGAGAATTCGCGATGCCCGAGGCGGATCAGGATGACTTTGCGCCCGTGAAGCCGGCGAGGATCTGCGTCATCATGTCGTTGACGGTGCCGGGCGAACTGGGCAGGAAAATCGTGCTTGCCTTGCCCGTAACGCCCACTTCGCGCAAGGTGTCGAAGTACTGCGTCATGAGGACCATCGCGATGACGTCTTTGGCGGTTGAGCCTTCGACTGCTCCCTTGAACTCTTCGACGGACTGCTGCAGGCCTTTGATAATAGCCTGACGCTGGCGGGCGGTGCCGTCGCCCTGGAGAGCCTTCGATTCGGCTTCCGCTTCGGCCTGCTTGACCTTGAGAATTTTTTCGGCTTCGCCGCGGGCCTGGGCCGCGATTTGCTCTCGCTGCGCGGCGTTGATGTCGTTCATGGCCGCTTTGACCTTGGCGTCGGGAACGATGTCGGTGACCAGCGCGCGAAGAATATTGTAGCCGAATGTGTCCATGACTTCGTCGAGGTCGCGCTTGACGGCGCCGGAGATTTGCTGCATCTGCTCGAAGGCCTCGTCGAGTGTGAGCGTGGGCACGTGGCCGAGGATGGAGTTGAAGACGTAGCTCTCGATCTGGCTCTGCGGATTCGACAGCTTGTAGTAGGCGTCAAAGACCTTGGCTTCGACGACCTGATATTGGACGGAGACGGGGATGGTGACGAAGACGTTGTCCTTGGTTTTGGTTTCGACGTTGACGACGGCTTGGCGCACCTGCAGATCGACAAGGCGCACGGTTTCGCACCAGGGCAGCAGGAATTGCAGGCCGGGACGCGCGACGCGATTGAATTTTCCGAAGCGCTCGACGACACCAGCCGAATAGGTGCGGACGGTGTACATGGTTTTGAGGAGCGTAACGAGAACGAAGATGCCGACGACGGCGATGATGATGAAAACGAAAACGGCAACAGCGGAGTTGTCCATGGCGAACCTTTCTAAACTCGAGCGGAATGGCTCCGGCGCGGGAGCGGCGAATTGGATTTGATTCTGGCCCGCGTTTTCGAGATGGGGGAATGATACCGCAGAACCAGGGACCAAGGGACCAAGGGAACAAGGAACCGCAGTTAGTTCATTTGCGCGCTTCGCCCGTGGCACAGAACCCATGATGCGACAAGTGAGGGGTTAGCGGAGTTAGCGGGGTCGGCGGAGTTGGAGGCCCAAGCTAGCCGCGAGAACTGGGGCGATGATCCAGGATGGTGCGGCTTCCTGCCGAAGAGCTATTGTTGCGCGGGAGGCTCGGAGTATTTGTTGTGAAAGAGACGGCGGTTGATGTCGGGCCAGAACTCTTTGAACCAGAAGGACAGTGCATCAATCCCGACGTCTTCTCCCCACTCGGATGCTGTGTTTCCAACGGAGCGTGATGCAGAAGGGTAGTAGAGATTCGAAATTCCCGATGCCGCGCCGGCGCCGACAACTTCGCTCACATTGAAGGTCTCGCGTCCGGAGTTTGAGCGGGTGATGACGGCACGGCTGAGGGCATAGCCCGTGCGTTTGATGAATCCGCCGTGGCCAAGCGTGTAATAGCGCGAATCTTCGCGGGTGATGGTGGGAAAAATGAACTCGACCATGTAGTTTTCGCTGGTCTGGTCGACGGCCGAATGCCAGAAGTAGCGAGCGTAGCCGGCCGCGCCCTGATGGAACTCCGGAGTTGCGCGCTTATCCATGTTGTAGCCAGCGATGACGGCAGGAATAAAGATCGCAGAGTAATCGAACGAATCCTCAGTGCAATCAATGAACTTTTCTTTAACGGTCTCTGGCGGCAGTTTTTGGTTGGCGCTAACGGCGCGGAAGTTGGGAATGATGCCGAGGATGCGCTTGGTTTGCTGGCCACTGGATTCATCCTGCGCACTTTGTGCCGGCTGGTTCTGGGGGGCGGGGGACTGTGCCGGAGCGGCGGCGGGCGTTTGCGATGCCGAATCTGGCGCAGGGAATGCGGTCTCAAAATCGGCGAGAACGACTGGCGGAGAACTGCCGGCCTGTGACTGCTGAGCTGCCAGGCTGGCGCAGTTGCCGAGGCACAATGCCGCCGCGGCAGACAGGGCGAATAAGGAGAAGGGGCTGGCGAGTAATTTCCGGAAGCGAAATATCAAAGGCATGGGGGGAAATCCTTTGAAAAATGGCTGTCGGGCTACTACTGATTCTGATGCTGGTTCAGCTCCTGAAGCTTCTTTTGCTTCGCCGCTGCGTCCGCCGCGCGCGCCTGGGCGTCGAGACCATTTGTGGGATCTTTGTGGAAGAGTTTGCGGGAGATGTCGGGCCAGAACTCCTGGAGCACGCCGCCAAAGGTGCCTTCGCCGGTGACGATGATGCCATTGTTGATGGTTTGGCCCAGGCCTGCTGTTTGCGATGGGTAATAGAGATTGGAGATGGCGCCGGAGATGATGTTGCCGCCGACGTTGGAGTAGTTGGGCTCCCATTTTCCGGTATTGTCGTGCTTGCAAATGAAGCTGGTGGCGATTGCGTAGAAGAATCGGTGCTTAAACGTGCCGTGGCCGAGACGGAAGTAGCGCGGATCCTGGTGCAGGAGAGCGGGCAGAAAGCCGTTGCCGATCATCGCGCCATCGAAAGCGTCGAGATAGGCCGCGCCTGAGCGCTTGAAGTAGCCTGCCGGCCCCCAGCCGAAACCGGTGCCGTTGTCTTGTGCTTCAGAAAAGCCCGCGACGACGAATGCAATGCCGAATTGATAAGGATCGACGGCGGAACGAAAGGCGAGGCTGATTTTCTGGCCGGCACTCATGGACGCGGCATCGCTACGATAGGTGACATTGAAGGACGGCAAGATGCCGACGACGCGCTGCTTTTCCTGTTCCTTGATTTGTTCAGCGGCTTTTTCGTGCTGGGTTTCTTGCGGTGTGGGCGGCGGCGCGGGGGTCTGAGAGCTGGAACTGTTTTTCGGGCCGCCGCTTTGCTGATCGCCGGACGAGTTGTTTGGCGCCGGCGCAGATTGCGGGGCCAGTTGCTGGGAGTTCTGCAACGGCGCGGACTGCGGATCAACGGCGGCCAGATCGATTCGCGGGTGAGGAGCTTCGGGAAGTGCGGATGATGAAGCGAAGGTTGATGCCGGCGCGGCTGAACCTTGCTCCTGCGCAAGCAGCCCGGACGATAAACCAAGAATGGCCACTCCAACAGCGAGCCGCGCACCGGCTCCAACGAAACCTGATCGCATTCATTCACCTATCTTGAAAGCCGGCTTCGGGAGACCCTTGTCGCCGAAGAGGCAAGCCGGTCCGAAATTAAGTCACTCGGATCGCTTTGGTCTGGCCGGGCACCAAATAAAAGGCAGGATGCTGCCTTTTTGATTATCAACAAACTCTAGGGTTTAGACGCATTTGCGTGCCGGTTGGACACAAGAATGTCCCATAGCTATAACCCGGAACATTGAGCAACAATGGGATACGGATCAATTTGCGAGTTTTTAATCTGGACTTAAGAGTTACGTGGCTAAAACCTCGAAATCGATATAGCCGCGCTGGGGATCGGTGTTGACGAGCTTGACAGTGACTCTATCGCCAACGTCGAGGCCTTTTGCGCCACGAACAACCATGCCGTCGACGTGGGGGTCGATTGTGCGGACGAAGGTGCCCTTGTCCGACGCACCGGTGACGATGGCCTGATAGCTCTGGCCAATATGCGGGTGAAGAACGACGGCGGCGATGCGTTTCGCCATCTCGCGCTCCACCTTGCGAGCGGCATCTTCCATTAGAGTGCACCGCTGCGCGATTGCATTGAGATCGTCTTCAGAGTAGGGAGCTGCGGACTTCGCAAGCCACGCTTTGAGGAGGCGCTGCGTGACGACGTCGGGGAAGCGGCGGTTAGGAGCGGTGGAGTGCGTATAGTCGCGGACAGCAAGACCGAAGTGGCCGGGCGATGGTTCATTGGGCTTGATCAGGACATATTCGCCGGGCCCCATGAGCTTGACGACCGCGAGCGAGAGATCGGGAAAGTGATCGGGATCCTTCTGCTTTTGCTCGAGGAGAAAATCATTAAGGGCCTTCGAGTCCGGTTCGGCGGGAAGTGTTGTGCCCTTTTGGGCGGCCAGCTCGACGATACGGTCCCAGCGCTTGGGAACACGCACGATGCGGCGGATGGAGGCGAGGCCTGCGCTTTCAAATGTGCGCGCCACGACGCCGTTTGACGCGACCATGAACTCCTCAATGAGCGAGGTGGCGCGGTTCTTCTCGATGGGCGCGATTCCGACCACCTGGTCGGCGTCCAGCACGGGCTGCGTCTCGATGGTGTCAAATTCGAGCGCGCCGTGCTGATAGCGCTCGCCGGCCATGCGCTGCGCGGCCGTGTCCTGCAGCTTGATCTGCGTGGCGAGATCGTTGCTGGCGGCAACCTTCGCCGGCGGAGCGGCTTTGCCGTCGAGCCATGCGCCTACGCCCGGGTACGCCAACTGTGCACGGTTTCGCACCAGGGCCCGGTAGACTTTACCGTCGGAAGCGGCGCCATTGGCGTCGATTGAGTACTCGACCACGATAGCGGCGCGGTCTTCGTTTTCATTCAACGAGCTGATGCCTTCGGAAAGCTCCGTGGGGAGCATGGGAAAAGTGACCACGCCCGTATAAACAGAGGTCGTCTCGAACTGCGCATGCTTGTCGATGATCGAGGCCTTCTTGACGCGCGCGTCAACGTCAGCCACGCCGATGAGGACACGAATGCGGCCATCGGACAGCTGCTCGGCCCACTCGATCTGGTCGAGATCTTTTGAAGTGTCGTTATCGATGGAGGACCAGAGCAGGTTGCGCAGATCGGTAAAGCCATCAGCGGCTGGAATGGCGGGCTGCGCCTCAATCGCGGCCAACTCCGTCTGGGTTCCGGCAGGGAAATCGGGCTGAAAGCCGTGCTCGATCATGGACGCGTGGGCCGCGGCCACAAGATTGAAATGAAAGGGCTGGGTGGAATGCATGAAGGAAGGAACTCCTGGAGTACTTTGAGCGTCGTTTCGCGCGACAAGCCAGCCTAACATGCGGAGGAGGTGGCGGGTCAGCAGGCCAGCCCTGGTTCGTCATCGTAGGCTTGGCTGGCAGGTGCGGGCGAGGATACCCGCACGACAGCCGGCGGAACAATGACAGGCTACTGAATGCCGAGGTCAGCGAGAACCTTGGGCTTGGCTTCCTGGACGGCGAGTAGATTGTGGCAGGCGGAACAATCCTGCGTAATGCTGGTGCCATCTTTCGCCGCGTGACTGCCATCGTGGCAGCGGAAACAGCCGGGGTAGTCCATGTGGCCGATGTGGTTGGGATGCGTTCCCCAGGTGACGTTCATGAACGGGAATACATTCTGGTCGTAGAGCGTGACCAGTTCCTTGCCTGCCTGATCTACCTGAGCTGCGTTCTGCGAGAGTACGGAGGGATTTTGCGATTGATAGAAGGCGCGAAGCTCAAGCGGAATCTGAGCGCCGGCCTGCTCCTGACTGGAGTAGGTGCCATTCAGTAGCGCCAGACCCTCCTTGTGAATCCATGGCAGATTCGGACTGATCGCGCCGGTGGCCATGGCCTGGTCGACGGCTTGCTCGGCGGTGACGAAAGTGTGCGCGGCGCGATTGTGGCAGTCGATGCAGTCCATGACCCTGCGGTCGCCTTTAGGAATGCTGCTGCCGGCGGGCAGAGAGCTGTACTGAGTGAATGAGCCATCGGGATTCTGGCGCTCAACCCAGGGAATCGTGGTGCGCGAGGGGTCGGTAGCAACGTATTCGATGTGGCCGAGATGAACACCGTGAATTCCCGTGTAGCGCGAGAGCGAGTCAACACCGCCCAAATGAAGAATGAGCACGGTCTGCGTCTCGGTGTTCGGCTCATCGTCAGCAAAGTTCGACTTGACCAGCAGTTTGTCGCCATCGAAGCGCGTGGGCGTGTGGCAGCCTTCGCAGGTGTATCGCGCGGGGCGCAGGCTAGTGACCGGCGAGGGAATGGGCGTGGGGTAGTTGGGAATCAATTTGGGCGCGAGTGGCGCGAGCGGATGGAAAGTGACTTCGATGAGCTGCTTGGTGCCGTTCACCTTGGCGCTGAAGTAGGCTTGAGCGCCGGATCCTATGTGGCAATCGACGCACGCGACGTGGGAGTGCGGCGAGATCTGGTAGGCCGTAAACTCCGGCTTCATCACGTGGCACGAGCGGCCGCAGAACTGTGGCGAATCCATATACTCCGCGCCGTGATAGCTGGCAGTGGCCACGACAAGGAAGTTGACGATGGTGAAGACGAGAACGATGTCGAGCCCATGACGGAACTTGCGGTCGTTCAGATCGATGCGCGGAAACGCAGCTGGAATCTGGCCGGCCTTCTGGAGCTTTCTGCGCCGGATGAAAACGCCAACAGGAATGAGCGCCAAGCCGAGCAGGAACAACATCGGCAGAATGAGGAAGAAGATGATGCCGAGATAGGGGTTGTCACTGAGATGGCCGGCAAGCTCGGCCAGCCAGTAGCTGATCATGGTGACGCCGGACGCCGTGGTAATGGCGCCGCCGGTCAGGCTGATGGGGTTGTTGCCGAAAAACAGCGCAGGACGAACCCAGCTATCGCGGAATTTCTCAAACAACGACACGATTCCTCAACCTCCATCGGTGAGCGGCCCGCCGGGGTGACGGGCCTGCCTTCGATCTGCTGCGATCAGTCTAGAGCCTACTTCAGAGACTTGAAATAGGCAGCGACAGCCGAAATCTGAGGATCGGTAAGGCCGGCGATGGGCTTCATCTTGCCTTTGCCGTTCTTCACTGTGGAAGCAATCTGAGCTACGGTGAGAGCCTGCATCGAAGGATCGGAGACCGGCTTAATGCCCATGGCCTTGGCCATTCCGGCGCTCGGCGTGCCGGTTGGCCCATGACACATTGCGCACTTCGCTTTGTAAGTAGCCGCGCCATCCTGAGCGAAGCACATGGAGCCGGCCAACATGACCACCGCAGCCAACACGATTCGGGAACGAAAACTCTTCATGACAAAACTCCTTGTATTTTTCGAGGCCCGCACACACGTTCAAGCGCCAGCCGTCTGGTGGAAGTTGATGGTTTGTGCTCCCTGCCATCTGGATTGCCGAGGAAATGGTAACAGGAAACCCCTGACACAACCGGGCGCGATCGAGGCTTTGAGACCGACGATCGCGCCGGCTTGATTTTGGTCTTACACTTCATCTTGCTTTTCCGAAATCCGCGCGCTCACTTGGCGAGGGAACGGAAATACAGCACTGAGTCCTTGATCTGGGCGTCTGTAAGCTTGCCCTTGAATGCCGGCATCTTGCCTTTGCCGTTTGTGGTGTCGGTGATCATGGTCGCTTCGCTGAGTGATTTGACCGACGGATCGCTGACGGGCTTGACGCCCATCATCTTGGCGATACCCGGATTCGGCGTGCCTTCAGCGCCGTGGCAGCTTTGGCATTTTGCTTTGTACGTGTCTGCTCCCGGGCTTTGCGCGTGGGCCAGTGTTCCTTGCGTAGCGGCTAGCATGGTGACGATCATCATTCCATTCGTGATCCTCATTGCCAATTCCCTCTTTCTTTCGGTGGTACCAATCTCGATCGCGGAACTCAGTTCAAGCGGTCAGAACTCCCAGTGCACGCCAAGGGTGAGGTTGTTGGCATGGAACTCGCGTGGAGCAGTCTCGCCCGCATTGGTAAGCGTCATACCCGTCTGCACTCCCGTGAGCGAACTGCAGAGAACGACAGGTGCGGGCGTTGTAGCCGACGGCAGCGTGGTGGAAGTGGAGCAATACTTCGCACCCGAGGGGCCGCCTTCACCGTAACCGTAGAAGTCGTATTCCGCCTTAAGAATCAGCTGCGGATGAACCGCGTAGGCGACGTTCACAAACGGAGTTTCGTATTTGGAAACAAGCGAGCCGGCGACGTCGCGCGGATCGTTATAGAAGCGCGTGCCATTCACTGAACTGATGCGATAGCCGGCGTTGGCATGGGCCTTGGTTGTTGGCGAGACGGTAAAGGATGCCGATCCGGATTGCGTGGGAGCGTCCATGAAATTCTTGACCGGACCGAACTCGAGGTAGGAAGCGCCGCGGACCGTTGCACCAGGGCAGCCGGCGCCGTTCGCAGGCGCGGCGGCCACGGGCAGCGCCGCGGATGCGCCGCCGTCGTAGCAAATGTTGCTGGCGAGGTACACGTCGCTATAGGCGTAGTCGAAATCGAACCCGTAATGCTCATTGGGGGCCAGATCGGCGTCTACGCTGAAGACGCGGCTGTGATCGACGTGGTCGAGCGGCCCATCGGCGGGCGTAGTGCCGGAGTTGTTGGTGTTGTTATGCCGCTCCAGATCGTTGTATGCGCCGGAGATGGTTGCCCAGGGCGTCGGCCGGTAGAGGGTGTGCACGCGATAGTGCTTTGTTTGGCGCGGTCCCATGGGAGTAAAGGCGTTGTCGTCATAGAGCACTTCGACTGAACCGTTCACGTCCCAGTTGTTTGTTGGACGAAAAGCGGCATTGAATATCCCGCCGTTCTCGTTGATGGTGACGGTGCCGTTGTTGGTTTCGCCGGGGGTCAATGGAACGTTGCCGGGATTGCCGCCCGGATCGACAGGAGTGGAACCGCTCGCGGCGGCGTAAGCGTTCTCGGCGATCACGTGCGCGCGATAGCGATAGGTAAGTGAGAACGTGGTGCGAGGCGTGGCATCCCAGGTCGCGGTCAGATTATTGGTCACGAACCTCTGGCCGAAATACGCCGGCCACGGGGTGCCGATGGCGCCGCTGCCTTCAAATGTTGAGGCGCCCTGAGCGGCGGTCGTCGAGGTCAACGTGGGGTAGTTGAGAGTTTCGTTGCCGGCCGTCGTGGGCACCGTCTGAGTCATCAAGCTCAACATGGTCGTCGTCCCCGGCTGGTGGACGTTAGAGAAATCGATCTGCTCGGAGAGGCTCACCTTTGTTGTTGCCTGCCACACGACGCCGTAATCTGCGGCGACCGCTTCACGCCTTGCACTGCCGGTAGCGACATATGCAAGCGAGCGGGTGGCTCCGGCAAGACCCTGGAAAATGTCGTTGTAATACGGAAGTTTCATATCCGATTTTGTGTACCGAAACTCGCCGTTCATCGATACGTTCTTGAGGCTGGAACTCTGGAGCCGGAAGATTTCGGTTGGGAACAGGGCGCGGGTCGGCGCGGTGCGGAGATAGCTGACAGCCACAGCGCAAGCTGGGTTAATGATGGGCAAGCCGCCCGCATTGGCCGTAGTGAGCATCGGATTGCCGCCCATGCTGGCCGTGTTGCACGAGCTGGCAGTGTACGGGGTGAGCATGTCGTAGTTGGCAAGTAATTCGACCTTGGTTCCGTCGGGCTCCTGCACGTAGAAGTAGTTGGGATCCAGTGTGAAGAAGGAGTTTTCCTTGAAATGGTCGATCTGTTCTTCGAAGGTCAACCGCGTGCCCTGAACAGGTTTCCAATCGAGCGCGAATGTGTAATCGTCGGTGCTGTGCCGCTGATACTCAAAAAGATGAACGTCGTACGAACCCGCGAACTGATAACCGCTCGGGCTGAGGCTCGGCCCCTCCATATTGTTATGCGAGTAGGCGGCGCGAAGCGTGAAGACAGAGAGCGGAAAGAGGGTGAGGCTGGTATCGGTCATGCGGCGAACGGTGTTAAACAGGAACGCGGAAGTATTCAGCTGCGGCCAGGGTATGGAGCCGGTGGGCGTGGCAGTAGGCCCGATGGGAATGGTCTGACCGCCGGGGATGTTCGGGTTGCCGAGCAGATCGTAGTCGAAGTACCGCCTGTCGCGCCGGAACAAGCCGGAAAACTCGTAGTACTTGCCCTTTGAAAAGTCGAGCTTGGCGAAGTTCATCGGATCGCCGCCGAAGCCGTTGCTGAAGGCCTTGAGGTCATCGACCAGCGGATTCTTGGTCGACGGGAGCGCACGCAGCTCAAAAGTCTCACCGAGGACGCGAGGCCCGGACTTTTGATTGACCAGGGTGTCGTACATGGCGCCGCTGCCGGAGAGACCGTCCATGTGGCCGCCGACATCGAAGGACTGATGGAGGACATAGCCGTCAGGTGCGGACATTGGCGGATTGGGCGCCGGTGCGGACGGGTCCTGGGCGACTGCGATGCAGGCCGCTGCCAGAAACATGGCCACGATCATTCCTACGAACATTGCTAAAGACGGCTGTTGATTGCGAACCCGAGTTAACCAGCCAACGTTCTTCATATGAAGCCTCACTTGAATGAATCTTGTTGCCAAAAATGAAAACTTGAACCGTTTTGAAGTTTCTTAGGGAGCTGAGCCGCGCCTTAATTGCCGGGCACGGCCCATCTCCAAATCTCCTATCGGAGGAATGCCGCGTTGATGTTCGAGCCGTGAATGTAGGTGTGGCAGCTGGTGCACGGCGCAAGCTCCGCCGATCCCTGGCCCATACCTGTGATGGTGTGAGACGAGACGGGACTGTGGCACTGGTTGCAGAGCGTATTCGTACTCGGCATATTCAGCAGGCGCGGATTCTGGGTGCCATGGGGCGAATGGCAGCCCACGCATCCCTCGGCCTTGACCGGCACGTGCTCATACACGAAAGGACCACGGACGTCGGTGTGGCACTTGGTACAGATCGCATTCGAGTCCGCCGTGGACTTCAGGTTGCTCTTCTCGAAGGTGCCGTGCACGTCATGGCAGTCGCTGCACTTGATCAGGCCTTCGTTGACCTGGTGGTGGAAAGGCATGTTGAATTGCACTCTCTGGTCGGCATGGCACTGGAAGCAGAGCGTAGGCTGCGGCGCCTTGAGCAGCGACTCCTCTTTGCTGCCGTGAATGCTGTGGCAGCTGGTGCATCCAACATTGGCCTTTGCATGAGGAGAACGATCGAAGTTGGGGTGTGCGCTGGCGTGGCAGCTGAGACACTTCGTATCGACATCTTTGGTGGAAGCCTTGGCGGGATTGAAGATCTTGGTTACGTCGCCGCCGCCGGCCACGTGCTCACTGCCGGCACCATGGCAGTTCTCACAGGTGACGCCATCGGCGTTCCCGTGCATAAACGCCATCTTGGTATGAGGATTGGTTGCAAAGTTCTTGGCTACGTCCGCATGGCAAGTGGCGCAGGTATCGGAGCCGACGAACTCGGCGTGACTGGCCGGGGCAGCCGCAGGGGCCGGCGCGGACTGAGGTTTGGATCCCGGTGGCTGAGCTGCCAACGCCGTCGCCGACAAAAGGCCCACACCCAGCAGGAACATCAAAAACACTCGCAGTCCCGGGCGTTTCCCGGGAGCCGCACCATTGAATAAACGCGTGACCGGCCTATCAGTATGCATGCAAATTACCGCCTTCAAAAAACTTGTGGCACTGCGAAAAACAAAGCTCAGCCGCCGTTTCAGGCTGAATGTGGTGGATTCCCCATGTGAGCGCGAGCACCGCTGGCGTTTTTCGCGAACGCTCGCCGGTGCGGAGCATCACCATATGCACGAAAGATTACGGTCTTGCGGCGATCAGGGCGGTGATGCCTATCACAGGAGAGTGAGCGAATAATTCTGGAATTGAAGCCGAGGTTTCTCAGACCTTTGCAAGTTTCCGGTCTCGGTAGGTCAGGCAATGAGATCACACGGCTAAAAACCCGCCCTCAAACGTGAGGCGCTTACGCCCCTCTCAACGTATCCAGATCGACCTGGCGAATCTGTGCACTAAAGCTCTATTCGGGGGTTTTATCTTTCAATCCAAACCGGCCCGCAACCTGAATGCCCTGCCTCTCAAACCTTCCAGGTTCGTAGTCCTGGGGGTTTGCCGTCCCGTCACACCGCCAAGAATGCTTGTTCGAACGTGAGGCCTATCACATCCAAAGCTGCCAGCCATCAAGCAAACTTCGATCACGTGCACCTGTTGGCAGAAGCCAACCGGGTATCTCGATCTTCACCGCGGATTGCGCCGGCGGGAAGTCAGGCCGAGAAGCGAGGGAGACGAGGGGCCGCGTCGGATGGAAAGAGGCAAGACGATGGCTGACATGCAAATTGCAATTGAGGAGCCGTCGCGACCAAAGAACCTGGGCCGGACAATGCCGGTGGGTTGTGCGGCCTGCGCAAATCGACGCCCGGGCTGGTTTTGCTCACTCGGAAGCGCCGTTTTGGCCGATCTGGAGCTGGCAACGAGCACAATTTCGCTTCCGGGGCAGGCGTCTCTGTTTACGGAAGGCGAGGACGCTCGCTGTTTGTACCTGATTTGCAGCGGGTATTTGAAGTTGACCGCCGGACGGCCGGAAAACCGGCACATGATTGTTCGCGTGGCGGGGCCAGGATCGATGCTGGGACTCTATGCCGTGCTGGCGCATGGCGTTTATGAAGTTTCAGCGGAGTCGTTGACGCCGGCACAGCTACGGCCCGTGGAGCGGGAGAGATTTCTGAGTTTCCTGCGCAACCACAAGGAAGCGCAACTGCGGGCTGTGCAGTGCATATGCCAGGAGTACCGCTTCGCATTGCAAGATGCGTGCCGCATCGCGCTGGCTGAAACGGTGGCCGCACGGCTGGCGCGCCTGTTGCTTGAGCTTTCGCATCAGATCGGCGAGCACAACGCGGCCGGAGAATTCCGGTTTCCGCTGCTGCTGACGCACGAGGAGATGGCCTCTATGACTTGCACAACTCGAGAGACCGTCACCCGGACCCTTGGCCAGTTCCGCAAGGATGAATGGATCTCGATTGAAGCCTCGAATTTGACCATTCACCAGCCTGGCCAGCTGCAAGCCCTTCTGTAAGAGCTCTCTGGCCAGGGCGCGCGCAGGCCGACTTTTTCGCCGCCCCGCGGCCCGGTCGAGGAGTCCAAAGAGCTATGATTCATTGAGGAACATTGTTTCCGCAGTTGGAGCTCAAGCTACGCATGAATCGCTTTCTTTGGTCCTTTTCTGCAGTTTTCTTTTCGTGCTGTATGGCCGCCGCGCAGAGTCCTACACCCGATCCAGCATCGGCTTCGGTTCCACCCTCCGACAAGCCTGGCGTAACAGAGACCATCAGCCCCGAAATCCTGGAATTCCAGAAGATTGAAGACAGTTGGTCTGACGCCGTGAACCGGCGCGACCAGTACAGCCTGGAGCTGGTGCTGTCGCCGCTGTACGTCGACATCTCTGCAAACGGCGATGTGACTACGCGCAACCAGCAGGTGGCGCAGGTGATCAGCGGCGACGACAAGACCTTGTACCTGACGCAGAAGGTGATTACCGTCCGCATGCTCGGAGATATCGCGGTGGCGAACGGAACATACAACCTGCACCACAAAGCCAATTCAGGCGAGGTGGATGAAAAAGGGATTTTTACCCAGGTCTTTGAGCGGGTGCACGGCGGCTGGCTTTGCATCAACTCGCAGCGCACCCTGCTGCGGCAAGACGCAGCCAAGAAAAGGGAAGCCTCGCCGGAATCACCATTCCACCTGCCGAATCCCTTCTCGAGGGGTGAGAAGGGGCCGCAGTAAGGCCTTCGCAAGGCGCACCGTTCGCTTGAAAATCAGTCCAGTGGAATTCAGCAGGCCCGTTACAGCGCGGCCAGCGCATCGGTCTGGCTGGGGAACAGGCGCGCGTACTTGGTGATGCCCACCATGGTGAAGACCTTTGTGAAGTGGGCGGAGAGGCCGTAGATGCAAACGGTCTGTCCCGAATGCGCGGCTTGAATGAGCAACTGAATGACCAGCGCGATTCCGCTTGAGTTAATGTAATCGACTTTCGTGAAGTCCAGCAGGATGAGCTTGGTCGTCTCCCTGGGCAGCGCTTCGTAGGAGCCAAGGACCGCTTCTTTCGAGGTGCTGGCGATGTCTCCCACATAACGGAGAACGGCTACCGGATAGCCGGTGGGGGACTTGATTTGGTCAACGTGCGTCTTGGTCTCGCTCTCCACTTGTCGATCGCCTCCGCTTTCGTTCGGGGTACTGCTTTAGTTTATTCCGCCGCTTTGTTCAATTTGATGACCAGCCTGACATAACTGCTCTTGCCATCCGAACCCTTCACCCATTCTGCTTCGTCGACCAACGCCTGAATGAGGAACATGCCCATGCCACGCGCATCTTCTTCGCCGTGCATCTTGCGATCGATGTCGGGTTTGACCGGGTGGGCTGTGATGCCCTTGCCGTCATCGATGACCTTCACTTCAAGCATGTCAGTATCGGCGCGAAGAACCACACCGACCGAGAGCTTCTCATTGAGCCGGTTGCCGTGCTCGATGGCATTGATGCAGGCTTCGGCCACAGCGGTCTTGAGGTCTTCGATGCGATCCTCAGGGAAACCCATCAGCTTGGCGACTGCCGACGCCGTGCTCATGGCCACCTTTTCGTAGCCCATTTTGGTGGGCAGACGAACCTCAACGGAGGTGGATTTCGGCTCGCTCATACCGGCATTTCTCCGCGACACAGCGCCAGGGCGGTCATGTCGTCAGCCTGCGGTCCGCCCTCGGCAAAGGCCTGGATGGCTACCCACAATGCATCGAGGATACCATCGGCTTTGAGCGTCGAACACGTAGAAAATTCATTCAAAAGCCTTTCCGGACCAAATTCCTCATCTCCTCTGAAGACCTCGGTGAGGCCGTCGGTATAGAAAAGCAGACGAGAGCCAAACCGCAACTTGTGCCGCTCAGCTGAATAGCGCATGCCGGTCAGCATGCCCAGGGGTGGTCCAGCCGCATCGAAGGTGATCGGTGCGTCGCCCGCCGCAACCAGGAATCCGGGATTATGGCCGGCGTTGACCACCTCGATTTCGCCTGTGGCAGGATGCAACCGGAGAAAGATTGCCGTGACATAGCGCCGGCGAGCCTCCTCGCCCTCGGCCCAGTGGTGCTGGTTCATGCGCGTGGCGAGCTCGTCGAGCGGAGGCCCGGTGATGGCCATGCCACGAAATGCCGCGCGGAAGCTGGTGGACATGATGGCCGAGGCTAGACCCTTGCCAGCCACGTCTGCGACGGCAATCAGGAGGCTGCCGTCGGGCTGCTCGACGATATCGAGATAGTCGCCACCCACTTCGTAGCAGGTGTCGGAGCGAAATGCGATTGAATAGCCGGGTATCTCGGGCAGCTTCTGCGGAAGCAGGGAGCGTTGAATCTGCCGCGCCGCATCAAGGTCCTGCTGCAGGCGGGCAAACTCAACATTGCGCTTGTGGTTACGAGCGTTTTCAAGCGCAACGGCGGCCTGCAGGACGAGGCCTTCGAGGAAGTCGGCTTCAGAAAGCGTGAGACCGCGGCCGTCGGGAGAAGCCACGACGAGGTCAGTCATCTTCCTGCCTTCGCGATCGGCGAGGGGATAAACGAGCAGTTGGTCGGAATTCGCGGCGTCGGCTGTGGCCTCCGCCGGAAGCCTGCCGTAGGTGAGGCTGGACGCCGGAAAAGATGCGCCTGCCATCTCCAATTCGCGCACGACGATGCGGAGGACGGATTCCAGCACTTCCTCTTCGCGGATGGTGGAGTGGACCTGGCGCGAGGCCTCAAGCAGCGCCTGCAGCCGGAACACCTGCTGTTGCAACTCGATGGTTTCGCCACCTGCCGCGAGCTGACTATCGAGCTCCATGGAGACCCCCGTGGAATCCAAATGTAGCACGGCGGGACTACCCCTGTGACCCGGAGAGGAGTAACATCCAAGCCATAAAAATCCCAGAGCTTTTGGAGGTGGTTATGGTTGGTCAAACACGCGCCGTGGCGCGCGCAATCCTGCTCGGACTCCTCAGCTGGGCCATTCCGTTCGTTGCGGGATTCGTTTTGTTTCCATTGAAGAGATCGAATGCGCCGCTCTTCAGCACGGTGATGTACCTGGTGGTTCTGGTGACGGCCGGGGCTTTGCTGTTCTGGTATTTCCGCAGGCGGCGTTTCTCTGCCGGCGAAGCGTCGGGCGTTGGGGCGCTGTGGTTTGCCATTAACCTCGTCTGCGATTACCCGATGTTCGCCTTCGGGCCAATGAAGATGCCGCCGCTGGCTTACTACTCCGAGATTGGGCTGGTGTACCTGACGTATCCGGTTTTCGCGGCGATGGCGGCGCGGCTGGCGAGCCGCCGACCGTAACAACCTCGGTGCCAGATCGCGGAGGGTAATCTGGCTTGCGGCCCGTTCCGGAGTACGATCTTGTCAGTTCCCCAGAGCTCCTGACGGAGGTCGCATCGGTGGAAGTGCATCCATTCAGGCTTAAGGCCGTGCGCGGTCACGCAACCGCAGACCGTGGTTCCACATATCTGGCGATGATTTTCGGCGTTGCTGCTGCGCTAGCATCCACGCAGGCGATTTCCCAGACTCGACTGAATCGCGACGTTGAAGCTCCGCCACTCAGTGCGTCGGCGCCCATCTCAGCGCCCGTTCCCGCGACGGAAGAGGCGAATATGGCAGCCCCGTCACCGATTTCGCTCTCAGCGCTGGAGTCGATACAGGCCGCGAGCCAAAGCTCGTCTGAAAGCTCGTCGCAGACTTCGCCGACGCCCACACCGCCCCAGGCGAACAGGAGAAAGCCGCAGCATCGCGGGCTGGGAATAGCGCTGGCGGTCGTTGGATCCGTATCGCTGGCCGCGGGCATAACCGCCTTCGCCATTGGCGAATCCAGTTTCTGTGCAAACGAGAAATCCGGCGGCTGCCCGGAAGCCAGGGACGCCGGGTTGGTGCTGATGCCCGTGGGCGGGGCGGTCGCCATCACTGGATTCTATTTCACGTTCCACCGCTGAGGCCGAAGCCGCCCGCCTCGAGCAGGTCCGGCACCGCCAACACTGCCGCATTCGGATTCATGCAGACTGAGTTTGCGCAGCTCATAGCCAAGGGAGTCTCACGCGTGTAGCTGGCCCGCGCGGCAGAGCGTCGGTCCGCGGCATAAGAAACTCGTGAGGATGCACGTATTGCCTGCGGCAAGGCTCCGACGGTGTGATATTTTCAAATCTATCCCGCTGCACCGATTCACGGGGTTTTCCCTAAGTCAAAATAGTCAGTTGCCTCGGTCTTCCGCCACGTGTCTTTGTCCAACAGCTTTCACTTTTAAGGTTGGGCGCCGCGCGCCGAGTACGGATTTCTATCTCACGCTTGAGGTGTATTTACTCGATGACCCCAATCAGCGAACCAACTGACGCCAATCTGGTTTTGACGCTCGAGGAGATCACCAACCTGGCGGAGCAGGAGGGCAAGCCGGCCGATACGCTCATGAACGTAGTGGCCCTGATTGCCACGCGTTTCCGGACCGATGTGTGCTCGGCGTATTTATTGGAGCCCGACCGGTCAAATCTTGTGCTGGCGGCGACCCTCGGCCTTCATCCGCGATCGATCGGCTCGCTGCGCATGCCGCTGAATGAAGGCCTGTCCGGGCTGGTTGCCGAGCAGTTGATTCCGGTGGCGGTGCCTGATGCGAGTGAGCATCCGCGCTACAAATACTTCAAGGAATCGGGCGAAGAGGAGTATCACTCTTTCCTCGGCGTGCCGTTGATCGACCGGGGCGTGCTGCAGGGCGTCCTTGTGGTGCAGACCAAGGAGCCGCGGATCTTTCGCGAAGATGAAATTCGCATGCTGGCGGAGGCCGCGGCGCAGGTTGCACCCGTAGTGAGCGAAGCCCGGACACTGGCGCGATTCATTGCCCCGGCACAGGAAAAGCTTTGGGAACTGGCGCGGAACGTCTGGTGGAGTTGGGATAACGAGTGCGTGAGCCTGTTTCGCGATCTCAATCCGGCGCGCTGGCGGCAACTGAATCAGAATCCGATTGCGCTTTTGAACGAGATTCCGCTTGCGGAGATCGAGCGGCGAGCCACCGAGCATGTATTGCACAGCCGCATCAATTACACATACCGGCGTCAACAAGAGTATCTGCGCGACGACCACACGTGGGGAGCGAGCCATGCAGGCGTGCTCAGGACCCGGCCCGTGGCGTATTTTTCTGCGGAGTTCGGGCTCCATGAGTCGCTGCCAATCTACTCCGGCGGTCTGGGCGTGCTCGCAGGCGACCACATCAAGAGCGCTTCGGATCTGGATATTCCACTGATCGGGGTTGGGCTTTTCTACGGGCAGGGTTACTTTCTGCAGCGGCTCGACAAGGATGGATGGCAGCACGAGGAATACCTGGAGACCGACGTCAATCAACTGCCGATGCAGCAGGCCATCGGCGTGAACGGCGAGCCAGTGGTTGTGGAGATCGCCACGCGCGGGTGTTCGATCCGCGCCAAGGTTTGGCGCGTGAAAGTCGGCCGCTGCGATCTGCTGTTGCTGGATTCGAACGTGGCCGGCAACGCACCCGAAGACCTGGAAACGACGTCGCGACTTTATGGCGGCGACGCGCGGACGCGCATCCGGCAAGAGCTGCTACTGGGTGTGGGCGGCTATCGCGCGCTCAAAGCCATGGGAATTACGCCGGGAGTGTTGCACTTGAACGAAGGCCATAGCGGATTTGCGGTATTTGAGGCCATTCGCAGCCGCATGGAAGAGGAAGGACTGGACTTTTACTCGGCAGCGCGGCAGATTCCGCGCGAAGTGATCTTTACGACGCATACCCCGGTGCCCGCGGGGCATGACCGCTTCAGTCCCGACCTGATTGAGGAGCACCTGGGGCCGCTGCGCGATGCGCTTGGCATCTCGCACGAAAACCTGATGGGATTTGGCCGCGAGCATCCGACCGATTATCAGGAAACTTTCTGCATGACTGTGCTGGGGCTGAAGCTGGCACGGCGCGTGAATGCGGTGAGCTCGCTGCACGGCGAGGTTTCGCGAGCGATGTGGCGAGGCCTGTATCCGGACGGGCCCGAAGATGCGGTTCCGATCGGCCATGTAACGAACGGTGTGCATGTGCCTTCGTGGCTGGCGCCGCAGATGCGGCGGCTTTACGATCGCCATCTCGGCGTGGGCTGGCAGCGGCAGAGCGGAGCGGCACACACATGGTCGGCCATTGAGACCGTGGACGACGGCGAATTGTGGGAGACGCACTTAAGCCTGAAGGGGCAGCTCTTCAACTTTTTGCGGCGCCGCGCGCGCGAGCAGTTCGAACGCCGCGGCGAGGCAGCCGAGGCTCTGAAGCGACTCGATAGAGTGCTCTCGCCCGACGCGTTGACGATTGGCTTCGCACGCCGCTTCGCGACCTATAAGCGCGCCAATCTGCTTTTGAAGGATCTGGAGCGGCTGGCCTCAATGGTGAATGACGCCAAACGGCCGGTGCAGTTTGTGTTTGCGGGCAAGGCGCATCCGCACGACGAGCCGGGCAAGACAGTCTTGCAACAGATTGCGCAGATGATGCGCCATGCTGACTTCGGCGAGAAGTTCGTTTTCATTGAGGACTACGACATCAACGTGGGCCGTCACCTGGTGCAGGGAGTCGATGTTTGGCTCAACAATCCTCGGCGGCCGCTCGAAGCTTCCGGCACGAGCGGCATGAAGGTGGTGCTGAACGGCGGCCTGAATCTCTCGGTTCTGGACGGATGGTGGGCCGAGGCTTACGACGGGCTGAATGGATTCGCCATTGGAAGCGGCAGAACACACTCCAATATGGATGTGCACGACAGCCGCGATGGCGAGGCGCTTTATCGCGTGCTCATCGATGAGGTGATTCCGCTCTACTACAGCCGGGATCGCGACGGGTTGCCACGGGGCTGGATCCAGCGCATGAAGCGGACGATCCGAACGCTGGGGTGGCGCTTTAATGCAGACCGCATGGTGATGGACTACACGCAGGGCTGCTATATTCCGGCGGCGGGCGGGACCTCAAGCGAAGTGCGGACTCTGGCGTAGAGAGCGCGGCGCCGAGCTCACCACTCGCGCCGCACGCCAAAGATGTCGAGCCGCTCATCATTGCTGATCAATGCCAGGTCTTCATGGATGGACTGCGCAGCGATCATGCGATCGAAGGGGTCTTTGTGCTCCGGCGTGAGACGGCCGGCGCGAAGAGCGTGCTCGAGGCTGATGGGCAGCGGCAGATAATCCGCCGAGTGAATGACTGCAACGAAATCGTCAACGAGAGCTTGCGCCAAGGGCAGCTTGCCCAGACGATATTTCGTTGCGATTTCCCATGCGGAGGCGGCCGAGACGAAAATCTCGTTCCGCTGCGATTGAATCAGATGACGGGCACGGGGTGAGAGCAACTCGTCGTAGGCCACTGCCCACAACAGGGCGTGGGTATCGAGCAGAACTCTCACTTGTCTTCGCCGTTCCAAAGACGCAGCTCATCGTCCGGCAGAGGCTCAGAGAATTCTGGGCCTATTTCGATCTTTCCCTTGAGAAAGCCCAAGCGGCGGTTGCCGCGAACCGGCTCGACCGGGACGAGGCGCACGACGGGCTTGCGCTCGCGGCCGCTCGTGATCTGGACGTCCTCACCTTTGAGTGCGCGCTGAATGAGCTTGGAGAGGTTGGTCTTGGCTTCGAAGATGGTTGTGGAGGGCATGGCTGTATCTTGCTAACTTAGCTTAGCTAACTTAGCATCTTTTGTCAACGCGACTACAGATGACCGTCTAACAATTTGAAAAATAGATGGTTAGGTGGTGGAATCTAGCTGACCAGCACCCTCTCTTTGAGCGAATCAGAATACGGGGCGCGCAGAGCGCCGCGCTCGGTGATGATGGCGGCGATGTATTTGGCCGGGGTAACGTCGAACGCCGGATTGCAGATGCCGACGCCGTTCGGAGTGAGCTGCTTGCCGGCATGGTGCGTGACTTCCCGGGCCGGACGTTCTTCGATGGGAATGGCGTCGCCGGTGGCAGTGGCGAGATCGATGGTGGACCAGGGCGCGGCGACGTAAAACGGGATTCCATGCTCGCGCGCCAGGATGGCGACGTTATAGGTGCCGATTTTGTTGGCTGTGTCGCCGTTGGCGGCGATGCGGTCGGCACCCACGACCACGGCTTGAATCTTTCCCTTCCGCATGAGGCTGGCGGCCATGTTGTCGCAGATGACAGTCGTTGGAATACTGTCAGCCATCAGCTCCCAAGCAGTAAGCCGCGCGCCCTGCAGGAACGGCCGCGTCTCATCGGCATAAACGTGAATGCGCTTGCCGCGCTCCACTGCGGCGCGAATCACGCCGAGCGCGGTGCCGTATCCGCACGTAGCCAGAGCGCCGGCGTTGCAATGCGTTAAGACGCCGCCCTCATCGGGCATGAACTCGGCGCCGAATGCGCCCATCGTCCTGCAGGCGGCGATATCTTCGTCGTACATCGCATCGGCTTCTGCCAAGATTTTTTCCTGGACTTGGGCGAGGGTCGCGTTGGCCGCCAGCAGCCTGGCAAACAGCGCCTTCATGCGATCGATGGCCCAGAAGAGATTGACCGCTGTGGGCCGCGTGCCGGCCAGGCGCGCGCAGATCTTTTCGAACTCCGGCGCAAAGCGCTCCGCGCTCTCAGCTTTGGATTGGATCGTGCCAAGCGCTATGCCGTAGGCTGCTGAAACGCCAATGGCCGGTGCGCCGCGTACAACCATGGTGACGATGACGTCAGCCACTTCTTCGTACGTTGTGGCGAGCACGTAGCTCTCTTCGAGTGGAAGCTTGGTCTGGTCGATGAAGCGGACGCCTTCCGGGGTCCAAGTAAGGGTGGGAATCATGCACATTTAGTGTAAATGGGCGGTTTCTGATCACCCCGAAAATGCCAGTCCAAAGAGCCGCAGCATGCGATGCCTGAAAACCTTTTCATTTTCCGCTGGACGAGGGCTGCCGCGCTGGATAGAGTGTTTCCGATACCAGACTCGCCTTTTCTGTGTACCTACCGGAGGAATACGAAGTTATGGCAACACGCTCGAATCCCGCGACTCGAACCGGCGCACCCAGCTATACCGGACCGTTCATCACGGTTGCTATTTTATTTGGAATCTTCGGCTTCCTCACCAGCCTGAACAACGTGCTCGTAGCCAAGCTGGAGGCGGTCTTCCGGCTGGAACACGGACCGGCCATGCTGGCGACAGCGGCATGGTTCTTTGCCTATCTGGTCTTCTCGGTTCCGGCCGCCAAAGTGATTGAAGTGGTGGGCTACAAACGCACCATGGTGATTTCGCTGTTCGTGATGGTGGTGGGCGCGCTGCTGTTTATTCCAGCGGCGAATTTTGTCAGCTTTCCCATGACGCTGTTTGCCATCTTTGTGCTGGCGACCGGCGTATGCGGATTACAGACCTCGGCCAACCCTTATGTTTCGATCCTGGGGCCGGAGCACAGCGCGCCGGCGCGGCTGACCCTGGCGCAGGCGGTCAACTCCATTGGCTCGCTAGCCGCTCCGTGGGTTGCAGGTATTTTCATCCTCACCGATCCAAAGATAGTGCTCGACTCGGCGGCCACTGCGCACATGCTGCGAGGCCCCTACATCGCAATTGCCGTCGCGCTGCTGCTACTGGGCTTCACGGTGATGATGCTGCATTTGCCTGCCATCACGATGACGAGCGAGGCCGGTCCGGTTGCCGGCAGCGCTCCTCAAGTGGAGCGCAGTATCTGGAGCTATTCGCACACCGTGCTCGGCATGGTGGGGATCTTCTTTTATGTCGGTCTCGAGATTGCGCTGGCTTCGATCACGATCCAGTTTTGCCTGGCGCAGGGCATGACGAAGGTTGCGACCGCCAGCCTGATGGTGAGCTTGTTTTACCTGGGCATGATGGTCGGCCGCCTGCTGGGCAGCGCCATCATGGTGTGGATCAAGGCGGACAAGCTGCTGATCCTTCTTGGGCTCTGCGGCGTGGTCCTGCTCGCGGCCGCGATGTCAACACATGGAATGGTCGCGATCACGTGCCTGGTGCTGACGGGGCTGGCCAATTCAATCATGTATCCGACGATCTTTGCCCTGGGAGTGGCCGAACTGGGACCGCTCACGAGCAAAGGCTCAGGTGTGCTGACGATCGGTAATGTTGGCGGCGCAGTGATTCCGCCGTTGTTTGGCCTGCTCGCCGACAAGACGAGCATCCAGTACGCCTTCATCATTCCGATCGTTGGCTATCTTTATGTGGCCTACTACGGATTGTGGGGACACAAGCCCTCTCGCAAGGAAGTTGTGTAGGCGGCGATCGAATCGAACGTCTCAGGCCCTCCGGCAAATGCCGGAGGGTTTTTTCCTGGGATGAGGCAAAGATTCAACGGAGAAAATGCTCTCTTTTCGCGGATGAATCCGCGGACAGGTTGCCTCAAAGCGAGAAAAGCGCCTGCATGGGATCGGGACAGCGAGTGGAGCGTGCTGCGACAGCGTTTGCCTGGGCGAGCGACATCGTGAGTCGAGACGAAACAATCGTGGTCGAAAAAAACTTAGCGGGAATGACTAAAGTTATTTCGGACTGGACCGAAGAAGGGTATGGATGCAATCAGGCCCATCCGGAAGCGACGGCGGCAGTGGCAGGATCGATGAAGCGCCGGCGGATTTGAGGGCGACAGGGCATCCGAGAAGGAGTTGATCCCATGGCCCTCGGTGTTTTGAACAATCTGTCGGCAATCTACGCTGAGAATAATCTCAACAACACGAATGCCAGCCTGCAGACGGTACTGCAGCAGTTGTCCTCGGGGTCGCGCATCAATTCCGGAGCGGATGACGCCGCCGGGCTCTCGCTGGTGAACGGGCTGGAAGCAAATTCCGTTGCGCTGACGCAATCGGGCACCAACGCCACGGAAGGCGTGGGGCTGCTCCAAGTGGCCGATGGCGCGCTGTCGCAAGTGACGAGCCTTCTGGACCGCGCGATCACCCTGGCGACCGAGGCTTCGAACGGCACGCTCAACTCGACGCAGGATGGAGCTGCCAACCAGGAATACCAATCCATCCTCGCCGAGATCAACAATATCGGATCCACGACCACCTACAACCAGGAGCAGGCCTTCAACGGTTCCACGATCGCCATTTACACGGGCGATTCATCGCAGGCCGGCTCCTCAGTGGACGACCTGTACATCCGCACGTTGTCCTCGTCGAGCGTGGGCGACACGGGCGGCGCGATGTCCTACTCCAGCGGGCAGAACAACGTGTTCATCGATCTGAGCAAAGCTGGAATCGCTGCCTCCGCCTCCGACAGCTTGAATGCCAGCGGCTCAACCACAATGACGGTGACCTATCTGGCCAAGGGATCGAGCGGGACCGTTACGCCCGCGGCCGCGAATATCACAGTGGGAACGGGCACGAATTATGCCAACACTGCCCAGGGCATGATCAACGCGATCAATGCCTCGGGGCTGGGACTGAGCGCGAGTTTCGGCACCGCAGCCCAGGCAGGCACAGCCGCAGCCAGCGCGGCCACGGCGGCCAATTCGGCCGGCGGCGGGGGGAACGATACGGGCATCATTGTTTCCGGCGACGACTTAGGGACGGGAACCAATGGCGCCGGCGAAGTGGGCACCGTCGCCATCGCCGCGGCCGGGGACACGCTGACCGGGGGCACGCTCTCGATTGTCGCGTCCGACGGCAAGACGCACGTCATCACCCTGGGGACGGCGAACTCAACAGACACGCTGGCGAACCTGGCGGCCACCGTCAATGCTGCAGGGTATGGAGTCACGGCTTCGGTGAATTCCTCTGGATATCTCGACGGGCATGCGGCCAGTACACTTCTGACCTTCACGTCTTCCAACCCGTCTGTGACCGTATCGAGCACCAACATGACCGCATCGGCGGGCGCCGCGACTCTGACCGGGACCCCGATCCTAAGCGGGTCGTTCAGCAATACGATCGGCACCATTACAACCGGCAACGCGAACCAGGCGTACACGGGGGGTACGCTCACCATCGGCTCCAACCCCGCTATCACCCTTGGAACTGCGAATAAAACCGATAATGCCGCCGATCTGGCGGCGACCATCAATGCCGGCAACTACGGTGTTACCGCATCGGTCGACAGCACGGGGAAGATCCTCACATTTAAATCCGCCAACGCGTCAGACGCTTTCAGCTCCACGGTGACGGTCGGCGCAGGCGGAGTGGCAGCGACAACCAACGTTGCCAACCAGAATCAGATTGGCACCGTGACCGTGGTCGGCGACGCAGGCGCAGACGACTTGACCGGTGGCAGCCTGGTGATCGACGGCACGACGTTCACTGCCACGGGCGACACGATGGCGCAATTGGCAGCCGCCATCACGCAGTCTGGCCTGGGCATTAGCGCAACCACGAGCTCAGCGGGTGGAAACACGACGCTGACCATGGTTTCCAACAGCTCCGCCTCGGAAGGCGCCACCTTCGCGCAGACGATCGCTGATGGCGCGGACGTGGTGAACCAGGTGCAGGACACTCCGGCGGTCGGCCTCTCTGCGTACTACAGCATGGGGATCACCGGCTCCATTACCGATACATCCACGGGCGGTGGCGCGCTCAACGTGGGGATGGTTGCGGACAACAACGGAGCGGGCGGCGTGGCCACAACCAGCTACTCTGACGGCGCAGGCGAGGACCTGAACACGACTGACCTGCTCAATCAGACGAACGCCGAAACGGCACTGAACATGATCAACCTGGCCATCAGCGACGTGGCCGCGCAGGACGGCTACATCGGCGCCCAGATCAATACTCTCGATTCGCTGAGCCAGGTGATGAGCACGCAGCAGGAGAATGTGGTGTCGGCGCAGAACGCGATTCAGGCCACCGACTATGCCTCGGCCACTTCAAACATGTCGAAGTATGAGATTTTGAGCCAGACCGGCATCGCCGCATTAGCGCAGGCTAACCAGGTGCAGCAGGAAGTGACCAAGCTATTGCAGTGATCAGGATTCTCGGGTCGAAGACCTTTGGAAAGACGGTTTCGCAAGACTGAAGTACCTTTAAGAAAACCCAGGGACAGGGCGGCGGCAGGGCGAAAGCTTTGCCGCCCATTCTTTTGTGAGGCCGACGCTACGATTTTGGAAGAACTGCGCGCAGATCTCGTCGACTCAGAGAAATGGGTTGCGCACTTGAAGGCCTCCAAATCGCTGGCCGTGCTGGAGATCCTCGGAAAAGAGGATTTCGCATCGTGCCTGGATTGCGGCCGAGACGATCAACGAGTCGAACCAACCGACCCCGCTCTGGCCGTGGAGGAACAGAGCCTCCGCATAGAGAGCCTGCGAGGAATGCACGGCGAGCAGCGGGCGAAAAACCGCGTTCAGATACTGCGCGGCGTCTGCAGCCTGCATCGGCTGGGAGAATCGCCTCAGCGCGACGTTGAAGAATTCCTGCACCACCTGAAAACTGACAATTCCCTTCTGTGTCGTCAGGGCGTCGCGGATGAGTTGTGCAGCCTTCCGAGCCTTCGCAGGCGCGCTTTGATCGAACGAGTATACGAAGATGTTTGTATCGAGGAAGAATCTATCGCTCATTCAATTCTTCTCTGCTGAAACGCCGGCCGGCATTCACGCTGCGCAAGCGCGTCATGAGAGCGTCGAAACCCTGGGCATCCCCGGCACTCTGCGTGAATTGAGTAAGCCACTCCCGGAAAGCTTCGTTCAATGTCCGGCGCTGCTCTCGGGCGACTGATCGGGCACGCTCGATCAGATCCTCATCCGCGCTTAGGGTGATGTTCTTCACGAAAACAGTGTACACTGTTTTCGTGCAACTCAAGAGCACCATTTGATACCACGTTTCGCATGCTACCCGGACCTCCCTTCCCAACTGCTCTAAGTAAAGAAGTTAGATCCTTCGGACAATCCAGGATTCTGTTTACCATTCCCCGTTCGCGAGATACTCGTTGATCGCTTTCGCGGCTTTACGTCCGGCGCCCATGGCGAGGATGACAGTGGCTCCGCCGGTTACGATGTCGCCGCCGGCAAAGACGCCGCGCTTTGAAGTGCGCATGGTTTCAGAGTCCGCAACAATATAGTTACGTTTGTTCGTCGCGAGGTCGGGCGTGGTGCTTTGGATCAGCGGATTGGCGGTCGTGCCAACGCCGATAATCGCGACGCGTGCGGCCAAGACAAACTCCGATCCGGTCATTGCGACGGGACGACGGCGGCCGTCGGCATCGGGCTCGCCGAGCTCCATGCGTACGCACCGCGCGCCAGTAAGCCAGCCGTTTTCGTCGCCGAGAAACTCGACGGGGTTGGTGAGCATGCGGAACTCGATGCGTTCTTCGCGCGCGTGCTTCACTTCTTCGGCCCGCGCCGGCATTTCCGTTTCCGACCGTCGGTAGACCAGCGTGGCAGTCCTCGCGCCGAGACGCCGGGCTGTGCGCACTGCGTCCATGGCGGTATTGCCGCCGCCGATAACGACTACATCGCGATCGCGGCAATCGTAGATCGGCTGATCGAATTCGGGAAACTTGTAGGCGCGCATCAGATTGGTGCGCGTTAGAAATTCGTTGGCCGAGTAGACGCCGTTCAAGTGCTCGCCGGGCACGCCGAGAAAAACGGGGAGGCCAGCACCCGTGGCCACAAAAACGGCGTCGTATCCTTCCACTCGTATTAATTCGTCGATCGTGACGCTCTTGCCAACGACCACGTTGGTTTCGAATTCCACGCCCATGCGGCGAAGATTGTCGACTTCCACTTTCACGATCGCTTTGGGCAAACGGAACTCGGGAATGCCGTACACAAGGACGCCGCCGAGCTCGTGGAGCGCTTCAAAAACTCGGACCCGATGGCCCTTTTGAATCAAGTCGCCCGCAGCCGAAAGTCCCGCCGGCCCGCTGCCCACAACGGCTACGCTTTTGCCGGTGGAAGGAGCGATCACCGGCAGAGCGAGCGCGCCGCTTTGGCGCTCGAAGTCGGCAAGGAAGCGCTCGAGATTACCGATGGCGACCGGCGCACCCTTCTTGCCCACAACGCAGCCGCCTTCGCACTGGCTCTCCTGCGGGCAAACGCGGCCAGTGATGGCGGGCAGCGCGTTGTCTTCGCGCATTTTTCGGGCGGCCCTGAGAAACTCGCCGGCGTCAATGAGGGCAACGATTTCCTTGATCTTGACACCAACCGGGCAACAGGATTGACAACCGGGTTTGGCGCAAGCGATGCAACGCGAGGCTTCAGTTACAGCGCCGACGGCACCGAGGCCAAGGTTTACTTCGCTGAAGCTATGCGCACGGATCTCGGGATCGAGTTCCGGCATCTCCACCCGCGGAATCTGCATGCGCCGCGTAAGAGGGAGCGGATTCGCGGAAGGCGCATCAGGCATCGAGCGTCTCCTTGGAATCGTGCGAGACGCCGATTGAGTGTACAGGTGTGGACGCCCGCACGACAGCCGGCCTGGAGGCCGGCGCTACACTTTGCTCGAGCCTGGCGCGCAACTGTGCCACTTCCTTTTCTTTGGTGGCGACGGCCGCACGGACGCGAGCAAGTTCCTCCTGCCTGCGCCTGTCGAACGCTTTCAGCGACTGGCACTCCTCATTGCGATACATCGAGTTGCGCTGCATCAGGACCTCAAAGTTTACGAGCGAAGCATCGAACTCCGGGCCATCAACGCAGGCAAATTTGCTCTTGTCGCCGAGCAGCACACGGCAACCGCCGCACATGCCAGTTCCGTCGACCATGATGGAGTTGAGGCTGACCATGGTCTTGATGCCCAGTGGCCTGGTCATCTCTGCGACGGCGCGCATCATGGGAACAGGGCCAACTGCAAGGACGAAATCGAGCTTGCGGCCGGTGGCAATCAATTCTTCAAGCTTCTTCGTAACCAGACCTTGTTCGCCATAGCTACCGTCGTCCGTGAGCATGTAAGCCTCATGGCTCGCGGCGCGCGCCTCATCTTCAAAGACCACCATCTCCTTGCTGCGCGCGCCTTCAATAAAAATGACGTGGTTACCGGCCTCGCGCAGTGCATTCGCAGTGGGCAGCGCCATAGCCGTGCCGACGCTTCCGGCCAGAATCACGGCTATACCGTAATTTCGAATCTCCGAGGGGCGACCCAGCGGACCGACGACATCGAGAATCGAGTCTCCCGCTTCAAGCGAATTGAGAAGCGCCGTCGTCTTGCCCACGGTTTGCACCGCAATGGTGATCGTGCCGGCAGCGGGATCGGCGCTCTTGATCGTGAGCGGAATGCGCTCGCCTTGATCGTGAAGCCGCAAGATGACGAATTGCCCTGGCCGCTGTTTGCGTGCGATGCGCGGCGCTTCAAAGGTGAATTGCCGGACGTTGAGACCGACGGCGCGGGCTGCGACGATCTTGAACATGATGGGTCTCGTCTTTCGCGTCGATCCTTTTGGGCTCGCTAAAAGGTGAACTTGCTCATGGCGAATCGCGGTTCGCGGAGAACTCGTGGGACACGGACGCGCCAGCGCGCGGATCGCTCCACGCTCCTTGTTCAGCCCTGATTATTCAGGAATTGCGGGTTTTGGTTTGTGATCGGAGTCACGCGGCGGACCCAGCCAAATCGCGACTCAATCGAGCGTGCAGCTCAAGTTTGCCGGGCCTTCCAAAGCAGATACATGCCCCATGCCGCAAGCGTACATTCGTCGCGGATCGTTCCGTCGAGCAACATGCGCTCGAAGTCCGCAATGGGAACGGTGTGGGCCGCGAGATCGTGCTCTTCGGCGTCGGGTTTCTTCTCTGTTGACGTAAGACCGGTAGCCAGGAAGATGTGTTCGCGCTGGCGTGCGAAGCCGTAGGCGACCCACACTGTTCCCAACTGGATCATGCGGTCCGCCTTGAGGCCGAGCTCTTCCTGCAATTCGCCGCGCGCCAGCTCTTCGGGGTTTTCGGCCGGCTTGTTCCATGCGCCTTGAGGCAACTCGAGCGTTCGCTCCTGGATGGTGTAGCGGAATTGCTCGACCAACCAGATGCGCCCCTCTTCGATGGGAATGATGATGGCCCCATCTTCTTTCTCGACCACCCCGTAGATGCCCCTTTGACCGTTGGAGCGCAGGATCTCGTCTTCGCGCAGGCGGATCCAGCGGTTGCGGTAGACCTCGCGGCTGGAGAGCGTGGTGATGGCGCGGCCTGCATCTTCCCCGGGGTGCGGATCGTCTTCGAGCATCGAGCTTCCTCGCCGTTGCGCGACATGTGCGGGTCAGGAGACCCGCGCGACAGCCGGCCGGGAGGCCGGCGGTACAGTTCGTTAGCAGTTGACAACAACGGCCGAGCAGCCGGGATGTTCCGGTCTCCACTTCACGAGGAAATCGGTGAGCTCCGAGGATTCCATGTGGCGCATATCTTCGAACTCACCTCGCTTCTGACTGTAGAGCAGTGCGCCGTGGTCGCTGAGGACGGCGAGCGCGGGCACGCCCTTGTTTAGCGGCACATCGTACTTCTCGGCCAGGTCCTGGTTGGCGTCGAAGTGACCGACGTTGATATGGACGACGACGAAATTCGCGTCGACCAGCGGCCGGTTCTTATCGTCGTGCATATAGAGATCGAGCACCTGGCAGTCGCCGCACCAGTTGCCGCCAAAATCGAGAAGAACGCGCCGGTGCGTCGCGGCGGCCGTTTTGAGGGCGGCGGCAAGGTCCGTTTTGGCCTGGGAGGGGTCGGGGTAAATGTCACGGCCGGCGGAGTTGGCCGTACCGCAGGCGAGCGCCAGTAAACCGGCCATGGCAAAGAGCTTGAGAGCCTTCATAAGGGAAACCTCATCGACAATTCTAAGTCTGCCATAACCGCCCGTCTCGAAGCATGACGCACCGCATTTGTGCGACAATAGGGAGTTGAAAATGCGCGCAGATTCATGGGTGCGCGTGGAGGAACATCGATGGGCGATCTACTTCAGCCTTGGCACATCATCGTGCTTGCCATCCTTGTGTTTGTGCTATTCGGGGCTAAGCGGCTGCCGGAGCTGGGTAAAGGGTTGGGCGAAGGATTAAAAGGCTTCCGCGAGGGAATCAAAGGGACTCCCGATCCGCCGGCGACGCAGCCGGTTCAGCAGCAAAACACGCCGCCTCCGCCTCCGGCATCGAACGCGCCGGTTGAACCGAAGTAAACGGCTCCTGGAAACGGGGCCGGGGAGCAACAGTTTCGGGCTCGAGTGCGCGGAGTGCTGTTTTTGGGATTCAAGAAAGAGAAAAGCCTGTGCTGTTGCACAGGCTTTCGTTTTTTCAGGCTGAAAAGCCGGCGGCTCGCTTACTTGTATTCCTGCGCGGAAGGATAGTAGCCGTCCATCGAGATCACCGTGACGTTGGGCCGATCGACGCGCACTTCCACGCGGCGGAACTTATCGTCGTAGATCGACTCGTGACTCAGATAGCCCAGTGTGTATTGATCGCGTGCCTGATCGGCGATTTTGGCGTAGCTGCGCTCGATGCCGTTCACGTTGCCTTCGGCATAGTAATCGCCGCCGGTAGCGACCGTATACCTGTAGAGGATGTTGTCGTAGACGCCGGTGAAGGGGACGTGAATGCGGTCAGCCCACTCCACTCCCCAGTGAGCCGTGTCGCCCACCAGAGTTCCGTAGACGGCGATATGGTTGGTTTGCAAATAGCGAACCACTTCTTTCCATGTGGCTCGGCTGCCGTACTCCTTGCCGTCGGAGATAACGAAGATGATGCGCCGGCGCTCCTTGGGACGCGTCGAAAGCTCCTTGGCGGCGGCCAGGATAGCGTCATTGAGCGTGTGAATCTCCTTGGGCAGATCAACTTGCCCGATGCTTTGGGTCGACTTGCCCGGCTGAAGGTTGGGATCGGGGCAATTCCCGTTGATGGAAATGTTGCAGGCTGCGAAAGGATTGCCGCCGGTTACGGGAACCGAGGGATCGCTGCCGGTGGCCTGCGCCAACGATAGCACCGCAGGAAGACGAGAGCTCTGGCCGCCGGTAAAACCTGTCCATTCCTTGGCCCCATTGGTATAAGTGAAGACCGCGGCTTCGTCATACGGAGTCAACGCGCCCTGAATGGAACCCATGGATCGATTCACCTGGTCCATGACATTCGAGGGTAGAGTCTGATCGATGACGAAAGCGATGGAGAGCGGCTCCGGATCCACGCTGAACACGCGCAATGGCTCGCGGGTGCTGTTCTCGTAGACTGTGAAGTCGCGCCAGGTAAGGCCCGATACCAAATTGCCTTTGGAGTCCTTCACTGTGACAGGAACCTGAACGAAGTTGACCTGCACCACGAATTTCGTCACAGCGCTGCCGCCCTGCTCGGGAGGAGTGGACTGCTGTTGAGGCTGCGGCTCGGCGGCAGGCGGCTGGTTGGCGGGAGGTGGCGGCTGGTCAGGGGTGGTTTGGGGACCTGAGCCCGAATCCGGTGTTGTGGGAGCTTCTCCCGCGCCGGCTCCGGGAGTGATTCCACCGCTCACACCGGGCAGAGGCGGAGGGGCTTGCGGCGTGGGCGCGTCGGGAACGGGGGCAGGTTGCTGCTGGGCAAAAATCCCCGATGCCAGCAACAGTGCGATACCCAGAAGTCCCGCAGGCGCAATAGCTTTCCAACTCTTCACCGCGAGTAGATCCTCCCCAAAAGACCTTGCATTGCGCCGCTGAAACGCGTGACGTACACGAACAATGCCGCAGGTGCCAGAATATCAGACGCGCGGGGCGCTCACAGGTTGCCTGCACACGCGCGAATGGCACGCGGGCATGCGCGCGAAGAAGCGCGATATGCTTTCTTAGAGGTCAAGTTCCCGTCTAACGGAGCATTATGCGCAGATGGGTCGGAATCGTCGCGTTGCTGGTGGGCTTACCAGTGTTGCCCGCAATAGGATTCGCCCAGCTTGCGCCATCGCCTGACGCGCCGCCGGTGAGCACAGCGCCTGCCCCTCCACCTGACCAGACGCCGGAAGAGAACCTGAAAGTGCAGGTGAACCTGGTCGACCTTTTCTTCACGGTCAGAGGCAAGGACGGAGAGATCGTTCCTCATTTGACGACCAATGAATGCACGGTATCCGAGGACAAGGTGCCGCAGACATTCAAGAATTTCACGGCTCAAACGGACCTGCCGCTCACTCTGGGAATTCTGCTCGACACTTCAGGCAGCCAACAGCGCCTGCTCCCAATGGAACAGCAGGCGGGCAGCCAGTTTCTGGAACAGGTTCTGCGAAAGCAGGATGAGGCATTCCTGGCCTCGTTCGACGTGAATGTCGACCTTCTGCAGGACTTTACGAACAGTCCTCATTTGCTGGCGCGCGCAATGGATAAGGCGCAGATCAACATTGGCGGCGGCTCTCTGGGTCCTCCAGGCTTGGGCGGCGGGCCGGTTCCGATCAGCAATCCCAAGGGCACGGTGCTCTACGACGCGATTTGGGAATCTGCCACTCGAAAGCTCGACCAGGAGACCGGGCGCAAGGCGCTCATCATTCTGACCGACGGCGAGGATGAAGGCAGCGATCACAAGATCCGCGATGCCATTGCCGCCGCGGAGAAGAACAATGTGATCGTTTACGTAATTCTGTGTGCAGATCGAGCGTTGTACTGGAGCCAGGGCGAAGGCTACTACGGATACAGTCCCGCGAAGCAAATTTCGGACGAGAGCGGCGGGCGCCTGATTGACGTGGGCAATAACGGAGCCAAACTGCAGGCCGCGTTTGAACAAATTGAAGCTGAACTGCGCACCCAGTACCTCGCCAGCTACACTCCGACGAATTCCAAGATGGATGGGACGTTCCGGAAAATCGCGCTGGAGTGCAAAGGTGACAACGGAGACAACCTCAAGGTGCAGGTGCGCAAGGGGTATTACGCGCCGGCGCCGGGAAACTAGATTGTCTGTCAGCGCCGATTGGATCGTTGGGCCGCCGGGTTTTCCGGCCGGTTTGGGCTTTTAGAAGGAATTCGCGATGAGACTCGCCATGATGGTTGCGGCGGTTTTTGCGGTGCTCACGAGCATCTCGCTCCCGGCGCAGGATGCCGATGCAACCGCGCCAGCGAGCGACTCCGGCAAAGTGACCTATGCGGCGACGGCGGGAGGATACGGGGACCTCGCCGCGTCGCACGCCTATGAGATGAGCTCGGTCCTGTGCGAGCTCGATGGGAAGCTCGATTCAAGGACAGCAAAGGTTGGCGACCGGGTCGTGCTAAGGACCAGGGACAAAGTTGTTACGACTGACGGCACTCAGGTCCCCGGTGGAACGCGGCTTGTGGGCCACGTGACGGAGGTTCAGACGTATGATCCGGACCGCGGGCCGGCGCGCATTGCGATCGCGTTGGACCATGCCGAACTAAAGAAAGGGCAAACTCTCGCGATTTATGCGCTGATTCGAGGCATGAGCCCGGCGAGAGCGATGACCGCGAACCAACCCAGCGACAACAGCATGATTGGAATGCCTGTATCGATCGATGCACAGGTCAACGGCGGAAGGATGAGCCCTGACTACGGAACCATTGCAGCGACGGATGGAACCGGTGCTGGAGCCGGCCGAACGGGCCGGAGTGATGACGCTAACGCTCGCGAGCCCAACAAAGCAGATGGAAGTTCCAGTTCGACGGTGCCGATCGAACAAGCCAGCGGCGACATGGACGGACACACGGGCGCTCATGAACTGGCCGCGGCGCGCGCCGTGCCGCATCCGACGAATGTTCCCGGCGTTATGCTGGCCGGAAATAGTTCTTCATCCGGTGTGCTGGTGGCGCCGATCGACGACATCCAGCTCGTGAGCGGAACGCAATTCCAGGTGGGTGTGACTGCGAACCGTTGAAAGCGGTTCGTACTTCGCGGTTCGTGGTTCACACTTCACAGCTCGTGGTTCAAAATTCGTGGCCGGCGCCCGGCCTGATCCCACTCAGCCGGAAAAAACCGCAAACAAGGAACTTAGAAACGCGAAGTGTCTCAATTTCGGACACCCGGTTACCGAAGTTGCGCGAACCCGTAATCTGGCATAGACAATGGCTCTTCGATAGTATCGGCAGCGTAAGAAAAAACTTGAGGCCGACGGCGAAAAAACGTCGGGCCTCCTGTATTCCCGCTCCGAGGTGAGGTTGATGGCCATTGAATTCGCTGTTCACGAAGGCTTCGAAATCAGTCTCCGATTCCGCCAGATCCTCGAGGAGCGAATTGCCCGGCTGGAGCGCGAAGCGGCACAAGACGAAGCGCAACTCGATCGGCTCGACGACATCGACCACATTCGCCGGCAAATGCGGCTGGTGGCCGTCGAGCGCGCCGAGGCTCTGCGCATGAGGATCTTCCTCGATCGCGCGAAGACCAGGATGGCCGGCCCGCTGATCGAGCTTTAAGACAAAGATCAGGAATTTGCGGAATGCAATGGAACGCAGTGCGCGATTTCTGCGAACGCTGACGCGCGCAGCCCGAGCGGCTCGCGCAACTCCCCTCTGGAAATCGCCAGCGCTCATGCTGGGTGAAGCTCATCGCTATCAAAGTGCTGCGGCGAATCCACAGGATCGCGGGTTTCCACAAGTGCGCCACTCGAAGATCGGTCGTACACTTAGGCACTTCAGAGGTGCTTAAAGTTGCCCACGCTCGACTATTTCGTCGTTGACGTTTTCACCACCGTTCCGCTGACCGGCAATCCGCTGGCGGTTGTGATGAACACATGCGGCCTGACCAGCGAACAGATGCAGGCCATCGCGCGCGAGTTCAATCTATCTGAAACCACGTTCATCGAGCGCAGGGCAGAGCCGATTGAGCGGGCGGAGGGCATACGCGTGCGCATCTTCACCGCGCAGGAAGAACTCAATTTCGCCGGCCATCCAACGCTCGGAACGGCGAGCGTCCTGAAGATGCTGGCGCCGGAAACGTTCGTGCAGGCCACGGTAACCTTGGCAGAAAATGTCGGGCCCATCCCGGTACATTTTGAACAAGGCGACCAAAACCCTACGGGGCTCTTCGGCGAAATGGTGCAGCGCGATCCGGAGTTTGGCACGGAGCTTGACCGCGCAACCGTCGCTCGCCTCGCAGGATTGGGGCCGGACGACCTTGATGCCGCTCTGACGCCGCAAGTGGTTTCGACAGGAACGGCCTTCGCCATTGTGGCCCTGCGAAATCAGCCAGCCCTGGCACAGCTCAAGGTGAATCAGGAGGAAGCGACGGCGTGGCTGCGCGAGCGCGGCGCAAGGTGGTTTTATGTCCTGGCCCCAACGCCGGACCAAGACGAGCACGGCACGAAGTGCTACGGGGCGAGGATGCAGTTTTATGGCGGGGAAGATCCAGCCACGGGCTCGGCGGCGGGCTGTGCCATCGCCTACCTCGTGGCTCACGGCGCGGTTCGGGCGGGCACGCGTATTCATCTTCGCCAGGGCGTGGAGATGGGCAGGCCGAGCGATCTTTTTCTTTCCGCGCAAAAAGAAAACGCGAGGGTCACCGATGTGCGCGTTGCAGGCAGCACAGTTCTTGTTGCAAAAGGGAAGCTTTTCCTGCCGTGATGCACATGCTTTCAACAGATATTCATCTTCGCAAGTGACATTGTGTGTGTGTAGTAGCCGTTTTACCCTTGTTTCAATCGGATTTTCATTGTCATCTTCGCTTCGTTTTCCCTCTTTTCACGAATCGCCGGTACTCGTACTGTTTCGATTCGTAGCAGACAATTTCCTGGCGCGGCCTGCTGGAGTTTGCCGGACGCGCTATACCGCTGAGCACACGACCGCGAAACAAGTTTGAGTCGTTGCGGGTCTCTTGCCAGCTGCCTGTCGGTGTGCGTATTCCAATCCGAAAGGATTCGGGCGCGCGTGCGGGTGAGCTGCGCGCAGATTCGATACAAACGGACCCGACTGACTGCGGTCTACCGGGCCAGAGACTTTATGTGTATTTGCCTCCCGCCTAAACGGACGGGCAACTGTTGCCTTGAAACATGTTCTTGAAATTGAATCAGGAGTAACCCCCATACCATGCGTCCGAAGAAAGTGATCCTCTGTGTAGACGACAACGAGCAAGAGCTTTCCGTGCTCAAGTTCACGCTGGAAACGAATGGCTACCGCGTGCTGGCAGCTTCAAACGGCCAGGAGGCCATCGCCGTGTTTTCTACGGCGCCGCAAATCGACCTGGTGCTGGCCGACACCCAAATGCCCCAGATGAACGGAATTCAGCTCGCGGAACGGCTGAAGCGCATCCGGTTGCACGTGCCCATGCTCCTGCTCGGCGACGCCCAGGCCGTGGGTGGAGAGATCCATGCGGCCGACGCGGTAATGGCGCGAAAGAACTGTACTTCGTTCGAATTGCTGGAGCGCGTGAAAGTGATGAGCGCTCGCAAGCGCGGGCCTCGCAAGGGCGCGCATCGCATCGTCCAGGACGAGGCTCTGGCCGCGACGGCGTGAGAAAAACAGGGAATAGGGAATAGGGAATAGGGAACAGGGAGTAAAATGAGCCGGCAATTACAGCCGTGAGTTGATCTTCCCTGACGTGAGATCGCCGCATCAGCGGCAGTCACGCCAGACCTCAGGCTTAGAGTCTGGCCAGAGTATCGTGGCGGCTCTGACGTCACTCTGTTCAAGGAACGAACCTGCTCCCTATTCCCTATTGGCTAATCCCTGTCTTAGCGCTTCCTACTTGACGAGGATGCACGGCTTTCCTCATACTCCCCATCTATGGCAATACGCCGCCGGCGAAGTGTGCCTACGGTGAAAGTAGGTTCGTATGGACCTGGTCCTTTTACGTCTTCTTTTTGTCCTCTTGCTTGCCGCGGTTTGTTACTTCCTCCGCCCCTTCGGACTCGCGACGGGATGGGAGGGCGCAATCGTCGGTGCGGCTGCGGCTGGCGCGGTTATCATCTTCGAGATACGCGTCAGGGCTCTCACCCTGCGGCGGCTGATCGGCGCCGTTGCCGGCAGCGTGTTGGGCATTGTCGGCGCGGCACTCTTCTGCTTGGTGCTGCGCTCGGCTCCGCTCTCCAGTTCAAACTCCGCTGTCCTGCAGATCTTCGTGCTCTTTCTGATGACATATGTCGGCCTGCTGGTGGGCGCCAGCAAGGGCGACCTGCTGAACCCCGCTGCGCTGGGCACGGTCTTCTCGGGCGATAAGCCGACCCGCCGCAGTGCCAAGGTACTCGATACCAGTGTGATTATCGACGGCCGCATCGCTGATATCGCGGAAGCCGGCTTTATCGATGGCACGCTGGTGGTGCCGGAGTTCGTCCTGCGCGAGTTGCAGACTGTCGCCGATTCCACCGATGGCTCCAAGCGCCAGCGCGGCCGCCGTGGCCTGGATATGTTGCAGCGCATGCAGTCGAACGACAAGATCCTGGTGCAGATTGTTCCCGACGACTTCCCTTCGATTCGCGAGGTGGATCTGAAGCTTTTGGAGCTGGCCAAGAAATGGGAAGCCAAGGTGGTGACGAACGACTTCAACCTGAATAAGGTGGCTCACCTGCACCACGTTGAAGTGCTGAACATCAACGACTTGGCCAATGCTCTGAAACCCGTGGTGCTGCCCGGCGAGCGCATGAGCATATTGATTCTGAAAGAAGGCAAGGAGTACAACCAGGGCGTGGGCTACCTGGATGACGGCACGATGGTGGTCGTGGACCACGCGCGGAAGCTGATCGGACGGTCAGTTGGGATTTCGGTAACCAGTGTGCTGCAGACGGCCAGCGGCAAAATGATCTTCGGCAAGATGGACGAGAACGGCAAACCGATGGTGGAGGCGTGATGAAAAGCGCGGTCCAAGTTTTCTCAATCGTCGCAGAACGTCCCGCCGTTTGCTCATGCCCCAAGCGGGATTGTCCCCGCCATGGCGACTGCCAACGATGCAGGGACTACCACCTGCGCTCCAAGCGGCAACGGTCGCCCTACTGTGAGCGCAAACCGGGATGGTTCAAGCGTGTATTCGGCCCGCGGCTGTCGAGGTAGGCGACCGAGAACGCGCAAGGCCAGCGAAAAAGTCCCCTTCCCGGCGAGAGCGTAAAGCCCCGCGAAGCCGCGCCGTTGGTGCGGTCCCCTTCCTTTACTGACGAGGGCAGCTCAAGGTAATGTGGCTGGTATGAAATTTGGGCAGGAGCATTTTTTCTCGAGTGGGAGTCCATCGAATGCAGAAAGCTGCAGCCATGCAATCGATCGGCGCCTTTTTTTGCGTTATGCGGCGGGCCTGAGTGCGACCGCGGGTTTTGGCGGAAGCCTCTTCGGGCAGACTCCGAGCGCGGCCCTGGGCCAGCCTGCAGGCCAGGCTGCGCCAGGTGAATCGCGCCTGCCCGACGGCTCCGAGTTTGTCTCGTGGGAGCAGCCGCTGACGTTTTCAAAGACGTATTACGTTGACAATCAATCGCCGAGGGCCGGAGATGATGGGCCGGGCACGAAGTCGCATCCATTCCGAACCATCAACAAGGCGGCTCAGGTCCTGATGCCCGGTGAGCGCGTGGTCATCTCCGCAGGGATTTACCGCGAGTGCGTGCGGCCCGCGCGCGGCGGCGCGAGTCCGGCACAGATGATCAGTTATGAGGCTGCGCCGGGAGCGAAGGTCTTCATCAGAGGCTCTGAGGTTTTGCAGGATGGCTGGCAGCAGGTACCTGTCCCGGTTGCCCGTTTTGGCGGCCCAGCGGGCTCGGGCCAGGACGCAAGCCCGGTGACGGTGTGGCGCCACGAACTCAACGGCGAGATGTTCCCCGATGGCTACCAGCCCTTCGCACTGGCGAGCGTAGCAGGCAATTGGGCGTGGCTCGATCCGAGGACGGTGGACATGGGCCCTTACTTCCGCCGACGTGGGTTGGTTTTCGTCGATGGAAAACCGCTGGAGCCGATGGAACAGCTTCGCGAGCTGGCATTGCCGCATCTGCCGCCCGATCCGGTGTTCACAACTCCGCCCGTATCGCAAAACGGATTGCCGCCACGCCGGCGGGGCGGCCCAATCATGCAGGAGGTCGGCGGAACTCCGGATGGCCGCTTCTGGGTCGGCGACTCGGGAACTGAGATTTACGTCCGCTTAGCTTCAGGCACGCCAGCCGACCACATGATTGAAATCACCACCCGTCAGCAGACCTTCGTCCCCTCACAAAAAGGGCTGGCCTTCATTCGAATCAAGGGAATTAGCTTTCAGCACGCCGCCAACGCCTACCCGTTTCCACAGTATGGCCAGGTGTCAACGGTGGGTGGCAATCACTGGATCATCGAAGACAACACCATCGAATGGGCGAACGCAGTCGGCCTCGATATTGGCAGCGACGGCGACAGCGGATTCTCGCCGCAGGCCGGCGCCTCGCAGATCATCCGCCGCAACACGATTCGATATTGCGGAGTCGAAGGCATTGGAGGCATGGGAACCCGCGACACGCTCGTGGAGGACAACCTGATTGAGTGGTGCGGCTGGGCCGATGCCGAGCGCGGCTGGGAAGCAGCCGGAGCCAAATTCCACTTCGGACGCAATCTGCTGTTTCGACGCAACGTGATCCGCCACATTCGCCACGCAAACGGAGTTTGGCTTGACAGCAATAACACGAACTGCCGCATCTCCAGCAACATCTTCGCCGACATCGTGACCGTGAGCGCCGCCGTTCACATGGAAATGAATCTCGATCGGAATCAGATCGACAACAACGTGATCTGGAACGTGCGCAATGCCGAGCCGGGCACACCGGGCCAACGAGGTTGCGCTGGATCGGGAATCTTTATCAACGCCACTGACCGGCTCATCATCGCTCAGAACCTGATCGGCCGCTGCGAAAACTCGGGCGTGTTCGCCATCACCCGTCCTGACCGCGCCCGCAGCGGAACCGCAAGCGAAAATAACATCGCGAACAACATCTTCGCCCGTTGCGGCAAGTCAGCCATCGTCTTCCTCAACCAGAACAACGAGTGCGACGGCAATCTCTACGCCTCTATGCCCGACCGCTTCCTGGGGTTCTTCACGGGCGACGCGCAGCAATGGCTCGACCTAACAGAGTGGCGTCAGGCTCATGGATGGGATAAGAACGGGAGCATGGCCGACGTGAAGATTGACTTCGACGCTGACAGCCTGCAGCTGAATTTGACAGGCAGCCAGCCGTTTCCGCAGGCAGAGATCGTGAACCAAATCAATACGGATCTGATGGGCAATGCCACGGGATCAACCAGAGCGCCGGGCCCCCTGGCGGATCCGGCCGCCGCGCGGGCCATTGAGATTGACCCGCGCAAAGCGACCTGAAGCTGATTCCGAGCAGCCGTTACTCAGGCAGAATGATTTGCCCGTTCACCTGGAGGGAGCCGTTCACGGTGACAGCGCCGGTGTCAGGCTGGCCGCCTCCAATTGAGACCGTGTATTTGCCTTGCGGAATCACGATGTCTCCTGCGTCCGTCACCATGCTCATATCCCTGGGATTGAGCTGAAACTCGACGTTCTGGCTTGCCCCAGCGTCCAAATGAACACGCCGAAAACCTCTCAGCGCGCGAAGAGGAGCGCCGGGAACATCCGGGAATTTCAGGTAAAGCTGCACGATTTCATCTCCCGCCAGTTTTCCGGTGTTCGTGACGGTAACCGATGCATGGAGCGGCGCGCCGGCGTTGATGGGACCGTCGGGCAGAGAGAGGTTGCCGTAGCTGAAGGTCGTGTAGCTCAGGCCGTATCCGAACCGGTATAGAGGCTCTCCTTTGAAGTAGCGGTAGGTGCGCCCTTCCATTGCGTAGTTCTCAAAATTCGGAAGCTGGTCGGTGCTTTTGTAGAAGGTGACCGGCAGACGGCCTGCAGGGTTGTTTTTGCCGCTGAGTGTTTGAGCTACGGCTGTGCCCCCTTCCTCGCCTGAGTACCAGGCTTCAACAACCGCATTCGCGTGTTCGTTGATCCAGTTGACGGCAAGGGCGCTGCCGTTCATGAGCACGACGACGAGAGGTTTGCCAGTGGCAGCCAATCCCTCGACCAGGTTTTCCTCCGGCGCGGGCAAGTCGATACTCGTGCGATCTCCACCCAGGAATCCCGGTTCGGTGACAGGCATCTCTTCGCCTTCGAGTTCGCTGGTGATTCCCACGACTGCAATCACGACATCGGCATTCTTTGCCGCCGCAAGGGCCTCAGGCGACGCAACGTCGCTGGCCTTCGCCCAGATGAGCTGCGCATGAGGTTCACCGTTGTTCACACCGTAGACAACACTCAATGCCGCTTTTTGCCCCTTTTCAAGATGGACTCGGCCGAGCTTGGCCTGGTTTGCTTCGCGCGAGAATAGTACCGTGACCTGCTTGTCGTTGACGGCGACTCGTGCGAATCCCTGGCCGCGCACTCCAATCAGGTAGTCGCCGGAGTCCGGCGCGGTCAGAAATCCGGTCCAACGCACGCCGACTGACTTTTTCCCGGCTGCTTCCGCGGGTAGATTTCCCGGCTCGAGATGGATATTCGTCTCCACCCGCGAAACCAGCGCGGGACCGCTATTTTGTCCCGGCCGGAATCCCATGGATTCGCTGTAATCGGCTTTCAGTCCCGGCTTGCCGTCTGCAGTTGTAAGCGCGTTGTCGGGCACAGGGTCTCCTTCGGTGCCCAGAAACTGGGTTCCCTCGACAAACGTGATTGCGGCGTTCGGGAATTCGGCTTTGAGTCCGTCGAGCACCGAGACCGAGTGCGTCGGCGTGCCGCTGTAGTTGCCGAGCAACACCCTGGTTTGGCCGGCGAGCGGCCCGATCACCGCGATCTTCCTGACTGCGGGCTTGAGCGGGAGGGTTCCGTCGTTCTTGAGAAGCACCATCGATTCGTTCGCCAGCTTGAGCGCCAGCGCGCGGTGCTCAGGGCTGTCGAGTTCCTTCTCGTCAATCTTTGAGTAAGGATCCGACTCGGGAGGATCGAACATGCCCAGTTTTATCCGCGCCGTGAAGAGGCGCACGAGCGTGGTGTCGACGGCGCTTTCGGGAAGGTACCCCTGCTGCACGGCCTCGATGTATGCCTTGTAATGGGAATCGTCCTTTGAGGTAGGCCCGGCGCCAAAACATTCGTTGTCCATGCCGCGCAAAACAGAGATTGCCGATGCCTGGGCCTGCGTGGGGCGATAACGATGGCCGGAGAAGATATCCGTAACAGCTCCGCAGTCGGAGACGACGTATCCCTGGAAATCCCAATTCTTGCGCAGCTCATCCTGAAGAAGAAACTCGTTAGCGCACGCTGGCTGGCCATTAATGGCGTTGTAGGCGCACATTACCGACCCTGCTTTGCCTTCAGTGACAGCCGCGCGAAACGCCGGTGTGTAAGTGTCGAGCTCGTCGTGCCGGTTTACGTCCACATCGGCAAAGTGACGAGTCGGCTCCGGTCCGCTATGGACGGCGTAATGCTTCGGAGTTGCGATCACAAGGTAGTGGTTTGGGTCGTCGCCCTGCATACCGCTGACGAAAGCCACGCCCATACGACCGGTGAGAAAAGGATCTTCGCCGTAGGTTTCCTGTCCCCGGCCCCAGCGCGGATCGCGAAAGATGTTCAGGTTAGGCGCCCAGAAATCGAGCCCTCCCATAATGCCGTCGTGCCCGGCCTTCACGTCTTGGAGATGCTTGATGCGTCCTTCAATGCCGATATCGTGCGCCATCGCATGAACCGACGGAACGTCGAACGTCGCGGCAAGCCCGATGGGCTCAGGGAACTCAGTCACGCCCTGGTCGATTACGCCGTGAAGTGCCTCGCTCCACCAGTTGTAGGCGGGAACGTTGAGCCGCGGAATCGCTTGCGCGTCGTTCACCAGCTGCGATGCCTTTTCATGCAGGGTCATCCGCTGTACAAGATCCGCGGCCCGTTCCTCAGGCGGCAAGTTGGGATTCATGTAAGGCATGCTGGACGTGTCTTGCGCAACAGCAGCGCAGGTGATCGGGGCGACGAAGCCCATCAGCGCAGCCAGAGTAAGTTTCCCTGAGATCTTCATTGAGTCCCTCTTGATCGGCAATTTAAATTCTCGATCGAATGCATCGGTTTTGTTGGCGCGTGCAGATTCTGCCCGACATCCTTTATACGGAGGCGAGGTCAAGTGCCGCAAACTACCCAGTCAGGTGTTTGATAACGGTGAACTCCACCCTCAACTTTGTATCACAAGAATACGTTTTCTCGCCCGTTCCACGTTGGGCGTTTCAGGGTTGTTGAATCTCCCCTCAGGCCATTCGCAAGCGGGCGGTAAGGCGGCGCTTCGCCTCAGGCCATTCCTCGGCGAGAATCGAGTAGCGCCAGGAATTGCGCGCGGTGAAGTCCGATGCGATTCGGTGCGCGCGAAGCTCGCCTTCGAATTTGCCCCCGATGCGCTCGATGGCCGCCTGCGAGCGTTTGTTGCGTGCGTCGGTGTGCAGGCAGACGCGTAGCATCTGCCACACTTCAAAAGCATGGGTGAGCATGAGCAGCTTGGCCTCAGTGTTGGCACCAGTGCGGATGGCTTCATGTGCCAGCCACGTATAGCCGATCTCACAGACATCGGGATGCTCGCGGCCGTGGCGCGGATGACTGGCGGGCCACGCCCAATGATCGATATCGAAAAAGCGCGTTGAGCCGAGGACGACGCCGTCGGCAATGCGAACGGTGGCGAACGGCTCCGCCGTTCCAGCTTTTCGCCAGGAAAGTGCTGTGTCGATGTAGCGGAGAACAGCGTCGCGGCCGATGGGAACGGCGCTCCATTCGTAGAGCTTCGGATCGCCTGACGATGCGGAAATGAGGCCGTCGGCGTGGGCCGGCGACAGCGGCTCAAGGCGAATGTGGCTGCCGGTAAGGACTGGGGAGTCGAGCGTCATGTCTTTCTGAGGAGGCGACGCCCAAGCGGGCGACGCGAATTCCAGGTTCAGTATTTGGTCTTGGTTGGGTCAATCTGATCGGCCCACGCGAGGATCCCGCCGGCGAGGTTTTTCACGTTGGAGTAGCCCTGAGAGGCGAGAAACTCGGCGATGCGCTGGCTGCGACCGCCGGAACGGCACTGGACAACGATCTCGCGGTTGCGATCGATCTCGGCAAGCCTTCGCGGCACTTCGTTCATGGGAATGAGCGTGCCGCCGATGTTTGCGATCTGGTATTCGTGGGGCTCACGGACGTCGAGGATCATGAGATCTTCGCCGGCGTCGAGGCGCTGTTTGAGCTCCTGCACGCTGATTTGCGGGATTCCGTTGTTCAAGGTTTTCTCCTTACTGGATTGGGGCGCGAGGCCGCAGAATTGCTGATAATCAATGAGCCGGGTGACCGTGGGATTTTCGCCGCAGACCGGGCACTCGGGATTTTTCCTCAATTTAAGCTCGCGGAATCGCATGGCCAGCGCGTCGACGAGCAAGAGGCGTCCGATCAATGAATCGCCTTTGCCTAGAATCAGCTTGATGACCTCGGTGGCCTGAATGATTCCGACCAGGCCAGGCAGAATGCCCAGCACTCCGCCCTCGGCGCAGTTCGGCACGGTGCCCGGCGGGGGCGGCTCCGGATAGAGGCAACGGTAGCAAGGCCCTTCGCGCGTAGCAAAAACGCTGGCCTGGCCTTCAAAGCGGAACACCGAACCATAGACATTGGGCTTGCCCAGAAGAACGCACGCGTCGTTGACCAGGTAACGCGTAGGAAAGTTGTCGGTGCCATCGGCGACGATGTCGTATTCCTTGAGGATGTCGAGAGCGTTGGCGATGGTCAGCATCGTTTCATGCTTGACCACCTTCACGCCCGGATTAAGGGCGGTCAGCTTCTCGGCGGCGGAATCGAGCTTGCCGCGGCCAATGTCGTTGGTGGTGTGGATGATCTGGCGCTGGAGATTGCTCGCGTCGACACGATCGAAGTCCACAATGCCGAGGGTTCCGACGCCGGCCGCGGCCAGATAAAGCGCCAAGGGAGAACCGAGTCCGCCTGCGCCGACGCATAGAACGCGCGCAGCCTTGAGCCTCTGCTGGCCCTCGATCCCCACTTCAGGCAGGGAGATGTGGCGGGCATAGCGCGAGAGTTCTGCGCTGGTCAGGTCGGGAATTTGGATTGGAGAAGCGGAGGCGGCCATGGCGCGATATCCCCGAACATTCCAAGTGTATCGGGAGGGCGCGAGGTGGCGCCATGCGGCCGGCGGCTTTCAAAGAATGCAAAGCCACCGGCGCGAGGCACCGGTTGAGGGGCTACTGTGCGGGTTTTGCCGCAGGCTTCGCGGCGGGCTTGGCGGCAGGCGCGGCGGCATGCTTCGGCTTCCAGAAATCCGGAGCAGCCTTAACCCATTCATCCATTGGATAGCTCTGGACGGGATTGATGGCAAACAACTCTGCATCGGAACTTTCGATACAGTCCGCTTCAAGTTCACGGAGCTTCTTCAGTCCGTCTTCGCCGAGCGCGTCGTGAAACTGCTTATCCTCGGCGTTGCCGGTGTCGATTTCTGCCATCGACTTGTCAGCGCTGAAGGCAACATACTCATTGTCGCCGCCGTACGCGAGTTCATAGGTGGCCCAGTGCGCGCTGGTCCCGGCCTTCTTGTGCGCCTCGATAACCATACTGACAAGCTCGTGCCATTCCTTGCCATGGCCCGGCTTGACGTGGAACGAAGTGATCTCGAAGTCGCGCGCCTGCGCAATGTCCACATCGGGACGGTAGCTCAGATCATCGTCGAGCGTGAAAATAAACTGATCGGTCCCGTCGAGCAGCTCGCCATCGGCCTGGGAGTCCTTATCCATTTCCGCGGAGAGCGTCGCGTTCTTCGTGGTGGCGTTGTTGTCGTTCTCCAACGCCGCGAAGGATTCGTAACCGATGAGGTAAAGAGCGCGCGATTTGCCGGAGAGCGAATTGAGCGCAATGTAGTGGGTAGGCCACTTGGCGGCGGCCATGTCAGCTACGAAATGGCTCTCCGACTTGTCGTGCAAAGAGCCGGCTTTTCCCGGCTTGACGAACTCACGCTCGATTAAGAGAACCTTGGGCGGATGATGCATTTCCTGTGCCGCGGCGAAAAGACTTCCGCCGGCCGCGAGGGACAGCGCGAACAGAGCGGGACGCATGATCTTCATGTTTCGGGAATCCTCCTTGATTGGCTCGGAGTTTCTTGGAGATTGACGGAGGGGAAACGGGAAGCCCAAGCTCTCCGGGGCACAGCGATTATGAGGCCGGAAAGTGGATGGTGTAAAGAAGTTTTTGACCTTCCGCAGGATAGGGGCCAATAGCGCCGCCTCAGCGGAAGAATCCCGTTTGAAGGGGGCTCGATCAAGCAGGGCCTGCGGTTGGGCTGCCGTCGTCGATCTGGATCGTTTGCGGCTCGAAGTGCTTGTCTTCTTCACGAGTCCCGGCAAGCAAGAACGCGTGGGTGTCTTTGGCAATGCCTTGAACGACTTCTGTGATGACGTAGACGCAGCCCAGCCAGTGAGCTTCCTCGAGATCCGTGGCCGACCAGCGCGCAGGATGACCGGGATGGGAGTGATAAAAACCTGCAATCTCGAGGCCGCGGCTGCGAGCCTCATGCGCGATCTTCACCAGTTCGGCAGGAGCGATCTCATAGCGGTCGAACTGTGATTCTGCACGAGCGTTCCTGGCTCGCATCAGCGAATCGACTTGCCAGCCTTCCCCGGTGCTCCGTCCCAGAAACGCGCCGCAGCACTCGTGCGGAAAAGCCTCTACCGCGTGCGCGCGGAGTTCGCGGTAAACCGCAAGGGGCAGGAGCAGAAGACTCATCCGATCTCCGTCGGCCTCGAGGGGAAGCGGGTTCCGAAATGAGATGAGTATTCGGCCATGAGGAATATACCTGGCAGCGCGGGCGTGTGCGATCGAACGATCGGGAGTTTACCGGACCCATCCGGTATTCTTTTGAGTGTAGGCGACACCCATGAAGAAGAGCTCCCCCCATCCGAACTTCGACCAAACCCTGGAGCTTTTGCGCGCACATTCCTTCGATGTGTCTCCGTACACCGGCATTGCCGGAGGCTTGCTGGTAAGCAAGCACGGCGTGGGGGCGGTTCTGGTACCGCCGCGCCGCGCGGACGATCCGGAAGACGCGCCGGCAGCATATGCCGTCGGGCCGGGAATTCTGGTGAAGGGGGAAGTGGGGCGGCTACTGGATCGGGGCTACCAGAAGTTTATTAAGACTTCCCAATATGAATTGCCGGCGACGGCAAATCAATTGCAGGCGATCCACGCATTCAGCGAGGAGCTAACGCAGCTTATCGGCGCCATCAGCCTGTACAACGAGTCGCTGGGGACGACCAGCGACATTTATCGTTACGATCGGTTGATGGGCCGTGGAGCCGCTGACGCCGCGCCGGTCGAGCCATGGGACGATGCGCCAGAGCTGACAAGCGGGCATTAGCTCGCGGGCATCAACCTCCGCTGAACGGTTGAGCGGAGCATGCCATGGGCGGGTGGGAAGACAGGGACGAGCTTGCTGTCCCTCAGGTGGATCGCCGGTCCGATCCACGTTACTCCGTCGATGAAGAATCGGTTGTACTTTTCGTTGGCTTTGGAGCTGCCCTTCAGGCTCGTCTTGTCGATTTGAGCCAGGATGGCTGCCGGATTCGCACGAAAGAGCCAGTCGCCGCGCGCTCGCGCCTGCCGGTTGAAGTCTTCTTTAAATTCAATGGAATCTCATTCCGATTTCGAGGCGTGTTGCAGTGGACTGACGGTCACAACCTGCTCGGCATCCGTTTCGTAAATGTGATCCCGAAACGCATGGTGGAGCTGGCCAACGTGATTTGCACGATGGAAGGAACGTCGGAGGCCCGGGCAGAGGGGGTCAACCTGCTGGTCGCGGAACAAGTGGCAACGCAACCGCTTCCCCGGCTGGAGCCGGTACCGCAAATTCAGAAAAAGCCAGTGGGCCGCGAACGCCGCCAGCAGTCCCGCCATGAGGTGGACACGACTGCGACGATCCTCCTTGTCAATGTCGGTTCGACGCTGCGGGGCCGGATTCTCGATCTGAGCCTGACTGGCTGCCGCATCCGCACCGACGAGCACTTCCCGGTGGGCATTTACACGCGCGTGGAGACCGAGTTCCGATACCAGGGACTGCCGTTCCGGCTGGGGGGCGTGATTCAGGCAATCCACGACCGCAACACGGTGGGGATTCGTTTTCTCGACCTGAGCCAGCGAAAGCGAGAACAAGTGCTGGAGCTGATTGCCGAAATTGACGCGATGCGCGCGGCACATCCCGCCGCAGCTGAAGGCCACAACTGACGGCGAAGCGGCCGGCAAAGCAATACCTTCTGACCTGGTGCGGACGCGTGCAAGTTCGATTGGCCCATGCGAGTCGCAGACTACCGAACCGGATCGACTTCGATGTAGTCGAGCGCCGCCGGATCGCTGGCGTCGGGCGCGCCTTCCACACGCAACACGTCGCCCGGCTTCAAATCGAAGCCTCGTCCGTCGGGGCCGCGCGCCGTGAATCGCGTTGAGCTATCACCGGGGTGGTTAGAGGGCAGCTTTGCGCCCGCGGCCCACGAGACAATCTCAGTTCCATTGATCGCGAGCGTGAAGTGCGCTACACCGCCTTGCAGATCGAAGTACTCGACGGCGATGTCGAAGCGGCCGGGTTTGCCGGTGTATGTCCACTCTGCGGTGCAAGTTTTTTGCGCGCCTGCGTCGCACGAGACAGCTTTTCCGCCCGACGCGTTTTCCCACGGCGTAATGTCGACGATCTTGTATCCGGTCAGACGCGCATCTTCGGCTTCCATGCGGCCGGGATAGTGGCCGGCGCGGCCTAGGGCATCGGGAATGCCGGTTTCCTTGAGGAAGTACTGCACGATCGCGTCGCGCCAGACGATAGCGTGGCCAGCCTGGTACTCGAGCCGAGCGCGCTCATCTTCATAGAGCTGCGGATCGATCTTGTCCTTCAGCGTGGCCCACTCATCGCCGAGCTGCGCCGCTTCTTCAGCACCCGTGTAATGGCTGTCGTAAACATATTGAATGACGGTCTCGCCGGTGCGCAGCTTGTAGGTCCACGGTACGTGATGGAAGAAGAGAAGGAATCTGTCCGGTGTGGTGGTCAGCGACTCGTAGATCTTCGTTACTTCCGGCGGGTATTGGCCGATAAAGCCTGTCCCCGTGGCCACGGTGCGGTCCATGCCGATGCCTTTGGCGTCGTCGCGGTGCCACTGGCCCCAGCCATTGCGCTCGCTCGATTCGATATTCGGACCGTAATGGCTGCCGGTAATGTCGGTGAGCGTTTGCGTGCCCAGAAAGCCTGTGTAGTCGATATAGGTGGGCCAAGACTGCATCAGCATCTTGTCCACGGTCGCGACAACGTCGGGCTGAGTGCTTATGGTTTGTTTTGTCCACTCCGCGGCGATTTGGCCCACGCTCAGATTTGGGTTCCACGCGAGGCGGCCGAAGGCGTAGAGGTTGGCCATCGCCATTGGCGCGCCCAGCCAGTTGTCGCGCCCCACGCAGGAGACGCCGATCATTCCGCCAAGCGGCTGTTTGAAGGTCTTGCCCTCAATGATCTCTTTCACGGGCGTCGAACGATTCTGCGCGCGCAGATCGAAGTCGAGTTTCTCTTTCCATAGCGGCGCGAGGTAGACGAGGTGGCGCTGCTGGCCGAGATACTCCTGCGTGATCTGCAGTTCCATAGCCTCGCTGGTCTTGTTCAGGCCGGCGAAGAGCGGCGAGACCGGCTCCTCGGCCTGAAAATCGATGGGACCGTATTTGATCTGGACGATTACGTTGGGCGCGAACTTGCCGTCGAGCGGATGAAAGATATCGTAGGCAGCACGGGCGCGATCAGCTTTGAGGTCCTTGTAGTCGAGGTGATTGCTGTAGACGAAGGCGCGATAGAGCACCACGCCGCCATGCGGCGACAGAGCATTGGCCAGCACATTGGCGGCGTCGGCGGGGCTGCGGCCATAGCTTGCGGGACCGGGCTGCCCTTCCGAATCGGCCTTAACGGTAATGCCGGCCAAATCGGGAATTTGCTGGTAGATCTCGTTCACCTTTGCGGCCCACCAGGCTTTCACGGCGGGATCCGCCGGATCGAAGGTCTTGAGGCCGCCGATTTTTTGCGGGCTGGCGATGTCGACGCTGATGGCGAGCCGCACTCCCCATGGACGCATGGCATCGGCGATCCGCGCCAGGCCTTTGATCATGTCGGGCTCGAGGAACGGCGCAGCGTTGTTCACGTTATTTACATTGCAGCCATTGATGCCCACCGACGCGAGCAGCCGTGCGTAGCCGGTGGCTTCGCTCAGATCGTCGCGAACCTTGCCGCCCTCGAAGAAGATCGATCGGCCATCGTAGCCGCGCTCGACTCGGCCGTCGGCGTTGTCCCACTCATCGACCCAGCGGATGGACATCGCCGGATGGCTGCTCATTTGGCCCGCACGAAATTGCAGATCTTCCGAAGTCGCTGGGAAGCGGAGAAATGCGAAGGTTCCGTAGAGGACACCCGCCGGATTGCCGCCGACAATGTATAGGCGCTGTTTGTCGCCTTCGCCCGGATGAGTAGAGTAGATCCAATAGCCTTCGGTTCTGATGTCAGGCGGGATCGGCAGATCGGGGAAGGCTTTGCGCATCTCTTCCGTAGTGCCCACGATGGTTTGCCCGCCCCGGGCCTGTCGCGTTCGCGTGGTTAGATTCGATGCATCGCGCCCCGCCATTTTGCCCAACTCGCGATTGAGTTCGTTGACCGCCGATTGTTCGGGGAGGCTGTCTCCGAGCGCACGCACAGCGATCGGCATGAACGTATGGATCCGTGTCGGAAGATCGTAGTTGAGCCATGCCTGATCTTCTGTTTGGGCGCGCGCTGAAGGCCCGGCGGCAAAAACACCAACCAACAAAAATGTCGCAAGAAAATCGACAATCCGCAATCCTGCGATCCGCGTTTTGGCCACGTCTGGAACTCCCTGGATAGTTCTACCATCTAACGGTAGTTATAAACTTGTAGTTCTGCGGAATCGCGGAGAGGATCGCCCGAATGCCCACCACCATGCAGGCTGTTGTGAAGGCCAAGGCCGCGCCCGGCATCGAGCTGCGTGAAGTCCCGGTTCCCGTGCCCGGTCCCGGCGAAGTCTTGGTGCGCGTGCAGGCTGCAAGCGTTTGCGGCACCGACCTGCATATCTACAACTGGGACCCGTGGGCCAAGGGGCGCATTCATCCGCCGCTGATTCCGGGGCATGAATTCTCAGGTGCGGTTGCCGCTCTGGGCCGCGGCGTGACCACCGTGCACGAGGGCGACCTGGTGAGCGCGGAGATGCACGTCGCGTGCGGCAAATGCCTGCAATGCCGCACCGGTCTGGCGCATGTGTGCCAGCATGTCCGCATCCTGGGCGTGGATGCGGACGGAGCCTTCGCCGGCTACGCCGTGATTCCCGAATCGAATATCTGGAAGCTGTCGCCGTCAATTCCGCACGACTACGCTTCGCTGCTGGATCCGCTTGGCAATGCAGTGCACACTGTGCTGGCCGGGCCAATCGCCGCGAAGACCGTTGCCGTCACGGGGGCCGGCGCGATCGGGCTCCTCTCGATTGCTGTTGCGAAGGCATGCGGCGCGGCGCGCGTCTTCGCGACAGAGGTGAATGCGCATCGCAGAAAAGTAGCGTTGGAGATGGGCGCGGATCTGGCTCTCGATCCTACCGCCGATGAGGTGGAAAAGCAGATTCTTGAAGCCACGGGCGGCACCGGCGTGGACGTTCTGCTTGAAATGTCAGGCCACCCCGAAGCCATGCGGCTGGGATTCGCGCTGTTGCGCACTGGCGGGCGCGCATCGCTGCTGGGCATTCCTTCTCGGCCCTTCGAGCTCGACTTTGCCCGCGACATTATTTTCAAAGGCGCGACGGTGCAGGGCATCAATGGCCGCAAGATGTTCGAGACATGGTTCCAGATGGAGGCGCTACTGGCGACGGGCAAGCTGAACCTGGAGCCGGTGATCACGCACCGCCTGAAGCTGAGCGAATTTGAGAAGGCGATGGGACTTCTGCAATCGGGCGAGGCGATCAAGGTTGTGATGCGGCCGGAGTGAGAGAAGCAGGGACCATGGAATATGGACTAGGACTAGGGATTGGGGATTAGAAGGAGCAGGCGCGCGCACGAATCATCCGTCGAGCGTAACGCGGCGCAATCCGCGCACAGCGTTACAAATGTAAATCGAGTCGGCGGTGCGTAGATCTTCCAAAAACAGCACGCGTTCTTCGATTTCGGGCCGCGTTTCCAGCAGATGGCGCCGGTAAACACCGGCCAGCAGACCACACTCGATAGGCGGCGTGAACCAGCGGCCGTCCTTCACAACAAAAACATTGCTGATGGCGCCCTCGGTGACTTCGTCCTTCAAATTGAGGAAGAGCACGTCGTCAAAACCGTCGCGAACTGCCTGCTCAAATGCACGGTTGTAGATCTCGCGATTCGTGGTTTTGTGGAAGAGCATCCGGTCCTCGGGATCGGTGCGCACATCCGAAAGACAAACGCGGCCGGTGCGATTTGGGTCGAGGAGTGGGGGAAGTTCTTCGCTGCCGATTTGCGCGTTGCCTTCGGAGTCCAGCAAAAGGCGCACGCGACGTTTCGAGCTCGGCGCGGCGCCGGCGAAGGGGCGCGCATGATCTTCGAGGGATGCGCGGACTGCGGCGCGATCGCAGGCGAAATCAAAATACGCGGCAGAATCCTCAAGCCGATCAAGATGCAGCTCGAGGAGCGGGTAGCCACCATCCCACAGCAAAGTCTCAATCAGAAAAAGCTTGTCGGGCTGGCTGACGATCGGCGTGTTTTCACTAATGGGACTGGTCGTGCTTGCGCCGAGCCCGGTGAGGAACTCGGCCTTCAGCAGGCACTCGCGAAATTCCTGCGCCGCATCCGAGTCGATGACCACGCCGCTGCCTGCCCCCATGATTCCGCGTTCGCCGTCAAGCTCAAGAGTCCGAATGGCCACGTTGAAAACCGTTTGCCGTGGAGAGAAGAAGCCGATAGCGCCCGTATACACGCCGCGCGGTGCATCTTCAAGTTCTGCAATCAGCTGCGTGGCCCTCACTTTCGGCGCGCCCGTAACCGACCCACAGGGAAACAGCGCGCGGAAAACATCGTGGAAACCCACTTCAGGCCGCAGGTCCGCGCTCACGGTCGAAGTCATCTGCCAGAGCGTGGGATAGCGCTCGACTGCGAAGAGCTCTTGAACCTTGACGCTCCCCGTTTGTGCGACCCGGCCCAGGTCGTTGCGCACCAGGTCGACGATCATCACGTTTTCGCTGCGGTTCTTGGGATCATGCGCAAGCCAGTCGGCAATTTCGCGATCCTCGAGCGTGGTGCGCCCGCGCCGCGCGGTGCCTTTCATCGGCCGCGTAACAATACGGCGGGTTGCACCATCATGGTCAATGCGGAAAAACAGCTCCGGCGAGAAGGAGAGGATGCGGTGACCGGAATCGGAGTGCAGAAACGCGCCGTAATCGACCGGCTGGCGTGCGCGAAGCCTTGCGTAAAGCGCCGCCGCGCTGCCTGGCGCTGCGACGGAAAACGGCGCGGTGAAGTTCAGCTGATAAACGTCGCCGGCGCGAATCCACTCGTGAATGCGGGCGATGCGCTCGGAGTATTCGGCCTGACTGAGCGCAAATTCGGCCGCGATCTCCGGCTCCGGCGTTCGGTTGGACGCTTCAACACTCAGAATTTGGTCGCGGAATCGTTGAAGCTCCGGCGGCTCGCGGCCTTCGAATTTTCCCGTGGCGTGGTCGAAAACATAGCTGCGTTCGTAGACCCCAAACCAGGCCAACGGCCTTCTATCCGGCGCCGCGCGCGTACCGGCCTTCGGCTCAAAGCAGCTTGCACACTCGTAGGTGAAGAAACCAGCCGCACAATGGCCCGCCACAACTGCGCTTTCAATCTCCACGAAGAGCGACGGAATCTCTTCAGAAGAACGCGCAACGCACACGCGCTCGGGCGCCGTAAACAACTGCGTCCACGGTTTTTTGTTTGTCTTGGAGGAGTTCTGTGCCGCGCCTTCGAGAAGCACCGTAGCCGGCGTCTGCTCCACCAGCGCATAGATTTCAGGGGGAAGCGAATGCCGGCGCGCCATGCAGGCAGTGTATAGCGGCTCTCCAATTTGAGCGGGGTGAGGCCGCGACTGTTTCGTGGCGTTTTCCCTCCCCGGGGTCTGCGCTCGACGCAGGGGGGCGGACAGGTCTTCGTCCGCGGGGTGGGAGATAACGCCACCTTGCAAGCCCCTTGTAGACTTCACTGGAATTGGAGAGCCGCTTTATGATCCGCCGGTGACTGTCAGAACCATTGTGGTGTTGGTCGTGGTGGCGGTGACGCCGTTTGTCGTTTGCGCCGTGATGGTGACGTTATAAGTGCCGTTGGGTGTGGCGGGATTCGGTTGTGGACCGTGATTCAAGTAGTAATAGCGTGGATTGCAGGCGGTTGTTCCGAGTGCGGCAACGAGCCCTGCCAGCGCCACCAGCGCCAGGCGCTGCAACCAGCGCCGCCGGCGCGCACCCCACGCCAATCCACCAAGCCCCAACATACCAGGCAGCAAAATGGCCCAGGCGACAGGGTGGCCGGCACTACCGGGAAAGCCGGGCCGCACGACGCTGGTCCCGCTAGGTGCGACGGTTTGAAGCAGCATGGAGCTGACAGGCGGGCAAGCGGCCGCAGGCGAGCCGGAGGAACAACTGGTAGGCGTGGTGGGAAGAATTTCAACTGATTCCGGAGTAAAGGTGCAACTGGCCTCACTGGGAAGACCCGAGCATGAGAGGGTGACAAACATGGGCCCCGTGAGCGCGGCATTATCTTCAGGCACAACGGTGACGGCGATGGTGCCGGAATTGCCGGCCGTGAGCGCGAGCGGCAGCGTGGAAGGCGCCACGGGGGCGAGCGAAAGCGTGAATCCGGGAGTGGAGCTGGCCTGGGCCGCTGCGTCAATGTTGATCGAGGCCGAACTCAGGTGCGATGCATCGCCCGCGTAAACAGCGCGCAGGCTGTGATCTCCTCCGGAAAGCGAAAAGATTGGCGAGGCCACTCCCTGGGCATTCAGAGCGGCTTCGGCCAGTTCACGGTCCCCATCTTTAATGGCGACGACGCCTGATGCAGGCAGCCCGTCCGCGGCGGTTACGGCAACGGTGGCTGTTGCCCGGGTCTGGCCGCCCTCCTGGCTGGTTTCGACCGCCAGTGTGGTATGCGTCGCGATTTGTTGCGCAGCTGAGGCCGATGGCAGCAAAGCCAGCGCCATCGCGAATCCGAGTCCCGCAACCCATTCAAACCGCAATCCGCGGCAGTTCAACCCTCTCACTTGCACCCGCTCCAACTCTCCAGAAAGATTGCGCTCTTGGCCCTCAGCGCCTAGCCTCATCACTCTCGCGTAAACCCCTATTGTATCTGGACGGGGCGCGCCTGGGCCAACCTCGCGCTGACCCAGCGCCGCCCACTTCTTTGACGGATCGGCGGCCGGATCGGAATCTGGCTGTCGCGCTAGACTTTCAGCGTAGGTGCACTGCCATGACAGAAGCTACGCCCCGCCCCCAGCTCGCACACCTGACCGCCGTGCTCAATGAGTTGCGCGCCAAGGGCACGCACTTTAACCTTCGCGTGCTCGACGATCAGCAGGCGCCGGTTTGCCATTACGACGGCCGAGAGGTCATCAACCTGGCGAGCAACAACTACCTCGGCTTGGCCAACCACCCCAAACTCATTGAAGCCGCTATCTCCGCCACGCAAGCTTTTGGCGTGGGCTCGGGCGCGGTGCGCACCATCGCCGGAACCATGCGCATCCACATGGAACTTGAAGAGAAGATCGCGCGCTTCAAGAATGTCGAGGCCTGTGTCGTGTTTCAGAGCGGGTTCGCCGCTAACGCGGGGACCGTGAGCGCGATCCTCGGCAAAGAGGACTTTATTCTGTCGGACGAACTGAACCACGCCAGCATCATCGACGGAGCGCGGCTTTCGCGGGCGACAATCAAGGTTTTCCGGCACAAAGACGCGGCGCACTGCGAGGAGTTGTTGCAGGAACTGGAAAAATCGCCGGGCAAGAAGCTGGTCATCACCGACAGCGTTTTCTCGATGGATGGCGACATCGGCCCGGTGGACAAGCTGGCCACACTGGCCGAGAAATATGGCGCCATCATGATGGTCGACGATGCCCACGCCTCTGGTGTTCTGGGCCGCAATGGGCGCGGGTCAGTCGATCATTTTGGAATGCACGGCAAGGTGGATGTTCAGGTGGGGACGCTTTCAAAGGCCATCGGCGCGCTGGGCGGATACGTCTGCGGGACGAAGGATCTAATCGACTACCTCTATCACCGCGCGCGGCCATTTCTGTTTTCCACGTCGCATCCGCCGTCGGTTGCGGCCACGTGCATCGCCGCGTTTGACATTCTGGAGCGCGAGCCGGAACGGATTCTGCGGCTCTGGTCGAACACGCGCTACTTCCAGGGCGAGCTGAAGCGGATCGGCTTCAACATCGGCGGGCAAAACACGCCGGCGACGGAAACGCCGATCACGCCGATCATTGTCGGCGATGGCCGCGCGGCCATGGATTTCAGCCGCGCACTATTCGACGAGGGCGTGATGGCGACAGGGATCGCGTTTCCCACCGTGCCGGAAGGGAAGGCGCGGATCCGTGCCATTTTGACGAGCGAGCACACGCGCGCGGAACTCGATCGCGCGCTGGAGACATTGGAGCGCGTGGCAAAGCAGATGGGGATTCTATAGAAAGTCCGCAGAGTCGCCGTAGAATCGAAATCAATGATCGCTCACTTGCGCGGCAAGCTCATTCACAAGCAACCCGGCCAGGCCATCGTCGAGGCTGGAGGCGTGGGCTACGACGTGGCTATCTCCGTGCCCACGTTTACGGCGCTGCCCTCGGTGGGCGCTGAGGCCGCGCTCCACATTCATACGCAGGTCAGCGATAGCCAGATTGCCCTCTTCGGATTCCTGGACACGGATGAAAAGCGGCTGTTCGAGCGGCTCATCACCGTAAGCGGAGTTGGCCCCAAGCTGGCCATCAAAATCCTCAGTGGCCTTAACTCGGATCGCGTGGTGCAGGCCATCCGCTCGCAGGATCACGCGCAGCTTACGCACATTCCGGGCGTGGGCAAAAAGCTGGCCGAGCGCCTGGTGGTGGAGCTCAAAGATAGGCTCGAGGACTTTGCCGTGGCGCCCGCACAGGCGTCCGTCGCAGGTCCTGCTGTCGATGACGTGCTCTCAGCGCTGACTAATCTGGGCTATCAGCGACCCGCAGCCGAGAAAGCCATCGAGCAGGCGATAGCGAAGGACAAAGCGCTCTCTGCGGACTTTGATGGGCTGTTCAGGGCCGCGCTGAAGGTCATTCGTTAGCCAGAGGTGCGACATGCCCGGTTATGTTCACGCGGTGATCCCGATGCTGATATGCCTCGATCCCGCGGAAGAGATCGAATTCTGCAAGGCCGCGTTCCGCGCGGTCGAGTTATCGCGGCGGACGGACCCGGACGGCAGCGTCGTTCATGCGACGCTGGCCATCGGCGAATGCATGGTGATGGTTCACGGTGAGACCGAGCACTTGGCCAGCCAGGCGCCAAAAACGGACGGAAGCTCTCCCGTCGTCGTTTACCTTTACCTCGAAGACGTCGACGCCGCGATTGAGCGGGCGGTCGCTGTTGGCGCGAGAATTCTGACTCCGCTTGCCGATCAGTTCTGGGGCGATCGTATGAGCCGGATCGTCGATCCCTCAGGGCATGTGTGGAACGTCGCCAGCCGCGCGGAGGAAGACCTCTGCCGGCGCGCTGAAGGTCATTCGTTAGCGACGAAAGTCGTCTGAACAGCATCTTTAATGAGGGGGTCTGCAATGCCTATCATCCGGAACTGTCCGTCCTGCGGAAAGCCGAATCGTATTCCCGCAAAGCACGTTGCCGACACAGGCCGATGTGGAGCGTGCAAAGTCTCTTTGCCGCCAATGTCGGAACCCATCCCGGCCGGCCCCGCTGAGTTTGACGAAATCGTCGGCGCGAGCAAGGTTCCGGTACTCGTGGATTTCTGGGCCGAGTGGTGCGGCCCCTGCCGCATGGCGGCGCCGAACGTAGCGCAAGTGGCACGCGATCTCGCTGGTCGCGCGATTGTGCTCAAGGTCGATACCGAAAAGTTCCCGGAACTCGCCACGCGCTTCAAAGTCCAGGGCATTCCCAACTTCGCCGTCTTCGCCAATGGAGAGCTCAAGTTTCAGCAGGCAGGTCTGGTGGATGCGAATACGATGAAGAGCTGGCTCACCCGCGCAGCTTAGCGGAAGAACCGTGCGATTCGCGGATGAAATCAATCGGGACGCGTACAGATTGCCAATGTGAAAATCTCGGTGAGACCCTCGCGCTAAACTCCAGTAGTCGTGGCCACAAGATCCAAATCAAAAAATTCTGTCGCGCCTGCTCTGCCCTACTTCCGCCCGGAAGCGCTCACGTTTCTTCGCAACCTGGCCAAACATAATGACCGCGCATGGTTCCAGCCGCGCAAGGAGCAATTTGAAGCGGAGCTGAAGGAGCCGATGCTGGCCGTCGTGCGCAGAATTACAGATGCGATGGTGGACTTCGCGCCCAATCATGTGCGGCCGGCGGAAAAATCGCTGTTCCGCATTTATCGCGACACGCGTTTTTCGAACGACAAGCGCCCCTACAAAACGCACGTAGCTGCATGGTGGACGCACACTGGATTCGAGAAGACCTCCGGCGCGGGTTACTACTTCCACGTCAGCGCGAAGGAAGTGATTATCGCCGCCGGCTCTTACATGCCGGAGAAGGAACAACTCGCCGCCATTCGCCGCTGGCTGCTCGATCATCACGGAGAGTTCCGCAAGCTGCTCAAGCGGCCCACGGTGCGCAAGCTCTTTGACGAATTTGAAGGCAACGCGCTCACACGACCGCCCAAAGGATTTCCATCTGAGCATCCGGGGATGGATCTGATCCGCTGCCGTCAATGGGGCCTGGCCGCAGAGCTTCCGGCGAAGGCCGCTCTCAAGAAGGACATTGCCGACGTGGTGATTCGCTATTTCAAGGTCGCCGCGCCGGTGGTTAACGCGCTGAACACGCCGATCGCGGCGTCAATCGCACCAAAAAGAAAGGTGCTTTTTGGTCTCAAATAACGAAGCGCGGATTTCCTGCGTGACCGCAATCCATCTTTTCTGACACGCCAAACCCGCTCCCAATGCGGGTTTCAGAGCCTCCACAACCCAAAATCCTGCGAAAATCGGCGTTTCACCTACAAAAACCCAAGAAAACTGTGGAAAACACGTATTTTCCCATTGACTTTGTACAGGCCCAAGCCGCATGGTAACCATCGGCAGGGTTCTTCGTAGCCGCATGAATACAGGGTTTTCACGCAGTAACTAGATTTTGCTTTCCCTCCATGCGGTGAGAATTTTTGGCGGAAGCCCACCAAACAGGCAGCCCGGAGGGCTCGCCAAGAAGGAGAAAATCAATGGCATCTGGATTGACCAAAACGGCCCTGACACGGCACCTGGCCGAGAAGCTCGAACTGACCAACAAGCAAGTCGCAGCCTTTCTTGATCTGCTGGCGGAAACCGCCATCAAGGAAACCAAGAAGAGCGGCGTCTTCGTAATCCCTGGTATCGGCCGTCTGGTGAAGGCCGAGCGCAAGGCTCGCATGGGCCGCAACCCGCAGACCGGCGAGGCCATCAAGATCAAGGCCAAGACCGTCGTAAAGTTCCGCGTCGCGAAGTCCGCCAAGGATGTGATCGCGCCGCCGAAGAAGTAGTTCCTCCCCCAGGGTGCAAGAAAAAAGGGGAGAGCCTCGCGCTCTCCCCTTTTCATTTATTGCCGTCGGAATCGAGGCTGGATTTTATTCGCGCTCGCCGGCCTGCCGGCTCATCCAATGGGTATGACAACGGCTCCCGCTCTTCCTGAACAAGTTGCTGCCCCTCCCGCCCGCGGCTCGTCGATTTTGTTTCTTCTTCGTCTTGAAGGGTTGGTGGCGGCTGCGGCTGCGGCCGTGCTCTATGCACGCACGGGCGCGAGCTGGTGGCTATTTGCGGCTGTTTGGCTTACGCCGGATCTTTCGATGCTCGGTTATCTGGCTGGTCCCTGCCAGGGCGCGCGGATCTACAACGCATTCCACACCTACGTTGGGCCGGGCGTGCTGGCGCTTTGCTCGCTGATGCCCGGAGCGCACATGGCGCTCCCCGTTGCGCTCATCTGGGCGAACCATATCGGTGTCGACCGGCTGCTTGGTTTCGGCTTGAAGTACGGCGACGGATTCGGGTTCACGCACCTGAGTCGCTTGGGGAAAAGGCGGGCCTGATTACGCAGCACCGGCTTTCGGTTCGTCCACTTTGGATTCCCCGCTCGGCACGAGCGCGCGGGCGATGAGCCACACTCCAAACGCGATGAGGATCGATCGCGGCCAGTTGAGATGGAAGGGCCACCAGGCGATGACGAAAGCCGCGGCGCTCACTAACGTGGGAATCCATGCTTTCATCAGGCCGCGCGCCAGAAGCGAAGCCAGAAAGCTCCAGAAGATCCCCTCCAGCATAAGTTGACGTTGCCGGTCGTAAGACCAGGCGAGAACGGCAAAGGTCAAGAACGTGCCGATGGGCATGATCTCGGTGGCAATCGCGATGAGCCAATGCGGCTTATTTCCTGCCGCCGGCAGGCTTGAGCGCAACCGCGGAATGAGCCGCGGCACCGCACGCATGTATTCCGCATAGGGCTGGCCAAGTTGTTCGCCGAGAAACGCCTCCTCGCCAAGAATCAGGCGCATATAAAAAATTGTGATCAGCACGATCGTGAAAAGCGCACCCGATGGCGTCATGAGCAGGGTGACGGCGAGCATCATGAACCAGCCGCCCAGGTAGAGCGGATTGCGCACGTAACGAAATGGGCCGTCGGCCATCACGGCGCCGGCCTGCATGTCGCCGTGGTGAACCGTGCTGTAACCGAGATAGGCCGCGCCCCATACGCGCAACACAGCGCCGAGGAGAGCGGCCAAAGCGCCAAGAACGATGACGATGGGCATGGCCGCAGCGAAGCTGACTAATCCGATCCTGCTCAAGTCGAAGGGAAGCCATACCAGCGTTGTGGTCTGCCATCCGAAATTCCATCCACCGACCCACGGCGCCCAAAAGCCAAGAAAAACAATGACGATTTGAATGATCATCCGCAGACGGAACTCGATCGCGCTAGCGCGCATGATTCTCTCCAAGGTCAAAGTGGATTTTGATGGCTGTCTCAAGAATACGCCGCGAGCGGATGAGTAGGCTGAGGCCGGCTATTTCAGTTTCTTGATCGTGTCTTCCTTGGGAACAGTCACTTCGAACTGGCTGGCGGGAAGATTCACATTCTCCTCCACTCGTTCCACCGAGAGAGTGATCTCAATGCCCTCCTGAGGGCGCTTGATGACCACTTTGGAAGGGTACTTGCCCGCGCTGAACGTGGCGTAGTTGCTGTAGAAGATCTGCGTCTCCAACTCGCCATCGCTGTTGTAGACATACTGATCGTAGGGCAGCATGTCATCCCGATGAAAGGTGATTGTCCGAGCGGGCAACAGCTCATGGCCGCCTTTGTGGCGCATGATGCTCAAAACATATTCCGGCTCTGCGTACAAATGCTTGTTCGAGGCATCTGCAACCGTCTCGGTATCGCTGGCCACCATGTATTCGTCGTCCGGGTCCATGCCCCGCACCGCAATGGCGTCAAGAAAAAAGCCCGGGCGAAGGTTTTCCAATTGATTCGCCGATTTCTCGCCAACGGTGCTTGTGCCCTCGATGGCCAGGTTTTTCGACGGTATAACGAGTGTGAATTGATCGCCGTCGCTTCCCATATCGAAGATTCTCACCCCGAAATATGTTCCCAACACCCGGAGCATTCTGGGTTTGCGCATCAGGATGTATCCGCGGCACGAGGGAAAATCTTTCGCAAAGCCTTCGGCGGATTTTGTTTCAGTGGCGGAAATCTCGACAGTGGCCGTCAAGGTTTGCACGACATCCCAACGCTGGTTGAGTTGCGCGACTAGTTCTTCCGGCGTGGCCGTTTGCACAATCGCCGGAGCCTTGGGAACGGGAAGATGGCGCTTGGTCGGGATGAAGTAGGAACATCCGGATAGAAGAAGCGGAAGCACCAGTGCAACGGCAGAAGCGGAGCAAGCGTGAAGCTTCATCGCTCACCGGCTTTCTTTTGTGCCTTGCGATAGATCTCCACGTTGCGGTTATGCTCATCGAGAGTTGCGGCGAACATGGAGTGTCCCTGAGCGTCAGTCCCGGCCGCGACAAAGTACAAGTATTTGGTCTCGGGCGGGTTCAGAGCCGCGCGCAACGACGGAATCCCCGGATTGCAAATCGGGCCCGGCGGCAGCCCGGCATGCAGATACGTGTTGTAGGGGGTGTTGCGCGTCAAATCGCTTTCGAAGATCGTGCCCCGCCAGCGACCTGCAAGCTCAAGCCCGTAGATGACAGCGGGATCGGTGTTGAGCGGCATGTTCTTCGCCAGCCGGTTTTCAAACACACTCGCCACCAGCGGACGCTCGGCATCCACTGCCGTTTCACGCTCAACAAGCGACGCGATGGTCAATACTTGGTGCACATTCCCGCTCAACCCCAATTGCCCAGCCACGGACCGAAATCGCTTCACCATCACGGCAACCATTTGGTCTGCTGTAATGGTCGGCGAAAAACGGTAGGTGTCCGGAAACAGATAACCTTCGAGACTCTTGGCGCCCGGATCCAAATCCGCCACTAGTTCCGTTTGACTCCCTGCCGCGTCAAGAAAAGCCTGGTGAGTGCCGAGCCCCGCCAGCTCGGCGCGCGCGGCAATATCGAAGATGTTAGCCCCTTCTGGAATTGTCAGAGCCTTGGTATAAACGTCTCCCCGGGCAATCCGAGAATAAACCTCAGCCACCGGTGCCGGGTGGTCGAATCGATAGGTCCCGGCATGCAGGGTTCCATGCTCGTACCAGCGCACCAGATCAAATGCGTACCTGCTGCGAACTAGGCCGGCGAACTCCAGTTGCCGCCCAATTCGGATCGCGGACGAACCCGGCGCAATGTTCACGAAGGACTCCGTTTCGGGCCCGAAAGGCGTCAACACCAACCAGGCTCCCGCGCCGGCCGCCAGTGCAGTAACCAGCAGCAATACCAATAAGATCCCCGCGCAGCCGGAGCCCTTCTTTTTGCCGCTACTCCCTCTGCGCCGAGCCATTCTGCCGTCTGGGCCCTTCCCTCAAAAATGAATGAGAATGCAAGGATTCCTGCCGGTGCTTGCCTGCCTCGATTGTACCGGGAGCAAAGCGGCGCCGCCGGGGGCCGATGCCCCAGGAGCAGCAAAGTACCTTAAGGAGTTAGTAGCACTGCTGAGCCTTAAGCTAGGAGCTAGGAGCTAAAAGCTGGAACCTGTCTCTCATCCGCGCTATCTCGGACTTGACGTTGGCAGCCGGCGCATCGGCGTGGCTGTGACCGACGAGTTGGGTCTTACGGCGCAGCCCGTTCTCACACTTGAGCGGCGAGGCAGCGGACCCGCCAGTCGGCGAGAAGACCTGCGCTCGCTGGCAAGGCTGTGCCGGCGGTTTTCTGTCGTGGGAATCGTGGTCGGCAACCCGCTGCATCTTTCGGGCGAATCGAGCCCGCGCGCGGCTAAGACCCAGGCCTTCGCCGCCGAGCTGGGCGAACTGACCGGCCTGCCCGTTCACCTTTGGGACGAGCGCCTGACCACGCACGAGGCTCACGAGATTCTCTACGCTGCTGGTCACGCGAGGCAAAAGCACAGCAAGGTGGTGGACCAGGTCGCGGCGACGCTGATTTTGCAGTCGTTCCTGGACACGCAAAGGAATGCGGCAGGCCCGTCGGCTGGTGACTAATCGCTGGATGCCGCTGCCGTATAATAAGCGTTTACGAACGCTGAATTCACGCGGCTGGAGCAGCTCCTCTCCGCCCACGGAACACGGATGCCCGAACACATCAAAAAGAAGCTCCTCGAGGAGATCCAGCAGCTCGAGTACGAGCTCACCACAGAGCTCCCCGCCGAGATCAAGAAGGCCCGGGCACTGGGAGATTTGTCGGAAAATGCCGAGTATCACATGGCCAAGCAGCGGCAGGAGTTTGTGAATGCCAGGCTGGGCCAGCTCAAGAAACGCATGGGCGAGCTTTCGCTGGTCAATCTTCAAAATATTCCCCGCGACAAAGCCGGATTTGGTTCCACCGTGGTGGTGTTTGATTCGACGAAAGACGAAGAGATCGTTTATCGCCTCGTAACGAGCGAAGAGGCCGACGTCTCGAAAGGATTGATTTCAACCACTTCGCCGATTGGCCGCGGCATCGTCGGCAAGAAAGTGGGCGACATGGCCACGATTGTTACGCCCAACGGCAAGCGGGAACTCGAAATTCTGAAACTGACGACGATTCACGACGAAGCCGGCGAAAACGCAGACGCAGCCGGCCAAGAAAAGTAGCAAGGAAGCCAAGAATGACCTGGACTAGCGCTTTTGGCCGTGCCTGCGGCTGGCTTTTGGACCGCATCGTGCATGGGCTGGCGCTCACTCGCATCTCGCCCAACACCCTCACATTCATCGGCCTGGTAATTAATATCGCTGCCGCATTTTTCTTCGGCCACGCCAACTCCACCAACGGCGACATCATGTTTTTCTACGCGGGGCTGGTCATCTTCGGCGCGGGCATCTTCGACATGGTTGACGGCCGCGTGGCGCGCCGCATCAACATGGTGACCGTCTTCGGCTCGTTCTTTGATTCGGTGATTGACCGCTACTCCGACGTGGTGCTGTTCTTCGGGCTTCTGGTCTACTACGGGCGCATCAATCGGTTTCGTTATGTTGTGCTGGTGGCGTTTGTCATGTGCACATCGCTCATGGTCAGCTATACGCGCGCTCGCGCGGAGGCGCTGATCGGCTCATGCAAGGTTGGCTTTATGGAGCGGCCCGAGCGCATCGTGCTCATTCTGCTGGGCGCGCTGTTCAATCACTGGGGCGTGATGGCTCCGGTTCTGTGGCTGCTTGCGGTGCTTTCGACGGTCACTGTGGTTCACCGCGTGGTCTACACCTACCAGAACACGAAGCATTTGGCGCCGCTGAGCCCGCAATAGACTCGAGATTTCGCGCCTGAATTCGCACCCCCGAAATGACGCTTCGTACTCCGTATCGTAAAAACATCGTCGTCTGCCCGTGGCCTGGAACTTCTCGGGGTAGGGCACCGTACACCCCCTGTGAGGAGACGATCGGATGGATACAGCAGGTCCGGCGGGAATGATGCGTGTGCGACAGGAAACGAACCAGGTCCAGACTTGGCAGCCTCTTGCCGTGACAGTTTGTTCACTTGCGATCATTGCGGCGATGGTTCTGGGTGTTGGAATCGGGAGCCATCTCGTGCTTCGCCACGTCGTCCAGACTTTGCCCTTGTGGGTTGCTGTCGCATTTGGATTGCGGCGGTCTCGCGCCGCAGGCTGGGTGGCTTTGCCGTCGTTCCTGGGATGGTTCATTCTGATGGCCCTCATTTGGCTCTATTTGCTGGGTCTGTCCACGATGATGAGCGGCCATTTCAGCCCGCTGGAAATCGCAATGACGGTCGTGGTTGGAATCGCGTCGACTGCCGGAACTGTGGCGTTCATCCGATTAAAATCAGGCCTTTCAGGATGGAGCCGGACCTGTATCTTCATTAGCTTCGCGGTGATTCAACTCGCTTGCCTGCGTCTAAGTTTTCTGCCGGCAATTGCACACCGGTGAGGAGCAGGGCGCCAACAAGGCACGATCCCCCGAAAAAAGTGGTCTTTCTGTCCTCCGCCGCGCATCTATATTGGCAACTATGAGCACAGAAAAAGCGACATTCGGAGCAGGATGTTTCTGGGGCGTGGAGGCTGCGTTTGCGGCCATTCCCGGCGTGACGGCGACGGCCGTGGGTTACGAGGGCGGATCGCTCGACCGGCCCACTTACAAAGATGTGTGCACCGATCAAACCGGGCATGCCGAAGTCGTCGAGCTGGACTTCGATCCTGAAAAAGTGACTTACGAAAAGCTGCTCGACGCGTTCTTTGACCTCCACGATCCAACCACACCCAACCGCCAGGGGCCCGACTGGGGCACGCAGTACCGTTCCGCAATCTTCTTTCACTCGCCGGAGCAAGAGGTGCAGGCCCGGGCCAAAATCGAGCAGCTCACCGCCGATGGCCGCTACAAGCCGAAGCGCATTGTGACGAAAGTAGAGCCCGCGCAGACCTTCTGGCGCGCCGAGGATTATCACCAGAAGTATCTCGAGAAGCGCGGCCAAGCGAGCTGCCACATCTAAGAACAGGTTTAAGGGGTCAGGTTTCAGGCCGGGTTAAGGGGTGCTGCCGCTCTCATTTTGCGGCTCCGCGCTCGTCTCAGAATCGGACGCTCCAAGCGGCGAGGTTTCATTTTCCCCATCGCCCACAGCGGGCTCAGTATCCGCTTTCTCGTCGGATTCGGCGCCGGGATCGTCGATCCACAGGCTGCCAATCCACCACGCGAGGACGCACAGGAAGAGCACATTATTGCCGTGGATCAGCTTTTCGCGCAGATCCATCACGTGCTCGTAGTCGGCTTGCGTATGTATGTGGGTGTGCGTGCCGATGGCCCGCAAGGTTCCCAGCAACGTAAGTTGACCGAGGGAGACCGTTGAAAGACCAATGACGATCCGCTGCGCATGGCTGTGCCATCCGGCTCCGAAGCGCCTGCCCAGGAGAGTGACCGCGAGCCCCAGCTCAATGGTCAAGACATTGGAAAACAAGCTGCCCTTGTCCACGGCCAGTTGCATCAGCCGGATCAAGGCCAGCTCTGAAGTGCCCGACATCGTCTTCCATGCCGGCCACGGTCCCCATGTCGCCAGCACTGTGGCGCTAACCGCGATCATCGCAAGAGTGCCGATGATCCAGCCCGGCTTGCCCATGCCTTGAAACGAGCGCCGCGCCATCTCCACCAGCACAAGAAGGCCGATCGCCATGTCCAGAACCGAAAGCGCCCAATAGATTTCGGCGCCTGTGATGCGCGGCAGCCTGTTCAGCAGGAGCTGCTCGGTCAGCAACAGCAGCCCCATCATGGCCATGCTTGCGGTAAACCACGGAAACCGCCGGGCCCTGTCGCGCCCCAGCAGAACGACCAGCAAAACCAGCAGGGCCGCGAATGTGAGCGTCCACAAAACCTGTTCGGCTGAGAATTCAAAGTGCATCTTGACCTTGTCCATGCAGCTTGGTCCGGCCGCATACCCTCCCTAAGTCTAACCGGGCTCACTGACGCGAGAGCGAAACCAGAGACCCCGCGCACCGAAGCCGAAGCATTCGAGTCGGCGCGACCCCAAGGAGCAACGACCCCGCACGACTCCGAGAGGGGCGCATTCATCTGGTTTCGCCTGTGGCCTGCCATAATTTCTTCATGCTTGTCCTCGCCTCCGCCTCGCCGCGCCGCAGTGAACTGCTCACGCAGGCGGGTTACCGGTTCCGCGTGCATCCCGCGCACATCAACGAGGATCCGCTTGCCGGCGAGGATCCGATCCAGTACGTCACTCGCCTGGCGCGAGAAAAGGCCGGGGCGGTATTTCGAGATCTCGCGGCTGTCAATCCGAAACCAGAAAAATATGCCGTGCTGGGCGCAGACACCACCGTCACCCTCGATAACGAGATTCTCGGCAAGCCCACGGATGCGGCAGACGCTGCGCGGATGCTGCGCCTACTCTCGGGCCGCACGCATCGTGTGATCACGGGCGTTGCGGTGGTAACCGCCGACGGAGCGGAAGTGGCCGCGGAAGTGACGGCCGTCAGGTTTCTCACCCTCTCAGACGCGGAGATCGCCGCATACGTGGCCACCGGCGAGCCGATGGACAAGGCTGGAGCCTATGCCATCCAGGGCCGTGCCGCGCGCTGGATTCCGCGTATTGAAGGTTGCTACTTCAACGTGATGGGATTGCCGCTGGCGCTGGTGTCGTCGCTGCTGGAGACGTGCGACCGCGTCGACTGACGGCCCCGCGTGCGGCGATCTTCGTTCCGCGCTAGAATGATCGCACTTCAATAAACAGGGCCACTCTCATGCGGAAAACCTTTTTCCTTTGCAGGGCGATTGGGTTGTTTGCCGCTTTGTCGCCTGCATTCGTTCGCGCTCAGTTCCAACCGCCAAATCCCGACGAGCTCAAGATGACCCAAGACCCCAAAGCACCGGGAGCGGAGGCGGCGTATCTCGAAATCAATGAGAACGCCGACGACCCGATGCACTACCAGAGCACCTACGCGCGCATTAAAGTGCTCACCGAGAAGGGCAAGGAACTGGCGACTGTCGAGCTTCCTTACCTGAGGGGGAGCTTCAAAATCGCGGACATCAAAGGACGCACCATTCATGCCGATGGCACTGTGATTCCGCTAACCGTCAAGGCGGAAGACCTGATGGTTTCTAAGTCTGGCGGAACTCAGATTGGAAAGAAGGTTTTTACGCTGCCCAGCGTCGAAGTCGGGAGCATTCTGGAATATAGCTACGCTATTCGCTACGACGATGACCAATTCTCGTCGCCGGAGTGGGAGATTCAGCGGCCCTATTTCGTGCATAAAGCGCACTATCAGTTCACGCCCTTCAAGGCCTTCATGCCCAGAGGCAGCCCTGACACCGATACCAGCATGTTTCTGACCGACAATCGGGGGCGAGTCGTGAACAGCCTGATCTGGTGGTATCACCTGCCCGCGGGTGTCGCGATCCAGACGAGTGTCAACGGCAGCTATAGCGTTGACGTGACCGACATTCCGCCGATTCCGGATGAGGAGCACATGCCGCCCATCAACAGCTTCCTCTATCGGGTGTTTTTCTATTACAAGGCGCAGAGTGATGCTGCGCATTTCTGGCCGGAAGAAGGCAAGCTTTGGTCAAAGGACGTGGACAAGTTCGCAGAGCCGTCAAAGGCCATCCGGGACGCCGTGAGCGGCTTGATTGCTCCAGCCGACAGCGACCTCGACAAAGCAAGGAAGCTCTACGACGCAGTGCAGGCGCTCGACAACACGGACTACTCGCGTGAGAAGAGCGCGTCGGAGATGAAGGAGCAGAAGATCAGGGAAGCCAAGCATGCGCAGGACACCTGGGAGCAAAAGAGCGGATCGAGTGAAGACATTGCCATGCTCTACCTGGCCATGCTGCGGGCCGCGGGCTTGACCGCCTATGCCATGAAGGTGGTCGATCGCGACCGTGCGCTTTTTGATCCCACGTATCTCGACATCGGTCAGCTCGACTCAACGCTGGTGGTGTTGAGTACCGGCGGCAAGGAGATCCCGCTCGATCCCGGTGAGAAAATGTGCCCATTTCAAACTTTGAGCTGGAGGCACTCGTATGCCGGCGGCGTCGGCCAAAGCGCGGACGGCGTGTCCTACTCCATTACACCCGCGCAGCAATACAAGGACAATGTTGTGCAGCGTCTCGGAGATATTTATATCGATGCGCAAGGAGGGATGACCGGCCACATCAATATCGTCATGACAGGCCAGAAGGCTCTTCACTGGCGGCAGAAAGCCCTGGAGGAAGATGATGCCGAATTGAAAAAGGAGTTCGATCGCGATGAATTGGAGGGCTTCGTGCCCGAGGGCGTTGACGTTCATGTCGACCACTTCCTGTCGTTAAACGATCCCTACACCAACCTGGTGGCCGTGGTTAATCTCAAGGGCTCGCTTGGCACGGCCACGGCCAAGCGACTCATTCTGCCCGGTTATTTCTTTGAAACTCGTAGCCACGTTCCATTCGTCAGCGAGGAAAAGCGGCTGGAGTTGGTCGACATGCATTACGGCTATCGTGTAACCGACCAGGTGACCTATCATTTGCCGGATGGAATGACCGTGGAAGGCGGTCCGCAGGATGCAAACATTTCATGGTCCGCTCATGCGCTCCTGATTGCGAAAAGTGCCATGCAGCCCGGGCAGATCACGATCGCTCAAACGTTGTCGGTCGCCTTCACGTTGGCCAAGCCTGAGGAATATCAGGATCTGCGCGGTTTCTATCAGAAAGTTGCCGCCGCCGATCAGGAGCAAGTGGTTGTGGATCTTCCAGCGGTCAGCAAAGGCAATTGAAGTTCCTTCTTCGCGACTCGCGGAAGCGCGCCCTTTGTCAACGAAGAGACGCGCCCGGAACCGATCGATATGGACTAAGCCGATCAGGTGACCGAGCAATCGACCTATGATTTGCCTCCTGGAGCGGCGATTGAGAGCCCGCCCCAGGACACTAAAGTTTCATGGCTGGACCGGGCCGCGTACATCGCCAAAACCAAGTCTGACGGCGGCGAGGTGACCATGGCCCGCGTGCTTGCCCGGTCATTTGACCAAGCCAGGCCATTGGATTATAAGGACTTACGCAACTTCTATTAAAGTGTGGCGGCCGCGGACCAGGGCCAGCTGGTCATTATCGTCCAGCCCAGTCAGAAAGGACTTTGACCCTCCGGCCACCTTTCAAACCGGGGTTCGGTGCAAATTCTCTCACTGGCTTCGCTCGTCTGATTCGTTCCGAGTTAGAATGGTCGCACTTTCAAAACCAGGGCCTAACCCGATGACTAAATCGATTCTTCTGCGCGGCGCAGTGTTGCTACTGGCCGCCATCTCGCCTGCCTTTGTTTGCGCACAGTTTCAGCCACCGAACCCCGACGAATTGAAGATGACGGACGATCCCAAGGCGCCCGGGGCAGCAGCGGTGTACTTCGAGATTAAGGAGATGGAGAACGATCCCCTCCACTACGAGAGTTTTTATAAGCGGATCAAAGTCTTTACGGAAAAGGGCAAGGAGCTGGCGACAGTCGAGCTTCCGTATTTGCAGGGCGGCTCCAAGATCACCTCAATCAAGGGCCGAACCATTCATCCCGACGGCACGATTGTTCCGCTGACCGTAAAACCGGAAGACCTGTTGATTGCCAAGAGCGGCGATTTAAAAGCCAACAAGAAGGTCTTCACACTTCCGAATGTCGAAGTGGGCAGCGTCCTGGAGTACTCCTACGAGATTCACTATGACGACAATCGGTATTCCTCTCCGGAATGGTCGGTCCAGAAGTCCTATTTTGTGCATAAGGCGCACTACGAGTTCATAGCCGAGACCGACATTGAGTTGGCCGACTCACACGGCCGCGTTATCAGGCGCCTGCTGTGGTGGCCACAGCTTCCTGAGGGCGTCACGGTCGTGAATAGCGTCGGCGGCAAGTTCACGCTCGATATGACCGACGTTCCAGCGAGCCCCGATGAGGACTGGATGCCGCCGATCGACAGCCTTCTTTACCGAGTGGGTTTCTACTATACCGCGGCGACTGACAGCCGGAGCTTCTGGTTAGACGATGTGAAGCTTTGGTCAAAAGATGTGGACCAGTTTGCCGAGCCATCGAAGCCCATCAAGGATGCCGTGGGCGGTTTGATTTCGCCGAACGACAGCGACCTGGATAAGGCAAAGAAGCTCTACACCGCGGTGCAGGCACTCGACAATACGGATTTCTCGCGCAAGAAGAGCGAGTCGGAAATGAAGGAGCTGAAGATCAAGGAAATCGGGAGTGCGAAAGACACCTGGGAACAGAAAAGCGGCTCGAGCGAGGACATCGCAATGCTCTATCTGGCGATGTTGCGAGCCGCGGGGTTAACGGCCTACGCAGTCAAAGTCGTTGACCGGGATCGGAGCGTCTTCAATTCCGCATACCTGAGCCTCGACCAGCTTGACTCCACCCTGGTCGCCTTGAGCATCGACGGCAAGGAGATTCTGCTCGATCCCGGTGAGAAGATGTGCCCCTTCCAGACTGTCAGTTGGAAGCACTCGGGTGCGGGAGGAGTCGGCCAGAGCGCTCAGGGCCCGTCTCTGATCGCGTCGCCCGGTCAGCAATACAAAGACAATGTAACCGAACGGCTGGGCGATGTGTTCATCGACGCGCAGGGTGGCGTGAGCGGCCGAATCAACATCATCATGAACGGCCAGGAAGCGCTGCGCTGGCGGCAGAAAGCACTTCAGGAAGATGAGACCGAACTCAAGAAAGAGTTCGACAGCGATGAGCTGGACGATAACATTCCCGATGGCGCGGAGGCGCATGTCGATCACTTCATTGGATTGAATGATCCCTATGCAGACTTGATGGCGGTGATCATGGTGAAAGGGGCAATGGGAACAGCAACCGCGAAGCGCATGATCCTGCCAGGATTCTTCTTCGAAAGCCGCGCGGTGGTCCCGTTCGTGAAAGAAGATAAGCGCGTTATACCGGTTGACATGCACTACGCGCGGCGCGTGACCGACGAGATCACCTATCACTTCCCTGACGGAGACACCGTGGAGGGCGGGCTCGAGGACGGCACGATCCCCTGGCCCAACCACGCGGCCCTCATCTCCAAAGCCGTTGCGCAACCAGGCCAGATTACGATTCGGCACACAATGTTGGTGGGGTTCACCTTTGCCAAACCTGAGGAGTACCAGGATCTGCGCGCGTTTTACGAAAAAGTCGCGGCGGCCGATCATGCGCAGTTAGTTTTGACGATGCCAGTGGCGACCGCAGCCGGGAAGGGGAATTGATGCGCGCCCGTTTGCAGTTATCGCGACTGTTAGCGATCGCGGCGTGTTGCTTTGTGGCTCTTTCAGTCGCTCCGATCGCAGCGGCCAAGAGCAAAGACAACCCCGCCACGTTGCCGCAGTGGGCCATCGATGCGTCAAAAATGCCCGTACCCGACTCCGCGAAGAATGCATCGAGTGTGGTTCTCTACGACGAATACGTTGAATCGATCGACGCCCAGGGACGCGCCACGGAGCGCGAGCGCGAGGCGATTCGAATTCTGCAGCCACAAAGCAGGAACGATGGTTGCGAAGTATCGTACGACGTGGACGAAAAGATCAATTATTTTTGGGCATGGACCATCGGGGCGGATGAAAAGCAATATCAGGCCAAAAGCACGGACTTTCACGACGAGGGCTCGGAAGAAGAGGGGATCGTAAGAGACATTCCGATTCTCCTCGACACGGAAAAACACCGAGTGGTTCACCCGCCGGCCGCGGATGTGGGCGCAACCATCTTTTGCGAATCAGAGGAACAGCTCGCGCCATGGGAGCAGGAGAAGGACTGGCAAATTCAGGGCCACATTCCTTTTGTCTTTGAAGCGCTTGAAGTCGATTTGCCCGCGGACCGCAGCTTTTCCGAGTCGTGGCACCGCTTCGCGCCGGTGAAGCCGGTTGAGGTGGCTCCCAACCACTGGCGTTGGGAGATCAAGGACATGCCGCGGCTCGATATCCGGGATTTGAAGGCCAGCCTGGAATGGGAGGCCCTGGCGGCGCGCATGTCGGTCAGTTGGAACGAAGCTGCCGTGGCCGGGACCGACAATCAGTGGCGCTCGATCGGACTCTGGTACACCAACCTTGAATCGCACCGCTCCGACCCATCACCGGAGATCACCGCCGAAGCGCAGCAACTCGTGTCTGGCGCGCCGGATTTCTTCACGAAGCTTACCAACATCACCGAGTACATCCAGAAGAATGTTCGCTACTTCGTGGTCGAGCGGGGCATTGGCGGATTTCAATCGCATTACGCGTCCGACATCTTTCGCAATCGCTATGGAGATTGCAAGGACAAGACAACGCTGCTCATTTCGATGCTTCAGGCTGTCGGCATTCAAGCTGACTATGTGCTGGTGGACGATCGGCGCGGTGTCGTCGATCCGGATGCGCCTTCACTCTATGGCAACCATATGATCACGGCGATCGAAGTTCCAACCGCCGTCAAAGACCCCCGCCTCGGGGCGGTCGTCACCGGGAAGAGCGGGAAGCGCTATCTGATCTTCGATCCGACCAATGAGCGCACACCGGTGGGAAATCTTCCTTCGTATCTGCAGGGCAGCTACGGCAATCTGGCAGCCGGCTTGGACAGCCAGGTGATTGAGCTTCCGGTCCTTCCGCCCGACGCCAATGGCACGAAGGAAAAAGGAACCTTCGCGCTTTCGGCTGACGGAGCTTTGACCGGAACGGTGGATTCGTTGCAAAGCGGCCCAGAGGGAGCCGATTACCGGATCTTCCTTAAGTTCACTGACGAGAAGGAACGCCGCGAGTTCTGGGAGAAACATGTCGGGCAGGATTTGCCCGGGGTGGTTCTTGATTCGTTTCAATTTCAGCAGCCGCCTTCGCTTGCCAAGCCGCTCGAGCTCGAATATTCCGTAACTGTGCCCAACTACGCGCACCAGGCCGGGCCCCTGCTGCTGGTTCGGCCTCGCGTGGTGGGTGATTTCTCTGTCCCCATCGACGACAAGCCTCGATCCGTTCCGATTGACCTGACCGCCACGGGCGATTGGCGCGACAGCTTCGACATCACGTTGCCGCCTGGGTACGTGGTCGATGAGACCCCCGAACCGGTCGACGTGGACACCGACTTCGCCAGTTACCACTCGTCAACCACGGCCAAGGGCAACGTGCTTCACTACGAACGCGACTATGTGGTGCGGCAGGTGGAGATTCCGGCCGATAAGGCTGGCGAGTTCCGCAAACTCGAAAGCGCTATCCTTTTTGATGAAAAGGGCGCGGCGGTGCTGAAAAAGCAATAGATTCGGCCCGGGAATCTTGCACCGGCCTTTCGCGTGCGCGGCTGTCTGGGCCACGAGCCTCCTCACCGGATCGTTGAATCGCTCGTGGCCGCAAATCATCTACTTGGTTAGATATGACGACTCCGCTTTTTTCTCCCTTCCAACTTCGCTCCATTGAATTCCGCAATCGTATTGGCGTCTCGCCCATGTGCCAGTACTCGAGCGACGACGGCTTTGCCAACGACTGGCACCTTGTCCACCTGGGCAGCAGGGCGCAGGGCGGCGCCGGCCTGGTGTCGACCGAGGCTACGGCGGTTCTGCCTGAAGGCCGCATTTCGCCTGCCGATCTTGGCATCTGGAAAGACGAGCACATCCTCAACCTCCGCCGCATTGCCGAGTTTATTCATACGCAGGGCTCGCGCGCGGGCATGCAATTGGCGCACGCCGGACGCAAAGCAAGCACAGCTTCACCTTTTGAACAGCGGCCAACGACGGTCGCTCCGACCGAGGGTGGATGGCAGCCGGTCGCGCCAAGCGCGATCGCGTTTGCGCCCGATTACCCTATGCCCGCTGCACTGGATGCATCCGGAATCAAGGCTATTGTCGAGGGATTTCGCCAGGCAGCAGGCAGGGCGCTCGAGGCGGGCTTCGATTTCGTTGAGGTTCATGCGGCTCACGGCTACCTGTTACATGAGTTTCTTTCGCCGCTCGCGAATCTCCGCACGGATGATTACGGCGGCAGCTTCGATAATCGCATCCGCCTGGTCCTCGAAGTTGTGGATGCCGTTCGCGGTGTATGGCCGGAGCGCTTGCCGTTATTTGTCCGCATCTCTGCAACGGACTGGGCTGACGGCGGCTGGAATCCCGACGAATCGGTCGAGCTTGCGAAAAAATTGCGCGACCACGGCGTTGATTTGGTGGATGCATCGTCAGGTGGGCTCGTCCCCAATGCGAAGATTCCTGCTGCTCCCGGTTTTCAGGTTGGCTTTGCCACGAGAATCCGACGCGAGGCCGGCATTGCGACCGCCGCGGTTGGACTCATAACTGAGCCAGCGCAGGCGAACGCGATCGTCGCCGACGGCGAGGCCGACCTCGTGTTCCTGGCTCGCGCCATGCTGCGCGATCCTTACTGGCCGGTGCATGCGGCCGCCGCGCTGGAAGAACAGGCAAGCTGGCCCAAACAGTATCTGCGCGCTGCGCCGCCCGGATCATGCGCGCGATCCGCGGTAGATCGCGCATAAGAAGAAAACCCGAAAAGACACGACATAATTTCGCCTCGTTTTCCTCTGGTAAGGTTGGTTCGGGCGCCGAATTTGCTTCACAAACAGGGCAAACGGTGCCCTATACTGGCCCTAGCGCGAGGCTTTCTCCCCTATACGATAGTGTTTCCCTCGCCGAATACTATGGCTACACTGCTCAGCCGGAAGCGCTCCTACGAGCCACCCCAGATCCCGGATCGTCTTTACTTCAAAATTGGAGATGTCGCGGAATTATGCGGCGTGGAGACGTACGTCCTCCGATTTTGGGAGTCGCAATTTCCCCAGCTCAAACCGAATAAAAGCGGGACCGGCCAGCGGCTCTACCGCCGCCGCGACGTGGAGATGGCGATGGAGATCAAGCGCCTCGTTCACGCGGAAGGCTACACGCTGGCAGGCGCACGCACGGTGCTCGGACATGAACTGCGAAAGCCTGAGCGAAACAAAAAACACGATGCGCAGACAGCATTGCCGCTCGCTGTCGAGGAAAGCAAGCGGCTCGATGCAGTAGCGGCAGCGATCGGCCGCGCCCGCGCTGAATTGCGGGAGATTGCCGGCCTGCTGGGCTCCCAAATTCAACAGCCCTCGCGCCGCCGCAATCGACTGGCGCCGATTCGCGCCGCATCAGGCTCACTGTTTCCGTCGTAGCTACTCGGCTGTTGCTTCTTCCGCCGCAGGCTCGGTTGCTTCCTCGGCTGGAGCGGCACTGGCAGCGTTCGCGGCAGCAACCTTTTCTTCCTCGGTCACTTCCGCCTGAACCTTCACGGTGACGCGTGCGGTCACTTCGCGGTGCAGCCGGATGGCCACTTTGAAGTCGCCCACACTCTTGAGCGGATCGCCCAGCTGAATCTTCCGGCGATCGACCTCGTGGCCTTGCGCCGCCAGCTCAGCGGCAATATCAGACGACGTGACCGAACCGAAGAGATGCCCCCCCTCGCCGGACTTGCGCGTAAAGCTGAGCACAAGCGGCTCGAGCTGCGTGAGCAACTCCTCGGCCTGCGCCTTTTCGCTCGCCGAACGTCGCGCGGCGGCGGACTTCATCTGTTCAATCACGGCCTTGTTGGCCGCAGTGGCCTGCATGGCCAGCTTGCGCGGCAGCAGATAGTTGCGCGCATAGCCGTCGGCAACTTTCACCACTTCCCCGCGAAAGCCGAGGTCGGCTACATCTTCTTTCAGAATGACTTCCATAACAAACTCTCCAAATCTCAAAATCACGTGGCAGACGCGACCGTGGGCCGTTTTAACTCCTGGGCCAGGACTGCGGCCTTGCGGCGGCACCGTGCAGATTCTTCATCGGCACTACAGATTGCTCTAGTGCCTGGTTGCAAACGGCAGCAGCGCAATGTTCCGCGCCTGCTTGATGGCGCGCGTCAAACGGCGCTGATGCGTGGTGCAAACGCCGCTCAAACGCCGCGGCACAATCTTGCCGCGCTCGGCCACAAACTGCTGCAGCAGCCGCACGTCACGGTAAGGAATTCCGTCGATTTTTTCCGTGCAGAATTTGCACACCTTCTTGCGACGGAAAAACTTTCCTCGTCCGCCGGGACCGCCTGGTCCTCGGCTCGGACCACGAGGGCCGGAGCCCGGTCCCGAGGAGCCACCCGATCCGGGTGCGCTGCGTGGAGCTGCATCCGACGATCCGGATGCCCTTACATCATTCTCTTCAGCCATTTTGTTTCCTCTGCTCTCTCTGTCTGTTCCGGCAACGCCGGAAGAATTCTCAAATGGGGTCAAGTGTCAGGGATCAGAAAGACAAACGTCGCGTTCCACGGATCTTGTTTTTCTATTCCCTATTCCTTGTTCCCTATTCCCTGTCTTTACGCGCTGGCCCGTGCCGGCTCTGCAGGCTCTGCCGTCGCTGCTTCTGGTGCAGCTGCTGCAACCGGTGACGGAGCAGGCGTGCTTTCGGCCGGCTTGCGGCGCACGCCACGAGCAGCCTTCACCTTTGCCAGGCGCTTCTCTTCTTCGTCCACGCGGACGGTAATGAACTTGATCACCGGCTCGGTGACGCGCAACCGGCGCTCCAGCTCCAGAACGACTGCGCCATCGGCCTCAATGGTCAGCAGCACATAGTTGCCGTCGTTGAACTTGCGCACCATGTAGGCCAGCTTGCGGCGGCCCAGCTTCTCCACCGACTTCACCACGCCTCCATGGGATGTAACCGTGGAGGTGAAGCCCGTAATCAGCTTCTCG
>Ga0181535_10000281_pt1 | contig 78749 bp, 82 predicted proteins | sample PEATcosm2014_Bin_44_FD_119774 | JGI IMG/M metagenome (GOLD analysis project Ga0181535, IMG submission 119774) | Peatland microbial communities from MTU Mesocosm Facility, Houghton, MI, USA - PEATcosm2014_Bin17_30_metaG | ecosystem: Environmental > Terrestrial > Soil > Wetlands > Peat | place... | reverse complement strand
TGAGAGATCGCTTGGATCTATTATCCCGGACTGGATGATCTTATACTGGTTGAGTCCGGTGTTATAGATGACAACCTGGAGGTTGACATCGTCTCCCGGGGAAAACTCGTTGGTCCCCGCGATAGACAAACTCAGGTCGGGGCTGCCGGTCATGAATTTTGTACCGGCCATCACCGGCGAGACGGCGAACAGCGCAAGCACCAAAAAAAACAGACCTGCAGACCGCAGGTGATTATGGTGCGTACACCGCCACGTGCAGGCCGGGGTAAGTGTCGGTTCATTAAAAGATCCATATGGGGTGCTGTTCTTCATGTAAATCCTCGGTATTGTTACAAAAACTTGGTACATATTGGAATTTTTAATATATATTATTTCGCTTTATTGGTCATACATTATTATTATATGTGTGTCCCTCCTACACTATGCAGATCCGTTATCTCTAAACAAAAAACGATAAAATTTGAAAGTTACTTCAGGGACTCGAAGTCCTGGCAATCCTCAAAAAAGATGCGGATTTTTACCATATGGTATGAACGTTGAATGAAACACCGATCCTTTTACAAATTAAAACTTAAGGCGGGGAGCAAAACTGTATTGGTGCCATCAGGGAACTTCTTCATATTTAATCTGAAATACCGTAATAGGAATGGTTTCGCACATATTCAGATTGCACGTTTTCGCGGTTTTCTGATTGCTGATATCGGGATACTGTTAGATATCCTTTATTTACGTTTTTCAAGTCTGGATATCTGATCCAAAAGTTCCTGTTCCCGGAGGGCAAATGCAGTTACATCGGTCATTGTGATGTAGGTGCTGACAGTCTCTCCATGTCGGACCGAATTGATATGCCCGTATATACACTTCTTTTCGCCGTTCTTGCAGTGTATCCAGCTCTGGAATGAGGCTGGAGGTTCTGTGCACGTCATGGATCTCTTTAAAAGATTCATCATTTTATGAAGTTCTCCGGGAGTTATGAGATCTTGGGGGTTCATCGTGTGCAGTTCTTCTGTGGGATACCCGCTGATTTCCGCGAGACGCCTGTTGGAATAAACAAACTGCTCATTCTCGATGATCATAAGGCCGTCCTGGATGTTTTCCGCCATCATCCGGAATCGCTGCTCGCTCTCAAAAAGAGCCGCATCTTTTGACACAAGTTCGGTGACATCGGTCATGATGATAAATGAGTACATTATGTTCTCGTGCTGGAGACTGGTGATCCGTACATACACGTGACGGTACACGCCATCTTTTCTCCGGACGTTGGCCTGAATCTCAAAAAGGCCCTGTTGGGGTTTATTACGAAGTTCGAGGATTGGCTTCAATATGTCCCGGTCTTCCGGCGCGATGATAGCGAGTGGATCCATCGCCCACAATTCTTCAAAAGAATATCCGGTAATTTCCGCAAAACGGTTGTTCACAAAAGTGTTTTTGTCATTCTCAAGGATGAGCAGACCGTCCTGAATGTTTTCTGCCATCATCCGGAACCGCTCTTCCCGGTCCCGAAGTTCCCGTTCCCGCAGGATATCTTCGGTAACATCGGAAAGGATGATTGTAACTCCTCTTGCCCCATCATCAAACACCGTGGGGATTGATTTTTGTTTGAAAATGCGTTCCCCGGTCTCTTTTACCTGAAATGAAAGTGTGCTTACGCCCTCTTCTGACGGTGTTGTTATAAGCGAATTGACAAGTTCGTGCACATCGGCCCCGGGTGATTTGAGGTACATGAGGTTTTTTCCGACCGCCTCCTTCCGTGTGAGGTGCAGGAGATTAAGGAAATTGTCATTGATATCTGCAATGCGGGACTCCTTGTCCAGAACCATGATCAGGTCTTTTGAATAACTGAGCACCGCCGAAAGTGGGACCCTTTGTGAAAGGGTAAAAACCTTTGCCATTCCGTATGTCCGCATGTCCACCTGGCCGGAGATCAGGAGAATATCAAGATAGCGGCCCGTTGTGTTTTTGTTCTTCTTGAGAGCTTTTGCTATGTCGGTGACACTCATCCCTTCCGGGTTCTGCCTGAGAAGGTTCTTTATGTGGGCAATTTCCTGCGGGTAATTCTGCATCATATGAACTGGGGGCCTTCTTTGAACTATATGACCAAATCGACATTTATAATTATTGTTAATCACCAACATGTACGACAAATAAGAGGAACATCTATATAGAAAAAAGACCAATGTGATTTTGTAAATTTTTATCGATAAACGGAGGAAAATGTATGGATCCCTTATTTGGCAATCTGTTAAACCGGTGGTATGAAACGCTTATGACGTACGTTCCCGGTATCGTTGGTGCACTTGTTGTTCTTATCATCGGCTGGATTGTCGGCCGTCTGCTGGGCAGGGCAGTCCGGATCGTTCTTGACAAGATCAGCGAACAGCATATCGTGGAAGAAGGTGCCGATGTCGCATCGGTCCGGGGTTCGTTCAAGAACGCCGGGCTTACGGTAGGTTATGTCGGTGACATTGCAGTCCGTATCGTTGTGTACCTCATTGCCATTCTTGCGGCCGTAGATATTCTGAAACTGGACTATCTCAGCCAACTGATGATGATGGTTGTCGAGTACATCCCGCATGTTGTGGCATTTGTGATCATTTTCGTCGTGGGCTTTATTCTCATCGACGCGTTTATCGATTTCCTCAACCGGTACTATTCCCAGAAAGATGTCCAGTTCATCGACCCTGTCCTGATTCTGGTCAGGATCTTTTTGTATTTTGTAACGGCTATTCTCGCCCTCTCACAGCTGGAACTTGATCTCACTATCATCTACACGTTCGTGACACCGATTGCATGGGGTATTGGTATCGGTCTTGGCGCCGCAATTGCGATCATCGTCGGCTTTGGACTCAGGAACCGCAGCGAAGCGATCATGGACAAGGTCCTCGATTCGTTCTCCAAGAAAGAGCAGTAAATTATCATTTCGCGTCAGAGAACCACATGCGGTCATGGGAAGCGTGGACGGGTGTCCGGGGCATTTTGCTTACCGGGTACTCTGCCCTCTTTTTCATGATCGTAATCTCTGTGGATTGCTTCCCTCCAAAGTGAGCATGTTTGCTCCTGAAAATAAACCCGGCCTTGAGATGAAACCCTTTCTTCGAGCCCAGCTGGAACGCACATGAAATCACACCCCTCACCGGGTTTCCGGTCCCGGGGTGCAAGATGAAATTCCTAAAACTGTTATAAAGGAGATTTTACCGTGAAGAAAACACGTGCGCAGTTCATCCTTCTCGTTATGATTGCGCTGATCGTAATCCCTGTTACTGCAGGCAGCCAGAATACGACAAACTCAACGACGGTTCCGACACTTGCGGAAACCAATCTGACAATGGCAACGACGTATCCGGTGGATAACATCACAACGGTGATTCCTACAAATGCAACTCCCGAACAGATAACAACGAATACCGCGGTGTCAAATACGACCATAACGACTATAGTACCCAACGGCACTTCGGCTGCCACGTCATCACTCGGGAATATTACCGTCGCCTCTTCTCCGCTCGGCGCAAGCATTCTGATTGACGGGGTTCTCTATGGGAACACCCCCCAGAATGTTACCGGCGTTTCGGCAGGGAATCATATTATCAGATTAACGATGAGCGGTTACTACGATTATGAGGGGACCATCTATGTCGTTCCCGGTCAGGCTACTGATGTATTCGGGACGCTCCCGCCGTTAAGTGCATCCTCTTCTGGGTCATCATCGGGATCAACAACCCCGGCAACAGTTACAACTGCTCCGGGAATTGCCGTGCAGCCCACGGCGACCTCTTCGGGAGGGCTGCTGGATAACCCGACAATTCTTGCTGCCCTCATCGGGATTGTTACCGCAAGTATCGGTGCATTTGCGGCGATATTCCCGCATCTGTCGAAAACTAAAAAATGAAAACAGTCGGGATAATGAACCGGATGTGAATGTGATCCCGTGGTAATTCTCTGGAGCACTATGCAACCTGGAGTGTCCGCTCATACATCGATTGTCATTCCGTCTTCGGATACCACGAGCCCCGGGCACTCCGCCTCGAATTGCTCCTTTAAAGCCCGGCGTTCATCAAGGGTCTTGTAATCCTCCGCACCGAAATGCATCAGTGCGAGACGCTTAGCCTTTGCAGCCTTTGCAATATGGATCGCGTCCTCCGGGTTGAGATGTGGCCAGCCGGGGCTTTTTTGTCCGGGTTTCAGGCCGCATTCGGTGACGAGGAGGTCGGCTCCACGTGCGAGCGTGATCGCATTGTCGCAGACTCCCGTATCGGTGCAGTAAGTGATCACCTTCCCGTCAAGTTCGAACCGGAATCCCCGGCAGGGAACGGGGTGGACAAGTGGCAGGCTGGTAACTTTAAAGGGGAGCTCGTGGGAGCCATCCGCAAGCTCGGTCACGGTCACCGCGAACGGGACCTGTTCAAGCGGTACTGTATATGGCTCGCGGACAAGGCCCGCAAGATCCGCTGTTGTGCCAACCTGTCCGCAGATGGTCAGCCCCTTCCTGAACCGGAACTTCACCAGCGTGTGGAGCCCTTCCGTATGATCGAGGTGAAAATGACTGATGAACAGGAAGACCGGCTTGTCCTGCGAGATGTACCGGTCTGCCTTTGCGATGCCGTTTCCCGCGTCGAGGATAATATCATAGTCCCGTGCCGTGATAACCGCCGAGACCGTGTTTCCTGTCGGTGAATCATACCAGCCGTTTGTCCCAAGGAAGGTAACCTGCATATCCGTAACTTGGTCTTCTTTCCTCTTCAAGGTACAGGAGTCCTCTGTCCCGGTGATACCGGATGTGCAGGATTTTTATGATGCCGGGTCGATGAAGGCATGACAAGTCGTAAAATCGGATGCGTGAACCATGAAAAATGTCCCGTGTTTAATCCTGTGTGCCGCCCTGCTCTTCCTTGCCTTCTGTGCGATCCCGGCCGGTGCGGTTGTTCTTCAGGTAACTGTCAGAGGAACGGTGACCGATGTCTCTCCTGCGAATAACACCCTGACGCTGTCAGATCCTCAACAATATGCTTGCGATTATGGATCGGGAACGTCAGCCCCGGTCTGTTCGTGGACACCGCTGAATGCATCTACGCTCACCGGCACTGTTCCTGATGGAGCGGCTCTTTCTGTGTTTGCCAGAAACGATCAAGTCGTTGCAGTGAACCTTGGGGGGACCGGCGGGACCTGGATCGCGCTTGCAAAACTCTACGGCTCCGGTGCCAGCGCAGATAATGCGACCGATGAAATTGGTGATATCGGGAGCCTCCCGGTTGCGCTCATCGGGGACTATGTGGTCACTGCCACCACGGTTCCGAACTGTTCAGCCTGCACCGGGACGACCTGCACGGCCACAGGTTCGAATGTGACCATCACAAGCGGTACCATGAATGTCGCGTACAAGGCCCTCTCACCCGGAGAGTCGCTCTTTTTTAACGGCAGGAACGATGCCTCAAGCGTCAATGTCAGCTTTATGAACGGTGAAGCATTATCGGATTCGTGCCCCGGTTCCACCGGCCTCATTGGTGGGGTCCAACCGATCTCAGATTATATCGTCCACGTTGTTCCCCTGCTTGGGATGACGGTAACAACTCCTCCGGCCACATCGTCCAATGCGCCCACGACCGTAACTGCTTCTGTGACCACAACGCAGGAATCCGGCCTGCCGTTTGCTGCACTCGGTGTCCTTGGCGTTGGGATTGCTATTCTCGCAGTTCGCCGCCGCGGGGATTAATTACCTTTTTTCGTGCCCGGCCGATCACAACTTCCATGTACCGGTACGCCGAAATGGTGATCTGATGCAGATAATTTCCCTTCTGGAGCGTGGCTGCCCATGGCACAGGTAAGAGTCGGTGTGCATGTATCGATCGCGGGTTCGCTCGATCTCGCGGTCGACCGGGCAAAGGATGCCGGCTGCGATGTCTTCCAGATGTTTTCCCGCAACCCCCGGGGCTGGGGGTACAAACCGCTTTTAGATGACGACTGCACCCTTTTCCGCCAGAAAATCAAAACGACCGGCCTTCTCCCGGTCGACCATATGCCCTATCTCCCCAACCTTGCTTCACCAAAACTCGAGGTCTGGGAGAAGTCTGTCCAGACTATCAGAGCCGAGCTCGACCGGTGCGGGCGACTGGGTATTCCCTATCTTGTCACCCATCTTGGTCACCACCTCGGGGACGGGATCGCGGGCGGCCGGGCCCGGGTGATAAAAGCAGTGAACACGGCGCTTGAGGCGTCCGATAACGATGTTATGCTGCTCCTTGAAAATACTGCCGGGGAGAAGAACAGCGTGGGCAGCAGTTTTGAGCACATCCACGCGATCATCGGCGGGATTGAAAAAACAGACCGGATTGGTGTCTGCTTCGATACCTGCCACGCGTTTGCCGCCGGTTATGAGCTGCGTACCGAAGAAGGTCTTGCTGCCACTCTTGCCCAGCTGGATTCTACGGTGGGCATGGACCGTCTCAAAGTGATCCACGTTAACGACACGAAGGGGGACCTCGGGAGCGGGCTTGACCGGCACGAGCACATCGGGATGGGTTTTATTGGCGATGACGGGTTCCGGCGCATCTTCCACCACCCGCTCTTTGCCCGGCTGCCACTCATCTGCGAAACACCGGTGGATGAACGCCGGGATGACCGGGGCAATATCAGGAAAGTCCGCGAGCTTGCAGCATAAAAAAATAAAAGCGGTATGATCCCTAAACGGGAGACCGATGTATCATATCGTAGTACTTTCATCTTCCCGGGAGAGGGATAATCCGGGGGACGTGCACAAAAGTCATACGTATGGGATACAATCTGGCTAGAAGCGTTGTTTTTTCCGGGTCATATACATATGGCTCGTGACAAGCGTGATTCCTATGAATCACGCGGTTTTTGCCCGGTGTTTTTATCCAAATCCATCTCTCCCCGGAGCCGGCCCGCGCGGCCCGGTTTTCTTCCGCGCCCTTATTATCCCATACTCCCTATAATTCTTTCACGTGAAGGCGATATTTGACGGCACTTCGGTGCTCACCGGCAAGGACGGGAGGATGCTGTATGACCAGAGCGGGTACGGGCGTCCTGAAGGAGAGGGGATCCGACTCGCACCGCAGGAAGCCCTTTACCTCTTCCACCGCCAGAAAATTGATGTCCCGGGTTACACGTTTGATTCCCTGCTCGCCGAGTATGCCGACCAGCGCAACTTCCTGCGCAGTTTTCTTGTGTACCGCGACCTGCGCGAGCGGGGGTATGTCGTCCAGACTGGTCCCCATGATTTCCGGGTCTTCCGGCGCGGCGAGAAACCGGGAACCGGGGAGTCGCTCTACCTTGTTCGCGTTCTCTCGGAGCGTGATCCGATCAGATTTGCCAAACTGATCGAAGAAGTCGTCACCTCCCGGAACATGCGCAAGCAGTATGTCCTTGCGGTTGTCGATGACGAAGAGGAGCTGACCTACTACGAGATCAAGCTCCATAAACTCGCCGATGCAACCGCCCCGGCGCCCCGGATCAATCCCTGCGATGCAGTGCTTGTCGGAAAGTCTGCGATGGTCCGGGTATCTTCGCCATCAGAACTGGAGAATGCGGGTTTCGGGAAACGGCTTGACGAGGAGCGGCTGCTGATCTCACCGGTCGAACTCCTGTACCTGATGGATGGGGGAACCCTCCGCGCCACAAAAGACGGTGCACTGCTTACCCCCGCCGAATATTTTACGTTCGCAAAGGAGAGCGACCCGGAACTTGCCGAGAAAGACAAGGTCTATACCGAGCTGCGCCGGCACGATTTTATTCCCCGGACCGGGTACAAGTTCGGTCACCATTACCGGGTCTACTGCGGAAAGAACGTACATTCCGATATGCTCGTGCATGCGGTAGAAAAAGAGGCGATCATGCCCATGAGTGTCATCTCGCGCTCGGTCAGGATGGCGCACAGCGTCAAAAAGAAGATGTTATTTGGCTGTGTACATACTACCGGTATTCAGTTCGTCGAATTCGCACGGATTAAATTGTAAGATACGGTTGAGCGTTACCATCATGACAGAACCGCAGGTCAATCCCTGGTCAAGTACACCTTCTCTCGATGTCGAAAAGACGTTTGCCGAGTTCGGTATCGACCCGATAGCACCGGTGCTCCGGGAACTTCCTGAGATCCCGTATTTCATGCGCCGGGGCATCGTGGTCGGCCAGCGGGATTACCTCCCCATCGCCCGGGCGATTAAGAACCACACGCCGTTTCACCTTTTAACCGGGTTTATGCCCAGCGGCCACCCGCACCTCGGCCACCTGATGCTCATGCGTGAAATAGTCTGGCATGTGCAGCAGGGTGCAAACGGGTACGTGACGATTGCCGACCGGGAAGCCTATGCGGTCAGGGGCCTTTCGTGGGAAAAATGCAGAGAGTACGGGAAGGAATATCTTTCCTGCCTGTATGCCCTCGGGTTTGAAGGGCAGACCTATTTCCAGAGCAGAAACGAGAGGCTCAAGGATCTCGCGTTTGAAGCGGCAACAAAGGTAAACTTCTCCGAACTTACCGCAATCTACGGGTTTACCCCCGAGACCGCACTCGCCCACGCGGACAGCGTAATTACGCAGGTGGCAGACATCCTGTACCCTCAGGTTGACCGGGAACCGGCGCCGACTCTCGTGCCGGTGGGAATCGATCAGGACCCCCATATCCGGCTCACCCGGGGGATCGCCCACAAGTTCCGGATGTTCACGGTTGAGAAGCGTGACGGGCATATCAGCGTGCGCTCTAAAAATGCCCCCGAGGTGGCTCTCGATGCGGTAAAAAAGGCGTTCCCGCACGCGAAGAAATACGAGGGCCACGTGGATATCAAAGGTGCGGAATGCGCCGATGTAAGTTCACGTGTGCGCGAAATCGAACTGGCCTGCGGCGGCTATGGATTCTACACCCCATCATCCACCTACCACATCTTCCTCCCGGGGCTGACCGGCGGGAAGATGTCATCGAGCATCCCGGAGAGTCTCATCTCTTTCTACGAGCCCGAGGCAGCGGTACGAAAGAAGGTGATGAGCGGCCTTACCGGCGGAAGGCAGACGCTTGAGGAGCAGAAACGGCTCGGCGGCGAGCCGGAGAAGTGCACGCTCTACCTCCTCAATATGTTCCACATGGTGACCGATGATGCACAACTGGCCGAGATCCACCGTAAGTGCAAATCAGGAGAGATCACCTGCGGGCAGTGCAAGAAGGAGACCGCAGACCGTGTCGTAGCATTCCTCAGGGAGTTCAAGGAGAAGATGGACGTGGCAGCAGAGACTATCGAGGTGTGAGTGCAAATGGCGGAACTGACGTTAAACGAGAAGAGGCTGCTTGCCACGCTTGAAAAAGAGAAGGAAATAGAGGCGCCGCACTTAGCGGATCTGCTGGATGCAACCCCCGAGGCAGTTGTGCAATGGGCACACCTTGCCGAAGACAAGGGACTTGCGAAAGTTGAGCGAATTGTTAAGAAAGCATTCGAATACACTGATGAAGGAAAGATCTATCTGCAGAACGGGCTACCAGAGACGCAGATCCTCAAAATTATCAAACCAGGCACAACACTTGCCGATCTTCAAGGTCATCCTGTATTCAAAATTGGGTTTGGTCAGCTGCGGAAAAAAGGGCTTATCAAAATCAATGGAACCTCCGTTGAAAAAGTTTTGCTTTCTAATACTGACAAAGGTACTTTGACGGTGAGCCCGGATCTTGCCCTTGGAGAGGATTATAGTATCTCTGATGCCTTGACTGACCCGGACGAGGCTGCGCTCAGGCACCCCTCAATCACTGATCCGAAATCAAAGGAGTTCATCAAGCGTGGGATCCTAATGGAATCGGAGACGGTTAAGTATGTTATCTCTATAACCCCTGAAGGAATTTCCCTTGCAAAGCAAGGTCTTGACCTCAAGGAGGAGATCGGCACCCTTACCCGCGAGCAGATCCTCTCCGGTGCATGGAAGACCGCGAGCCTGCGGAAGTACGACATTAAAAAACTGCCAAAGACCGTCTACCCGGGAAAAGCCCATCCCTACCAGCGGCTCATCGATGAGATGCGCCAGATCCTTCTCGAAATGGGATTTACCGAGATGCACGGTGAGATCGTCCAGAGCGCGTTCTGGAATTTCGATGCCCTCTTCCAGCCCCAGGATCACCCGGCCCGGGAGATGCAGGACACGTTCTACCTGAATGAGCAGGCACCGCTTTCTGAAGGCTGGGAGCGACTCCGCGACATGCACGAGCACGGCGGCGAGACTTCGTCGACCGGCTGGGGCGGGAAATGGAACCCGGAGAAAGCAAAGCAGTGCGTGCTCCGTACCCATACGACAAGCCTCTCCATCCAGTACCTCGCCTGCCATCCCGAACCGCCGGTCAAGGCGTTCTGCATCGGCCGGGTATACCGCAGGGAGGCGATTGATCCTACCCATACGCCCGAGTTCGAACAGCTCGAAGGGATCGTAATGGACAAGGACGTCACGTTCCGCCATCTGCTTGGGTTCTTGAAGGAGTTTTACACCCGGATGGGTTTTGAAGACGTCCGCTTCCGCCCCGGGTTCTTCCCGTACACGGAACCGTCGGTCGAACCGGAGATCTATGTTGACGGCCTTGGCTGGGTCGAGATGGGCGGTGCCGGCGTCTTCCGGCAGGAGGTCACTGCGCCATGGGGCGTTACCAGTCCCGTGCTCGCGTGGGGCCTCGGTGTAAGCCGGGTCGCAATGTTACGGATGGGCTTAAAAGACCTGCGGCAATTGTACCAGAGCGACCTCGAATGGATCCGGTCGAGCCCGATTCACGCCCCGGCAAATGCGGGGAGGAGGCCGTAACATGGCGATCATCGGGCTTTCCTACAGGTATCTCGAACGCCTCACCGGCGCAGACAAGGATACCATTCTTAAACGCCTGCCGATGATCGGCTCCGAGGTCGAGCGCATCGAAGAGGATCACGCGGATGTCGAGTTCTTCCCGAACCGCCCCGATCTCTTCTCGGTTGAAGGCGTAGCCCGGGCAATGCGGGGATTTCTCGGGATCGAGACCGGCCTCCCGAAATATTCGGTGAAACCCTCGGGTATCGCGTTCACCATCGACCCGGCACTTGCCGGTATCCGTCCCTGTCTTGGCTCTGCGATCATACGAAATGTCTCCTTTGACGACGAGTCTATCCTCTCGGTCATGGCGCTCCAGGAAGCTCTCCACTGGGCTGTCGGGAGGGGCCGGAGCAAGGTGGCTATCGGCATCCACGACATTGTCACCGTGACACCGCCGTTCCATTACACAGCGTCAAAGAGGGACCGGAAGTTTATCCCGCTAGATTTCACAAAAGAGCTCACGCTTGACGGCATCCTTGCCGAGCACCCGAAAGGCAGAGACTATGCAAAGATCGTGAAGGATTTCCCGCTCTTTCCCCTGATCACCGATGACGAGGACCATGTCTGTTCTTTCCCTCCGATCATAAACGGCGAGCGCACCCGGGTGACGACCCAAACCAAAAACATCCTTCTTGATGTGACCGGCACCGACCAGCGTGCGGTGAACGTCGCAGCGAATATTATCTGCACCGCGATGGCCGAAGCCGGAGCGACCATCGAGAGCGTTGAGATAAACGGCGTCGCGACTCCCAGCCTCGCTCCCACGGAACGCACCGTGAGCGTCCGCGAGTGCTGCGCACTCATCGGTGCAGCACTCACCGCTCCGCAGATGGCTGAGCTGCTCGAAAAGATGCGGTTTGGCGCCCGACCGGTCGGGGCGGACCGGGTGCGGGTGCAGGTGCCCTGTTACCGGGCAGACATCATGCATGACTGGGACCTCTTCGAGGATGTTGCAATCGCCTATGGGTACGAGAACTTCGATGTGCAGGTGCCCCCTACGTTTTCTATCGGAAAGGAACACCCGGTAAACACGGTTGCCACTCAGGTGCGCACAATCCTCGCCGGCCTCGGGTACCTCGAGATGATGCCCTTTACGCTGACGAACGAAAGGGTGCTCTTCGATTACCTGCAGCGTCCCCGCTCCCCGCAAACGCTGCACCTCATGCATCCGATCAGCGAGGAGTATACGGTTGTGAGGACTGAGATCCTGCCGCTTCTTCTTGAAATGCTCCGGGTCAACCGGCACCGCGAGCTCCCGCAGCGGCTCTTTGCGACCGGTGATGTGGTGGCCGATCTCCTGACCAAGCAGCAGCTTGCAGCAGCTAGCACCCACCCTACAGCGGATTTCTCGGAAGCCTACGCCCATGCGGATGCGATGCTCCGGGAACTTGGCATCAGTTACACGGTGGAAGAATCAAAAGACGACGCGTTTATCGATGGCAGGAGAGCCGATATTATCGTTAACGGCAAAAAAGTCGGCGTGTTCGGCGAGATCCATCCCGCCGTGCTTACCGCGTTTGAACTGGAACACCCGGTGGCAGCATTCGAACTTGATATCAGAGCCGTACCGGGATACCCCTCCCATTAAGATACTCTTTTACCTCGTGAATTGTGAATTCGCCGTAATGAAAGACGCTTGCCGCAAGGCAGGCGTCTGCTTTTCCTTTGGTAAACCCGTCATAGAAATGTTCGAGCGTCCCGACGCCCCCGCTTGCGATCACCGGGATATTTGCTGATTCCGAGATCGCCCTGGTGATCGCAATATCAAACCCGTTTTTCGTACCGTCGGTCTCCATGCTGGTGAGGAGGATTTCCCCAGCGCCGCGTTCCTCCGCTTCCTTTGCCCAGCGTACCGCATCGATGCCGGTCGGCTTGCTCCCACCGTAGATCACCACCTCGTACCAGCAGGTCCGGCCATCCGCGAGCTTGACCGGGATCGCCTCCGTATTATCCGTGAAATTACGCCGGACATCCATGGCGACCACGATGCACTGCGTCCCGAATGACTCTGCTCCTTTTGTGATCAGCGACGGGTCGTGTACCGCGCTCGTGTTCAGGCTTACCTTGTCGGCGCCGGCCCGGAGGATCTGTTGGATGTCGTCAAGCGACCGCAGGCCGCCGCCGACTGTGAGCGGCAGGAAGAGCTGATCTGCAGCTCGTTTGATGAGTTCGACGATAATGCCGCGCTGTTCCTTTGAGGCGGTAATGTCGAGGAACACCACCTCGTCAGCACCCTGCTCGTTGTACCTCTGCGCCAGTTCTACCGGGTCCCCGGCGTCCCTGAGGCCGAGGAAATTTGTCCCTTTTACGACTCTGCCATCTTTTAAGTCAAGGCAGGGGATGATCCGTCGCGTGAGCACCATTTCATTCCTGATTTCTCCTGCAAAGGGTATGAACCTGTCTGCCAGCCCCGCGTTCGTGTGCGGGGAAGTTTATGTGTCTTGGTCACCCTAATCTTTGGGTACGTGATGGAATGGTACCTGCCCCGGGGCAGGTACTGCACAGGTGTTTTTCATGAGTTCCGGAAAACTGAAGATCGACTGGGCAGCACAGTACATGCCGGTGCTTGCCTCTATTAAAAAACAGTTCGAGAAGGACAAGCCATTTAAGGGCATGACGATTGGCATGGCACTCCATGTCGAGGCAAAGACCGCAAACCTCGTCCAGACGCTTGCCGCCGGCGGAGCAAAAGTCTACATAACCGGCTGCAACCCGCTCTCCACGCAGGACGATGTGGCAGAGGCCTTAAATAAGGTAAAAAACGTCCACTGCTTCGCAAAGCGCGGATGCACGGTTGAAGAATATTACGCGGCAATCGAGCAGGTGCTCGACGCTGCGCCTTCCATTACCATCGATGACGGGATGGACCTTATTCACTACCTGCACACCAAACGCCGGGAACTGCTCAAGAGCATGATTGGCGGCTGCGAGGAGACGACGACCGGCATCCACCGGCTCCGGGCAATGGCAGCCGAGAAAAAACTCGAGTTCCCCGTTGTTGCAGTCAACGACACGCCAATGAAACGGTTCTTTGACAATGTGCACGGGACCGGGGAGAGTGTGCTCTCCTCGATCATGATCACAACAAACACCCTTATCGCCGGAAAATACTTTGTTGTCGCCGGCTACGGTTACTGCGGCCGTGGTCTTGCTAAAAAGGCCCATGGCCTCGGTGCAAAAGTCGTGGTCACCGAGATCGATCCACGTCGGGCCCTTGAGGCGCACATGGACGGGTACCATGTCATGACCATGGACCAGGCAGCAGAGATCGGCGACATCTTTGTCACGACCACCGGCAACACGAGCGTGATCGGAAAGAACCAGTTCGGGAAACTAAAAGGCGGAGCAATCCTCGCAAATGCCGGTCATTTCAATGTGGAGATCGACATTGCGTGGCTTGCAAAGCACGCGGATTCGACAATCGAGCGCGACGGTATCATCACCTACTTCATCAAAGGTAAACCGGTCCACGTGCTCGCTGAAGGCCGGCTCGTGAACCTGGCGACGCCAAAAGGCATGGGCCATCCCATCGAGGTCATGGACTTAAGTTTCGCGCTCCAGGCACTCTGCACCCGGTATATCGCGGAGCACGGCTCCTCTCTCAAAGGCGGGGTCTACGAAGTCCCCAATGAGATTGACGAGCAGGTTGCCCGGTTCAAACTTGCCTCGCTCGGGCTTTCCATCGATGAGCTCAGCGCTGCCCAGAAAAAGTACCAGTGCAGCTGGGACATCGGGACCTGAATCTCCCTTCATATTTGCTTTTTTTACACCAGTCCGGGTACAGTGCCTGTGTGGTTGTTCCACTTGCCGGCTTTTAAGGAATCTTCGGCGATAACGGTTCTGATACGGGGGAATATTCCCGTTTCCATTGTTCGTAGATCACGATCAGCGCACCTGCGACAAAGAGGGGAATGGCAAGCCAGAACTGGCCACCGGGAAGATCGGAAAAGACGACAAGCGAGGCAATGCACCCGATAAACGGCGCTGCCGCATACACCGCTCCCGCGCGGGCTGCGCCCATGTCCCGCAGGGCCACGATAAAGAGGATGAGCCCAAGACCATAGGAAAAGAACCCGGTGAGGAGGGCAAGTATGATCAGACCAGCACCGGGCAGGGGTTCCCCGAGCGCGATCACGAGAACGCCGGCGATGGTCCCGCCAAAGATCACCTTGCACAGGGCAATCAGACCGGGAGGGTACGCGGAGATGTGTGCCATGCAGTTGTTGTCCACTCCCCAGAAAAAACCTGAGATAATGATCCCGAGGGCCCCAAGCGAAAACCCAAGGGTGCTCTCCCCGTTCCACCCAAGAATGATACTTCCGGCGAAAATAAGTATGAGGGCGAGACCGGTTTTTTTGTCTGCCGGTTCATGAAAAACCATAAACGCGAGCAGAACCGTTGCGACAATCTCGAAGTTTAAGAGAAGCGATGCCGTGGCAGCAGGAGTAACGGTAAGGGCAAAACACTGAACTACGGGCGCCACAAAGCCTCCAACAACGACCGTTCCTGCCAGAAGGTACTTCTCCCTTCTGCCTGCACAGGGTTGCCCTGTCGTAAAACGTGGTCCGCTTACCGCCCGCCAGCAGAGAATACCGGCACCCGAGCCTATCGCAAGGAGGGCGATAAGGAGCAGGGGAGCCATCCCGTCGACGAGGATCTTCAGGAGCGGTGTCGCCGTCCCGAAGAGCACGGTTGCGCACGCTAAGGCGATGATTGATTTTGGCAGTTTCCTTGTGTGTATGCTGACCATGGATATCAGGGAGATCCGGTGAACACGAGGGGCGCGGCCGGTTTTCTCATACGTATGATGACCCGGAGTGTTTTAGCTGTCCCGGGCCGCGTAGAGATATTCCTGCGCGTATCCGCAGTATTCACCGAAATGATGACGTGCAAACCTGCGTATCGTGTCGTATTCCCAGCCTGTCAGCGCACTGTCACTTGTGAGCGTCGTGATATAATGTTCCCGCATGATCCGCCGGATCCAGACGTCGACCGGGAACGCTTCGTACTTCTGGAATGCAAAGAGCAGGACGCAGTCAGCCGCCTTTGGGCCGATGCCGGAAAACTTCATCATCTGCCGGTGGGCCTCTTCGTACGGCAGCGCCTCAATGGTTTTTGCCCAGTCTTTTTCGGCCGCAACTTCACAGGCCGTGCTGAACACATAGGGTGTGCGGTAGCCAAGTTTACACCCGGCAAGTGTCGCCTCTTTACCTGTACAGGATAGTTTTGCCGGCTCGGGAAACGAAAAAAATTTCTTGTCTCCCGCTACGATCCCGTCCCCGAACTGCTGCGCGATAGTCGCGATCCGGCGCCTTATCATGGGGATGTTGGAGTTCGTTGCGCAGATATACGAGCAGAGGCATTCCCACGCGGGCTGCCGCACAAGGCGCAGGCCCCGGCACCGTTCGATCGCTGTGTGGATGAACGGGTCGTGGTCGATCGCTTCCAGGATCGCTTCGAGATCGAGATCGAGAGAGAAATAGTGACGGATATCTTTCTCGTCTGCACCCTCGTACATAAGGGTCGCGCCTTCCTGCCGGCATCGGATTACCTTGTTCCCGATAACCCCGCACCACCAGCCATCCGCGGCGCGATCCCAGCGGAAGACCTGTCCGCACCCCAGTGTCTGGTCAAGGGAGAACGGCTGATCCGGGCGAAGGGCGATCCGTGGCATGGTTCTTGGTTTTTCCTCACAAATATCTGCGTTTCATCCTTTTAGAATATGGCCAGAGATACTGATGTGATCACCGTGCGGACTCTTTTTTTCTGGAGATCGTACAGCCTTTTTTTATGCTGGCCAAAAAAAGGAACGGATAGTCTTTTAATATATAAATTAACAGTTCTTTTCATGGAATTAACAGAAACCCTCAAGGCATTTATCGAAGAAGGCGGGGACTGGGAACGAAAAGCAACCACGCTTGCCGGCGTCTCCATTATCCGGCTTCCGGCAACAAAAAACCGCCCGGCGTCCCTTGCGATCGATATCAACCCGCTCGGTGAAAACGGTCTTCCCATGAAGAAGAAAGGGATCATGATCATGAACGCTGCCGAACTTGCGGCATTCCGGGCGGTCTTTAACAGCGACAAGATGGACAGCCTCTTAAAAGCGCTCGAAGAAGTCCTTCCCGAGCGTAAAACCGGAGCAAAATCCAAAAAGGCGGATGTTGTGCAGTTATAATCCGGAACTATACCGGAGATAACGGCACCCCGGGGTGATGCGTATAAAATTTCTGCCAATACTTTTGGTTTTTATCCTCGTTCTTGTACTAGCAGGTGCCGGTTGTCTCGGTACCGGAATCCTCCCGGTCAACAAGACGGAACCCCCGGCGGTATTTGTCGACTATCACCGGACCGGGGGCATTGCCGGTGTCAGCGACCGCCTCGTGATCTTCGATAACGGTGTCGCCGTCGTCTCAGGGCCATCTGCCAGCACCGAGGTTGCCCTGAATTCGACCGACATGGCGCTCCTGTCTGTGCTGTTTAACGAGTCCCAGTTCTCGCAGCTTCAGACCAACTATTCGGCTCCTCGCAACTCTGCCGACCTGATGACGTATACGATCAGTTATCATGGCAAGACGGTCACAGCCGCGGAAACCACTATACCCCCGTCACTTAAAACCGTGGTCGATGAACTGGACCGGATCGTCCAGAGTGCCGGCACACAGAAGTCCACCTATCCGACGCTGGGTATCACGCGGTAATAGTCTGGCGTTCGTGCTCTGTACCGGAAATGAAAAGTCCGGCCCGGGTGCAGTTCTGAAAGAACAGAGAACGATCTTTTATTTTTATTATCCTTCAGACCGGGCAATGGGCGGGATACCTCTGCACGGGAATTTTACAGGTGAATGTTCCGGCACGCCGGACGCTCCATTGAATAAAAAAAGATTATTCGTGCTTATACATGCACGACTGCACATCGTGCCCGAGTTTCCCGATGGCATCAGCCCGGCAGCGCTGGCAGTGCCGCATCTGTTTGACGTATTTCGAACAGGCGTCCTGCATCTTCTTTTTCATCTCGGGTGTCGGAGGGGCGATGTCAGCGAACTTGTACTGGGCGATCAGCGGGATGAGGTTGAAGGTATAGACTCCCATCTCGCCGACCTTCTTTGCGATATCCACAATATGATCCTCGTTGATGCCCGGGATATAGACGGTGTTTACCTTGACGACCATGTGTCGTTCCACGGCCATCTCGATACCCTTTAACTGCTGCGAGAGGAGAAGTTTTGCCGCTTCGATCCCCGTGTATCGTTTGCCCTTGTAATCGACAAACTGGTAGATCTTTGCCCCGATTGCCGGGTCGATCGCGTTGAGCGTTACCGTGATATTACCGACGTCATACTTCTGGAGCAGGTCGATCTTGTCCGGCAGGAGGAGGCCGTTTGTACTGATGCACTTGATGACCCCGGGGTACTCCTCGTGGAGCCTTTTGAGCGTCTCGAAGGTCTCTTCGTTTGCCAGCGGATCGCCGGGCCCTGCAATGCCGACAACCTTGATGTAATCATATTTTTTGACGACTTTTTTTACCATGTCCATGGCTTCTTCAGGATTCAGTACCCGGGTGGTCACCCCGGGTCGGCTCTCGTTAACGCAGTCAAAATCCCGGATACAGTAGTTGCACTGGATATTGCACTTCGGCGCCACGGGAATATGACAACGGCCGAAGCTGTGGCACGCTTTCTCGGAAAAACAGGGGTGCTCCTGAATTTTTCGCATTTGTGCAGGATCCCACTGGACTTTTTTTCCTGCCACCTCTGCGGTTTTTATTTCTTCGGACATAGGCTCTACGTTTTAAATGCGTTCTTCAGGTATAAATAAAGTTCAATCGGGGTAGTTTCCGCGGTCCATCAGGGCCCGGTCTAGGGAAACCACCGACGACATGCCATCGGGATATCACCGGTGGGATGCATCCTTGTCCGGTGGCAGCCTGCGGGGAAATACCTGGGAAAAATCGAGATTTACGATATAGACCGGAAACGCTCCGAAGATGGTCTTTCTTTCGACCTGGTACATCCGTGATTCGATCAGGAGCTCGGTTGCTTCGCAGAGAGTATCCGTCGTGGCTGAATCAGGGGATCCCGACAGGGCGGGTGACGGGCCGGCATCATTCACGATCTTCATCTGGTGGAGGAGGCACTCGGTCTTGTTCTGTGAGAACCGGGCGAGCAGATCGCGGCTTGTAATGCCGTGGATATACCGGAAAATGAAATACAGGGTTACCAGCACCACGCCAATTGCGATGAATAAATTACCGAGTTTACTGAAATCCGAGACCGAGAGAACGTTGTTGACCGTGACACCCGGGAGCAGGATGATAGTCGAGAAAATACAGATGAGCGCAACCGCGGCTCCCAGAAGAAACAGAAAGGAGACCACCGGTTCAGGGATATTTCTTTTGATCAGGTGCGCCCTCATGCCGGAGACATCGGTAAAAAAATCGGTCGAATAGGGTTCCAGTCTCCAGACAAGGAAATAGAAGAGGATGATGGCTGCGGACTGGAAGAGAATGATCCCGGCATGGGGTGCTGAAAGCCTCCCGGTGAGGTGCAGTGCAATGACAAGAATAATGTCGATGGTAAAGATAAGGGTAAACCCGTAGAAGAGTGTACGACAGTTGATGAAAAATGCATTGAGAAATACACGGGTGAATTTCTTTGTACCCCGTATGATGCCGGTTTCCTGAAATACGGTAAGATACCGGGAGATATCGGCATCGGGAAAGGAGGAGCGCTTAAGGTTATGCGGGATGAGCAGGGTAACAAAATAGAACATGAACAAAAAAAAACTGGCGCATATGAAGAGGAGCGGGTAGACGGGGTTAGCGAGGAAGAAAAGGATATTTACGAGGATTGCTGCACCGAGGATAACAATCGTGAGCCGGCCCTGTGTGCCCGATGCATACAGGCCCTGCTGGCGCTTACGCTCCTCTGCAATCTCTGCTCCCAGTGTTTTGTGCAGGGCAGAAATGGCGCCTGCGATCGTTCGGGGATCCTTTTGTTCCACGGTGAGCCACCAGAGGGACCGTATGAAGATTAAGTGTTTCGGCCCGCTCTTTTGATTACCTATCAGAGAGGCAAAGGTATATTGTTTACCGGCAAAACCTTGATACGAGAATCATGAAGAAATCCGAGAAACTCAAAGGCAAGGAGAAAGTGGCTGCACGCAAGCGGCAGTACCTATGGATGGGAGTTGCGGCGGTGGCAGCGGTTGTTGTCATCTGCGCAATCCTCTATGTTGTTCTCTCAAATCCTGTTGTTGCAGCGGTAGGGGATACCGTGAATGTTACCTACACCGGAATGTATGATAACAAGACCGTTTTTGATTCGAACGTAAACGGGACTCCGCTGAGCTTTACCGTTGGGGCAGGCCAGATGATCAAGGGTTTTGACACTGCAGTTCGGGGAATGAAGGTAAACGAGGAGAAGACCGTGACGATTCCCTACGACCAGGCCTACGGTGCCTATGATCCAAGCCTTGTCGAGCTGATCCCCACAAGCAAGTTCCCGGCAAACACGACCATATATCCCGGTGAAAAATTCTATTTCGTGAGTTCTGTGAGTGGCAACGAGATCCCGGTCGTCGTTGTCAACAGCACCCGTGCCGGGGTATTTGTAGATTCAAATTCCCCGCTTGCCGGCCAGAACCTCACGTTTGATATCAAGATTGATGCCATCAAGAAGGCGAGTGCCGGAAGCACTGCAACGGCAACATCCTGAAACTTTTTTTTATTCATTCTTATCCTTAACAACCTGGCCAGACGTTTTCCGGAATCCCCGGCTCATGATGTGGATATTTCCGGGCGGTCCTCCCGGCGCATGATGATATCCCTGTCACCCGTGTCCCATAGGGGGAATGCCGGAAGATCGGGACAGGTGGTATTTGAGGTTCCCCGGACCTGCTACCGAAGCCTGCAACCATTTATCCTGCCGCCTCCATATCCTGATTTATGCCATATCAGGGGCACATCCACATCATTGCCGCAGGTGAAAACCTCCCCGCCACCTACACCGCATCGTTCCGGGACTATCCCGGCATCACCCGGGCGTACGTCTTTACCGACAGTATCGTCTTTCACAAACACGCGGATCCCGGAATTGAGAAGGCGCGGCAGGCGCTCAGGAGCGCGATCTCTGCGTCAAAGAACACGTCAACTGCCCTTGGCATCCCGTTTTACGATGAGGTTATCTTCCCTCCTGCCTACGATTCCGTCCGCGACGCACTCACCCGGATCCACCGGGAGTATCCCACGGCACGCTACACTTTCGATCTTGCAGGCGGGTCGCCGACGCTTGGCATGGCGCTCCTTGCCCTTGCCCCGTGGGTTGGCGGCAGCGTACGGGCGGCATTCGATGAAAAGGTCATGCGGACCGTCCCGCTCCCGTACCAGTCCCCCACTGGCCTCCTCGCAAATCCCAACTACCAGACAATCCTCGCGCTGCTCATCAGGCATGGCAAAAACGAGAAGAAAACCACCGCCTTTGTTCCCGTCCAGCGGCAGTACCTCTACGATCAGCTCTGGCCGCTCTACATAATGGCCCGGGCCAAAAAAGATCCCCCGGCCGCGACCTACAAGAAAGGGAGGAAGGCGGCGGATGAGCTGAGCCAGCAGACGTTTTCCGATTTTATGGCCGGACTCGTGAAAAATGGCCTTGCGGGAATAGATGTCCTGGACACGAACCGTAAGGAGAAGTTCTACCGGATAACTGAAAAGGGGGAGATGGCATTCCGGTTTGGGTCCGACCCGGCCACAAACACGCTGGTCAAAACCGTACTGGAATCGCTCTAGAAAAAGCGAAAGGGCCGGCAACGATCCGGCAAAAATATTTTCGGCGCTAAAAAGAGGTGTAAGTTGGCCAGCCGATTATCGGATAATTATCCGATAATCGGATGTATATCTGACTGCTGATATTTTTCTCCGACGTGAAATTTTAGACAGATCCGGATTTTTAAGAAAAAAGTTCGATCGGCCGTGCCGGCCAAAAAATTTCGCGGCCAAAAAAATTCCGGTTTTTTCTTTTCGCGGCAGGAAAAGATCTCGTGCAGTGGTTTGTCCGGATGCTTTGTCCGGGCCCGAACGTGCAGGGACACTGATGCCCGCAAGCTCCCACAGATTGCGATGCATTTTACCGCTCCTGACAGGGTGCACCCATTAGCCGGGTCACCAAAATCACGGCAGTCATTGAGAAATCTAACGATGCCCAACGCGCAAAACGCCTCGTCGGGTTTTGCGCTACGCACTTACCTAACTCCTATTACCCCTGACAACGGCCTTGCCCAGCGAGGGCCCGATGAGGCGCCCGAGCGACTCCGAGCCACAGCGAGGAGGGGGAGGAATCGCAATGGAACAAGCCGCGCTTCTACGACCTTCCAGAAAAGTGATGGGCCCGACCGGATTCGAACCGGTGACCTTCGCCGTGTAAGGGCGACGTCATACCGCTAGACCACGAGCCCGTAGCCTAGTAATGTCGGATTGGAATCTATTAAAAGTGTCGGGATGGGGGTTCCCACCAAAAAAGCAAGCCGTGTTACAATCCCTAGCATATGAGGTTGTGATCACATTTTCTTTACTAGAATCTTAATTATGTAATTTCAATTCCCCAATTTGAGTTTATTTTTACCTTAATTTCAACCGGATCAGCATTTTCTGAGGTAATCAATATTTTACAATCTGTTATTGGATCTGATTCTCTAGTGGTCTCTAAACCATTTTCTGTAGAGAAATAAAATTTATTCCCCCCAGTATAAAAAAAGAAAAAATCGAGACCTTCGTTATCATTTACATTAATTGTTGCATTTGGCCTCTCTGATGGAATAGACCCCCCAAGCCTTACTTTGTTTCCATTAGTAACGATATATGCTTTACATTTTTTTGCAGCACTACGTCCAACGTTTTCAACAAAAATTACATTACAAATTTTATTACATATCCTATCAGGACCAATAAATCCACTTGACAATGTAATAGGTTTCCAATTTTCAATTTTTAGGACCGGATTCTTATATTCAAACCAAAACATACTGACCGGTAGTGAAAATAAAAGGCCGATAAATGTGGTAATTATAGGATTTACCTCCTTTAAAATAAGATCCGATAAAAAAAGTAATTCAAACAACCAAATTGTTGGGAAGATTGTCTTTCTATATTTAATTATAGTAAAATAAAATACCTGTTTATTACACATAATACAAAAATAACAATTTGTCTTAATATACATTTTCTTCAATCTTAACAATCCCTGGAGAAAGGAGACAAATTTACTTGAAGAGATGTCAACCGATGAAAACAATCCGTAAAATCCGAAAAGAATGCATTAATGCGCTCACAAAGACACTGGGCCCGGTCGACACGGCCCGTTTTATCCATTATTAGATGAAGAACCGGATCTCTATTCCCTCAGCGATGCAGAGGTAATTCTGTCAAGATAAAACCGGCAGAATCAAAAAAAAAAGGGATTACTCTTTCTTGAGCTTGATATCAATGCCGTATTTTGCAGCATTCTTATCAGCAATCGCCTGAATCGCCGCAATTTCGGCGTCCTGCGTCTTTGGCTTGAAGAGGTGCCGGAACCGTTTCTGGGTCTTTAAGTATTCCTCGACTGGTTTCCTGACAACCTTTTTCGCCTTCGTGACCTCGCCATCCACCATCTCGTAGTTCACCCAGAGGCCGGTCTCGATCGCCAGTTTTGCAATGGCCATCGTCTGGTCGCTCTCGAAACCCCAGCCGGTGCAGCAGGGGGCATGGAGCTGCACGTAGGTAGGTCCCACGGTGTTGATCGCTTTTTCCACCTTCTGGATCAGGTCGTTCGGGTAGGCGATCGATGCCGTCGCCACGTACGGTGCGCCGTGCGCTGCGAGGATCTGCGGCATGTCCTTTTTCGGGCGCTTGTTCCCGAACGATTGCGAACCGGCCGGGCTTGTGGTCGTGCTCGCATCGTACGGGGTCGCGCCGGACCGCTGGATGCCGGTATTCATGTAGGCCTCGTTATCGTAGCAGATGTAGGTGATATCGTGGCCGCGTTCGAACGCGCCGCTGATGCAGAGCATCCCGATATCGAACGTCGCGCCGTCGCCGGCGATCACGATGACCTTCTCTTTCCGGCCCTGTTTCTTGAGCGAGGACTCGATACCGGAAGCAACGGCTGATGCGTTCTCAAAGAGCGAGTGGATCCACGGGACTTTCCACGCGGTCTCCGGGTATGGTGTTGAGAAGACTTCCATGCAGCCCGTTGAGGAGACCACAATACAATTCGTGCCCGCTGCCTTGAGCATGAGCCGGGCAGCAAGTGCCGCTCCGCATCCGCCGCAGGCACGGTGCCCGCAGTCGAAGAGCTCGCAGGTTTTGTCTGCCATGATCAGAGCACCTCCTTGCGCAGGCCGATAAACTGATCGCCTTTACCCTTCTCGGCAAGTGCGACAACTTCGCGAATATCATTCTTCCGCACATCCCTGCCGCCAAGGCCGATGATATAATCGAAGACCGGGACAGAGGAACCGTAAAGGGCGTCCTTTACCTCAAGCGCCACGGCACCTTTCGCACCAAGCGAGATGTTCTTGTCGAGCACCGCAACATGCTTTGCGTCTTTGAGCGCCTTTGCCACATCTTCCGACGGGAACGGGCGGAAGACTCGGATCTTGAGTAAGCCCACTTTCTTTCCTTCTTTCCGCAGGTCGTCAATGGTATCCTTGACCGTGCCACAGATCGAACCCATCGCGACGATGACAGTCTCCGCATCGTCAAGCTGGTAGCCCTCGACCATCGCGCTGTAGTCCCGGCCGAACATCTTCCCGAACTCTTTTCCGGCAGCCTGTATCACGGATTTTGCATCCTTGAGCGTCTTATCTGTCTCGTACCGGAATTCGAGGTAATACTCGGGTGTCGCGTACATCCCGAAACTGACCGGGTCTGCCGCGTCGAGCCGCTCCGTTGGTGCAAATTTCGGCAGGTACTTGTCAACATCTCCCTGAGTGAGCATATCCACCGGTTCATACGTGTGCGAGAGGATGAACCCGTCGAAGCAGACAAATGCGGGGAGCTGGACGGCAGGGTTTTCTGCCACCCGGTAGGCGATATAGTGGAGATCGGTCGCCTCCTGGTTGTCCTCTGCGTAGAACTGGAGCCAGCCCGAGTCCCGCAGGGAGATCGAGTCCTGCTGGTCGTTCCAGATGGAGAGCGGTGCCCCGAGCGCCCGGTTGGCGATTGTCATGATAATGGGCAGGCGCTGGCCGGCGACGTTGAAGCAGACCTCGAACATCAGGGCAAGCCCCTGCGACGTGGTCGCGGAATAGGCGCGGGACCCTGCCGCGCTTGCCCCGAGGCAGGCGGAGAGCGCGGAGAACTCGCTTTCGACCGTGATGTAGTCCGCGTCGAGTTTCCCGTTTGCCACCATCTCGGCGAGCGCCTCGACGATGTGCGTCTGGGGCGTGATCGGGTAGGCGGCAACGACCTGCGGACGGCAGAGCCGGACCGCTTCGGCGACAGCCATTGAGCCTTCGGTAATTTCAAGCATCTACTTCTCCTCCTGTTTCATCGCGATCGCTTCCTTGGGACACTCTTCCGCGCACAGCCCGCATCCCTTGCAGTAGGCATAATCGGGATCGAAGAATCCTTCCTTGTCCTCCGTGATGCAACCCTCGGGACAGATGACCTGGCATGTCCCGCACTTGGAGCACTTTTCGTGATCGAAGAGCGGCTTGAAGACCCGCCACGACCCGGTCTTGTTGTCCCGGCCCTTTCCCGGGTGGGCCCGGCACCCGACAGCGAGCGCCATTATGCCGCCGCCCCCTTTACGTGCTCGAATGCCTGGCGGGCCGCCTCGATATTCTTCTCTGCCAGTTCTTTTGGGAACCGGTGGTGGAGCGCATTCTTGAGCGCATCGAACTTGATCTCACCGGTTGCCGCGGCAAACGCACCCATGAGTGAGGTGTTTGTTATAGGAAGGCCGATGACCTTCAGGGCAATCGAGGTTGCATCGATGGTAATCAGCTTAACGCCGTCGGGTACCTTGTAGTCCGGTGCCTTTTCGGTATTGACGATGACGATCCCACCCTTTTTTACTCCGGAAAAAACATTCACGTCTTTTATGAGCGTGCTGTCCTGGACGATGATATAGTCAGGCTCGTAGACTTGGCTGCGGAGCCGGACTTTGCGGTCGTCAAACCGTACGAATGCCTGAACCGGAGCGCCGCGCCGCTCGACACCGAATGCCGGAAACGCCTGTGAAAAAACGCCCCCTTCGAATGCGGCGACAGCAATAAGTTCCGCAGCGGTGACCGATCCCTGGCCGCCCCTGCCGTGGATGCGTAGTTCTCTCAAAGGAAAAATCTCCCAATAATCTTACATGATAAATCGATATAAATCTAGAGATCTACATCGATGCCGAGGATATCATCCGCACCAGAAAAGACGTCGCGGGCGATGGCCGCAAGTCCGCGGGAAGCGCACCATTCGTCATATACGGCCACATCCTGCCCCAGAAGCGATTCGACCTCCGGGGCAATAAGGGGCGCAAGCGATCCGGCCAGCGCGACCCGCGCGCGGGCATTCAAAAGAAGGAGCGCGGCACACTCCATGGCTGCAAACATGGCGACGGTTCTCATGCGGAGGTCGTTGTCATCGGGCAGGGAATAATTCACCCCGGCCTGCTGGAAAGCCTCGTTTGCGGTGCACTCCCCTGCGTCAATCCTGCGGATGGCGTCGACATCGAGCGCGCCGTGCCGGGTACCCGGTGCAAATATACAGGCATCAAATGCCCCGACCAGCCGCCCTGCGGAGACCAGCAGGGTCACGGTGTTGGAACTCGCATCCGAGACCACGATGTCGTCGCCCAGATCGCGGCAGGCCGCAAAGGCGATGCCGATTTTCTCGGGGCTGGACTGATGGGAGTAGGCCTTGAACCGTGGATCTGTAGGGGAACCCCGGTGCAGGCCGGGGATTACGATGGTGGGGATACCGCTCTTTTTGATCTCGTCAAACACCTTAGTGCCCCCGCCGATGTGCTTGCCCGCTCCCTCTCGGCTGACCACTCCCCGGTTTTTGACGTTCTCAATCCGTGTAATCTTTGAAAAATTGTCGCCCATCGAGTAGCAGAGTGCGATCCCTTCGATTTCATCGGGGGGGCAGAGACGGGAAAGGTCGGCGATGGAAAATCTCGTCGCCTCCTCGCGCGTCAGTTTGAACTGGCCGGTCTCTGATGCGAAGCGCATTGCGGTCGTACCGTGGTCTATCCCGATGAACATAGCAGTAATCCTATAGCATGGGTTACATAATAGGTATTGATGTTTGATGTGGTGACAGGCGGGGCCGGGTTCATCGGCTCCCATCTGGTTGACACGCTCGTTGCGCAGGGCAACGAAGTGCTTGTCATCGACTCCCTCTGTGCAGGGCGCCGCGAAACGATCGCCCGGCATATTGATGGCTGTAAGGTCCGGTTTGTCCAGGCAGACCTGCTGGGCGATGGCTGGCAGGAACATCTCGAAGGGGCGGACCGGCTTTTCCACCTTGCCGCTGACCCGGATGTCCGAGAGAGCGCTATCAATCCTGACCCGACGATGCAGGACAATATCATGGCCACGTACCGGGTGCTCGAAGCGATGCGCCTGCATAAGGTTCCGGAACTGGTCTTCACGTCCACGTCCACGGTCTATGGCGATGCAAAAGTTATCCCTACCCCGGAGGATTATGCCCCTCTCCTGCCGATTTCTGTGTATGGGGCGAGCAAGCTTGCCTGCGAGGCACTGATCTCCTCGTACTGCTATTCATTTGGCATGAAGTCCTGGATCTACCGGTTTGCAAATATCGTGGGCGATCGCAGCGGCCACGGTGTTATTACGGATTTTATCCGGAAGCTCAAAGCGAACCGGGCAGAGCTTGAGATTCTCGGTGACGGCAGACAGGTCAAGTCATATCTCGAAGTACATGAATGCGTTGCCGCCATGCTCTTTGCCCTGAGGACGCGTGAGACGGTCAACATCTTCAATATCGGATCCGAGGACTGGATCGATGTAAAGAGCATCGCGGAGATTGTGACAGATGAGATGCATCTCCCCGATACAAAGTTCAGGTTCACCGGCGGTGAGCGCGGGTGGGTCGGGGATGTCCCGAAGATGCAGCTGGCGGTTGATAAAATCAAGGCGCTGCGCTGGAAACCTCAGGTCGGTTCACGGGAAAGTGTGCGGATCGCAGTCCGGGCAATGCTTGACGGCGCATAAGGATTTCCGGGATACGATACCATGAAATGCATTCTGATCCTCGGTGACGGCATGGCTGACGAGCCGATCCCGCAGCTGGGAGGTAAGACCCCTCTCGAATATGCACAGACCCCGAATATGGACCGGATGGCGCGGGAAGGTGCCTGCGGTCTGCTGCACACGATCCCTGACGGGTTTGAGCCGGGAAGTGATATCGCAAACATGTCAATTCTCGGGTACGCGCCGGAGAAGTACTATACCGGTCGGGGGCCGCTCGAAGCATTGAGCATGGGCATCGATCTCGCACCGACAGATGTTGCGTACCGGTGCAATATCGTAACGGTTAACGATGAGACGATGGCGGATTTTTCAGCCGGCCATATTACAAGTGCCGAAGGCGCGGCGCTTTTTAACTCGCTTGCCCCCCATGTGCCTGCGGTCACGGTAAAGGCCGGCGTCAGCTACCGCAACCTTCTTGTCGTCCCGCATGGTTCGGTTGCCGACTCCACCGCTCCCCACGATATTGTGGGTAAGCCCGTCACGGAGTACCTGCCCCGGAACGGTGATGCGCCTCTCCTCCTTTCCAGCATGGTAAAGAGTCGTGAAGTATTCAGTAGTCACCCGGTGAATGTGGCACGGGTAAAGGCCGGAAAACCCCCGGCCACGCAGATCTGGCCGTGGAGCGGTGGCCGGCGCCCGGCGTTTCCCCGTTTCTCCGAAAAATACGCACGAAACGGTGGGATGATCTCCGCGGTGGATCTCTTAAATGGCATCGCCCGCTGTGCCGGCATGGAAATTATCACCGTACCCGGCGCCACGGGATATTTCGACACGGATTACATGGCAAAAGTGCGATACGCGCTTGATGCGATCAAGCATCTGGATTTTGTCTACGTCCATATCGAGGCCCCGGATGAGGCCGGTCACGCAGGAAGTATCGAGGAGAAGGTGCGGGCGATCGAGAACGTTGATCGTGTGGTAGGTGCGATACGGGCAGAGTTTGACGGGATCGTCGCGGTTCTTCCGGACCACCCGACGCCGATCCGGACGAAGACGCATTCCCGCGAACCGGTACCGTTCGTGGTGACAGGGAAAGGTACTGATACAACCATGCACTTCTCCGAGAAAGAAGCACGGTCGGGAATGTTCGGGACAAAAGAGGCAACCGACTTTTTGTCGTTCTTATTTAACTGAATTTTTTTTAGAAGAATAATGCGGCATCAGTCCCCTGCATCATCACCGTTTCAGTGGGGGTAACTTTCATCATCTGCCGCATCGCGTACACCAGTTTCTCTTACGGGAGAATATATGTTTGGCGCGGTGAGTCATCAGGAACGGCCACACGAAGGCATCATGAAAAAAGGTCACCCTGTCTTTTGGAAAAATTTTTGGCAGATATATAATGCCCGGCAACCTGCAATTCTTCCATCAGAGCTGTTATCACTTGTAACGTAGATGGTGTACTATACGATGAAGAAAAACCTGCTGATGTGGGACGAGTCGCTCTTCCGCGACCCCGAAGTGTTCGAGATCGATTATCTTCCCGAGCAGTTCGAGTTCCGCGATACGCAGATGCAGGAACTCGCGTTCCAGATCCGGCCCGGTCTCCGGGGAGGCCGCCCGCTCAATACGATCTGCAAGGGCCTGCCCGGCTCGGGGAAAACCACCAGTATCAAAAAGCTCTTCCAGGAAGTTGAAGAGACGACAAAAAAATTGGTGCCGGTCCACATCAACTGCCAGATCGACAATACCAAGTTTGCGATCCTCTCCCAGATCTACCGGAAACTCTCCGGGCATCTCCCTCCCTCATCAGGAACCTCCTTCAAGCAGGTCTTCGATGCAGTTGCCCGTCTCCTCATAAAAGAGGAGTGCGTGCTGCTCGTCGCACTCGACGATGCCAATTACCTCCTCTACGAAAACGAGCTCAACAAGGTACTCTATACGCTGCTCAGGGCACACGAATCCTACGAAGGCGTCCGCATCGGTGTCATCGTGATCATCAGCGACCCGGATGTCGATCTCTCGCGGGCGGTGGACGCCCGGGTCTCCTCGGTCTTCAGGCCCACCGAGATCTACTTCCCCCCGTATGGGAACGCGGAAGTGCAGGAGATCATGAAGGCCCGGGTGATGCAGGGGTTCTTTAACGGCGTCATCAGCGACGCGATGCTGGACCTCGTCGTGGAGCAGACCCAGAAGAGCGGCGATTTGAGGGTTGGTATCGACCTCCTGAAACGGGCTGCCCTCAATGCAGAGCGTGCCGCACGGCGCAGCATCGACCGGGAGGATATCTGCGGGGCATACGCGGTCTCGAAATACCTGCATCTCGAATACACCATAAAGACCCTCAAAGACGAGGAGCGTAAGATCCTCGCGGGACTTGTCACGGCGAGTGCTGCAGGTGCAGAAATGAACACCGGTGAAGTATACAAAGCAGTAAAGGAGCAGGTACCGGTCGGGTACACCCGGTTCTACGAGATTGTCAAAAAAATGGACGCGATGCGCCTCGTAAACCTCCAGTACCGTGAGGGGAAGGGCAGGACCCGGGTCATCACGCTCCGGTATGAACCGGCAAAAGTGCTGGAGTACCTTTCATAAGGCCGATGAAATATTTTCAAAAATCTTATCTATTTGTGAACCCTCTTCTTATGAGACAGGGGTTTTTCTATGTTAAGTGTTAACGAACTGGCACTTGAAATATTCGACAACCTCGCCGATCTGGCCGAGGAGTTTAACGCTGCCTACCATGAACTGGATAATGGCGCACGCATTGTTGATTGTGGTGTAAGTACACGGGGAGGGTATGCGGCAGGGAGGGCCTTTACCGAGATATGCATGGGTGGTCTTGGCGAGGTCAACTTCCGGATGGGACAGATAAAGGGGTTCCCGCAGCCGTTCATCGACGTCAATACCGATTTCCCGTCGATTGCCTGCCTCGGGGCCCAGAAGGCCGGCTGGACTGTCAAGGTGGGGAACTACTTTGCGATGGGGAGCGGCCCGGCCCGGGCGCTCTCGCTCAAGCCCAAGCATACCTACGAAGTGATCGACTACGAGGATGACTACGATTGCGCTGTGATGTGTCTTGAGTCCGATCACCTGCCAAACGGTGAGGTTATGGCGAAGATCGCCGAGGAATGCCATGTGGATGTGGCAAATACCTGTGCGGTGGTCGCACCTACCTCCTCGATTGTCGGATCGATCCAGGTCTCGGGGCGCTGCGTGGAGACGGCGATCTATAAGTTAAACGAACTCGGGTTTGACACCCGGAAGATCACATCCGCGATCGGCACGGCTCCTATCCCGCCGGTACGGGGGGCGAAGCGTGCAATGGGTGTGACAAACGACGCAACCATCTATCACGGCCAGATCCAGCTCACCATGAACGCACCGGAGATCAAGGACTACCTCGAGAAGATCCCGAGCAGCAAATCCAAGGGATACGGCAAGCCGTTCAACGACATCTTCAAGGAGGCAGGGTACGACTTCTACAAGATCGACACTTCGCTCTTCTCTCCTGCCGAGGTCGTTATCAACGAGCTCTCTGACGGGAGCGTCTACCATGTCGGCGCCGTTAATGACGATGTGACCCTGAAATCGTTCGGGTTGCAGTAACTTTTTTTTTTAATTTTGTAATTCAGATGTGGTTGAAAACCCTTTGGCCTTCAACAGACTTTGCAGTTCAGGTACCGTCACGCAAACCTGCTCCTCATGCAAAAAGCGAACCGGTCGTCAAAAAAATCCGGTAAAAATAGTGTGGCCGGAAAAATGTGTTGGTTATACATCCGGATATTGGATAATTATCCGATGTTCTGATGTACATCCACCTCAATTTTTTTGGTAGCGACGTGAATTTTTAATCAGGATCGCACGTTTTACAAAAAATGCGGGTATCCCCGGATGGGGAGCCGCAGCCACCGGCGTGAGATTCTCCTGTTGAAATGGCCCCGAGGATACTTCCTTTGTTACCACTTCACCCAGAATCCCTTGAACTCACCGGTGGGTTCACTGTGCGCGACCTGAATCCCCTCTACATGGATTTCAGGCATCCCGTGCGCCCATAAGAGGCGGGTAAACTCGTCAAGTGCCGCAAGAGATCCTTCCGCTATTATGTGGACCGAACCGTCCGGCATATTCTGTACCGAGCCATGCAGCCCGAGACGGTGGGCACAGAGAGAGACAAACTGCCGGTACCCGACGCCCTGTACTTTTCCGGTTACCACCGCGGCAGCCCTCATCATTCATCCTGATCTGGGAATGCATCGGTTTAAATCCTGTCGTTTTATGCGGGGTTACAGGAGCCGTTTTTTGGGTCTTGCTAACTGGAAGACGTCCGGGATTTCCCCATGCCCTGATTGTTGGGATCTCACAACGACCCCCCACCGCTCCGGAAACGTGTTTCCCTCACCATTTTCCTGCAGCCATTGCCGATAGAACGGTCGTGACAGTAAGATCCTCGAACCAAAAAAAAAGAACCGGATCCAGGTTTACTCTGGATAAGTTATTCCTGCGGCGGTTTTCTCATCAGCAAAAATGGCATCAGCAGGATCGCCGCGAGGATGATCGTGAACTCGGCGAACATGTAGAGCAGTTCTTCCCTGCCCTGATCGTAGAACCGGAGATTGAACGACGTCGTTTTGTTCCACGTTACCTGTGTGCTGTTGTCCGGAAACCGGGTCACATTTGCACCCTGGCTTATACCGGCAAGGAGCGGGTTTCGTACATCATACATCCCGGGCAGGGTCACATTCACATTGTACGGCAAGAGGTATGTGCCCTGGATCTGATTGTCGTGCAGGGGCGAGATATACGAAACCGTATAATTTCCTGAAGGGAAGGTAATCACCGAAGGGGCACTCCACAGGAGAGTCCAGTTGAAGTCTACGGGAGTGCCGTTCTCGGCGACAAGCGTCACGTTTGTGACCGTAATGGGTATGTTTTCGCCGAGCATGCCGGTCTCGGCAAACATGTAATTTGATGCATCCTCGATGTCAACCGATGCGGCATACGAGGTACCGTTGGGCAGCACCTGGTACGTAGCGTTAAGCGCCCCCACCGAAGGGACAGCCAGCGCAATTATAAGTGCAGTGCAGAGAGCAGCGAGGGCAAGTCTGCGTCGATCTCGGTCGGGGGTTCGCATTGTTTGATCACTGTTTCCGGGTCTTTTAAGAGGTGACCGGTCACCACACAGACGATCTTTTCGTCGCGGTCGATCGCACCCCTCTCTACGAGCTTGCGGATGCCGGCCACTGATGTGGCAGATGCAGGCTCGACACCAATGCCTTCTTTTCGTGCGAGGTCGCGCTGCATCGCAAGGATCTCATCATCCGTCACCGATTCGGCCGTTCCTCCGGTCTTACGGATTGCAACAAGCGCCTTCTCAGCGTTCACCGGCGCCCCGATCCGGATCGCCGATGCAAGGGTCTCGGGGTTCAGGTCAGGCACGACTTCGGGGAAGTTCCCTTTGATCGCCCGCACCACCGGGCTCGATCCAGCGGCCTGAATGCCGGTCATTTTCGGCAGCCGGTCAATAAAGTCGAGGGCTTCGAGTTCGAGGAGCCCTTTGTAAACGGCGGAGATATTTCCCGCGTTGCCCACCGGCAGCACGAACCGATCGGGGACACAGCCCAACTGGTCTACTGCTTCAAACCCGATGGTTTTCTGGCCTTCCAGCCTGTAAGGGTTGATTGAGTTGAGGAGGTACAGTCCATGGGTAAGGCAGAGCTCGTGAACCATTTCGAGCGCCCGGTCGAAGTTACCCCGAATGGAGATGACTTTTGCGCCATGCATCAGCGCCTGGGCGATCTTGCCGACTGCCACGTGTCCTGCCGGCAGGAGCACGATTGCCGGGATCCCGGCCTTTGCGGCGTACACCGCGAGACTTGCCGAGGTGTTTCCTGTGCTTGCACAGGCGACGCTCTTCTTTTTGAGCTGGAGCGCCATCGAAACGCCCACCGTCATCCCCCGGTCCTTGAACGAGCCCGAGGGATTCATGCCTTCATGCTTGGCGTAGAGATGTTTGAGGCCCATCTCGTCCCCGAGACGCTTTAAGTGGTACAGTGGCGTTCCCCCCTCGTGGAGTGAGACCGGTTCGATGTGCACCGGCAGCAGTTCCTTATAGCGCCAGACCGAGAGAGGACGGGCGTCCCAGGTCGCCCGCTTTACGGTGATCTCATCGAGGGGATATTTCACCGCCAGCAGGTGGCCGCATTTTTTACAGTTGTAAATGATCTCGTCAGCGGGATAGGTGGCTCCGCAATGAACGCACACGAGATGGTACATGGACACGTATTGGTTTTCCGGGTACATATAGACAAGCGTTAAAAAAATGGGGAGTTAATTCGCGTTTTCTCTCATGAGTGAAGCATACAACGTGTCCTTTCGGTCGTTTTCTACGGGGAAGTCATGGCGGGCAGCTTCCGCAACTAGGGGATTAATCTCATAGTACAATAGTTCGTTTCCCTTGCCTGCCATGGCGATGATATTCCCGCTGGGATTGGCGGTCATGGACGCACCGGCATACCGATCGACAGGATTCGTGCCCGTTGTATTCACACCGGCGATATACATCTGGTTCTCCGCTGCCCGGGATTGGATAAAGAGTTCCCAGTACCGGAGCCGGCTTTCCGGCCAGGCAGCGGGAACAATGACCGCGTGTACGCCTTTACGCCGGTACAGCCGGAAGATCTCCGGGAAACGGAGGTCATAGCAGATTGCAAGACCGAAATGTACTCCCTCTAACGTGAAGGTTGCAAGCCCGGTTCCCGGTGTAAACGCACGATCTTCCCCACCGGGCGTAAAAAGATGGATCTTGGCGTACGTTACAAGGATCTCACCGTTGCTCCCTATGGCGATGGACGTGTTCCTCGGTTTTGGCGTGAACGCTTCGCGAAACGATCCGACAACGGCGATCGAGTATTTCTCTGCCAGTCTCCTGAGCCCGGTCACCGTCGGGCCGGTGAGGTCCTCACCGTTTTTATCCGATGCGGGGTCCCAGCCGGTTGCAAACTGCTCGGGAAATGAGATTATTGCAGCCCCGGCCCGGGCTGCCTCGCAAAAAACATGATCTGCTTTTTCAATTGTCAGTTCCGGGGATTCCCAGACCCCGGAGATCTGGGCGCTGCAGCATCGCATCAGCCGGCCTCTAAAAAAAAATCCCAATCAGGCCTCATGCCTGCATTTCCGGTCAACGTAAAGGATTACAGCGGCGCCCATTACCACGAGCACGATCGCCGTAAGCAGCAGGAACGGGATAAATGCCTGGAGAACCCCAAGGAGCATGGCAGCTATGATGAGCCCTACCGCAATGATACTGCACCCAACAAGAATCAGGCCAACTGTTGTAATATCCCATTCAGACATTATGATCCCCCCAGCAGCGGAAACGCTGTTTTTATTCCCGTGATCACAAATTGCACAGCAATGGCAATGAGCAGCATACCAAGCATTCGGGTGATCACCCGGTACTGCCGCTGGCCGACCTTGCGTATGATATAGTCTGCGTGCCGCATCATAAAATAGGTGATCCCGATTGCAATTCCGATCGACGCAAAGATCACAAGCCACGCAAGCGTGGACATGCCAGTGGCTTGGTTTGTGAGCACAATGGTGGTGGTGATCGCCCCGGGGCCGGCGATCATGGGTATGGCAAGGGGCATCACGGCGATATCCTCGTTGTTCTCTGATTCATATTTTTCAGTTGCCGTAAGCTTGGTACGGGAGGTCTTCGCGTACACCATTTCCATACCGATCCCAAAGAGCAGGATACCGCCGGCGATCCGGAACGCCTCAAGAGAGATCCCGAAGACCTGCAGGATCACCGTCCCTGCGATGCCCACAAGGATGAGAATCAGAAGAGCAATCGTGCAGGAATCGCGGACGATCTGCATCTTGAGCGGCTTTTCGAGGTTTGCGGTCAGGGAGATATAAGTCAGCGTTGCACCCAGCGGGTTGACGATAATGATAAGGGAAGAGAGGCACAGCAGGGAGAAACTGAGCAGATCGCCGGCCATGAAGAAGAGACGGTGTTTATCGCTAATAGAGATTATGGTAAAAAAAGATTAGTACTCGTATAACACGGATTCATCGATCCGCGTGTAGGCGAATACTTCTGCGGTTTTGAAATGAATACCGATCTCGCGTGCGGCACTCTCGGGAGAATCGGAGGCGTGAATAACGTTCCTGCCGATATCGATCCCAAAATCGCCACGGATGGTGCCGGGTGCCGCTTCCTGCGGGTTCGTCGCACCGATCACCTTACGGACGATCGCGACGACGTTCCTGCCTTCCCATACCATGAGGAAGCACGGGCCTCCCATGATATAGGTCTTTAAGGACGGGAAGAACGGTTTTGAGAGATGTTCCTTGTACTGCTCGGTGACCCGGGCCTCGGGCAGCTTCTCGAACCGGGCTGCCACGAGTTTGAGGCCTTTTGCCTCAAGCCGGGAGACGATCTCACCGACAAGGCCACGCTGGACTCCGTCAGGCTTGACCATCACAAAGGTGCGATCCATAAACGATCACTCCTTCTTTGATCCCTTCTGTCCTGCCGCAGTCCATTCAACCCGGCGGGGAACCCTGCCCAGTTTGTGGTTGTTCTGGCACTTGGTGCTGCAGAAATAGAAGATCGTACCGTCTTTTTTGATAAACATCTTGCCGGTGCCCGGCTCAAGCTGTACACCACAGAAACTGCAGATGTGCTGTTCGACCATGTGGTTCACCGCCTCGACAGTTTCTTTGCCTCGCGTTCGGTCTCGAGGAGCATTATAACGTCTCCTTCCCGGATTGGGCCGACCGTGTTGCGGGTGATTATGCGCCCCTTGTTGTTGCCATCAAGGATCCGGCATTTGACCTGCATCGCTTCCCCGTGCATGCCGGTGGAACCGACGACCTCGATGACTTCAGCGGGCGTTGCGTCGTCTGCCATAATTACACCTTATGCCTTTAAGGCAACCAACTGCTTGGAGAGATCCTCGATTACTTCTTTTGCCTTGCCGGGCTTGACGATTGCTGCGGCGGCAGATCCGACGTCAAGGCCGCTTGCGGCACCGATGTCGTTCTGTTTGTTGATGAAGATGTACGGGATCTTCTTTTCATCGCACAGCGGTGCGAGGTGCATGACGATCTCTGCGGGTTCGACGTCAGCGCCGATTAAAACGAGCAGTGCGGCACTGCGCTCAATGGCTTTTGTTGCCTCGTTTGAACCCTTCTTGATCTTTCCGGTGTCTCTTGCAACTTCAAGGGCTTCAAGCGCCTTGTTCTGGAGCTCCTCGGGAGCCTCGGTTTTAACGTAGCTTTTTGCCATAACTCACCTCATTCAGGAGCCTGATTGCCCCTTCATTACTCATCAGTAGCAGTGATGCAGCCATATCATTTCATCAGGAGGAGAAATAAAGGTTTGTGAACGGCGACCGCACGCATAGCCCGGTACCTTGCACATCCGGACCGGTACGCATCACCCGACAAGACGGTAGATGTCAGTGCCGCGGTCAGAGTACACCCGTTCAAGCCCGGTGGCCGGGAGACTTACGTTATAGGTCTCCCTCTCTAAATCCCCGACATAGAGCAGGGTTGCATTGTACTTTTTCATCAGGGAAACCGTCTGATCCGGATCTTCATAGATTGACCTGATATCGGCAGGCCGGGTGCTGTACCATCCTGTGGTGTCCCCGCGCCACATAAACTCGTGGAAAGGCTGGCCGACGATCGCTGGGATACCGGTGAACGATGAGATTCTGGAATAATAGGTATAGTCTCCATCTTCCGCCTCAACGATGATTTCGTTTCCGGTCAGATTCCTGAGGTATGCGACACCTCCCGCATCGCCCGGGTGCGTGGTATCGAGGTAAGCAAGCCCATCCAGTGTCCTGCCTCCGTAGTTAAGATCAAGGGGAACCGCGAAAGGCGTGATAAACAGGATGCTAATCACCAGCAATGCAAGGAATGCACTTTTCTTTGCAGGTATCACCGGTATGCGCCCGGGCCGGGCAAGCCATGCTCCGACCATTGCAAACGTGCTGACGCCAAGGATGATCCATGCGGGCAGGTAGCACTTAAAGACGGTGTTCATCCGGAAATAAGTGTCCCCCATATTGTCCTTGAGATAGAACAATTCAACGACAATGAGGAGCAAAAGTCCTAAAATGGCAAGTATATCCGGGAGGTCATGCTCCTTTTTTGCAATAAAATAGATAAGGGGAATGGCAGCGATTGCTGCGGCAGTATACCCTGCAAGGATAAACGGCACCGCGACAAGCAAAAGGTACGGCCGCTGTCGTATGTCTTTTATGAGGAGCAGCAGGAAGATGGCGATAAACCAGCCGTTCACGAGCAGGAACTGGAATGGATCTGAAGGTGTTTTTACGATTCCAATCCCTCCCGTGCTCGTTTGGAGCATGAGGTAAAATGGGAGGTAAACGAGAATTGCAAGGGGGGGGATTGCAATCAGCTGGCCCCACGATGAGATCCCTTGTCCTTTTTTCCTGCAATTCAGGATAATCAGGGTGGCGAAGATGATTGTAACCGGTGCATATATGAGTACATCCCATGTGTTGATCAACGGCATGGAGCCGAGGCTGAGTGCGGCGAAGCCACATACTATCCATTTACTCCGTGATTCGAGAGTGTTCCAGTATTTGTACAGATAAAGCAGGAGGAAGATCAAAAATACTTGGTTAAATATCGAGATGACATGGGCGTGGAGATCCCCCCAGGTAAACGAGAAAAGGGGGTACTCGTTGATGGTGTTGGTGATTGTCCGGGTACTGTCCCAGAGCACGGAATTGAGTCCTTTCCCGAGCATAAACTGGTAAAAAAACGAGGGATTGGGGATGAAAAAGATGACGAGCGGCAGCCAGCGGAACCGGTCGAAAAGGAGCGTGCCGATTGCGTACACGGTTACGGCAGCAACTCCAAGAACCGTCGGCAGGGAGAGATTGAACGCGATGTTCGAGGGAACCCCGCTCACGATACCGAGGCAGCCAAAAATCCAGTAACCCAGATAGTAATACACATCCAGCGTACCCCCGGCAAACCATGGATCGAGGGGTGGTACTACTGGATTTAACATCATGGATGCAAGAAACCCGTGGTCCATGAACTTCTCAGCGTAGGAAATCGTCGGATTAACAAACCTGACCGTGAGCATCAGGAAGAAAAAGATGAGAAATATGAGTTCCCAGTGCCATTCTTTTTTGATCTCAGAAAAAATGTACTCGCGTCGATAGATATTATACACAAAAAGCAGGATGAACGGTATGATGGCTAGCTGAACAGGGATGTTGGCTAGACCGCAGTACCAGGTAAGAACGGTGAAAATAAGGAGTGAAGCTGCAAACGCAGCAGGAAATGCGTACTGCAGCAGGATCCTTTTGAGTGAAGGGTACAGCGAAAACTGCAGAAATGTAATAACCAGGAGCCAACTCGCCACTGACAGGATCTGGTATTCAGGAGTCAGGCGTCTTACCTCCATTAAGTTTTGAATTAATTGCCGATTTGATCGTCGGGATTACCCAGTCCCCAAGGTAATAAATGGAAATGACCCCCCCGGCAAGCGTGACCAGATTCTTGATAAGGTCATCAACAACAGCGATCAGGAATGCTACAGCATAAGCGATGCCAGCGATCTCAAAAAATGTTGTTGCTACGGCAATTTCGTAGGTTCCGATCCCGCCTGGTGTTATCGGGACTGCTTTTACGAGGTTCCCGATTACGATAGCGAGGACAATCACCGCAAAGGGGATCTGCTGCTCGAACATCCTGACGACAAAAAAACAGACAAGGATATCGATCATCCAGATTATCAGGGATGATGCCCCGAGAATAATAATTGAGCGTAATGATAACGACGCACGCCTGATCTCCTCAAACATTGTGAGGATATACCTGACGTACCGGTTCTGTGTCGTCAGGTTCCCGACAACGATCAGGAAGATAAAAAATCCAAAACCAAGTGCGAGTGGCACAATGATTACCAGCTTAAACCATGACGGCACATTGGGGATATACCAAAGGGAAACTACCCCGAGAACAGAGATGGCGATAATATCAAAGACTCGTTCCACCACAATCGAGGAGATCCCTTCAGAGTATGTTGTCTTATAATCGTGTTTAAGAATGAATATCCTGACAAAATCGCCCAAACGGGCGGGAACGATCAGGTTGACGGTCTGGCTGATAAAAACGCAGGCCGTGGTCACGGCAACCGTGATCCGGTAATTGAGACCGAGGAGAATCCGTTGATATCGCCATCCTCTCATCCACCATGCAATTAAGCAGACAACTATCGCTATTCCCAGATAGATTGGAACAATATGCTGGAGTGCGGTGAGCAGATCGCCCCAGACTTTATAGAGCATATATACGATGATCCCAACAGCAATCAGGGTTGGGATCAGGATTGCACTAATTTTTCGATACATGGATTTGCCACCAGAGACGCAGGATTGCCGTTCCCATCCCGAAGACATCCTTTATTCGGACGGTTGTTCCTTTTCCTGCACGCCATTGAACGGGAAACTCATGTACCGTATAGCCAAGTCTTTGTGCCCTGACCAGAAGTTCTGTATCCCAGAACCAGTGATTTGATCGTATAGACGGGAGCACAGGAATTATACGCGCCTTGTTGAATGCTTTAAATCCACACTGGTGATCGAACAGGCGACTGCCAAGAATGTGCCGTACCAGGAAATTATACGAACGGCTCGCAATCTCTCGTCCCCCGGTACGCCGGATGTCGCTTTCGGGAAGGAGGCGGGATCCGGTCGAGATATCGGCCCCCTTTCTTATTGCGTCGATGAGCTCCGGGAGATGCTTCATATGGGTCGCGAGATCGACATCATAATAACAGACGATTGAACCCTGCGCATTCCTTATCGCCCGGTTGAGCGCCTTTCCCCGACCCTGACGTATATCGGAATGCAGTAGTTTCACATGGGTGGACTTTGTTTCATATTGTCGGACAAATTTTGCACTACCATCAGAACTCCCATCCTCGGCCACAATCACTTCAAAATTTTCCGTGATTCTGGAGAGTGCTTTGAGAGATTCAGGAATTGCACGTTCGAGTGCAGGCCGGTCATTGAAGACCGGAATGATTGCAGTGATTTCAGGAGGAGTCATCAGTGTTCCTTCTTCTGAATGCATCCGGCAATCCGGTAGCCTGCTCTGATTGAGCCTTCCATACTCCTCTCGGGGTAATTTTCCTCAGAAAACATCCCGGCGATATAGATGCCATGTTTTTCATATGCGGGAATAAGGGACCGGTAACCGGTTGTATAGATGGGGCCGGCCCACGGATCGACCGCCATCCGGCTCCAGTGGATCTCCGTTTCCATAATGCCAAACCGGGAACAGAAATCTTCGCGCATTTTCTGGTCGAGACGTGCGGGAACGGTGCCACTAAAATATGAAGCCAGGTAAACGATATCCTCCCCATAGCGTTCTCGGGGTACAAAGTTGGTGTGCGCAACAACCGCTCCGTACGGCCCCTCATCTTTCATGTTAATCCAGTATATTCCTTCGCTGACGTCACGTTCGATCCCAAGAGTCATGCAGGCGGCACCCTGGTACGGGATCTCCGGCATCATTAAGCCCGTGATGTTCCCGAGTTCCTGTGGTGGTATCGTGGACAAAACTGCATCCACACTCTCCCCGTTGATCTCCCAGCAGCCATCCTTTCTGGAAATTGATGTGACCGGGGTTTGCAGATTGATTTTTCCTCCTTTACCCATAATTGATCGTTCAAGACTGTCAATAATCTGGTGAAACCCTCCGTTCAGATATCCAAGGTGTTCGCCGGATACCCCACGGTTTGACCGGATTGTTATACGGCTGATAAGCCAGGCTGCAGACACCTTGCTTCGGTTCTTTCCGAACTTACTCTTGAGCAGGGGTTCAAAGAATGATGAATAGATACGGGGACCGAGATGATCAAGAATATAGGTCTCGGCCGGTATGTCATCTAACGAAAGAAGATCTATTTTTTTTGCATGCAGGGTAAGCCATGCAAGTTTTGCCTTATCGATGAGCGAAAGTTCCGGCCAGCGCAGGATCTGTGGCGGTGTTGTGAGAGGGTAGATCGTATCCCGGGAAAAATAGCCGGTACTACCTGCATGCCACTCAAGTCGCTCCCACAATCCCAAGTCCCTGATGAGGGAAAATAAATGGTTGTCCTCAGAGAAACAATGATGATAATACCGCTCAATCCAGTAATCATCAATGTGATACGATGAGAGGCAGCCCCCAAGAAACGGCATCTTCTCGAAAAGGACAATCTCGTGCTCACCGGATAATGCATGAGCCGCAACAAGCCCACACAACCCTCCCCCGAGTATTCCGATTTTCATGGTGTGTTACCGGTATTATTTGTTCGGGATCATATGAAAAAGGCTCCGTAACCATCAAAAAAAAATTGTGGCGGACTAGGCGGGAATTTATAAGAAAGTTTTTGTATTGTCGAATTTAAAGTTCTTAAAACAAAGGACTTAAAAGAATTAAAAGAAATACTAATCCGTTAGCCCATTGGATGGTGTAACCAGATGCGGGTATTTTTTATTGGGTTTGGTCAGGCAGGAGGCAAGATTGTCGACATGTTCATTGAACAGGACAAGAAGCTCGGGACCAACAGTTTCCGGGGCATTGCCGTTAATACCGCAAGGACCGACCTGATGGGCCTCAAAAATATCGAGATGAAAGATCGCCTCCTCATCGGGCAGACGCTGGTGAAAGGTCATGGTGTGGGTACTGACAACGTGACCGGAGCCAGGGTTACTGCAGATGAAATCGACAGCATCATCAATGCGGTCGATACCCGGGGAACGCATGACATTGATGCATTTGTAATTGTTGCAGGACTTGGAGGGGGTACCGGCTCGGGGGGTTCCCCGGTGCTTGCACGCCATCTGAAAAGGATCTACCGGGAGCCGGTGTACGCACTGGGAATCATTCCGGCCCCAGAAGAAGGGCGACTCTATTCGTACAATGCAGCCCGCAGTCTCACGACGTTGGTAAACGAAGCTGACAACACATTCATTTTTGACAACAGTGCGTGGAAAAACGAGGGAGAGAGTGTCAAGAGTGCATTCCAGCGTCTCAACAATGAAGTGGTTCGGAGGTTTGCAATTCTCTTCCGCGCTGGTGAAGTTGGCCGGATGGGTGTTGGTGAGATGGTGGTGGACTCAAGCGAGATCATCAACACCCTCCGCGGGGGTGGCATCACCTCAGTTGGTTATGCGATCAGTGATGTGCTCAGTAAACGCACCAAGCAGCAGCGGGGAATCTTTGGGGGCCTCAAGGAGAATATTAAAGATACACTTGGCGGTAAGAAAGAGGCAAATGAAGAAGTACTCATGGGGGAAGACCGGTCAGCAAAGATTGTAGGTCTCGTCCGCCGGGCTATGCTTGGCCGTCTCACACTGCCCTGTGATTATTCAACTGCCGAACGTGCGCTGGTCCTCATAGCCGGACCTCCTGACGAGATGGATCGAAAAGGTGTCGAAAAAGCCAAGAGCTGGGTGGAAGAGAATATCGCTGGTGTCGAGGTGAGAGGAGGAGACTACCCGGTAAACAGCGAGTACGTCGCAGCGGTTGTGATGCTGGCAACGGTTGGCAATGCACCCAGGATCAAGGAACTCCTTGATATTGCAAAGGAAACAAAAGAAGAGGTTATTAAATCCAAGGAGAAGAAATCCAATATGTTTGAGGAAGGTATCGAACCATTGTTCGAATGAGGTTGATGATGAAGAGATTGAAGCGATTGGTTTGGATTATTGCCCTGGTTTTAATTATAGTGCCTGCCGTTTCCGTGGCAGATTATACGGTGAACTCGATGTCGGTAACTCCGAGCGGTACGTTGGTACCGTCGACGACCGTTGATCTTTCCTTTACGATACAATTGGCCAGCGGGACAACAGAGTCCAATTCCCTCCAGATGTATACTCAATTGAACAATCCAAAATGGTCTTATGTTATAAATGTGAATGGTGTCGCAAACGGACTTACCGGGGCATCGTCAAAGACCGTAACTATCAATAGTTTTTTACTGAACTATAAATCCGGTGACGATGTATCCGTTGGAGTGACCTTGGAAGGGACTGCCCCGACGGTTACCCAGACCTCAAATCAAACCCTCGTCCAGATTAATGAAGTGGATTCAAACGGCAATCTGGGTAATTCGCCGTATACACTGAGTACATTGGTGGTCAATACCAATGATGTCACGACTGCTATCGCGAATGCGAATTCACAGCTCAGCCAGTTCAGGACCGATATTGATGAAAAAGCCGCGATGGACATCGATACCTCTGCGGCCGAAGCAAAATACAATGATGCCCAAACACAGATCACTCAGGCCCAGTCTCTGCCAACGACCCAGTACACTACTGCATTAAATGATATAACTACGGCGACCTCCACAATTTCCGATGGTGAGACCCTTCTTGACAAAGCGTGGGCAGAATCAGAGATCGCTACTGCACAGGGACCGGTAAATAATGTCGATGCACTGATCGCGTATTTCCAGGGCAATTCAAGTACGGCGAGCGATGCCCGGTTGTCAACGGTTATCAATGAACGAGAAATCGCAGTGAGTTATATATCGGCAGCAAATGATTTCGTGACCAATGGCAACTATGCGTCGGCACGCTCAAAAGCTGAACAGGCATATACGGAAGGAAATCAATCCTACAATGATGCCATCACCTTTCAAACTGCAGTTGAATCCACCTGGAATCCTTTTGCGGGCCTTGGCTCAATTGGTTCAGTTTTCAGTTCCAGTGTTCTCATTATTGTTGTTGGCGTGATAGTTGTTGTGTTAATTATTGTCGGGATTATCATCTACCGCAAACGCTCCCGCTGGGATGAACTGGGCTGAGTATCATCCCCCAATTTTATAAGATTTTTCAGTAGTTTTATCAGAATGTGTGTCCGGCACTCGGCTTGGATCATTCTTATTTCTGGTTTATACTCCGTAACGGGACTGGCCTCATCAATTCTCTTTCACAAGATGCGACCGCTCCAACCTGACATATCCAAAAAAACAATTGTGGCTACTATCATAGGCAGCGCCGTTCGTTGAAAAGATCTGATGTTCCTCCATTTTTTACTACATGGAACGCTACTACTGATTTGCAGTACAGGATTGGGTTATTGGCTACCAGCATTTGGTCTGGTGCTAAAGAACAGTTTTAAACATGACAAATAGTGGTAATAGTGGTGGTAATCGTACCTGCTTCAACAGATCCAACATTATTCACAGCAGTTTTTGGTTAGATCCTTACTGAAAGAACGTTCGCAAAATAATTCCATACCCTCATTTTAATGGCCCATAAAATGCAGAAGCGCTCATAAAAATGTGATTCTTCACTGTTGCAATGTGAAGACATCGAGATTGATACTCCCCATCGTTCCATCACGGTGAATATAATAATCAAGGAGCCGGTTATCATTATCATAGAATGAGAACCAGTAATCGAGTTTGTAGGTCGTTTTATCATATCCCGGCAGGGAGGGATAACTTTCTGTATCGTGAAGTATGATCACGCCCGGGTGGTTTTCCGTCAGGGTCTTTTCATCTTCTATCTGGCCGTAGAATACGATCTTATTCCACCGATCGCCCCGGTAATACCAAGGCAGCGGCCAGTAATCCTTTGATGCGAGGACCACCTGACTGGAATTATCCATTATATTCATAACGTCCCTGAGATCTTCTGAGTTCTGTACCTGAACAATCGGTTCGTTTATATCTGCAGGAACAAATGCGACATGCCAGGTCATCAGGGCCAGAAACAGGCAGCCTATAAGAGCAAATGCAATCTTCTGCCAATTGAGTTTGTATACGGCAACAAAACTCATCGGGAGCAGCTGGTGGATGATCAGCCATGGCACTTTTTCACCAACATACGCATAAAATGCCATGGTCAGGATCATCCAGTAGATACAGAGCTGGAAAAAGAAGTCTGATCTTTCATTGACCGCTGTATAAGTTTTGAGTTGGGTCAGGCTTGTTGCAGCAAGATCTTTTGTCGACAGTTCAAAATGCCGGGTCAAAAGCCCGTTTTTCAGGCGTTTGAATGTTAGGATCAGGTTTATGTCTTTGAATATGAACAGCAGAGTTCCCAGTATTGCAAGAAGGAAGATCGGTAGTTCATACAGCAAATACAAGGGGATGTAGAAGTAGAACGGGCCTCCAAGACGCTGTTCGTCAGACATGGCGACCCAGTGATCAACTGCCTGATACCATCCGGTTGAATTTATCTGGAAATTTTGTCCGACTAGTGTCTCCGGATGCATCCCAAATGCTGAATAGAGGGCAACCAGAATCCCGATAATGATCAACAATCCGATCAGGAGATCCTGTTTCCATTGGGGAGGCAGATGGATGCGTTTTTTCCAGATTGAATATCCGAAAAATGAGATAAAGATCAACAGTATGATCGGCATCTCTTCTTTACAGCAAAGCGCTCCCCCTGCTGCTATCGCCGCGATAATAACATACCGCAGCTGCCCACGCTCAAAATAATAGAGCAGTGCGACAAGGAGGAGCATCGTGAAAAAAAGCATGAAGATATCATGACGAAGGAACCGGGAAAAATACACCATATCCGGGGAAATGGCAAGAAACAGTGCCACCAGAAGCGTCTGCATTTTCGTGATATACCCAAGCCGGTAAATAAAGTAGACCAGTGGTACGAGCAGTGTCCCGAATAGTGCTGGCAGCAATCGTGCTACGAGGTCGGACGCGCCAAAAACTGAGAACATCCCGGCAGTGACATAATAGAGGAACGGTCCATGATAACTCGGGTCATAGACCCATGACCCTTTTGTCAGGAGTGTATACGAAAACCATGAATGTATAGCTTCGTCATGATGGAATAATTTGAGATCCAGTTGCCAGAATCTCAGGATAATCGTAAGGAGTAAGATTAAGAGAAAAACCCGCTCAAACGTAAAAATGTGTTTTATTTTATCGGTAAAAGAAGCGGCCTTCTCCACGTACCGCACCTTCAACTCTCTAATACGATCTCAATACCGATATCCTTTGGCACCTGAATCCGCATCAACTGGCGGAGTGCACGCTCATCTGCATCAATATCAATAAGTCTCTTGTGGACACGCATCTGCCAGCGATCGAATGTTGCTGTTCCTTCCCCATCTGGACTTTTACGTATTGGTACAACGAGTCTTTTTGTCGGGAGTGGGATGGGCCCAGCCAGATTCACTCCTGTGCGTTCTGCAATCTCACGGATCCTGTCACAGACCATTTCCACTTTGTTGAAATCTGTACCTGTCAGGCGAATTCTGGCTTTTTGCATAATGATCACTCCAAAAAAAATTATTTAATCATCTGTTTCGGCTGGATGGCAATGCACATACCGGCGGCAATTGTTGCTCCCATATCCCGGACTGCAAACCTGCCCAGCTGTGGGAGTTCCTTGACATTCTCTATAACCATGGGTTTTGTCGGCTTGATCTGGACGATAGCCGCGTCCCCGGTCTTGAGGAATGTGGGGTTCTCTTCCTTTGTCTGGCCAGAGCGCGGATCGAGTTTCTTCTTGAGCTCGATGAATGTGCATGCTGTCTGGGTTGTATGACAGTGGAAGACCGGCGTGTAACCAACGGTGATTGCACTCGGGTGCTGGAGCACGACAACCTGTGCAGTGAATTCATCTGCAACGGTCGGGGGCTGTTCAGCGGGACCACAGACATCGCCACGCCGGATGTCGCCCTTGGCGATACCACGGACGTTAAATCCGACGTTATCCCCGGGTACTGCCTGAGGGATTTCTTCGTGGTGCATCTCGATGGACTTGATTTCACCATCTTTGTTTGCCGGCATGAATGAAACTTTCATACCTTTCTTCATGACACCGGTTTCGACACGGCCTACCGGCACTGTTCCGATACCGCTGATGCTGTAGCAATCCTGAATTGGCAGGCGGAGCGGTTTGTCAGTTGGCTTTGACGGCTCCTTGAAGGTATCCAGCGCCGAAATCAACGGGAGCCCTTTGTACCATGGGGTTTCAGGGCTGTTTACCTTAATGTTGGTACCCTGAAGCGAGCTGACCGGGATAAAAAGTGTCTCTTCGGGCTTGTATCCGACCATCTTGATGAGTTCCGAAAGATCCTTCTTGACTTCGTTGAAACGCTTCTCATCGTATTTTACAGCATCCATCTTGTTGATGGCGATGATGATCTGCGTAATGCCAAGGGTACGGGCAAGGAATACGTGTTCCTTGGTCTGCTCCATGACACCATCAGGAGCTGCCACGACAAGGATCGCAGCATCCGCCTGTGACGCGCCGGTGATCATGTTCTTGACAAAGTCTCTGTGCCCGGGGCAGTCTACGACCGTGAAGTAATACTTTGCGGTATCGAATCTCTTGTGCGCAATATCGATGGTAATACCTCTTTCACGCTCTTCCTTGAGGTTATCCATGACCCATGCAAATTCAAAAGTCGCCTTACCCTTCGATTCAGCCTCCTTTCGGTAGGCCTCGATAATGTGTGCAGGTACTGCACCTGTCTCGAACATCATCCGGCCAACGGTGGTTGACTTTCCGTGGTCGATGTGTCCGATAACAGCCAGATTCATGTGGGGCTTATCAGCTGCCATTAAATGTTCCTCCCATGTAGTAATTGTCCGCATACCGTCTGTCTATGCGAGTATTACATATATGAGACGCATCTATTTAAAGTATTTCGATTCCCTCTGCCGTTTTTTCAGGTGGAAATCCATATCGATATTCTCATATCTTATGTTTGAATATTCTCTCTGTATGAAGACACTACCATTCCAGCGGGACACAACAAAAAACCGGGTGACGGTTGATTGTGCCGGGCGCCCTGTATCGGTGTACAGTTCATGCGCGTACTGCAGGCATTGTCAGGGTATCCGGACAGGAACCCGTCTGTCTCCATCACCTCAATTAAAAGCGCTCAATGAGATACGCCAACGGGGCGCTGCTGATGAAACGCTCATGAATGCTGCAATGATGTTCAATACGCTGGTACGGGACGGCGTATCTGTCGAATGTGACGATGATAAAAACGAGGGTTTTCAAAAATTATATTAGGCAGATCTATAGACGGTTGTTGCTGCATTTTGTTTATAAATTGGCATAATTCTTTCCAAACCTTTATGCAATGGCGGCTATTCCATGCATTTTCACTCATGTGATTAAACCGGCGACGGGTAGAGTATATTGACATTCCAATACATCCTGTGTATGCCGATCCGTGATGATCCCCCTTTTGAGTGACCAATGATACGTAAACATCGATCATGAGTGAGTGCAGGTAGTTCTTGTTGACCGTACTGGGACAGGAAAGTACGTTCGTGGTCAGGCCACCAGTACCAGCGCAACAATAACCAGTGCCCGGGTGATCTCATTTGCAGCTCCGACTACATCCCCATTGATTCCTCCGAACAGTTTTTCGGATACCACAAGGAGGAATGTAGGACACAGGATCATGACGATTCCTGCGGTTGCCAGTTGGAAAGGAGTTACCGGAAGAAAAACAAGTGGAATACACAGAAGAAGCGACAGGAATGGGAAGTAGGGCCGGGCAAACCGGTGGAGGTAACTGTGCATTCCCTCTTTGAATGGTGTCCCGTACGATGTAAGAAAGACCATGGAAAATTTCGCACAGACTTCCCCAATAACCAGTGCCGAAATAATGGATGCTGCTGCATGAAGACTGGCAAAGAGCAGAAGGGTGATAACAAGCCCGGCCGCAATACCCCCGGCCCCCACGTACCTGTCAGTGAGTGCCCGGATTCTTTTCTCATGATCCCCATGCGCCATCAACCCATCGCCGAAATCAAGCAGGCCATCGAAGTGATGTGCACCTGACAGGATTATGACTCCTGCGACAGCAATCACTGCAGCAAGTGTCTTATCCGTAATAAAATATACCGGCACTGCGACCAGGGCCGCAATGACGTATCCTGCAACCGGGTAGATCCAGGAATGGCGTGCGAAAAGCTCAAAATCCTGTGGCTTTCCCAGCGGGAGTATTGTTGTAAACTGTAAGAGCGATTGAACCGGTCTCATACGCATTCACTGTAAAGGCGAGATGTGCATCCTGCGATCAGGCCAGCTACGGCATCATCAAGGAATGGACCCAGGGTGGCGAGGATGCCGGGCTTTTTCTGGTCATACCTGGTGAACTCGAACCGGGCGTACGTCCCACCGATGCATTCAGCAATGGCCATACCGATGATCTCATCGCTCAATAAAAAGACCGGGTCTTCAGCAATTTCCGAATTTTTGCGTTTTTCGTAGAGCTCTTCTTCGAGTAGCACAGCACCAAGAAGCAGCGAGGAGACGTTTGGGTCCTGAAGGTTTTTTTGTATTTTTGCTTTTATAATCATGGACGCCTGCTCTTCGGATAGCCCATGGGAGACGTAGAGTCCCATGGCAGCCTCTACTATGGCATCGATCGTGATTCCCTTATTTTCCAGACGTTCTTCGATCTCAAACATTTTAGAAATGTAATGGGGGTATCCTCTATTAGAGAGTTATGACACGATATGCCGATATGTTCAAACATAATGGATAAGAGATGACTTGAGTACACATGCCATTCCTTTCGGGTACCCCGGTCTTTGCGTGTAAAAAACCCATGTTTTGTGTAATCCTTGGGAATACAATGATCTCCACCATACCGGGTCTCTCCGGGGCCGGTCCGACTCCGGAAAAAACGCTTCTGACTCCCAATCTTGATGCCGAACTGGTAACAAGGGGCCGTATCACCAGTCTGCCGCTCAAACCCAATACTCCGACCGGCTGCCCCACCCCCGCGTCCATTACGCGGGCAATGATAGAACTGACCGGTGTTCCCCCGCTCTTTATCAATGCAGGGTTAAAACATTCGTTGACGGTTCCCTATCTTGATGCGCTGGGGGAGGTTGGCAAGGATCCACGGAACGGTGATGCCGTGCCTCTGGCAAAGGATCTTTTTCTCCATGGGCAGGAGATCGGTAAGATCCTTTCATGGTCAAGCGATCTGCTCGTCTTGGGCGAATGTGTGCCCGGCGGGACAACGACCGCGCTCTGTGTCCTCCGTGCTCTCGGGTATCCTGCCACAGTCAGCAGTAGTTTTGTTCAGAATCCGGTCAGCCAGAAAGAATCGTTCTGTTGCCAGGTCCTGAAGGGAATTTCTGGCATGAATGTTACGGAACCTCTCGATATAATTCGATCTGTGGGTGACCCGATGATCCCGGTTGCAGCGGGTATTGCCCAGACCTATGCCGGGAAGCTGATTCTTGCGGGGGGAACCCAGATGCTTGCGGTATGCAGTGTGATCAAAGCGATGAACGGCCCCATGCCTGCGGTTGCAACGACGATATATGTAAGGGAAGACCGCACCGCGAATGTGCAGGAACTTGCCGGGATGATGGGGGTTCATTTGTACAGTGTCGATCCCGGATTTGATGAATTGGGACATGAGGGTCTGGCCCGGTACTGCCATGGGGAGGTCAAGGAAGGTACCGGGGCTGGCGGGGCGATGTTTATGGCTTATATGATGGGGTTTACTCAGGATCAGATTCAGAAAAAGATCATTGAGACGGTCCGGGCGTATAGCTGATCAGGCTAAATACTCATTTTATCATAATTAGTTGAGAACAATGCTTCCCATCTGCGTAGTCAATAATTATGGGCAGTTCAACCATCTGATACACAGGGCACTGAGAGATCTGGATATCGAAGTGGCGCTGGTCCCCAACACAACCCCCAAAGAGGAGATTGCGGCAGGATACCGTGGAATTATTCTCGGCGGAGGTCCTGCAATCGAGCGTGCCGGGACATGTGCCGAATATCTGGATCTGGGGCTCCCCGTTCTTGGGATCTGTCTTGGTCTTCATATCATCGCAAAAAAATTTGGTGGCGATGTTCATCCGGGGAAGTCCGGGGGCTATGGATCAGTTGAAGTCAGCATTTCTCATCATGACGATATCCTCACAGGGTATCCTGAAAAAATTCCGGTCTGGGCATCACACGCTGATGAAGTAAGCAGGATACCAGAATGTTTTACCTTGCTTGCCAGTTCCGGTATCTGTGAGGTGGAGGCCATTGCATGTCCTCAAAAAAAGATTTACGGCCTTCAGTGGCATCCTGAAGTAAGCCATACGCTGGACGGGAAAAAAGTTTACGAGAATTTCAACGCGATCTGTAATGATTGATAGCAGTAATCAACGATATTTTTTGAAACTTGCGCTCTTACGATCTGATGATCCCCCGGGGTCCGTTCATTGTCCTCCAAAAAAGTACCGTCCCCTCTCCCTTTTTCATAAGGGGGACCCCCTGCCCCCCTACCCGAATCGTCCGGCGTGGGTTGCCGGATTTTTGTCACTTTTACCTGTGATAATTGGATGTACCTGTGATTATCACATTTGAATGTGACAACAGCGTTTCGCACTTTTGATCCAAATGACCCGTGTGTAGGGGCACCTTCTTACCGATGGCTGGCCCCTGGTCCGCGAAAAGCCGCAAAATCTGCTGGAATTCTTTTTGAATTTGCCGTATGTGAAAATTAATCCCCGAGAATAAAAACCCTTTTTGGCCCCGGCTTGAGGGGTGGGACTGCGTGTTCAGGTGATATTTGGTTTTCCACGTGTCGGGATGGATGGTCGTTCGATGTTCATGGAGGAGAATCCGGGGAAATCCCGAGATTTCATGTTTTCAGACAGGGTCTATCATTCATTATACTGAGTACCTAGTATGGGACGTCAGTTTTTTTACAACCAAAACCGAATGGGTGATTATGATAGAGAGAACTGTTTCACGCGGACTGCTATTTCTGGGCTTGTTAATCCTTCTTGTGGTGCCGGCAATGGCGGATCTTACTACAATTTCTCAGGGAAATACGGTATTCATCGGTGAACAGAATCTCAACATAGCTAACGCAATGGGGACCGACACGCAGATTGGCTGGTGGGCATCAGGCGCCGCCATAACCACAACTTCTCCCGCTCAGTTAGTGCCGGCAATATCACCGTTTTCAGTTGCACCTTCAACGTTCGGGCAATATACCGGTGTGTGGTACCGGCTTACTCCCCAAGGGAAGCCTGATGGTGTTGCCTTCATTGTTGCCGATCCCTCCCTTGATATACGGGTAGAAGATACAACGGTGAATGTCGATGTCACCAACCATTGGGTTCCCCGAGGGGATGATATCCGGTTCAGGATCGATACCAACCTCAATGCAATATCCACTCAACGAGGTACTCCCGTTCCAATAACGATAAAAGTACAGTCTCCTAATGGAGGGGTATATTCAGCCCTTGTCAATGACGCCGGAACCCCAACGTCTCTTGAAAATGTCGGGGTAACAACCTCTCCGTTCTATTATTTAACCACGCCGATATGGAATACCGGTAATGCCATTTACCCCGTAGGTACTTATACAATTTGGGCGGAATGCGATGCGAACAGTATGAAGGATAATTACGATGTAACCGGTAAGACGATAAGCGAGCAGACCAGTCTCCTCGATCAGGATCAGAATCCATTAATCTCCGTGAATGTTCCTACAACAAGTCAGACAACACAGATTGCTACTACCTCTCCAACACAAACCCCTATAATCGTCACGACCACGATCACCCCAACCCCCACAACACCTTCATTGACTCATATTGCCACGACACCCTCTGTTGCCGCAACAACTATACCTGTGGCTACTGTTTCCAATTCACCCACGTCAGTGGAAACAACCGCCACAAGATCAGGGGGATTTGGTGCCGTTCTGACCGTGATTTCCCTTTGTTCTCTCGCCGCTGTTGTTATCTTTAAAAAACAGCATTGACCTTTTTTCCGATGTACATAACATTTTTATCCGTTGTTTCTCCATATCCGATGTATGAATGTTGTAACTGCAGTTATCAAAGGACGTCACAGTGTGCGGAAGTTCAAACCGGATCCGGTTGATGAAAATTTCATCCGTGATGCCATCGAATGTGCGGTGCATGCACCGACCGCTATGAACCTCCAGCCGTGGCTGATTGGCGTAATACGCACAAAGGAGCTGCTTGAAAAAATTGCAGATCTCACGGATCATGGAAAATTTATTGCAGACGCTGTAGTGTGTTTTGCTGTTTTTGGTGAGCGGAATGCCAAATATTATCTGGAAGATTGTTGCGCTGCAACCGAGAACCTGATCCTCGGACTGCAGGCCAATGGTGTGGGATCCTGCTGGGTTGCCGGGGATAAAAAAGAGTATGCGGATGCCGTTCGCAAACTCCTGAATGTGCCGGAGAAATATACTCTTGTTGCATTGGTTCCCGCAGGATTGCCACAGGATATTTCTCTTGCCTCTAAAAAAGACACAAAGAACGTGGTGTTTTTTGACAGATTCGTGCAGGCATAATTCTCACACCAATATTTTCTTTCCCCATTTTTCGTCAGACCCTTTCGACATCGCGTAGGTTTTCTGACCTCGCAATCCTTAAGCATCCCCTGCATCCCATCATTATTTATGAAAAATGTGGTTCTGCAGGTTGCACTTGATCTTCTTGAACTTAAACGGGCCGTGCAAATCGCACAAGAGGCACTGGCCGGGGGAGCGGACTGGATTGAAGCCGGGACCCCGCTCATCAAGAGCGAAGGGATGCAGGCTATCCGAACCTTGCGCGAGCAGTTTCCGAATACTGTCATTGTAGCGGATATGAAAATTGCAGACACCGGTACCATGGAAGTCGAGATGGCCGCAAAAGCCGGGGCAAGTATCATCTGTATTCTTGCAGATGCAGATGATGCCGTTATTGCAGAAGCCGTACGCTCCAGCCGGTTGTACGGGACAAGATTGATGGCGGACCTGATCAATGTCAAAGATCCCGTTTCCCGTGCACGCACACTTGAACGTATGGGTGTGGATATCATTGCCGCCCATGTGGGGATCGATCAGCAGATGATCGGTAAGTCCTCCCTCTCTCTTCTCAAAGATATTCGGGGAGAAATTCATATCCCGGTTGCGGTTGCAGGTGGACTTGATGCAGCAACTGCAGGCGAAGCCGTGTGTTATGGGGCAGATATTGTGATCGTTGGCGGCTGTATCGCCCGCTCTGCCGATGTAACCGGATCGACAACATTAATCCGTCAATCTCTAGATGCACCATCCATTCAGTCCCAGGAAAAACCGAGTTTGGATGAGGAGATTCATTCGCTTTTTATGCAGGTGTCAACACCTAACATCAGCGATGCGATGCACCGGAAGGGTGCGCTCCCGGGGCTGGTCTCTTTCTGCGGCAATGTGAAAATGGCCGGTAAGGCCGTAACAGTACATACTATTGCAGGTGACTGGGCAAAACCGGTCGAAGCGATTGAGATTGCAGAACCCGGCAGTGTTATTGTGATTAATAATGATGGCTGCGTCCATGTTGCGCCATGGGGAGAACTGGCAACATTAAGCTGCATGAAAAAAGGGATCGCCGGTGTCGTGATTGATGGGGCTGTGCGCGATATCGATGACATACGTTCAATGAAGTTTCCCCTGTTTGCCCGGGCCATCGTGCCCAATGCCGGAGAGCCCAAGGGATTCGGAGAGATTAATGCAGAGATTCAGTGCTGCGGGCAATACATTCATCCGGGGGACTGGATCGTAGGGGATGAAAGTGGTGTTGTGGTGATTTCCCGCGAACGGGCATATGAAGTCGCCCGCAGAGCGCTTGAAATCAAAAAAACCGAAGCAAGGATCCGTGAAGAGATCCGCCGGGGCAGTACGCTGTCAGCAGTTTCGGAACTGAGCAAATGGGAAAAGAAATGAGTATAATTTTAATGAAAGACCGTATGCTCCAGCAAAATGGAACCCGCTGAAAGGATTTTTTCAATTGCATCATCTACCTGATCGACGCGGAGGATGAGTACAGCGGCCTTTTTGCCTGAATAGGCATAAGAATATTCGATATTGATGCCGGCGTCTCCCAGAACCTTTGCTATCTCAAAGAGTCCTCCGGGTTTGTCTTTCATCTGAACGGCGATCACATCAGTGAATGCGACGTTGAAACCAAGCGAGGACAATTTTTCATACGCTTTTTCCGGGTGATCTACCAATGCCCGGATAACACCAAATCCGTTTGCTTCGGCAATGCTAAACGCAAGGATATTGATATCCTCTTCGCCCAGTGCATGGGCGACCGATGCCAGTCTGCCCGGGCGGTTTTCTGAGAAGATTGAGATCTGTTTAATAACATACTTTTTCGTGTCCATGTTATAACGCCCTCTTATCAATCACTTTCTTGGATTTCCCTTCAAACCGTGGTAATGATCCCGGCTCCACAAGTTCGACGTCCACGGCGACGTTCAGCGCATTTCTGAGTCGGTGTTCTACTTGCTGTCGGATACGCATCAGGTCTGTAATCTTGTCACTGAATGATCCCTTGGTCAGTTCAACCCTTATGAGCATGTTATCCAGTGCACCAGTCCGCTCGACAACGATCTGGAAATGCTGACCAACTTCCGGAATTGACATCAGGGTGTACTCAACCTGTGATGGAAATACGTTGATGCCCCTGATAATCAGCATATCGTCCACGCGTCCCTGTATCCTTTTGATCCGCGGGTGCGTCCTGCCGCACTGACAGATGTCTTCTTCAACCGATGAGATATCTCCGATACGGTAACGGATCATCGGCAGCGCCTCTTTCTGGAGCATCGTGAGGGTAAGTTCACCTTTTTCTGCGGGTTCGAGTTGTTCACCGGTTTTTGGATCGACAACCTCCACGAGCGCTATATCCGACCATATATGGAATCCGTTCTGTTCGGCACATTCAGTAAACATCGGCCCGGAGAGTTCACTTGTCCCATAGATATCATAGGCCTTGATCCCCAGCCAGTTTTCTATTCTGGTACGCATGCCTTCTGTCCAGGGTTCAGCCCCGAGAATTCCTGCTTTGAGGTGTGTGTCCGTTCTGATATCAATTCCCATCTTTTCTGCAACTTCTCCGATATGCAGCAGGTATGAGGGGGTACATGCGATTGCCGTTACTTCGAGATCCTGCATCAATTCAATCTGGCGCTCGGTATTCCCGACACTTGTCGGGAGCACGGTTGCACCGATGCGCTCTGCCCCGTAGTGCATTCCAAGGCCACCGGTAAACAGACCGTACCCATAACTGACCTGGATGACATCGCCTCTGCCAAGACCAATCGCGGTAAGTCCCCTGGCAAGTGACGTACTCCAGGTGTCGATATCCTTCTGGGTATAACCTACCACCGTGGGCTTCCCCGTCGTCCCGGAGGATACATGATATCGTACGAGTTCTTCCTGGGTGGCCGTAAAGATCTTGTTGGGATAATTATCCCGGAGATCCCCCTTGAACATAAACGGAAGTTTTGTGACATCCGATAATTCTCTGATGTCATCCGGATGGACTTTCTGCTCTTTCATACGGTCATGATAAAATGGAGAGAAACTATAGAGCCGGCATATGAGACTTTTTAATAGTTTATACTGCATTTTCCGGAGATCCGCCTTTGGCAGTTCTTCAATCCTCGGATCCCAGAGATGCATCAAATCTCCCCCCGTCTGTCAATAACTCGCTTGGCTTTCCCCTCAAATCTGGGCAGCGAACCTGGTTCGACCAGTTTTACCGTAGTTCTCAGCTCAAGGGTGTCATGCAGTTCTTTTACCACTTTTTTCTGAATCCTTGCAAGATCTGCAAGTTCCCCGCTGAAATGGCTCCTGTTGATCTCAACTTCCACCGTCATCTCATCCAGATGATTGATTCTGTCAATATATACCATAAATTGATTGCCTACTTCCGGGATCCTGAGCAGCACATGTTCGATCTGGGAAGGGAATACGTTGATACCACGGATAATCAGCATATCGTCGCTCCTTCCGGTAATCCGTGAAATCTTTTTATATCTGCCACAGAGACAATCGTCTTCCATGAGCGAAGTGACATCACCGGTCCGATAGCGGATGAGTGGCATAGCCTCCTTGACAAGGGGTGTCACAACAAGTTCCCCCCGTTCTCCCTCACTAAGACGTTCCCCGGTTTCCGGGTTGATAATTTCGACAAGGTAACTGTCGTGCCATATATGGAGGCCATCCCGCTCGGGACATTCAAATGCGACACCCGGGCCAAAAAGCTCGCTCAGACCGTATGAATCGTACGCAGTAAGTCCAAGGCGTTTTTCAAGGGAATCTCTCATAGTATCTGACCAGGGTTCAGCACCGAAAATGCCGGTCTTCAGACTTTCAAGGGATTCGCCCATCTCCTCGGCGACTTCTGAAAAATGCATTGCATAACTTGGTGTACAGTGGATGGTTGTAACTCCGAAATCGCGGATCATTTCGATTTGCCTGCGGGTATTTCCTGTCGCGCTTGGAATAACGGTCATCCCGATTTTTTCTGCGCCGTAATGAAAACCCAATCCTCCGGTGAACATCCCGTAGTTAACCATATTCTGAAATACGTCGTTTTCTCCGAGACCAATCATCGTCATATTGCGGGCGATAAGATTCGCCCATGTATCCAGATCCCGATGAGTATATCCCACAACCGTAGGTTTTCCGGTGGTCCCGGATGTGGTGTGGATCCTTACAATCTCCCGCATCGGAACTGCAAAAAATCCGAATGGATACCCGTCACGGAGATCCTGTTTTTTCGTGAAGGGAAGTTTCTGGATATCATCGAGAGTTTTGATATCTGATACCGCTATTCCTGTATGGTTAAACTGCTTTTTGTAAAATTCAACCTGTTGTACAGCGTGAAGAGTTTTTTTCAGGCGTTTGAGCTGAAGAGTTTGGAGATCCGCGGGCTTCAGCGTTTCCATTTTTTTATCCCAGAACATCCGCAACACCTGTTATGCTATTGCATGACACTATATCTGTGGCACGTCATATCCTTTATACCTCATCATTCATATCCCTGCATTACGAACACAAGATTTTCTCAAATCCTATGATTTTTTTTAAAACACAAAAAATCCGTGACACCATACTACCGGACTTTATCGTTTAATGGTAATGCTGCGCACTTTGCAACATCAGAGCAAGAATAAAAAAATGCGAATATGCGAACAGGTTTTCAAATATGGTCTTAACGATCTCCATCGTCCTGTTACCCGAATCTTCTTGTGCCATACCGTGGCCCGGGCATTGATTATTGTGCATATTAACGTCTCTAAAAACCAGTGGGTAGTTACAGATATTGTGAAACTCTCACCAGAATTCAGTACTTCTCTAAATTATCCTCCATGAACATTAAATGATCAGCCCCCACGGCAAGTAAAACCACCTGCCCTTCTACACACAGTCCCGCCCCTCAAATCTGGGGCCTAAATGGGCTTATTTTCCCATCTGGGTCCGGTGGTGAACACAACAATGGAACTATTTTGTCCACCGCGGAAATTATCCCCGCGATTTATGGCGAAAATCCGAAACCGGTCAAATTTGGGGGTGTTATATTTTCCCTTTAGCGGTGTTCTGTGAGGAGTGTTTTTTTGGTCGGACTTTGTATCGTCTGGTACCCGTTCGGGTCCCCGGAGGCCATTATGGGCCAGAATCCGGATGGGGATGTCCAGGAAAATTGGGGGTTATTGATCCAATCTGAAATTAGTGAAGTAATGGAGTTCTAATCTGAAGAGTTTAAAACGTATATGTCCCTTATGTGTCAACATCTTCGGCGGAATGAAGTGATCACTCACTAAACGATGCCTTAATCAAGGGGAAAATGGCATTTATTAGATTAATTCAAGCATTTCGTGTGGGTTTTTATGTCAAGAGCGATTCCCTGGCTGGCAGTGTATGGCTTTGGCGCCCATATCAAGTCCACTCAAAAAAATTTAATTATTGTTAATAAAGGAATTGTTGAAGAGTACCCTCTTGAGGACGTCAATAATCTTCTCATTGTCGGTGGCCACACCCTGAATTCGACAACAGTTTATCATCTGCTGAAGAATGGGTCTTATATCTCTTTTTTTGAACCTGACGGTACTCCCGTTGGGATTATACGACCCTATGGACATTTTGAAGATAAGGAAATTCAACGCCTTCAGGAAGATTTACCTCGCCATCGGTATGCAACCATGATAGCAAAGGCCTCTCTTCGATCCCGTCTTATTGCCATTGAACAACTTCAGGATCAGCAGGGAAGAGAAATCGTATATGCAGGAGAACTGCAGGTTCTTCATAATGCCCTTAATGAACTCGAGTATCTTGTTAAACTGGATGAAATCCGACGGTTATCAAATCTTACGACAGATATGTATTACGAAATCCTTTCGCGGGTTATTCCGGAATCTTTCAATTTCAGGAGACGCACGGTCCGGCCACAGTGTGACCCGGTCAATGCCATGCTCTCGTTTGGCTACGCCATGCTCTATGGGAATTGTTGTGTTTCGGTAATTGGAGCTCGGTTGGATCCGGATCTTGGTCTCTTGCACGAGGGGTCTGGTGCGCTTGTGCAGGATTTTATCGGACCTTTCAAGGCAGAAATGATCGATCCTGTTGTGTGTAATACTGCTCAGGACTCTCTTAAACCCGGTGACTTTGAGCAGACGTCTTCACGATGCATGCTTTCAGATGCTTTGATTAAAAAACTCATCGGTGCCTTCAAAAAGTCTATTAATAATCAGAAAATCGATTATCAGGTAAATAATTTTTTAAAGGCGATACAAAAAATGGAAGATTTTACAGTGATGTACTGATTCTCCCGTCATTTTTGATGATCGAGAATTCATCATAGGTTCGTACCAGCATTTCATTAGTTTTTATGTCTCGTATCACTGCACGAGGACAGCCATAGAGCATCGAAATGAATTTTTCAAGTATTATCGGATCTGCACTTGCAAAGATCTGAACTCTCCCGTCAGCTAGGTTCATAACCGTTCCGGTCACGCTTAAATCCATGGCAATCTTTCTTGCACAGGCGCGAAATCCCACTTTCTGTACTCTTCCCGTGATAATGATCTCAAGGGTTTTCACTCTTGCACCCCCTGCATAATTCTGATTGCCAGTCCCAATTCGTTAAAGACCTCATTTCGGAGGGCTGACTGCCGGATATTGGTTGCTGCGTCTATCGCATCATCAAGAATATCCTGCCCGGTGTTCTCATAACCAGCATCATACAATTTCATTGCTATGTCGCACCGTACATATGCCCTTTTTGAAAGAGGCCTGATAATTTCTGCTTCTTTTATCGCATTATTCAGCATACGTTTCGCCGTTTTCAGATCGTCCTTGTCCCGGAAAAAAATGGAAATCTTGCAGAATAAAAATGCCCGTTTCCCCCGATCGGTCACAGAACGAACAATCCTTTCAAGTGCCATAATCTGACCTGGCTGGTGTCCGTCATTGATTATTCTCTCCGAAAATGCCATGATTTTTGCATACAGGGTATTCTTCTCTGGTGCATCATCATAACCAATCTGGGACAGGCGATACTGGCGCAATTCGTCATCCTCTATCAGACTAATAATTTCAGCAGATTTTTTTAGATACTGTGCATTCTCCTGTTTTTTCGAGAGATCAGATAATATTTTGCCAATTTCATTATGAATTGTATCCGCAATGTGCTGGATGTTTATGGTTTTTGCCAGTATTTCTGCCCTTTTTAAGAGGATCAGTGGCGTATTATCATCACAGTTCTGTATCGCAAGCGGCACTACTTCTAAAATGAGCAGCGCCTGATCGTACAGGGAGTCAACCTTTTCGATTGCCTCTGAAATATGGCGTATGGCGAGTTTGCACCTTTCTTTGTCTTCACGTACCATAGAATATACAGAAATTAGCGCTTTGACATACTCAATGGGGTCAGAAAATTTCGCTATGGCCTCTAATACGAGATTTATACGCTTGTCATCAGGCAGGATATCATTCATACTGATAATGGCGAGCACAATCTGGCGTCGTGCAATGGTATCTTTGTCAGATTCGACGATGTGCAGTCTTTTCAGTCCCTCATTAAGACAGAATTTTGCTTTTCCCGGGTCGAGATCGCGGTATCCAAGTGTTAAATCTGCCAGAACCAGTATTTTCTGGTACTCGGCGGGAAGTTTTGGTACGGCTGAAAAAACCTCATCAAGAATTAAATGGGCACCGTTTTCCTCCTGTATTTGCATCGCTGAATCTGCAAGAGTACAGAGGCCATTGAGTCGTACAAACGGATCACGCGTCAGATCAAGGAAGTTGTGAATCAGATCAATAATTTCCGTTGATGAGCTCACCCGGTAATGTGTCTGGAGGATATATGCCAATATTTCGTAGGGATCTGCAGAGTCCGGGTGGACGAGATCCTCATTGAGGTTTGCGACAATTCGGGACATCATGGCATTACGCTCCATGGGATCCTCGATCTCAATTGAATACAATGCGAGCGGGAGAATGTAATCCGTGCAGGCACTCTTTTTTGAGGAGAATAGAATGATATCTATCATTCCGGCAATTTTCAGTGATATCTGGGTTTTTTTAATCTCTGATTTCAGTAGCTGCAAACCTGTTTTAAATGGTTTTAATGGAATATTTTTACACAACCGGCTTTTCTGGGTGGTGTCTTGTATGATATCACACCCGATCCTGACAAACGACTCAGCAATGCGTTCACATAACTGCATTCGTAAGGATGGATCTTCAATGTCCTGTGCAATCCGGTATGCATCATCAAGGGCTTCAGGAACATGTTTACCGGTCGCATATTTTATCACACCCTCGATAATATTTGTCATCGCATAGGGTACAAGGCTGGGGTCCAGCAGCGAACTGCTCCATGTTCGCATCCGCAAAAGAAGATCAAGATCTCCCTGGGATGCAGCAAGAAGTGCAGCGTCGTCAATTATGCTGCTCAGCGTTGCAGACCGGGTTGTCTGCCCTTCAATCAGACAGGTAATTCCAACTGCTTGCTGGAGAAAATCCCGGTTTCCGGTCCGGACCCCAATCGCTGCAAGTTTCATGACGACTGTTGAAATTGCCTCTTCCCGTATGGATTGGTCCTGAATCGATTTTGCAAGATCTACCAGAATAGAAGAATCCCATGAATCAAGAAATCCCCGGTTTATTAAAGTTGTAATACTGTCGAGAACAAGGGCATCACATCCGGAATACAAGGTTAGGATCTGCTTTAATGAATCACAATGTTTTACAATATCCTCAAACGGGGTCGCATGACTTATCTGGTGAACTGCCTGATACAGTGCATCAGAAAAAATTGCCGGGTCTGTTTTTTCGAAAATCTCTTTAAACTGAGTGGATTGTCGATCATGAAAAATGCATTCCTCTATTAATTTTGCAAGACAATTGCAGTATTGTGGTAAAATTTCTGTCGGATATGTTATTTTCCTGAATAATTTGACCGCATCATCAAGATCTCCTGAAAGCAGCATTATTTGTAAAAACTGGATATAGATCCGGGCGGACTCTTGGCTTCCGCAGTTTTTCTCTATAAAGGGTACCAACTTTATAAGACCCTTGGAGGAGTGTGACTGTCTGGCAATTGTGGTTCCCGCGTGAATAATCTCCCTGACCGGATATTTTTTCTTTGATGGAATGTATCGGAGAAATTCAATTGAATTTGAAAGGTACCATTGATCCCCGGATCTCTCTGCTTTTGTGAGAAGATTCTGTATAATAATTCCGCTTGCAAAAGGAAATTCCCTGGAAAGAAAATTCAGATTATCGTTGATGAGATCTTTATTGTTTTCACGATCAAGAAGTTTTTCGGTGAGGGCACTGATTATATCCCCCATTATATCATCTGGGAGAGATTTAAAATTAAATACAAATACACGGATTTCCAGCAAGTCTTTCCCAAATGTCGATTTTACACCCTTGTTGATAATGTCGGTAAGGCATTCTCTTCTGCGGATTTTCTGGTGAATCGTTGCTGCAAGGCGTATACTCTCCAGAAATATGCTCATATCCTTTTTTTGAATCGCAATAGTCGCCAGTACCTGTGCTATTTCCGCATGCAGTACCGCACGTTTTGATATATCGGTAATCTCGCCAATAAGATCTCGAGCGTGGTACAGAACAGGAATGCTGCCACTCTTGACCATCCATTCGGTAAGCTGGGGGATGCAGTCTATAATAGAATCTGACCGGTACTTCCTGAAGGGAATCTTGTTCAGGACAGATAATCCCTGTTCTATATACGTTGGATCGGATTCAGAAATACCCGTTGAAATAAGCATCTGTGCTATAAATGCAATCATTTGTGATTGCAAACTTTTTTTTCCCAGTCTTTTCGGGAGTTCGAGAAGCGCGTTAAACCATTGAATATCTCTGGTTGTAATATACTGTTTTATGATCAGAGAAAAGAGATCTTCAGCTCCCTCTTCCGGGATATCATGGAGTGTTGATAAAATATTCGGCTTGTTTTTCAGGAATGCATGCTCAACAATGACAGAATTCACTGTACGCTGCATCAGCGTACGTGCATGTTTTCCCTTAAACCGTGCTGTATCGATAACAATTGCATCAATTTCTTCTCCATCATCCGCGTCGAGTGCTCTTTTTATCCTTTCGGTAATTGATGCAGATAAAATCATTTTTATACCATATGTATGTAGATATGATTAAGCAAAGTCAAATTAATCAAAATAGTAAATATACTTTTTGTTTTGAGTAAATGGCAAATTTACTCTTATTTTAACTTTAAAAAGAATTTTTCAGGAAATTTAGGTTTTAAATGGTTTTATCGAGTGATAACTTTTATGGGCTTTTCAAATCTGGTTATCCCAGTTTATGATATGTAAACGGAAACCCTGATATATTATTTCACGTTTCAGTTTTCAAGGTAATCTGATCCATCAGTGTGCATTCCCGAGAATTTCAGTTGCCGACTTTTTTATTTCCTGAAAAAGTGCAGAGCCCGATATGCTGTCATCAGCATCGACCATGATACGGATGAGCGGTTCAGTTCCGGACGCCCGGATCAACGCCCATGAATTATGCCTCTTTATTTTCAGGCCGTCCGTTTTATCAATGGATTCCAGAGCGTACTTTTTATTAAGCTGTTCGATGAGCAATGAGCCGTGCGCGGTTAAGATCTTTTCTTTTATCATATGCCTCTGGGGTAACTGCCCGACAAGGGTGGATAATCTCTGACCGGTCATAGCGAGAAGCTCGACCATCGTTGCGGCAGTCATTCCTCCGTCACGGCAGAACTGATGTTTCGGGAAAATCAAACCCCCGTTTCCCTCCCCTCCAAAAACTACTTGTTTGCCATTTGCGATAAGTTCCCGCATGGTACGGGCGACATATATGCTTCCGACCGGTGTATACTGAACTGTGCAACCTGCCGCGACGGCAACCATTTCAACCATCTGGGATGTACTGACGGGTGTAACGATAGTGCCCTTCGCGTTCCTGCAGATATGCTGAGCAATCAGTGCAAATTCCTGATTTTCTTCCACGAAGGATCCATTTTCATCGATAAATACCGCACGATCTGCATCCCCGTCATGGGCTATGCCAAATGCTGCATTACTCGCCAGGACCAGTGCGGCCAGTCCTTTGAGGCCATCCGGAGAAGGTTCCGGCAGGCGGCCGGGAAATGTCCCGTCCATAATACCATTAATGGTGAGAACCCTGCATCCCAGTGCCTGGAGAATTGCCGGCGTTGTCTGGCAGGCTGGACCAGAGCCGGGATCAACCACAACGGTCATACCTTTGCCGGGCTTTCCTGCAAACTGGCTGGTAATGGCATGAACATATTCATCAATCAGATGAGGTGCTGCCATTTCCTTCCCGACCTGATCCCATGGTTTGGTCAGTACAGATTGGTCTGACAAGAGCCCTTCGAGCCGGAGGGTTTCTTCATCTCCCATCTCGGTACCGTCAGGTTCGATAATTTTGACACCATTGTACTCCGGTGGATTGTGAGAGGCCGTGATCATTGCCCCTCCCTCGTAGTGCTCCTTTACGATATACTGAAGGGCCGGGGTCGGTAGTATTCCGCAATCGATAACCTCACACCCTGTAGCAAGAAGCCCTGCCTTAAGAGCATCGGCGAGTGCCGGCCCGGATGTCCGGGTATCCCGACCCACTGCGATGGATCCCGGTCTCATCGTTCCAAGGGCCTCGCCAATACGGAGTGCAAGTCCCGGGGTAATTTCTTTTCCCACAACACCCCGGACGCCGTTCGTTCCAAACAGCTGTTTCTGCAGTTTTTTTATTGTCATCTTCGTTTAGATCATCGGGTTTTTTTATTTTAATAGTCTTCGAACAGGTGTAATGAGGAAATAACTTGATCAACCGTTGGGTTCCGCAGCACACAGGTGTCGCTGGGAAGATCTCCTAGAACAATCTTCGGGAAATCGCGTGTTTTGAATCCTTCGATAACTGCAAAATCTACGCCATCTGTTTTGAAAAAGTTCAGGATCTCATCAATCTTGATAGTATGGAGTGCAATAACCGATTTACACGAATCAATTCCTACTGAAATATCAGCCCCGTTTTCGAAAAATATTGTTGTGTCTTTTTCCTCGTCCAACCGATAGTCATGATCACCCAGGTGTTTTATTACAGCCACGCGCCCTCTTGATTTAAGCACCGGAATAAGATTCCTGATAAATGTGGTTTTTCCCGTGTTTGCCCGTCCTGCAACCTGAATAATTTTCATAGCTGGTTTTCAGTCCTCTGAATGATTTGTTGATAAGATCTCATCGGGTTGGGGGTCATTTTCCCGGGATCCGGATTTATCCTGTGAGGGTATACCAACTGGGTTCAACGTGGTACCTGTCATCTTTTCATCCACAGGATTGTTGCTTTGTGGAGGTTTAGAGGGTGAGTGTATCTTGTTTGATCCGATTTGGGGAGAATCGTCATGGGTATAATCGGGCGAAACCCTCGGATTTTCGCATTTGATATTAGATTGACCGACAAACTTTTCATCCTTCAATGGTATCTTTTGTGACTCTGTTTCAGGTGCTGCTTCATCCTCTGCTCGTGTCTTAAGTATTGTCTTTGCGGTCTCCCCTACACTTCTCATCACACTGGTAATCCGGTCTTCGATATCGATCTCTTCATCAATATCAAGCGTTGTCCCCTCGACTTCCAGTAAAAAACGCGAAACCTCGCTTGCCTCAAAAAGGAGATCGTCCAGTTCATCAGTTGTGAAAAATCCGCACATGGCACCGTAGAAAAACGTGGCACTCGCTTTTCTCACCTTTTTCTTAAATGAGTGACGAGCCTGATTTACTGCCTGGGGGGTATACGTTTCCTCCATGAAGGGAACAAGTTCCGGGAGGTGCTTCCCGATAAATGTCATTTCGGCACCACCGGATGTCCGGAAATCCGTGCATAATCGTGCAAGTGCCCATTCACGGGCTGTGATATAGGTTCGCTTGCGCAGGAATTGATTGACTTTCCGGTATGTTGCACCATCCACTTTTTTAAATTTTTTATACTTGTTAATTTCCTGCTGAATAACCGAGTCATCCATGGTATATCCTCTTGACTGTCTTTGATTTAATGCCCGCTTGATTCATTTACTCTCAATCTGTTAAATGATTATATCTTTTTGTATATAGCAACATACGGTTTATTTGGAGTCAAAATACTGAAAATTGTGGGTGTTCGGTATAATTTCTTCACTTTTTGTATATGAGAGATATAGATCAATTGAATTTTTCAGAGTTTTTTCATATACCCAAAGGTAAACGATCTGATCAGCAGGAAATTCTGATGTTTCAGGGCGGCTTTGCTTTCGGTTTACCTCCCAACTCCACTGTGTGCCCCAATTGCGATAATATCAGTTTGGTATTATCCCACTATCGTTAAGGCACAGATGGGTGGGGACTGGCACGATCCTTTCGTTTATCGATTATAAAAAAATCGAAAATACCGGGAAATTGTTGTTCCAGAGTGCCCTTTATTGGAAGCGTATCCGTTTTTCTTCTGAAAATGAGTAATATGATTCTGGGACCGGCACTCTTTGATCCGGGTTTTTTCAGCCCTGTTCATTGTTTCCACTGCTATCTTCTCCCATAATATCCCGAAGGTAATATTTCATCTTTGAGCCCGGACTTGTTTCAGGAACATTGGGTCGCATGGTATCACTTAAATTTGTGATTTCAGAACCCGTATTATCAGTACAGTTGATTGTTTTATGAGGTCGTGCGTTACTGTTTTGCGCCACAAAGTTCTCCAATGCCAAACGAGGGATGCGCCAGGCGCGATAGGAGATTTTGGTTCCAGTAAGTTTTCCGGTTCGGAGCCAGTTATGCACTGTTTTCTGGTGGACGCCAAGGATCTCTGCCACTTCTTTGGGAGTAAGAAACTGAGTATCCGTGGTCATAGTGTATTACCAATAGTTCCCGTTATGTGCATAAATAGTTCATTTCGTCAACTTTTTACTGGAATTTAAAACTGATAGTATTTGGAAATTATCTCTAATTGTATATTGATGTTGATGTGTGTTACGTGAGACATCCTTTCGTGGAGTTAAAGAAGAAAAGCGGTATTACCTTGTCGCAATAATCTCTGCTCACGTTAGTATTGTAATTAAATTGAGGATAAACCAGTCCTCATATTGTTGTACACAAATTGCACCCTGTTTTCTCTGATTTCATGTAAAAATTATATCCGTTCTCTGCCGGATTATACCGTTTACCCTCATTTAGTCTATAATTAATACCTGTTACTTTCATATTTTTCCTTAATTTTGTTGCTCTGGATGTCAGGTTTTAGGAAACTCCTGCACTACAATCCGGATGGTGAGATAATAGACTACCACCTAGTTTGTTTCAGTAAGTGTTTAACTGCTGAAAATTTTATTCTTTGACAGAATTTAGAAGGCCGTTTGAGGTGAACGCCTTAGCCAATTTTAAATTGTTTCGTGGTTACGTCTACAATGTTGGCATGCTCAATAACTATCCGTGAGTCTATAACGGACTATCCTTTCAAGGGACAACAGGAGATGAGCACCCGGTGCTGGGGTTTGGCATTTTTGGCATCGTTTGATGAGGAGAGGAGTATCCGGGAATCTTTGATTAGTTCAATTGATAACCCGTCAAACCCGTTTTTCCGGTCGCTGACCGTATATTACATCGTCGTTTTTAGTTGCATCACCCTGTTAGAGAAACTGAACTCTTTCATTTTTTTATATTCGTGTATTGATCTCTCTGGCAAAGTTCCACGTTTTTCATTCGATAACTGGAATGTGGATTTCAAAAACATTCATCGATCTTTTCACATACTGGTTTGACAACTGACAAAATATGGGGATAAAAAACCGTATTTGCAGATGTCCGACGTAAAATCCTCATAGATTGCGCTGCGTGGCAACTCTCTCTGGTAAAGGTATAATCTGATGCCACATGTGAAAAATCCCTGTTTTAGTCAAAATTTGCAAAAAATCTTAACTAAAAACGAGCGATTAAAAACATCAAAAACCTTATCTCTTTTTGATGTTATTATTTTACTAAAAGGCAAGACTTATGATAAAAATTGGTTATGTCCGGGTTTCCCGTGAGGATCAGAATGTCGAGAATCAAATCAAGGTACTTCTCGATGAGGGTCTGACCAGAGAATCGATCTATGTGGATCACATATCGGGAATCTCTACAATGCAGGAGCGTGAAGGGTTTGCCCGGATGATGCAGTTCATCAGAGACCATGTTGGGGAGCCCATCACGTTGTATGTATTTGAAATTTCACGATTGGGACGGTCATTTCTCGATACCCTCAATATGGTTCGCACGCTTGAAGAGTCGGGCATCCGTGTCTGGTCGTTATCCCCTGCTGAATCTTGGAGCAGGATTGATGATAAAAAACTCCGTGACCTTATGCTCTCGATCTTTTCTTGGGTTGCTGATCGGGAACGGGAGAACCTTATTGAGCGTACTAAACTTGGTCTTGCCCGGGCGAAGGCCGAAGGGGTCACGCTGGGCAGGCCGAAACGGAGTATTCCATGGAAGCGCGTCGCAGAATTACAGGAAAAGGAAATATCCCTTGCTGCGATCTCCCGGATTCTGGATATCCCCTATACGACGTTGTACCGGCATAACTCACAGCGGGATGAGAAGGATGCTGCCTGATCTTTTCAGATAATCTGATCCCATGTCATATCCCCGGCATGTCATTATCTGGAAAAATTTGGGAAAACAATGACATGGACTGACGGTGGCAATCTGGAAATTCTGGAAAATCCGGATTTGTCGGACACCCGGGTATGCCCCTCTGGACTTTTGGAATCATTATAATATTTCGTTTCTTGTGTCTGGTGGGAGGCAAATTCTCCGGCACTTTCCATCTATATGTGTGAAATGGACCATTTTGATATACTATGTTCGACGGAAAAATGCAATAGCCGCGTTTGAAAGGCGTTTGTTATGCAGAATGGGAAAAACTATGACGAATGTGAAAACACCCCCTGTTTTGCCTGCTCCGGTACAATATGCGGGTGTCGCGTTCGTGCAGAACGGTAAGTTCTAAATTCCTGAAATCTGCCATTTTTTTGGAAATTCCCGGATTGCGCAGAATGAGCATTCTGCGCAAACCTTTATTTATTGGAGATAAAAAAGATTAGGCCATGGAAAGCGGGTATTTTTCGGACTGGCTCAAAAGCTACCGGAATTACCTGCGGATGCGTAACTACTCCCCCCGGACACTTGACAGTTACGAACAGGTGATCAAACATTTTGGATATTATATCTGGCTGCGTCGTCACACTGAGGCAACGAAACTGGTCTTCTTCTGGAAGGATTTTGAGAATGCCCGGCTTGATACGAGCGTGGATATTCCGCCTGCGATGATTACGGATTTTCTCTCGTTTGTCTCAACAATGCGTACGTATAAACCCAAGACATTTCACCGGATCATTTCGACACTCAGCTCTTTCTATCGTTTTCTCTGTATGCAGGGTGCAGTTGTAGCAAACCCCCTGGGGGGTATTGAACGCCCGCGCATCAAGCAACAGGAAGTAAAATTCCTTAAGCACAGCCAGGTCCTCCGTTTGATCGATTCCATTGAAGATCCACGGGACAAATTGATTGTCAGGACGATCTACTCAACAGGTGTCCGTGTGTCGGAGCTCTGCAACATGAATATCGAGGACATCGATTTTGAGGAGCATACCATCCGTATACACGGGAAAGGAGACAAGATCCGGATTGTGTTCATTGACGATGAAACCCTTTCCGATATACGGGCTTTTATTGGTAACCAGATTGTGGGTCCCCTGTTTATCGGTCAGCAGGGCAAGCATATTTCCCCAAGGGCCATTCAGCATATCTTCAGGAACTATGCCCCTCCGGGTATCACACCGCACAAGATCCGTCACAGTTATGCGAGTGAACTGTATCGGAGATCGAAGAATCTCCGTGTCGTGCAGGAAAACCTTGGTCACACCTCAATAAAGACAACGGAGATTTACCTGCATACAGATATTGACGAACGTCGTCAGGTTTACCAGCAGTTCTTCCCTCTCTCTGGTGACAATGATAGTCTATGAAGGACCATATCCCCGTGTGAGGATCAGTTTTTCAATCTTTCATAAGGTGATGACGTATCGTTTTGGGATTCTTCGGTTGTTTCAGTGTGCAGATTATATCATAAATTTTTGGTGATAGCCTCATAATCCTTATTACTCGTAAAATCCGGCCCCCTTTTTTGAAAATAACTATAATTTATCGTTATTCAAAGTTTTTTGAAATTTTACTTGGATAGTTATAAACCATATAATGCTATATACTAAATTAAGTTTTTATCTTTCAACTTTTTCTGTTTTATTTTTCCTGTTTTGATGTAGAATTTGATCATTGCGACCACCTCCACTCCTTAAAAAATACGGTAATGCGTTTTATAAAATCCATCTCGTATTCAAAGCGAATCTGCGGCATGAGAATATCCTTTCACAACAATTCAGAATTTCCGAAAGTTTCTAAAAAAGTAATCTGGGAGAATCAGAACAGAGTGTCGTCGTAGTACACCGTAATACGAGTTCCCATCATTCCCCATCGTATCCCTTTTTTCTGATTTGTATCTCATGGCGGACTCTCGTTACAATATGCGAATCCCTACCTTGAGCCGGCCCGGTATGATGGTCTTTCACACATTCTGTTTCAAATTGGATAATTTGGAAACTGGTGAAACTTCACGTCGGAAAATATTTTTCATAGATCTGGATTTTCCAAAAATTACCTCCCAGATCCGGATCAGGACCTTCAAATGTTTCCTTTTTTGCAGAATTAAAAAAACGTCAAAAGTATCAATAATGTTTTACAACTAATCTTAATTAGCAGTTGTATATTTATAATATTTTTAAGAATTTACCAATCCCTCGAGAAAAACCCACCATTTTAATTATTGTTTTAATATTATATTTATGTTTCATCGTGCCCTATTTGTCTAATGTAATCTCTTGCAATAATCAATCCGGACACATCAGAAAAACAATAAAATATATTTAAATATTTATAACAAAATATTTAATCTGTTGTTTCTGGAATAATCCTTTCGGGGTGTCCTAAAGCAACCCCCGAAGATATGATTGTCACAAGGCCAGAGTCCAACTGACGATCACGTCCTTGGGAACTGGCAGGTGAAGGTAAATATGGTCGATACATGTCTATGCACTACTTGTAAATCGTATACTCCCTCTGCAAAATCTGCAGGAGAAAGTCTGTACTGTGGACAGAGCTCCATCTTTGGAAACATCAAATCATCCAGCAGTTGTATCTGCTCATCGTGTTCTATCGGGAAGAATACTGGTTTGACGAACAAACAGTTCTGTACAAATGGAAATGAAAAACACCAGAGACATTGAAATGACCTAGTCTCATTTCCTTCTTTTATAATTCCGGGGACAAGCGCATTTCATACAAACACATGCAGTTTGGCCCGGATTTTGATACTCTTTTGAGATTGTGATATTAAAACCATCAATGCTTTTTTGAGATCAAAGATTGATATAACAGGGACACGACCACAGGGTATGCAAAAATGGTCAGATTCGTGGTCTGGTCGAGAGAGAACCCCCGTAGAGTATTAGCAGACTCTGACCACTACACTTATCAATCGCAGGGTCTTTATTCATTATATGCAGGATCACGTTTTTCACTACCGGGACGGTCCTGAATATCTCGGAAATCGTCTTGACCAGGTCCTCCAGGGAGGACGGCTGACCGCTACCGACGTCTCTCTTATCAAAGACTTCCTGTACGAACGCAAGGCCAAGAAGAATATATCCAATGGCCGGGTCGCTCTTTACACAAATCATCTAATCCGGATCCGGGATTTTCTGCCCGGTCCCTATAACGAGATGACGACCGGTACATTCATGGAAGCAATTTCCAAAATCAAAACCGGAAAACGAATTGATGGCAAGAATCTTTCCGAAAATACCATTCACGACTACATCCTTTCTCTCAAGGTCTTTTCAGAATGGCTGACCCGAAAAAAGATTGTCAACATTCCGCTTGAAGAGATCAAGGATATCAAGGTCCCCAAAGCCCCGATGATGACCAAGACTCCGGACGATATGCTTACTGAGGAAGATATCCAGAAGCTGATCGGAGTCTGTGAGAATTCCAAAGAGCGGGCCCTGATTGCCTGCGTCTTTGATGCGGCCCTGCGAATCGAAGAAGCCGGATATCTGAAATGGCGACAGATCCAGAAACTCAAACACGGTATCTCGATCACGACCGACAAAAAGACCGGATTCCCCCGCTACATTCCCTGCCCGACCGCGTGGACCTATCTCAAGACCTGGAAGATGGATTACCCGGCAATTTTCGGCATCCCCCCAGAGGGCGACAACTATGTTTTCCTTACCCAGAAAGGCGAGCCGTATCTCTACAGCGGATTCCAGTATCTTATGAAAAAGTTCAGCCGAAAGCTCACCCTGCAGGGCGACAAGGCGCTGGCCGATAAACTCCATTTCCATCTGTTGCGGCATTCGAAGCTGACGCAATACGCGAAGCAGAATATGAACGAATCCATCTTGTGCAAGATCGGCTGGGGTAAGCGGTCAGAAATGGTCGAGCGGTACGTGAACCTTTCATCGGTCGATGTGGAGCAGGCCGTGATGGGGTTGTCCGGTATCAAGGACATGGAAGTGCAGAAACCGATTTTTGTCCCGGGTGTCTGTCCGCATTGCCTGTGCAAGGAAGTCCCGCCCACCGCGGCGTACTGTCCGGAGTGCGGTTCTGAGCTGACTGAGGAAGCGCTCAGCGAGACCGAGCAGATTGTCCGGAGCGTCCGGGAGAATCCGCTCTCTGTCCGGAAGATGGTTGACGAGATGATCGAAGCGAAGATGAAGAAGGCGATGGCAAAATAAGTCTCGCGGCGCGTTCGCTCATTCAAAACACATTTTCTCAAGATTCATCGAATGAACGGCAATTTTCAAATTTTTCAATCAGAATTTTTAATTTTTTGAACAAAAATCTCACTTTTTGTAAATTTTAGATTACAAATTGAGATTTTTTGCGTTTTTGGTTCAGTAAACCATATAAACAAATGAGAATGTAAAAAATTATTATAATGCTTTTAGATTATTTCAAAAAGGTCTGCGCCCGGATGAAGGCTGGAACAAGGTCCAAACGGGGAATAATTTTCGCCTTGTCCTATAAGCCCGAGCTCACAGCACCTGAAAACTGCCCGATGACAAAGTGCGACATTGCGACCGGAGCCCGCTGTGCGATGAACGATGTATCGCTGTGGCGGATGATGAGCGGCCACATTCCTGTTTTTTCACTTTTTACTTTCTTTCCGGATTGACAATACCGCCGGCTGACCGGCCGAACGGGATTTTTCAAGAGCGATTATCCGTTAGATCACCTGCCGAATTGCGGCAGGAATTTCTGATCGATTGATCGCTTTTCCCAGTCCGGTCGGACCGGACCAGAATTTCGTTTCAATCGATAGCAGGTAGGGGAACCTGCGTATCGCCCACACAACAAAAAAACGCAATCACGAGGAAGCAGAGGACCGTGAGTTAATGCAGCAGAGATCTACCCATTCAGAAGAATCTGTCAAACCACCTGTAACAAAATCGAATTATGCATCGCATGATGAACCGGCAAAAGAACCCCTGAGGGTCACGCAGGAAGCCGTCGAAGCGTACGAAAAGCGAACCGGCTTCTCTGGCATCGGGAGGATCATGGTCGAAGACGGGCACTGGCTTATCGTCACAAAAGAGGAGCTCGCAAGATCCAGGGCCCAGGAACAGACCAACCGCACCATGATGTCACGCCAGCGGGGGCTTGCATGAGCCCCTGTGCAGCCGGCCATATTTTGCACGGGGACGAGGGCCGCGTACATATCTGCATCTGGGAAGAGCGGTACCAGATTTGCCCGGAAGATCTCGGCATGCTCTTCTTTGTGGGCGATCGCGTGCCGCTCATGAAAAAAGGTCCGGCCCTGCAGGTCTACCAGATATCCGGCCTGGTCTCCCTCAGCCCCTCCGGGCAGGCCGTCATCATCGCGATCGACAAGCAGCGGTACATGGTGCCTCGCGCCAGGCTCCTTGCAGTCGCGCTCGGGGAAGAAGCATCCTGTGATTTCTTCGAGATGCCCGAAGAAAATTCGGACATTGAAATTATCTCGCCGCACAAGGAAGGTGCGACTTCATGACCAGCCGTCGCGGTACGCTGGTTGAGGCGGGGGCCCGCGAACTGCTCCAGACCCACGGCTACACCGTCCGGGTTACTCCTCCCGGTTTTAACAAGCGGCTCCCGCCGGTCCATCTCATCGCAACCCGGCCACCGGGCGAAACCCTGTTCATCCGCATCCAGAAATTGTCCCACCGGTCACCTACGGCAGAGTCCATCGAGAGAGATTGCCCGAACGATCTCACGCAATTCCGTAAGTACATCTCCAACCATCCCGAAGAAGCGGGGCTTCGCTGTGAGATCTGGATCTACACCCTGACGCACGGCTTCCGGTGTTTTGAGATTCTGGCGGACAGCATCCGCGAGATCCCGAAACCCGCGCCGCACTCTCCGGAAGTTTCCCGGGCCCGGGGTGAGGCATGAGCGCCGTGCGCCGCATGCAGGTGCTGGAACAGCAGGCCGGAAAGATTCTCATAAGTCTGGGTTATGAGCCGGTGATCGTGAGCAACTTTGTCCGAAGCTGCCGGTATATTGCCTTCCATCTGACTGCCAACAAGAAACTGGATGACGGGACCATCGATTCCGTGATGGTGAAACTGAAAATTTCCCTGCATCCGATCGAGTCCCTTGAGGAAGCCGCTGTATTCTGCCGTGATGAGATTGCAAGCGTGAAGAAATTTTTTGAACGGCTGCCCCCGGATGAAAAACCCTCCCGGTTCGAGGTCTGGTTCTCCATTCCACTGAACGGATTCCAGCAGTTCGAGATTACCCGTCAGGGCATACGGGAGATCCGGTCACCCGGTGACAGGACTTCTTTCACGCGAGGCGATTCATGATCGCGCAAAGTGCATTCAGTGCCTCGAAACAACGGGCTGCTGAGCTGCTCATTTCCCGGGGCTATGAACCGATCCTCCCCGTAGAGGAATGTTACATCTCCCACTATATCCCGCTCCACCTGGCAGGGTCAAAGGGCGACTACGAGGTACTGTGTGTGAAACTCCGGATGGCGTATGGCGCGGTGAGCGTGCCCTATGTCGAATCGTTTTGCCGGTTCGAGATCTGCCAGTTTCGCGCGCTCCTGACCATGGACCCGGGCAACATTTTCATCCGCTGCGAGGTCTGGGTCGTGTCGCCGAACGGCTCCATTCACTGCTACGAGGTTTTGCCCGACAAGATCCGTGAGGTGGCTGCCTATGCCAGATGAAGGAACATGTACGGCCAGGACTACCGAGAAGATCGATGGCATTCCGCTCTACCTGATCCCAAAAACGATCGCGGAGCAGATCAAGAAGAAGGGCGATGGCGTTTTCCAGATCCTTGTCGTGCGGAAATTCCATCACCGCTATTCCGTGAATGTCGAGACATTCGACGAGCACGCCGCGCGGGTGAATCAGGCAGAGCCAGACAAGAATGAAGGCGACGGGCATGCCTGACCCGACAGTTTTCCCGCAGCAGACCAGAGCAGGGATCCGGGTGGTGACGTGTGGATGGTCTGCTCCGTGATGCAGTCGCCCGTTTAGCCGGGCCCGGGCAGGTTGTCGAGGTCCGGGCGCTCACCGATCAGTACACTCACAGCGGCTACTTCAGCGATCCCGCTCTGCTCGTCCGTGCCGTGGAGCCGCTCGATACTGACAGCTCAGTGCACGGCATTTATGTCACGCTGAATGAGGTGAACCCGGCCCTGCTCTCGCGCCGGGCAAACCGGATCAAGATGCGGCTCGGCAAGAAGGACAGCACGACGAGCGACGCGGATATCCTGCGCCGCCACTGGCTGCCGGTCGATATCGACCCGCTGCGACCGAGCGGCGTGTCGAGCACAGACGAGGAGCACGGGCTGGCGCTCGCGAAAGCCGATGAGGTGGCCCGCTGGATCGCCGGGCTCGGCTTCCCGGAACCGGTCCGGGCAGACTCCGGCAACGGGGCCCACCTGCTCTACCGTATCGACCTGCCGAACGATGAGGTTGCGACCGCGCTCGTAAAAAGCTGTCTGGCCACGCTCGATGCGCTCTTCTCCGATGACCGGGTATCCGTGGATACGGCGAACTTCAACGCGGCCCGGATCTGGAAACTCTACGGGACGGTCTCCCGAAAGGGCGACGATACCCCGGACCGCCCGCACCGGAGGAGCCGGATTCTCTCGGCCCCGGATGAGCTGGCGGTTGCGACGGCTGAACAGCTCAGGGATCTCGCGGCCCGGCTGCCGACCGAGCAGCACGCACAGCAACAGCCGGCGACTGCGAAGGGCAAGGGCTTTGACCTGCGCGGGTGGCTCTCCGATCACGGGCTCGGTGTCCGGTCAGAGAAACCGTACAGTGGCGGGACGATCTTCGTGCTCGACCAGTGCCCGTTCTCGTCGGCTCATAAGGACGGGGCCTTCGCGATCCAGTTCGGCAGCGGCGCGATCTTCGCCGGCTGCAAGCACAATTCCTGCGGCGGCGGTACCCAGCGGTGGCAGGAGCTCCGCGAGCGGTTCGAGCCGGACCGGGCAGCGAAGCGCAAGGATTGGGAACAGAGGCAGAAGACCTTGCGGAAGGACCGGGCGAAGGCGAGGGTTGAGCATGACGGTGCGGTCGATGCGGGACCGGCCCCCCCGGTCGCGGCCCCTCCCGATCAGCGCGTGGCAGCCCTTGATGTGCTGGAACACGGCGACCCTGTCGCGCTGATGCTGCGGACTTTCGCGCAGGAGCATGTTGGCGACGAGATCGTAGCCCGGTGCATGATCCTCTCGATGGCATCGCAGGCCGTGAAAAATTCCGATGGCCTGCATGTCTCCGTGACCGGGGATTCCGGCAAGGGTAAGACCCATGCCTTCCGGAAGATGATGCGCCAGGTGCCGGATGCGTACAAGGTGAAGGGCACGGTGAGCAACAAGGCGCTCTATTACATGAAGGACCTCCGGCCCCGCACAGTCCTGATGAGCGACGATACCGAGCTCTCTGACGGGATACAGGAGATCCTGAAGTCCGCGACTTCGAACTTCCACGAGCCGATCACGCACACGACGGTCACAAAAGACCTGACCTCCCGGGTCTGCACGATTCCGGAGCGGTGCGTCTGGTGGATCGCAAAGAAGGAAGGAACCGGTGACGACCAGGTGATGAACCGGATGCTCACCTGCTGGATCGATGAGTCCTCCGAGCAGGACGCCCGGGTGCTGGCAGCGAAGCAGGACCGGGAGATGCTGGACCCGGACCTGTTTGTGGAGGAGTCCGATGAGCTCGTGACCTGCCGGGCCATCTGGGAGATCCTGCACGG